>Ga0160420_100511_pt1 | contig 15915 bp, 15 predicted proteins | sample CelAP2metagpilot_FD_108197 | JGI IMG/M metagenome (GOLD analysis project Ga0160420, IMG submission 108197) | Phycosphere-associated microbial communities from algal ponds in Kailua-Kona, Hawaii, USA - Cellana AP2-5-5 metagenome pilot | ecosystem: Engineered > Artificial ecosystem > Aquaculture >... | reverse complement strand
GGTTGGAGGAGTTGAATTTGGCGATGTGCAAGAGGCTGGGGGAGAGGGAGAAGGAGGAGTAGGGGAAGGAAAGGAGGGGAAAAGCGCTTGTCCGGACTTGAAGCGATTGGATCTCGAGGGTAGTTCCTCCTTAAGCGGACAGGCTTGGTATGAAATGTGCGTGGGAGGACGGGAAGGAGGGAGGGAGGGAGGGCTGCCTGCTGGGTTGGAGGAGTTGAATTTGGCGATGTGCAAGAGGCTGGGTGAGAGGGGGTTGATTGGATTGGTGCTGTGGGGGGAGCGACTGTCAAAGAGCTGCAAGCTGACGTCTTTGGATTTGAGCCATACGGGCTTGGATGGTAGTTGTGTGGCGACGCAACAAGTCCTGGGGGATTTATTTGTCGTTTTCCCACACTTGAAGCGATTAAATTTGCAGGGGAATCTATTGGGGAGAGAGGGAGGGAGGGCGTTGGCGGATGCCCTGGCTTCTCCTCGGAAGAAGCGCACGTTTTTTCCTTTGGAGGTGCTAGATGTGTTGGAGACGGGATTGGACCACGGGACGTTGCTGGCTTTGCTCCAGGGGCTTGGGCTTTCATGTGTTCACTTTCGGGAGCTTAGGGTCGGACAGAACGATTTAGAGAGCTCGAACTGGGAGGGAGTGATGAACATTTTGGGTGGAGAAGGAGGGGAAGGGCGAGGGATGGATAAATTGCGTGTGTTAGATTTGAGTCGGAGCGTGTTAGGGGACGTTTTTATGTGGCGTTCTCATGAAAGGCCTGCGTTGATGCGGATGATACAGAAGGTGGAAGTCTTAAAGATGGCCTGGTGTAATTTAGGGCACGAAGATATAGCGGCCTTGGTGGAGTTATTCGAGAATGCGACGGATGCGAGAAAAAGAGAAAGAGGGGGAGGAGAGGCAGTGGGGCTGACGTGCCTTGACCTCTCTTACAACCCTCACATGGGAGAAGAGGGGATAAGGAGAGTGTTGCATTTCGCCTTCAGTCCGGCAATGGGCCGACTTCGCACACTGTCATTGGTGAGCGTTGGCCTTGGGGATGCATTCATTCAGCACCTGGTCTCTTTGTTAACCGTTGAGAACATCGACAGGTGGGGCCACATGGAGTCGATTGATTTGAGAGGGAATGGCCAGATAAGCAAGGAGGCCAGAGTGAGTTTCCAGGGGCACATTTCCCGGCTTCGGGCGAAGCTGATGGAGAATGAGAGGTGGGGATACGCCAGGAGGGTGCAAGGGATGGTGAGGATTGCGTCGTCGTGACGTAGATATAAAGAAGTTAGGCAATTAGGGAGGGGGAGAGTGCTTAGTTTTATGGGTAGAGTAAGGTAAGGAAATGGAGAGGAAATAATAACGGAATGCATTGAAATTGTCAAAACATTTATGTGCATGTAAATAAAATAGAGTATGCAGCATGAATTGGGGTTTTTCATAAGTGATTTGATGTGGCAGAATGACCGAAGAATGACGAAATTATCAGGGTCGAGGGAATCAGTGAATGCGATCAGTTCCTATTGAATGAAACGATCGATCGACAGGCACCTTAGCATTATGTTATAAACAATTATTGACAAAAACGGATGCATAGGGTGACTGCTTCTCTTTCGATCTTATCTAAATATTATGCTTCTTTTTGTTTTGCTCTTCTCATTCATCCTCATTATTTTCCCGTTTCAACCATTCCTTATCATCGTTTGCCTCTGTTGCTATTGCGGCCAACTTGCTCTGAAGCTATCCTAGTAGTGCCATTCCTCAGTACGCCTCCTTCATTTTTTCTTTGTTTCCGTCCCTCCTCTTAACTCTTTTTCTTCTATCCACTCCTGGCTTGTGCCTCTTTTCTACTGCTGATACGGGTGCGCTCGCTGCTGGCACTGCTGCTACTGCTGCCAACGAGACACATTTCGTCACAATTTGTCCTTCGTCCTCTCTCCTATACCTTCGTCTTTCTTGAGAGTAGGTCCGCCACAAGCTCACCACTCATTTACCATCCTTATTCTTTCACGAACTAAACAACTCCCTCGTGCCGGCAAATAGCAAGCACCTTATTCCTCGACACATATCTTCTCTCCACCTTCTTCTCTTACCTTTTCGCTATCGGTAAAATCCATCTTCCGTTCCTCCCCCGGGAAACTGCTTTCGAGACCACTCGCGTTACTGCCGTTTAGTTTCGTCGTTCGCGGGCTTGTGCACTTGCATGCTTGCTTTCAAAATTTTTATCTCGTTTAATCACATTTAGTGAGTGTCCTCTGTGTGTTTGTGTGGAGTCAACCAACTTACCGTTGACCGCACATACAGCTCCCGGTTCTTGGCAATCAATCCCTCTCTCAATTTGTAGGACACATATAGGATAATGCCTTCGACTTCTTCTATTTCCTTTATCCTCTCTTCAGCTGCTGCTGTCGTCTGCTGTTGCTGCTGCTGCTGCTGCTGCTGCTGCTGCCGTAATTATAAAATATTTCCCGTCTTCCGATGTGCCACCAAATTCAAAATGCCGGTAAGGGCTAAGCCATAATGCTAGCCGTGCGCTTTAAAGATGGAAGGGCAACCGCGCCCTTTCTCCCGCCCGCCCGCCCTCCCTCCCTCCCTCCCTCCCCTTTTTATCTCTCCTTCCTCTCCTTCTCGATCCTGTACGCCACCAAATCAGCAATGCTCGTTAAAACCAAGCCATGCGTTTTACAGAATTCCTTCAATTCTGGCACCTTCGCCATACTTCCATCCTCTGAGCAAATCTCGCACAGCACCCCCATAGGCCTCCGTCCCGCCAGCCGACTGAGGTCGAGCGCCGCCTCGGTGTGACCCCTTCGGTTCTTCACCCCCCCCGGGGTGTATCGCAGAGGGAATATATGCCCAGGACGTGTAAAGTCGCTTGCCTTGCTGGCAGGGTCAGCGAGGGCTCGGAGGGTAGCAGCACGATCATGAGCGGAGATACCAGTGGTGGTGCCATGTTTGTAGTCGACAGAGACCGCGAACGCGGTGTGTTTCGGGTCCTCGTTCTGAGCAATCATAGGAGGGAGAGCGAGTCTGTCCAGGTCTTTTCCTTCAAGAGAGACGCAGACAACGCCCGAACAGTAACGGACGATGAATGCCATCTGTTGGGTGGTTACTGCGTCGGCTGCCATGATGAGGTCACCTTCATTTTCGCGATCCTCGTCGTCCACCACCACCACCATCCCTCCTTGGGCCATGGCCTGGATTGCTGCTTCTACCGTGGCCTTGCCAAAACAATACTGTGGTTGCTCCAATTCTGCTGCGGCTGCTGCTGCTGCTGCCGCTGCTGATGCTGCCGCGGTTCCTGCCCCTACTTGTCCATTCCCTCCTTCTTGCATGGCCCTTGCTGCCGCCTTGGCCGCCGTCAACAGTCGTGCCTCGTCCTCCTCCTCCCCCTCCAGCCCGTCCTCACCCTCCCTCCCTTCCTCGTCCTCCATCAGTCCCTCCAGGTCCTCCCTCACGGAATTTTTGTCACTGTCCGTGAGAAGCTCCGGGGTGGTTGCGGCATCCGTCCCATCCAAACTACCCCCTTCCTCCCTCTCTCCTTCCTTCCTTTCCCCCCCATTCAAGGACAAGTCCATCGAATGCTCCATCTTCAAGATCTTCGTTCGAAGGTAGTGTAGATTATGCCGGTTGGCCGGTGTTTGCAGGGCCTCCACCACATCCACCTTGACACCTACGGCTCTTAACGACCGCGTCTTGAAAGGATTGTTCGTGGCCAGTCTGATGGATTCCACCCCCAAATCCTTCAGGATAAATCCAACATAATCATACTTTCTTTCATCGTCCCCAAACCCCAAAAACAGATTTGCATCCACAGTGTCCAGCCCTTGCTCCTGCAGCGCGTACGCTGCAACCTTGTTGGCGAGCCCAATCCCCCTCCCTTCCTGTGGTAGGTAGATTACCAACCCCCCCTCTTCTCCATTTCCCACGATACGATCAAGGGCTAGCTCCAGTTGTTCTTTGCAATCGCATCGTCGAGAGCCCAGCACCTCGGAAGTCAGGCATTGGTCATGCACTCGGACCCAAACCCCCTTCCCTCCCTGGTGCTCGCCCTGGAACATCACCACCGGCTCCACCACCAGCTTGCTTGTCTTGTGCGTGTATCGGTACGCACGGAGATGGAAAAGGCCTCTGTCCGTGGGTAGTTCACATTGAGAAATGTACTCAAAAAGAAAGTCAGGCCCTTCCGCAAGGAGGGTAGGCGTCGGCTTCTCTATGTTCGCATCCGCCATTGCCAAGGAGAGCGCCGAGAGAACCACCTCCTCGCCATCCTCGTCCTCCTCGTGGTTGTGATGATGATGAGAGTGCAGCAAATGGAGGGAAGTAGGGAGACTGCCAGTTGCAAGGGGCAGCTGCTGCTGCTGTTCTTTTTGCTCCTTTTGAGGAGAGCAAGCAGCAGCAGCTGCAGCTTTTCTCCTGTTGCTAGTGGCTGTGGCCAGGAGGAATCTGTCTCCGAACAGACGTCCACCAGTAAGACTGCTGTTCGTAGATTTAGCTGGTGTGGTGCTTGGGCTGGGATGAGGGAGGGATGCGTGGCTACTGCTGTCGCTGCTTGTGCTGCTGCTGGTGCTGCAGGTGCTGCTGATGCTGGGCGGGGCGTCAGTATTCAACATATTGGTGGTAGAGAGAGCCGCAGCAGAAGGTCGACGGTAAGTTTTCTTTTTGTTGCTGCTGCTGTTACTACTACTGCTGCTGCTGGAGACGGAGGTCGGAGGTATGGGCGTGGTGGCACCGCCGCGACGGGACAAAAACCCTGAGGAGGATGGAAGAGAGGAGGAGACGGCAAGGGCGGAATCCGGTACCCACGCCAAGAGGAGGCACGCAAAAAAAACTAATGCACAGAGGTTAAAACAGCTGCTGCGGCGGCTGCTGCTGCTGCTGCTGCTGCTACTGCCAGGGCCAGAGGGGCAGGCGACGAAGACGGCGGCTGCAGGTGGTGGTGTGGTGTTGATGCTGTTGTTGTCGGTGTTGTGACTCCCCTCGGGCTGCCTTCTCATTTCACGATGGCTTTTGCTACTGCAGTGACTTAGAAGCGGCAGCTGATACGGCTGCTGCTACTTAGGGTTGGAAGGACTAGACGACAAGGCAATGCATGTATGCCCCTCTCCTCTTCTCTCTCGTCCTTTCCTCCTTGATGCCGTACTACTGCTGCTGCTGCGACTGCTGCGGCTGCTGCTGCTGATGCTCCTACTGCGGTCGTTGTTCGAAAACCTGTGTTTACACGTAAAGGGACAGGAAGGAAGGAATACGTCAGGAGTGTATTGCCACAGGCAAGATCCAGAGGCAGCGTTTACGCAGTGCCACGATGTACATCGCTCTCCACGTCCACCTGACCACAAGCATCGTCCTCGGCTGAGGTACACAGCACAAGGACAGCATTTGATACACTGACTCAGAGGCGCACTACCAGAGATCCCGCATATCACACGATCAGCGGCAGCATGCGGCCGTGGCCATAGTAGTTGCAGCAGCAAAAGCTAGCAGCTCCACATGTCCCACCTAGAGCAGTAGAGGGCCACCATTGCTGCGCCTGGCCATCCTCCAGCACTTGCAGGACCCTGTTAATCCTGGAAAGGGGATGTGAGACGCCTACACCTCAACCTGTGCTTGGGAGTGGGCAAGGTTGCATGTTATGGTTCGCAAGGGGCAAGGCAAGCGATAGAGTATCTTAACAACAGCAGCCCGCGACCGTTGCTTGGTCCAATCAATCATTGCTGTGCGCATGATGCAAGACCTCACAAAAAGCCACGCACTAGCAATATGCACTTGAGGCTTGCGTAGAGCTTTCCTATCCTGGGAAAAGACTTTTGACTGGAGAAACGACATTCTGCTGTGTGCTTTGCTGCAGCTTTTTTGTTGCCTGGAAACACAAATGAGTGCCGGCCAATGCACTCATTCATTGCTGAGCACCAGCCTCCCCCCTCCCCTCGCCTCATCTCCTCCAAACATACGTACCTTCCACCACCATCACACGACACAGTCCATCATGGCGAGAAGAAGACTAACAGGGCCTGCCACGCTCTGCCCAAGCAACTTGCTCCTCTTTTCTCTTCTCCCTGCAGCCTGCGCCTTCCTCCTCCCCTCCTCCGGTCCTGCCCGCCTGCTCCACGCCTCCTCCTCACTATCATCCTCCGCCTCCACTACCGCCACCTTCCACCCTAGGTTTAGGCCACCATCACACCTCTCTGCGGCCCCCACTGCCGCCGGTGAAACAAAGACGACGCACCGCGCCCCCGGCACGGCCGACTTGGACTGGGCCAACCTCGGCTTCGAATTCAGGCAAACGCGCAGTCACATCAAATTCGTCTGGAAAGACGGGAAATGGTCCGAAGGCGAGCTGGTGGCCGATCCTTACGTAAAAGTGCATATCGCCAACACAGGGTTGCATTACGGCCAGGCGATTTTTGAGGGTCTCAAGGCCTTTGCCTGGCAGGATGGTTCAGTGCACATTTTCCGCCCTCAGGAGAACGCGAAGCGTCTACGCATGTCCGCCGAACGTCTGCTCATGACCCCCTTCCCGGAAGATAAATTTGTAGAGGCGGTCAAGCGAGTAGTGGCTGATAATGCTGATTTCGTCCCTCCGTTTGGCACCGGGGGGAGTATGTATATCCGTCCTTTGCTGTTTGGGAGTGGGGCACGAATCGGTCTTAATCCTGCAGATGAGTACACGCTCCTCATCTTGCCAATCCCGGTGGGAGATTACTATAAGGGGGGATTGTCTCCAGTTTCAGCGCTCGTGATTGATGACTTTGACAGGGCCGCGCCTCGGGGCGTCGGGCATGTGAAAGTAGCGGGAAATTACGCTGCGGATTTATTGCCTAATATGCTGGGGAAGAAGAAGGGCTTTCCGATTGGGTTGTACCTGGACGCCAAGACCAACAGCTACGTAGAGGAGTTCTCGACGTCGAATTTTGTGGCGATAGATTCGAAGGGGGCGTTTGTGACGCCGAGCAGTCCGACGGTCCTCCCCTCCATTACCAACAAGTCCCTCATGGAGCTGGCGGCCGATATGGGCCTCGAAGTCAACGTTCGTCCTATCCCTATAACAGAAGTAAAGACCTTGAAAGAAGTCGCGGCATGCGGAACTGCCGTGGTGGTCACCCCTGTCAATCGCATTGTCTATAAAGATGAGGTAATTAAGATTGGTGCCGAAGGAGGGGGGGAGGGAGGGACTGGGCCCATCACCGCGAAGCTGTACGCAAGAGTGCGGGCGATTCAACAGGGAGAGGAGGAGGATAAGTTCGGATGGACAGTGAAGGTCTAAGGGGGGAGGGAAAAGGAAGAAAGGAAGGAGGGAAAGGCCTTGGGCGGCGATTGACTTGGCATGACGTCTGAGGCATGGACAGTAACAGAAATGAAGATGCTGAGGGCGAGAAAAGATCAACAAAGAAAGAAAGAAGAAAAGTGAAGCAAATACACTGAACTCTTTCATCGTCGCTGACATGCTCGCGAGGGCACTCGGAGGAGAAGAGGAGGAAAAGGGCTTGGACTGTCCTCAACTCTTATGAAGACGTTTTACTTTGCCATTTTTTTCTTTTGTTGCTTGGCTTGTTAGAGCGTGGCGGGGCAACGTTGTCACAACAGGGCTAATACACTCGAGTGCCTCTTATTCTGGTGCGCATGTCCAATTGAGAGCGTTTGCATAGGAAGTAGGCATTTCGTTGTACCTGGCGAGGGGGCGAGGGAGGGAGGAGAGGCGAAAGTGAGTGTGAGCAGCATGTGGTGAGTTTTGAAAAGCTGTGCCAAGAACAGATGCCCCTCGAAATTGAGATTTAATCAGGGGATAGATAGGTCAAGAAAGAAAACGAAAATGTGGAGCCACGCCACGAGTGCTTGAGAACCTTCCCCCACCGCCGCTTCGCTCTCTCCACGTTCACGTACCATGCAAGCATCCACGTCCTCGCCCTTGAGACACTCCTTCAACGCGACCCCGCTCTTCATGCACGGTTGTTGCTGCATACAGGCCAGCAGTGCGTAGGCGGCTTCTTTGCAAGATTTGGGCTGTGGAATGCGGAGCGTGCGCGGGTTAGGAAAAAGGAGGGTGTGGGATGTGTGAAGGAGAGGGGGAAGGGGGAGACATACACACGACCATCGTCGTGAAGCATGGATCACAGCACGTTCACTGGCATGATATGATCAAATTGACGCAGATAGAGGAGAATGTAGAGCTTACCATGGTGCTATGTGTCTTATCTGCCGCGGTTGTGATGATGTTACTTCTTCCTGGCAAGCGAGCAGTAGGCTCTACCGGAACTTGCAAACAAGGAAAAGCAAACACGGCGTCCCCTACGTTGGCAATAGCGTCCTGTGCGTATTATTGTACTGTTGGTGCGCGTGTGGCAAGCCAAAGGGATGGAAAGCAAATGAGGGAATGCCTGAGTTTTGCTTTTTTGTTCGCCGTCAAATGGGCAGCACCTGACGCACCACCCTCCCTCCCAACAGCCCTCCTGCTCTACTGCACGCACAGCAACACCATCACTCAGGCATATTCCCTTCCTTCCACCTATCTGACAAATAGCTTGCTGTTCGTCTAGCCGCGCCTTGCATCACCCTCGCCGCCCTCATACACTTCATCAGAGCAGCATGAGCAGCAGCAGTAGCACCCCCGTCGACCCCAACTACAGGGACGGCTCGAGGGAAGGTCGTCTGAAGTTCAGCAAGCGGGCAGAGCAGGTTTGGGGACAGAGAGTGAGGTGGCTGCCTCGCACGTGGTCGTCGTGATTCTCACATATCTTTATCTGCACTCCTCTTCCCCTTAGCACCTCCGAGACGAACTGGCCCTGCACGCGCGGAAAGAATGCAAGGATGCCTTGGGCGCGTTCGCGGCCTGCGCCAAAGAGAATGGGATGCTTGTCGTATTCAAGTGCCGTGGACTCAACAATGCCAGTAAGTGGGAATGAAAGGATGGGTGTGTGGACATGCTCCATGAGCTTGCTTGACCTGCCCCCCATCCCTCCGTGGGTCTCTGATTATGCAATGGATCACAAAAAGAGTGTCGTTTCCCACGATCTATCCGCATTTTCTTACTCTCACAGTCTGTTTGCTTTCCGCATCATGTCTCGGCCTGCCCTATTCTTGCTCACGCCCTTGGTCCCTCCCTTTCTCCAACACACAGTGAACGCCTGCTTAAGCGAGTACACGTCCGAGAGCAAATTCGAAGAATGGAAGAAAACCCGCGGGATGGCCTTATCGGGCGAATGAATATAGACATGAATACACCTCCACATAGAAGAAGAGAAAGAGGATAGAAGACAAAAAGCACGTATTGGTCACCCGAAGCAAAAAATAGAGACCATACGTATCAATAATCAGTATTAATGCCTGTTCGCTTTCGTGTTCATCGTATGTTTCGAAGCGACATGTTCGAGTTGGCTCGGTTGCAAGTGCTTCTCTTCTTTGTCTTCTCGGTGGCTGTTTGCCTCCCTTTCTAGAAGCACCCCCTTCAACCCTTCCACCTCTCGCCCTTCACGTCCGTCCACACCAGCATGTCAGGCATGTATATCTAACTTTTTTGGGGGTTTGCATTGGTTTTTTCTCAGCGGAGAGTGTTAGTCCTCGTCCTCGTCCTCGCATCTCATCCGGACACGCTGAACCAGCTCTCTTCATCCTTCTCCATCCTCGCGAACGAGCAGCACGAGGAACTGCAACACCTTCTCCCTCTCTATTAGCAGCAGTGGCGACAAGTCCAATCTATCCCTGCTGTCACTCCTACTGCTCTGCTGCTGTTGATCCTACTGCGGCTGCTTAGACATCTGTTTGCTTGACGAAAAACGTGAACTCTACCTCCTTGTTGGTCAACTTCTTGTACACCTCCTTGAACGTCTCCAGCTTGTAGTCAACGTTCATCTACGAGAGAGGGAGCGAGGGAGGGAGGGTGAGTCCATAGGTTGGCGTGATTTCTGTACTTATGATAATATAGCCAGAGCGATCTTTGACTCCACCCCTCCATCTTTCTTTACTCCGTCGTGCTTCGCGAGCTGCGCTGGTCCCCGGGGGGTTGAGGAGGGAAGGGAGGGAGGGAAGGAAGGAGGGGTAGGACGTACCTGGTCCTTGTTATCCAAAAACACCTTCAGAGTCTTGGTGCCGTCCACCTTGCACCGTGTACGCTTGCCCACGATTTCGGTAGGGTATACGATGTCTTCCAAAATGGCGTCTTGGACCGCGCTCAGGGTACGGGAGCGGGGGCGGACGCCTTGGGTCTTGGTGGAGCGGCCGTAGCTCTTCCCCAGGATGGTGCGTTGCGCGACCAGCACCACATGGGAACCACTGGGGAGGGAGGGAAGAGAGAAAAAGATGATGGATGTGAGGGTGCGGGTTGGTCGAGAGGGACAAGGAGTGCTCTCTACATCAGGATCGGATGCGTCTTGCGCACGGAGGGAGGAAAGGCGGAAAAGAGGGAGCGAGGGGGGGATCCGCGCGCACCTGAACTTCTTCTCCAACTCTCGGACGAGGCGTTGTTGGATCTTGTGGTACACTTTAAGGAGCTTAAAGGGGACGAAAACGACAATGGCTTGGGTCTTGCCCACGTCCACCTCCTTGGCCGCCGTAATGTAAAGATCCTTCAAGTCTGCCTTCCACTCAGGGTTGTTGCTCTATTCAGAAGAAAGAGAAGGGAGGTGGGGAGTGTGTGAGTCCAAGCATGGACCGAGGAAGGGATGAGAGGGGATGGTGGACGCACTGCACTATCCCTCAACGACTAGAGCTACTTATACGGCCATATGACAATCCGGCCCTCTCTCCTTCCCTGCCTTCTACTCCTCTTCCGACAGCGCCATGCCAAGCCGTCAAAGCAATATGCATGCATACATGCGTACAGCTCTCTCCTCTTTCCTGCTGCTGTTGCTGCTGCTGCTGCTGCTGCTGGACCCAACGCAGAACGCCCGTCATCAGCTCTAGCTTCAGCACATCTCCTACTTCCACGACTCAAAACCGACTGTGATCCACTTTCTCTTTCCAGACGATTCTTACGCCTGCCGCTATCTCTAGGAATGCAAATGTGCCTACTTTCACAAGTTACTGGCTCCCCCCACTTCTCCCTCCCTCCCTTCCCCCCTCCCTCATTCCCTCCCTACCTCGAGTTGGAACAACTCAGAAGCCACCTTGAGGTCCGTGTCATCTGCCTCCTGGCCCTTGGGCTTGACAATCTTTCGGGTCGCCATGACTGTGCCTATGTGTAGGTATGGAGGTGTATGGTGAGGCAACTAGGAGAAGGAAGACTTATCATCGCGTGTGCTGCTTCTTCCTCTCTCCTTGTGGCTCCGTGGCCCTCTAAATGCAGACTTCCAAGCCTTCCGTTTCCTAGACATATGCTATGCCATAATACACCAGCAAAGCACCGGTCTTGACCAACCCTGCCATTTTCGTGACAGCGGTTGTACAGACGAGGAATAGACGCGGAGCCACACACGAGACTGGCGATGCCTGATGCTTGGCACAAGTTCGCAGCCTCTCCAGTCCATCCACCTACGTTGTGAAAACTCACAGCTTGACATATGAGGAAGGAATAGATGAAAGGGTTTGACAACACGAAATGTGCCACGCCTTGCGTGCACGTCTGCATTCCTGTTATGGCCAACACATGAGAGCAGGCAGAAGAAATGCCTCCCCACCACTCCTCGCCAGCGCTCCAAAAAGTGCCAGAATGTCCTAGCGGCCATCACGTTCTCCAGGTGAACCTCCTGTGTACCCGCATTACTTGAGACGCACCCCGGCCCCTAAAAGGGTTGTAACGTGGCAGAGGCAAGGTATGATGGTAGATCAACAAAGACAAGCGCAAACAACAAGTACGTTTAACATACAAGGATAACTCTCATCGTAGGGTGGAGAGGGCCCGTCGTCGTGTGGGATCGTGCAGAGCATCTTATCCCCAGGGACAAGGCGCACAGGTCATATTAGCTTGAGCTATCTCGAGGCTTGTGTAGCTTCGACACATGTAAGCTGTACTCGATCATTAAAAATCTTTGGAACTGCTGCCTGCTTTCCCTTTCTGTGTCTCTGGTTGCTACCAGCATCAGCAACAACATTGGTAGGAAATGTTGAAATTGAACGTACCGTTCTGATAGCACGGCGAGGCTGCAGAGACTGAAATTAAAGAGACGTTTGGGTACAAGAAGCACACGAGCAGGCATATTGATGTGGCTATGTCTGTGTGCCTCTTAAGGTTTTGTTTCTTTCTTTCACACCTTTTTGTTCGCCCACTGTTTGCTCTCCTACCGCTTCGTTTCCTACACATTTAAAATTCCTCTCGCAATTCAGGCACCTTTTCTTCCCTTTCACCTTTCCAAAAACCCAATCCCTCTCACTCACGCAGATACACCCCCTCTCTCCCCCCTTCATCGCTTATATTTTTTAATTCATTGGTACATCAGCCCAATCTCCTTGGCGTATCTCTCCATCACTACATTCCGTTTCACCTTCAACGTCTGAGTCAAGAAACCGTTCGCCATATTGAAGGGCTCCAGCACGACCTCCACCTCTCCTACCCTCTCATTGAAATCCTTCCCCATCACTCGCTGGATGTCGGAAAGAATAGCCTTGCGGACCTCTGTCTTCTTCTCTCTTATCTCCTTCTCGATCTCCTGCAATTCCTCCCTACTCCCTGCAATCCCATTGGTCAGCACCTGATTCCCTAACAACTCACTCACCTTCTCCTCGATCTTCCTCCCCACCAGGCCCGCCCTTGCCAAGGCCTTGATATTGGGGACGACTAGCATCCCTAACGCCTTTTGATCCTGCCCCACGCACATCACCTGGTCCACCAACATACTCTTCGCACACACCGCGTCTTCGATCGGCTGCGGTTCCACGTTCTCCCCATTGCTCAACACAATGGTGTCCTTGGCCCGCCCCGTAATAATCAAATGCCCGGTCAACGGGTGGATTCTCCCCAAGTCGCCCGTATCCAAAAACCCCTCGCTGTCAAACACCTTCTTCGTCGCCTCAGGGTTACTCTTGTATCCTCCCATCATCTGCGGACCCTTCATGAGCACAAGCCCGCTCTGCCCCTTCTTCAACCTCACACCCGTCTCCGGGTTGACGATCTTCACCTCGGTTTCCCGGGCGGTCCTCCCCACGGACCCGGCCAGGTTCTTCTCCACCACACGGTTGGTTATCACCGGGCTTGTCTCGGTCATGCCATACCCGACAATCACCGGTGTCCGCAATAATTCGAAGAAATCCTCCAGCACCAGGGGCATCGAACTCCCCCCTGCCACCAGCACCTTAATCTTCCCTCCCAAGCCCTCCCGGACCTTAGACCACACCAGCTTATCCCCCACAGCTGCCAACGGCGTGAGTACCACCGCCAGGAGGAACGCCACGAGTCTCTCCACGATATTGGGGGCCCTCGGTCGTAGCACCAAGCCGCGGGCCACCCTCCAGGTCTTGACCCATGCCATCCCCACCTTGCTAAAGAAGGAGATTATCTTCTTCTTCGTCCCCTTTTCGGCCGCAAATTTTTGGAGGACTCCGCGATAAATCGTTTCCAGCAACCGTGGGACTGCCACGATGAATTGCGGGTGGTGCTTCTCCAAATCAGTCTTGAAGTTCTTCACGTTGCTGTACACGACATGAATGCCCTTGGAGTACATCCAGTACTCGGCCGTGCGCTCGAAGATGTGCCAACACGGGAGCACGGACACGAGGACGTCGCCCAGAACGGGGTTGTAGGACGGTTCCCTCCGGGCGGTGTCGGCGAAGGAATTGTAGTTCACCTACGGAGAACAAGAAAGGAAGTGGGAGGAAGAGGGAGGGAAGGAAAGGGGGACAGGTGAGCGGCCGAATTCGGCGGAGGGAAAAGGAGGGTGGACTTGCGCGGTGGTTAATGCCAGGGTATAAGAAAACAAGTCCATCACCCACTTTGTAGACACACACAGCAGCACGCACACGAAAGCCATGTCACCTTCCCTTCCCTCCCTCCCTCCCTCCCTATCCTCCCTATCCTCCCTCCCATTCGCCCTCCCGACGGACCTGATGAAGTAAGTTGGAGTGACTCAATACGACGCCCTTAGGCTTGTTGGTCGTGCCGCTTGTATAGACCAACGTGGCCACCGAGCGGATGTCTCTGGGCACGGGGCGGAAGGTGAGGCCGCGGGAGAGGGAGGAGGCGAGGAGGTCGTCGTAGGTCAGGATTTCCGTGGGGGAGGGGACGTTCACCAGGGCTTGAGGGAGGGAGGGAGGGAGGGAGGGAGGGGGATGAGTGAACGCTAGGATGTAGGAGAGTTGAAAGACGTACATGGTCATCGTTGGTTGAGATTACAAATGGAGGGGGTAAGAGAGCGAGGACTGGAGGGAGGAAGGGAGCGAGGGAGGGGCTGGCTAACTCCTTTGCGCCAGTTTTTCACCCACCTTTGATCTCTGCACTTGTTTTGTCGCCCGGAAAGAGGACGAGGATAAATCGTGGAGGTCCATATCGCCCCGTGAGCCCGCCGTTCGATTGCATAAGGGCTAGAGGGATGGGGAAAGAGGGAGGGAGGGAGGGAGGGAGGGAGGGATGTGGTTAGCTCGACGCTCCCGTCACACACGACACTGACGCCCTCTTTTTTGTGGTGAAATGTGCCTCTCCAGCAGCAGCAGCAGATGCAGCAGCATTGTTTCCTTGAACCCCTTGACAGCAGAACAAACCCAGCCCTTCCCTCCCTCCCTCCCTCCCTCCCTCCCTCCCTCCTCATCTTACCGGCGATCTGCTCGACACTCTCCACCACACACGCCACACTCTCGCTGTTCTGATAGATGTATTGCAGCTCGTTTATAGGCGCCTTGACACCCCGGACGGCGTTGCAGGCTCCCGTCTTGAGGATCGCTTGGTCCGCGATTAGCCACCTCGGAGAGGCGGGAGGGAAGGAGGGGGAAAATGATTCAACGATACGAAAAAGATGGATACATGTGATAATGCATGAACAGATATGTGAATCAATATACAAATGAATGCGTGAAAAATACGCACGAAATGATGGATCAAAACAACCCGAAAAATCAAACTTAAGAAAAAAAAGTACCTGTGGCTGTTTTCGGCAAAGACGCTAACGCACTGACCAGGCTTTAACCCAGCATGCTGCAAATAGGCGGCCACCGCCGAGATCTTTTCATTTAACTCCCCATACGTCATCTGGGAGGGAGGGAGGGAAGGAGGGAAGGAGGGAAGGAGGGAGGGAGGGATGGATGGAGGGAGGAGGGGAGGGAGGGAGGGAGGAAAGAAGCCAGGAAGGGAGAATGTAAGTATATGAGGACAGCAGGCATTTTCCAGCTCTCGCCACAATTATCATTTAACTCGTAAGGAGACATAAAAATACGGTGCTCCCGCCATTCTCCCTCCCTCCTTTCTTCCCTCCCTCCCTCCCTCCCTCCCTCCCTCCCTCCCTCTGTCTTCCCACCTTCGCGCTCGGTTTATGAATCATGTCTTCCACCGCCACTGCAGTCGGTACCAGCTCTGCCATGGTATCGAAGACGTCCGGTAGGACCCTCCATTTGTACCTCTCCATGCCCCGCAGGTAATCCCCCGGCTTTAGTTGCCCGGCTGCGTAGGGCAAGTCACGGAATTTGGCCTCGGCGGGGTAGTTGGTAGTGGTAGGGCTGTTCGCATGCAGCGCCGAGGGTGAGGAAGGGAAGGATGGGGGCAGGCGGGGGCCCCAGAGGGGAGATTTGGAGAGGGAGAGGGGGAGGTGTGGCTTGGGGGTTTGGAAGGCGGTGGCGAGGGAGAAGAGGGAGATGAGGAGGAAGGAAAGGAGGAGAGGGAGGAGTGGTGGTTGACGCAAGGGTGTGGTTTCTGTCTTCATGCTTGAATGACGGTGGAGGTGGAGGAGCAAATAGGCGGGGAGGGAGGGAGGACGAGGTCGGGCTGCTGCGGTGGTTGGGTTCGGTCGGCGGGGCTTGCTGCGATGCGACGACGGTAAAGCTGGTAGCGGCTTCGCGCACCCCTCTATCTTTGTTTGGAG
>Ga0160420_100508_pt1 | contig 15984 bp, 14 predicted proteins | sample CelAP2metagpilot_FD_108197 | JGI IMG/M metagenome (GOLD analysis project Ga0160420, IMG submission 108197) | Phycosphere-associated microbial communities from algal ponds in Kailua-Kona, Hawaii, USA - Cellana AP2-5-5 metagenome pilot | ecosystem: Engineered > Artificial ecosystem > Aquaculture >... | reverse complement strand
GCGGGTGGTGGGGTGATGGGGGCAGAAGAAGAGGGGAAGGTGGAGGGGGGGGGGGTGGGGGGGGAGGGGTGCCGAGGGTTGCGTGGGCGGCGGGAGGGGGGGGAGGCAGGAGGGGGGGGGGGAAGGGAGGGAGGTAGGGAGGGAGGGAGGGGAAAAGAACGTTGACGAGGGTCGGACCAACAAATCATGTGCGACAGTTTTTCTACGACGGTCCTGAAATCCTCCCCCTTGCCCCTCCCCCTTTCCCCTCCCTCCCTCCCTCCCTCCCTCTCTTTCTCTCTCCCTCAACTAGGGGGAACTACGGCAGGCGAGCCGTTTTAACGTAGGAATGAATGATACCTTTTTCGTGCTGCCGCCGTACAAGCCGGGGAGAGGGTGGCATTTTCGGGAGACGTATTTCAGGGTGGAGGAGGCGGGGTGCGCGAAGGAGGGAGGGAGGGAGGGAGACAGGCAGGGGGAGGTGGTGAAGTATGGTGAAGGGCTGCTGCTGGTGGACGAGGAGGATCATGTGATGTGTCACTTTCGAGGCAGGAAATACATCAGGCGGAAACCGAAGGGAACGAGGGTAGGGAGAAAGGGAGCGAGGGCGGGAGGGAGGAAGGGAGGTTTGACTTATCTAACATCTGATTTGGCGTCTCCTCTTCAGAGTACTCCTTTCAGCTACATCCATTCCTTTCACCCTCTTTTGTCTCCCTAACAACAACAACAACAACAACAACAACAACAACAACAACAACAACAACAACAACAACAACAACAACAACAACAACAACAACAACAACAACAACAACAACACAGGGAGAGATGAGCGTCTCTTTCCTTCCCCCCCACGATGACATGCTGCACTCCGAGATCCATTACGGAGACACAGACATTCGGATCCAGCTCGCCACCCGCAAGGGGATCAAGACTGAAACCACCATCCTGAGCGCCTTGCGCCGGGAGACGATTGATGCCGTGGGCGGCTTTCTGAATTGTGTGGGCCGTGGGAAGGTGAGTGCAAGAGGAATGAGGATGGGAAGGGGGGGAGGGAGGTAAGGGGGTCCAGAGACCTCTACCGTCAGTGCCACACGCCGGGTGTCAGCTGGTCCTGTCGGAGGGTTCCCTCCCCAGAGTAGGTGGCCCATGGACATTTTGTTGTCAACACCTCCAACCACTCATGTGTACATAACTTATCACATCCTTCCTCCACCCTTTCTCAGGAACTCACCTTTGACATCGAGCACGCTCCCCCACGCATCTCGGAAGTCTCCGTCACCTCCACCCTCACCACCACTGTCGGCCTGCAACAACAGCGACAGCAGCAGTACGTCCACCGCTCCCTCCACCACCGAGTCCACTGGGGTCAGACCGTGGGGTTTGTCACCCCCTCTTGCCAAGCGCACACGGCAGAAGCCCACGAGGGCCCTATTGTCCGCATCACCCTCTCCAACGGCAGCCGCCTCAAAATAACTCAGAAGCACGTGGCCTGGGTTGAAGGGGGGGAGGGCGGGATGGAAGAGGGAGGAGGTTTTGATGGGAAGAGACGGGAGGCCTGGTTGCCGACCAGAGGGGGGATGCCGGGGGAGAATGTGGATGTGTTTGTCCGGTTTGAGCAGGTGGGGACGATGACGCTCGACCCACGAAAGCATTTCGGCGCCCCTGCGACTGTCACTGCTGCTGCTGCTGCTGCTGGAGGCATCGGCAGCAACAGTAGCAGTGTGCTTCAAAACACTCTAATGTTGCTGCAGCACTATATACCCCCGTGCGGTGTCGTCGGCCTGTTCCTCCTCCTCGACCTCGTGGCCTTCCCCAACACCCACCACACACCCCTCTCTGGTCGCCTCTGCGAAGAAGTACACGTTCTCCTCGCTCTCCTCTCGGCCTGCATTCTCTACAGCGGTCTACAACAATCACTTGCTTTCGTACGAATTTATCGTCATCAGAAGCAGCAGCAGCAGTCCTGTACCAGCCTCCCCTCACTCTTGTCCTGCTCCACGTCCTCCCTCCCCCCCACCCTGCTGTGTGACCGCTGGGAGCTCGTCGTTCTCGACTGGCGGGCTGCCAACGACGACGACAGCTCTCTGTCCCCTCCCCTCCCTCCCGCCCTTCCTCCACCCCTGCCTCCCACCTTCCTGAACGCCGAAAAAGGCGACGTGGAGAAAGCCCAAGCCCGGTGGACCAAGACGTTGGCCTGGCGCAAGGCCAACAACGTCGATCATATCCTTTCTCAACCACACCCTAAGTTTGATTTAATCAAAAAAATGTACCCACAAGCATTTCACTACAAGGACAAACAAGGGCATGTCTGTTTCTACGAAATCCTCGGGAAGCTCCAAGTGGGGGAGCTGCTTCGCCAAGGGGTGGATCTCTCGGACCTGACCAAGCATATCATCGTCCAGCAGGAGTTTTTGTGGGGCATCTTGCAGCCGGCACAGACGGATAGGGTCACATTGGTGATGGATTTAAAGGGCGTGAGTTTCGCGGATGTCACGGGGGAAGTCGTAAATTTTGCGAAGATGGCAGTAGGATTGACAAGCACCCATTACCCGGCTCGGTCGTGTCGGATGTTGATTGTGTTTGTACCGGGATGGTTTAATCTGATTTTTCGGTTTATCAAGCCCATGCTGAATGAGGACACTAAGCGGAAGATTATTTTTTTGGATGAGCGAGAGATAAGAGAGGGGGCCATGTTGGAATTTATTGACTCGGAGTTTTTGCCAAAGGAATATGGGGGGACGTGCGAGGTACCCTTGGGAAAGAGTCCGTTTGAAGTACAGCTAAAAGGGATTGTTGATGCGGCGGGAGCAGCAGCAGCGGTAGCAGCAGCGGCAACAGCAGCGGCAGCGGCGGCAGCAGCAGCGACAGCAACAGCGGCAGCGGCAGCTATGGAGGGGGAAGAAGAGGAGTCTGATTAGGAATGGGGAGAATGGGAAGATGTGTTTTTGATGTTTCTTTTTGTGTGCTCGAATGATTGTGACAGAAAATGATAGATGTGCACATGAAACTGAGAGGGTGTATATTCAGTTGCCGTTGTCTAGGGGGACGAGGTAGATGAAGTAGAGTATATATTAGTGACATAAAAAGTAGACAGAGGAAGAGCGATAGAGAGCGAGAGATGACACGACAGATTTGATATGGACTGCCAATGCGTATGAGGGGGGACAGGCCGATGGATGGGTGCCGAGTCGAACCCCGGTCCCCCTATTACCCCCGCCTTGGTGATGAGAGAGTGCACAAAAGATGAATGCTTGCACCATATTGACCACAATCAATGTTGTTTTAACTGTGGATGTACTTTTATCACTATCTAGTTGAGCAAGGAAATTAGTACAGAAACCCTAGCCTTAAATAACAAATATAGATAAAGACGATCCCAAACGGTGATTTCTCTCTCTCTCTTATGTCATTCTGTCTTGCATTCGCCCTTCCGTTTCCTTCTCCCCTACTTACAACGTCACCCCTCTCTCCCTCCCTCCCTCTGTCCATCTACTCCGAAATATCCCCATTAAAATCCTCGTCGTCATCATACAAACACGTCCCTCCACCACCCGCGCGAATCGCCCCCATTGTCTTCTTCAGTTGGAATTTCCTCAGTTCCTCCAACGTCGGCGGCGCCGTGTACTCAATCGCGCCAAGTCTCGCGAGCTTCGTCGCCAACACACTTGTCGGGAACTCGTCCTCTGCCCCTTTCGCCATACCCTTCGTCAGTCCCTCGAACCCCTGCACCCGCTCCTCCGCAATGCTCTCCTTGAAATAAATTATGGTTGGCAGAATTTTCACTTGCAGTTTCCCTACAAAGAACGGAGCTTTCTCCGCATTGATCTTCAAGAACTTCGCTTCCACATGCGCTGGCGCCAAAATCGCCAGGTGCTTATCCATGATTTTGCAACGCATAAAGTCCTTGTGATAAAAATGAACAAGCACGTGTCGCGAGCCTGTCACTTCCGGTAAGAACTCGTCCTGACTGATCTCTCGATACTGCCCGTGGCCCTTGCTCAAATTTTCTGCCTTCTCCTGATGTTGTGCCTTGAGCTGCGCCATACGTTTCTCTCGAATCACTTTTAACTCAGCGTCTAGTCCATTTTCGTCCTCAACGTCGTCTTCCTCGTCCGAAAGCAGGTTGGCTTTGTGCAGTTGCTGCACGATTTCCTCCTCCCGCGCCGCCGCCACGGCCTGCTCTTCTGCCTTGCGTGATCGCGCCACGGTCTTCTGCTGCTGCACTCGCTCGCGGGCTTCTACTTGCCGGTATGTACTGCCCGTGGGTCCGTCCACTGAGGTGTCGTCTTGCTGCGCAGGCTTTCCACTTGCGGCCCGCTTGTCGTGCTTCTCTTGCAGCTCCTCGACGGCCTTGCCCACCCGGTCGTTCACCGTTTGCGCCATGATTTGGTGAAGGTCATCCCCCTTGTTGGGGTCCACCATCGTAAATTTGCTCGCCATGCTGCTCGTACTGTAGCGTGGGTGCGTGCGGGAAAATGAGGTGGGAGGAGAGGAGGATGCGACGGCGAAAAAAGAGCACATGAAATCGTGTGCAGGGAGCACGGTGTGTGTGCGCACGAGCTCCAAGCCAGCCCTGGCCTCCTACGCTTTGGATCACACACCTTGTCATGTCCGGAAGGCTCTTATAAATTTATCCCCTACATTTCTTCAGCGATGCGAAATGCGTAGCTGTTGCACGCAAAGTCCTAAATCCGTTCGTTTTCATTCATCTCCCTGGCTGTAGCCAGAAGTGCAATCGTTGATGAGCATGAGACAGAGATCCTGTGACAAGCAACACAGTGCCTTCAAGCAACAAATTGACCTCCAAAAAGTGCGTCGACTTGAGGCAGCTATTCCCAAACTTGTGCCATCAAGGTTGGTGACCAACCTCCCCAAGTTTTTGAGCTCTCGCCGCGTGGAAGAAGCGACGACGACGCGCATGAAGAGAACGTAGTCGTCGGCTTGTTGTGGCGTCTCGCTGTACGTCCTCGTCCTCACCTTTCTATGTCCCGATTTTTGTGCATTGCTTGTGGGTTTTTCCCTTTTGTAGTGTCGTAAGATTTAGGACTCTTATTTTGCCATCTGTTCCTGCCTCCTGTTGTGGGGATAACGCCGCATTGTTGCCCCTTCGCGTCGTCGCTCATTATTAACAAGAGGATGCAGCGGCGTGCCGGCAGCCCGGCACGCTCAGGCTGTCGGGTGCAACCCGCCTTTTTTTCCCTATTCTCGGTTCTACCTGACCATTATTTACGTTTCCCTTCTCTTTTTGACGGTGTTGGCACAGGGACAGGCAGCGTTCAGAGTCAAGAGCGTCTTTCCAAGGGTCTTGTAGCAAACGAGCGAGCCAGACAGATTCCAGCCTAGCCAGCTTCGTACGTACACACTTCGTAGCGAGTGAAACAAGCAGTCTTTTACGATGGCACCTCCGACAAGCATGCTGGGTCTCTTGGCCGCAACCACTGCCTTGTGTGCAAGCACCACCTCAGCCTTCGTAATGCCCGTCCGCCCCTTGACTCTGGCTGCCCGCCCCAGCAGCCTCACGTCGAGCAGCAGCAGCAGGAGTCGTGTTGGGATTCCTTTGCGTATGGTCTCACATCCGGACGTCGACAACGAATACAAGCGCAAGCTCTCGGAGCAACGAAGATGGACGAAGAGCACAAAGCAGTTGGCAACCCTAGGGCCCGTCTCCAACACAGAGGAGATGATAGAGAAACTGTTCCTTGCCGGCGTAGATGTGTTCCGTCTCAACTTTTCCCATGGCGCGCACGAAGAAAAGAAGGCGTTGTTGGACATTATTCGAGGGCTTGAAGTGAAGTTCAATCACCCAATTGCCATTTTAGCGGATTTACAGGGGCCAAAGCTTCGCGTAGGGACGTTTGAGCATGATAAGGTGATCTTGGTGGACGGACAGTCGTTTCGATTTGACCTGAGCGATGAGCCAGGGGACTCGATGAGGGTCAATTTGCCCCATCCCGAGATTATTAATACCTTGCAAAACGGGGACACGCTTTTGTTGGATGACGGGAAGCTGCGGATGACTGTTACGAAAAAGGGGGAGGGTTTTGTGGACACACTGGTGAATGTCGGAGGGGCCCTGTCGAACAGGAAGGGGGTGAACACCCCTTCGGTTGTCTTGCCCATCTCGGCATTGACGCCCAAGGATCGGAAAGATCTGGATTTTGCGTTGTCGATTGGCGTGGACTGGGTGGCACTTTCGTTCGTGCAGCAGCCGCAGGACATTGCGGAGCTTCGGACGCTCGTGGGGAATAAGGCGAAGATCATGGCGAAATTGGAGAAGCCCTCCGCCGTCCAGGAAGGAGTGGTCGACGATATAATTATGCTATCGGACGGAATTATGGTTGCGCGTGGAGATCTCGGGGTGGAGATGCGACCGGAAGACGTGCCTGTCATCCAGAAGCAGATCATTGAGAAATGCCGAAAGTACGGCAGGCCCGTCGTGGTGGCCACTCAGATGCTCGAGAGCATGATTGAATCTCCCACTCCAACCCGTGCGGAAGCCTCTGACGTGGCTACTGCCATCTATGACGGTGCAGACGCGATCATGTTGAGCGCGGAGTCGGCCGCGGGCAAGTTCCCTGTGGAATCGGTGATGATGCAGCAGAGGGTCATTCTGCGCGTGGAAGAAGATAAGGCTTACCGTAAGAACCTTGCGCGATCCAATCCCCAACGTTTGGAGAAATCGGCAACCGATGCCATCACCAACGCGGCGCGGGAAATCGCTGCCACCATTGGGGCGTGTGCTCTGGTCGTGTTCACAGCACGAGGGACAACGGTTTTGCGTGCTTCAATGGGTCGGCCAGGCGTGCCGATTTTGGCGATTACCCCTGAAATTGAGACGGCGCGTGCCTTGGCCTTGACTTGGGGGGTGTATCCTGCGGCGGTTGAAACGAGGGCAGAGCACGAGACCTTTCCGGATGTGTTGAGGAAGATTTGTAGCGTGGCGACGGACAAGGGACTGGCGAACCGTCCGGATGACCTTTTGGTGGTCACGGCGGGGTTGCCTTTTGGCTCTCCTGGCGTGGCAAATGTAATTAGGGTGGTGCCTGCGTCCGGGCCGGAGGATTGGGTGGTGGGTGGAGATAAGAACTTGAACACGATTTAAGCTTGAGGAGGGAGAGGGAGGGGAGGGGTCCTCCATGTTCAATAATTATGTCTCTGTGTGCTGAGTGTTCTCTTTGTTTCTTGGTGTTTTAGACTCGTGTTGTTTTGTTCAAGTGTGATTGGTTGTAAACGTGGTATCGATTTGTGTGTTCGTGGGCTGAGTGAGATTCGTCGAAGGGTGGAAAAAGACAAAAAGAAATGTGGGAATGCAAGAAAGCGTGTCACGGGTTAAGTAAATGGATTTAAGTGAAAGGTTTGAAAGTGGAATGAAAATCATTTTGCGTCCATCTGTCTGCATGTCTTAACGCCACACGTAACGTGTGTACATGGTATTCAAAAATCGTGTTTGGTGCACGTTGTGGTAGAAGGTAGGTTTGCTCCTGGACACATGCTTTAAGTAAGTAAGTAGTTTGTCTTTTAATCAGTTGCATGTTTTTTGAGATGCCTGCATTAGTTTTTCCAGGGCTAGGATGAAGACGATGACGACGTCGGCGTTTATAGCTGTGGGTGCTGCTACTGCTGTTTTGCATTAGATGCCGCCGTTAACGTTGAATTAATTTCTGATAACGGCTCAGTGTAAGGTTAGAGGAAGACGAGAAGGAGGACGAGGAGGAGGGCGACGACTTGAGAGAAAGAAGGGAGAAGATATGATTTTGGGGGTAGCATGGAAGCGCGGCTTATTTTGTTTTTATCATGTGATAGTGGCAGCGGCTGCTGCTGCTGCTGCTGCTGCGACGCTCGGAACTCCAAGACTTCGTTTTTTGTCTGCTTTGCATGCGTGAATTGAGGTCGCGGCGAGATCTAACTAATTTTGAGGCAAAGCAAGGCAAGACAAGACACAGCACCTACAAAAGAGTTGAAAATATAGAAAGTTAAAAAGCTTGGTCACAGTTGGACGTCTTCCCAGACTTCCACTCTTCTTCATTCTTTTCATCATTCTTTACACGTCATAAATCACCCGACGAGAGATTGAGATAGCGCCCCTAGAGCAAGATGATGGTAAGCGGCACACTTTCTCGCAATCTCTCTCACACATACAGACAAATCTACTTCGCTAAACCAGAGAATTGAGGCACTCACTCTTTTTAGAAACCCTCTTTTCGCCCTGATCTTTTTCGTCGTCCTTGTCATCGTCTCCTCCTTATTTTCCTCATCCTCCTCTCCGCTCTTCCTCTTCATATTCTCTAATTTATCTTGAAGGTGCTTCTGCATATTTCTTCTTTTTCTTCCGCCTTTTTCCGCTACTGGTGTTTTCCTGCTGTAGCAGCTGTACACGTGGGAGCGGAGGGGAAGATCATACGTGCTCGTTCTCGTCGTCGTCTTCCCCTACCTTCTCTCATCCCCCCCATAACACCCCCAAAAACATTATCAAGCAACACTGTGTCACACAACTCTCATTTCTCGATCTTCACTTCATCCCTACCTCCCTATTTCTCGGCATGAATATAATCAATAAACACCATCCGCTTCTCTAGCCTAACACACTGCCAGGCCACCATCAGCTGGGCCAGACCCGCCCCCAAAATCTTCGCGAGCATCTTCGCGGGACGCGGGGTCCACACGGCCGTTGCGCACACCAGGGCCCCTACAGTCATCACTCCTTTCAAAATCCGAATGTTCTGCAAAGCGCCTTTGCACGCCGAGCACTGCTTCGTGTGTTGATTGTACCGATCCATCAAAAACTCTCTATCCACACTCCGGGGAGGTAGGGAGGGATCCACACCCTCCGCCCACCTAGGCCCTCCCCCTCCCCACTTGACAATCCACTGCCTGAAAGCCCGCACGCCCTCATCGCTTTTAGTCGGCATATAAAACGCCCGGTCGATGTTCTCCTCCCACTTCAATTCCGGCCGTCGCATTTCGCGTTCTTGACCGTGCAAAAACACCAAATCCCCGTCCAGTACCGCATTCCTCTCCAAGTGATCCATCCACCTTGGCTTGTTCATCGCGAAGAAATTTCGGGGAAAGAGCGCCAGAATTCGACTCCTCCCGGGGCCGACCGGAATGGTGTACGAGACGAGGGATGACCGGGGAGGAGTGTCAGGTGGCAGCCTTCGCAGCTTCTTTTCAATCGCCCACGACCACTTCATGAAAGGGATCCGTGCGAAGAAGCCGGAGAAATCAAACTGGTAATGCAGCCGCGTCGGGGCATGGAACTCAATCGTGCTGTTGGCCAGCCGGGGGAGGGACAAAAATACGCCTTCCCGCCCAACGTGATTTAAGCTGACATTCAAAGGCATGGCCATCGACCGTTGGGCTTGCACCCCATGGTGGGCAAAAGGGACATGGGCCGGGTCTACCACATTCTCAACCAACGTATCGTAGCCATACATCAAATCTCTCGTCACCCACGCCCCCTTGATGAAACTCGGGTCGTTCAATTCGGGCACCGTGCTGGGCAACACCCCTCGAGACGCTTCCATCCCTTCCAGACTATTGTCAGGCCACAGCCACGCCATACCCTGAGCGACCATGAGGGGAACAACTTTCGCGCAGGCGCGGCTCGAGCGTTCAGCGACTGCTTTGATCTCAGGTTCGGCTTGGGGGATGTTGACGTTACCACCCTGTCCGGAGAAAGACCAACCGTGATAGGCGCATTGCAGGTTCCCACGCTCATCGATCCGCCCTTCGGAGAGGGGGGCGAGACGATGAGGGCACTGGTCTTCAAATGCATGCCAGGTTTTGTCGTGGTCGGCCCAAATAACGAAAAGCTTGCCAAGAAGTTCGACTTGCGTGGGACGTTTCGGGTCCAGGTCGTCCAGGAAGGCCATAGGGTACCTGGAGGTAGGGGAGGGAGGGCGGGAAAGGAGAGAGGGAGGGGCAAATATTTCAAATCTAGCTATCAGGTTTTCCATTGATCGCTCATAGTACTCTTCAGTATCCTTGAGTCTAGAAGCTTGAGGGGAGAAAGCTCGTCTGAGAAGGACACACACACTCACCATTGCCGCCACCAGTCGATCGGAGCACCGCTCCCTTGAGCACCACCAAAGGGCTGCAGCGACGTGGAGGTGGACGGCACGCTTGCTGCTACTGGTGCGGAGGTGGTGATGGGGGCAGGTTGCTCGATGGTCGCAAAGGGTCCGACCGCCTTGGGAGGGGTCGTGGTAGGTGTCTTCCCTTGAGAGGGGAAGAGACTACGGAAGAGCGGGCTGACGCGGGGGGTAGAGAAGGCGGTGGTTGTGATGGTGCTTGTCAGGGCGAGACTTATGAGAAGGAGGAGCGCAGGACGCGGCATGGTCGTGTGCGTTTACTGTGTGATACTCGACACAGCAGCTCGAACGAGGCTATGAGAAGTCTGCTGGTTTGCTGGGAAACAAGGCGGACAGGGGCAGCATGTGAAAGTGGGTGAAGGAAAGCGTCAACGAGTGTTGCATCTCCAAATTGTGCCCTACCTGCCAATGGCTGTCCACAACACATAAGTACAAAGCCCGCCCCCCATTCTCCCAAAACAAAATCACACATGCGTGTTCCATTGCGCGCTCAGAGAAGAAAGTAGCGAGGGGGAGGCGAGCAGGCAAGGCAAGCGCTTGTGGACCGAGGCCCGCCGTTAATGCCTCCCAGCCGCTCCTCCGTGGCCAGCATTCATTCTTTCTCCTCGCCTCGCTATGCCTTTCCACGGTCTTTTCCATGCTCTCCAGCTTGGGCAGTCGACGTGCAGGGAGATATGTATTCATATGCAGTGCATGCTTGAAACTCTGAGCCTCTCCACGTCCCCTCAGTTCAGACTCATCACGACTCGATGGACGAGAGGGGAGCCGAAAGAGCGGTGGGAGGCGATGATGAAGGGGCGAAGCCTTCTTAATCATGCATTAGAAAGCCACCCAAGCCTAGCAATGTAAATATGCCTGTATTTGCATGAGTCTGAGCATGTGGCTGTCAAGCCGCCCTGGCTGGCTTTGCTTGTCTGGGCCCCAAACAATCTTCAGCATCATTCTCACATGCCCCCATCTTCTTCCCCTCCCCAACCCCCACCTCACATCGACATAGGCAAAGATGAAGCTTATTCTTGCCACCAAATACGTCAACATCCCTGAGGGAGGTACGTACAAATAGCGAACGCGTAGGAAGGGAGGCAGGCAGGGTCAGAGTGAGGTGTGTGGGTGGGATTACGAGTAGAAACGCGAAGGAAGAAGAGGAGTCTGCTTGCTGCTGCTGCTGCTGCTGCTGCTGCTGCTGCTGCTGCTTCTTGAGGGCAGACGAATAATTTCGCGTTGAGGAATTGATATCTGGTGATTGGGCGTATGGTCTCTTTCATCTTTAAGCTTATATGGCTCGCCCAGCCTGCGTAGTGGGGCATGAGCTGCATGGTGCTGGGATGCCAGGGCTGTTGGCGTGAGCGAGCTTTCATGCCTGTATCGCTCTTGCTATTCGTATCTCTTTCCACCAGGGCACGGATGATTGTCAAACATGTCAAGAGAGTATATATCTATTCTTTGCATGTCTGTTTAGATGCATGCGTGCTGCTCTGTGTCCATTGTTTGTCGGTCTTAGTTGTCCTGTCATTAACCCTTCACTCACTCCCCCTTCCTTCCCTTTCTCCTTTCCTCAGTGACGATGACCATTAAGTCCCGCCACGTGACGGTCAAGGGTCCCCGTGGCGAGCTGTCGCGAGGGTTTAAGCACTTAAACCTGGCCTTCGAGTTGGTGGGCGGAAACAAGGACAAGGGCACGAATCCCAAGAAGCTGAAGGTGGACCTCTGGTTCGGTAACCGCAAGCAGCTGGCGACCATTCGTACCGTGTGCTCCCACTTTGAGAACCTCATCACGGGCGTGACCAAGGGGTTCTTGTACAAGATGCGGTTTGTGTACGCCCATTTTCCTATCAATGTATCGCTGACGGACAAGACTGTGGAGGTCCGAAATTTCTTGGGGGAGAAGCGGGTGCGACGCGTGGAGCTGCTGCCCGGAGTAGAGTACGTCCGCACATCTGATGTCAAGGACCAGATCGAGTTGAAGGGAAATGACCTGACCACCGTTTCGCTGACGGCCGCTAGGATCCAACAGTGCACCACTGTAAAGCGCAAGTACGTGTTTTGGGAGGGGAAAGAGGGAGGGAAGAAGGTGTCGGGTTCCTGCGGTTCCTGCGGCTTTTGCTTGCGTTTGGAAGTTTGTCTTTTGAAGGAATACCATTGGTGAAGGAAGGCTGGAAGTTCGGAAGATCCCGTTGGGAGCTATATACATGAAACAACCCCTCACCCGCCCTCCTCCACCGCTTCCTCCTTCTCTCCCTCCCTCCCACAGGGATATCCGTAAATTTTTGGACGGTATCTACGTCTCTCACAAGGGTCACATTGTGGAATCCGATTAAGGCGGAGGAGAAGCGGCAGCAGCAGCTGTATAGCAGCAGCAATAGCAAGAGGAGGGCAGGAGTAGAAGCAAGAAGAGCAATCATCATTTTTCTTACCACTGCGGAGGTGCGCGTGGTCGTTGATTTGGTGTTGTAACCGCTGGACAATGTGATTGTTGAGTGTCTTGTGGGGGAGACGGGGAGGTGGTTGAGAGAAAGGATTGTGTGATGGAGAGGATGCTATCTTTTGGAAGGAAAGAGGGGAGAAAACAAAGAAAGAAAAACATACAACAACAACAACAACAACAACAACAACAACCACAACAACAACAACAAGCATTTTCTTTGTTCTCTCTTTTTCGTTATCGTCGACTGCAGGAGCAGCAGCTCTTCACGTTGTTGCTGTGACCTCGACCCTTGCTCCCGCTTCAAAATGTATCGAATTCCTGCCCCTGAGCACTATTGGTCTATATCACGTTCGTTACCCAACACGACAGACCTGCGCAGCGACACATGTCAACGTGCAACACTCGCCGCCTCAATTTGCTTTATTCGTCTCTGTTCAACAGTATTTACCTTTCTTCTTTCTCGTGTTATTCTACCTTGTCACTTGTATGTTGACTGCCTCCAGCTCTCCTACCCTATCTCACCCGTTATTCATCCCATCATCCTCACCCACCCATTCCTCACTATAACGGCTACAAATGGTAACCCAAATGCAATCAGCGACGCCCACCACACCCTACACTCCCATCCTCCCTCATTTTCTCCCTCCCTCCCTCCCTCAGATCCCAACCACCAACTCAAAACCACCGGTAAGTAAGCACTGCTCCTCCCTCCTTGCCTCAGCAACAACGCCGTCGACAACCAACTAGCCAGATATACCAGCCCCGTCAGAAACATCTGCCCCTGAAAAAAAGGATAACATGCCTCCACAAAGTCCCCCCACATTAAGTTTGTGTACGCCCCCCTCTTTGCCAATGGCCGTGGGTCCCCTCCTCCGTTGCTAGGATGAGACGTCGGCAGAGGCAACAGCCACGTCGCAGTCGTTATTCCTCCCGAGATCAAACAAAGTGAACACCAGTCCACCGCACCGAGGAAGGAGGGCTGTCCTTTTTCCATCTCGAAGAGGATGAGGGGGAGGAAGACGAGGTGGTAACCCCCAACTTGACTCCCGTAGGTCATACCTGGTCCCACCACCAACGCCACCAGCCATTGGAAAACACTTATTTTCCTGCTGCTTCTGCCGCTACTGCTACTGCTGCTTGCGACAAGGGGAGAAGCCGCTTCGAAAAAAAACAACGCCTTTTGCACACCCTCACTCAGCCAGGCACACGGCCTTCTGAATATTAACCTTCCTACCAAAGCCGCGATCAGGCCCGTTGCCCCAGCTGTGATGATGGAAGACGCAGTCGCCGGCACCCACAACGATCTTGCCGTCTTAACCAAAAACCACCGACATAACCACCCCGCCAACCATCCAGTCATAATTCCCCCAAGCACCGTGCCATCTGCTTCTTCGCTGCTGCTGCTCCGGCTCCCGCCGCTGCCACTACAGGCAAGCACCCCAGCCACCACCCCAGCCAAAGCGGCAGTCTCTCCCATTTGAGCCACCTGCGATGCTGTTATGACTGAAGCAAGCACCGGCAAGACTCCAGAAACATCCAACGGCGGACCTCCAACTGCACCACCACCACTACTACTTGTCCACCAATTCAAGAAACGAGCTCCCTGCAAATCTCTCAACAGTTTATTCGCAATTGCCACTGCCACAAACGCTGGCAAACATGCTCCCAAAATCCCATTCAAACGCGGCCTTGGTACTGAAGGTTCGTAAGTCAATTTCCAAAATCCGGCAAGACTAGCCGTAAAACTCAAGGCCTTTGTCTCTATTGTTGTCGAGACTGACCCACCACTGTTTCCGACCACATTACAGTCCAATTCACCCGCAGCCTTGCCCAAAGACGTGCCTCCAGTACCTACAACAGGGATCTGTGTCTTTGCTGCTGCGAGGAAGGTATATTGGTTTACAGCGTCCGGGTCACTGCTGATGCTGATGAGACCATCTATCCGCTGTTTTTCGTCACCAATTATCATGCGGGATATGAGGCGATCGACAATTTGTGCACGTTCATTCACTCCGTCTAGGGTACCGTTAAAGGAACGCTCTATTTGTTCGGTTTGTGGGTTGACCGTCCAGAGGACGGTGGGGGTTTGCGAGGCGGCAAAGTCGAGCGGGGCGCTGCATTCAACGAGCTACGTGAGGAGACGGATAGACAGGAGATTGGTATAAATTCGAGCATAAGAGAAGCATGTTCTAGACTCGGTTCGATTGGAGAAGCTGTTGGTCCCGCCTACAGTTCGTAGTGGCAGATATTTCCCTCCTCCCGTCCCGTCTAGCACATCCACACCACCCCAAAACGAACCTGAACCATGGCTAGCCCGACCTCACACTGCGCGAGCTCCCGTTTTAAGGCGACTAGGAGCCCGTAGACATCGCTGCCTGATTGAGCAGCGCCCCCCCCACCGCTGCTGCCCACGATGGCGACGTATCGCTTGAATGCCATGCTCTGTGCTGCTCTGTACCCTGTGTGATGTTGTGAGGGGAGGTTGTTAGGGGGGAAAGGTACTTTGATTAATAAACAAACGCCTGTTTTCATGTGACTTGCCCACCCTATCATCCAATAGCTTCTTGCCATGTACAAATGAAAGCATGCCCACACAAGCTCTCCCAAGGAAAATGATACCGGGGATCAGTTGGGGTAAGGGCGATGTCGTCGGCGGCGGCGAGTTCACTCAGACAGGGAGCAATAAGTCCCCAACGACACTCAAGCATGGCATAGATTACACTAATACACACAGGGCGCGGGTGATGAAGCTTGTGTGGTGACATCCAGGGTTTACTGGCTGCTTGGTGGGCAAGGCTGGTTGACTGCAATTCTTGAAAAGAATGCTGTCTGCTTGAATTACGTCCCCGGTCATGACATGTCCACAAGGGGAACTCATACCACTTTGCCGCCTCCGCCGCCGCAGCCGCAGCAGCATCAAACGCAGTCGCTATAGCAAATATGCACATTTCGCAGCCCAGCTACCTATCCCTCGCTTTATACGTGACCTCTCTCTCGCTTTACACTTGACACTAACTCTAACCGCTACTATGCACCCCCCACATCACATCATATCATCGTAGGAAGAGGCGAAAAGAGCAACGCGCAAGCGTGCGCCTGGAACAGCTTAGTCGAGATTGATCAATCTAGATCGATCTCAGTTTTGGACCTGCCAGTTTACGCAACGCCGACATAAAGAAAGCGTTGTAAATGGACCCTTTTTTTTAAGCTGTGAGAGGAAGACGATTGCTAATTCTTGCTGGTTGTTGCTCTACAGCCCGAGTAGTAGCAGCAGGTCGAGAGAGATCTTAGGACTCATAGCAGCAACGGAGTGAGGGCTGTCCCAATTGTCTCACCGCTCCGCCTGTCTTTGGGAATGGTCAAGCCCGGCAAGAGCACGGGCACAGATAGGGATGGAGGAAGAGGAGGAGGAGGAGGAGGAGGAGGAGGAGGAGGAGGAGGAGGAGAAGGCGGAGGGGGAGGCGGAGGAGGAGGCGGCGGAGGCGGAGG
>Ga0160420_100502_pt1 | contig 16362 bp, 19 predicted proteins | sample CelAP2metagpilot_FD_108197 | JGI IMG/M metagenome (GOLD analysis project Ga0160420, IMG submission 108197) | Phycosphere-associated microbial communities from algal ponds in Kailua-Kona, Hawaii, USA - Cellana AP2-5-5 metagenome pilot | ecosystem: Engineered > Artificial ecosystem > Aquaculture >... | reverse complement strand
TAAGAGCAGAATGTCTGTCCCTGAAAGAGGGAAAAGAGGAAGCGGCAGCAACAGCAGCAGCAACGATTGACAAGCTAAGAGCAGAATGTCTGTCCCTGAAAGAGGGAAAAGAGGAAGCGGCAGAAACAGCAGCAGCAACGATTGACAAGCTAAGAGCAGAATGTCTGTCCCTGAAAGAGGGAAAAGAGGAAGCGGCAGCAACAGCAGCAGCCATAGCGAGAAAAACCACCGGTTTGGAAGCGCGCTGTCTGTCTCTGGAGAAGGAAAGAGAGGAAGCTGCAGAAGCAGCAGCTGCAGCTGTTGCTGCAGCAGCACGCGCAAAAGCAGCCAGGGAAAGGCTGGAAGAGGAGAGGGATTTTTGTGAGCTTCACCACAGAAACGAACTCGCTGCATTGGAGGCCGACAGACGGTCCTTAGCATATTTGCTTGCTGCTGCTGCTGCTCCTGCTGCTCCTGCTCCTGCTCCTGCTGCTGCTGCCTCTGAACCAAAAAATACTCTCCCCTCATCCCTTTCTTCCCTCCTGCAGGGGTGGAGAGACTCGGAAGCTCTGCATTCAGATGGTCCAGAATTGGCTTCCCTTTTGCTCCCGCCACGAAGGGGAGGGAAGAAGCAGAAGGAGGAGAAGGAGGAGAAGGAGGAGGAGGAGGAGGAGGAGGAAGAGGAGGAGAAGGAGGTGAAGGAAGAGGAGAAGATTGGCGAGGACGACCGTACTTTCTCTTCTCCTCATTCTCTATGTCTCTCCTCTTTCTCATCCTCTTATTCTTCACCATCACCACCTTCTCCTTATCCTTCGTCTTCTTCTGTATCTCCTCTTCCCTCCTCCTCCCCTGCAGGAGAGACAGTCTTTTCTGCTCCTACTGCTGTTCCACCTTCTTTTGGTCCACCTTCTCCCTCCTTTTCACCACTTCTCTCCCTTGACCTCGCGGCAGAAGCAGCCATGCGTCGGGTTTTTCAATTAGTGGATCGGGAGGGAGATGAAAAGGGGTGGGTATGCCCTTCCACGCTCCTCACCGCTTTCGCCCGCGATGAGGAAGTGAGGAGGGTGATGGGGATTGAGGGAGGAGGGAACAGAGAGGAGAAGAGGGGGGTAGGCTGTTCCGATTCTGTCAACATTGTGGGTGCGAAAAAAGTGGGGGAGGGTGAGGAGGAGGAGGAGGAGGGGGATGACGGGGAAGGGGAAGAGAGGGAGGGGTTGATCGAAGCCTTGAGGGGTTTGATGGGCCACGAGACGGTAACGTGGGGAGAGGTCCTGCTGTGCTTTGTGCCGGATACTCCACAGGGAGGAGGAGGAGGAGGAAGGAAAGGAGGGTGTGAAGGTGTTGAGGGAGGAGGAGGAGAAGGAGGAGGAGGAGGAGGCGAGAGAGGAGAGACGGAAAGACATGATGGAGGGGGCAAAAGAGGGAAAGAGGAAGTACAAAATGTTTCAATAGATCCGAATCATGACCAAGGGAGCCCGAGGTCGAATTGGAAGGTGAAAGAAGGGGGAGAGAAAAGAGAAAAAAGACGTGAAAGTGAATGTGCCCCTGGAAAGGGAGGACAGGACAAACGGTTGCTAGCCCGTTTGGAAGAGCTTGAGGTGTTAAGTCGGCGACTGCTAGGAGAATTATAAGTTTGATGTGACGCGCGCGTGTGTGTGCAATCCACATAATGTCGGTGTGTAGGTGTGTACGTCTGTAGATATGTACATAGAGCAGGAGTTAAAGGGCTTGTTTATGACGGTTTCAAAGTAAATTGTAATGATTCTCGTTTCAGCTTTCACAAAATCAAATCGTATATTCTTATTGCCCTGATGCACTTTATTTTCATGGCTCAGGTTATAAAATATTTGTTCGGAATACAAACATTTTCAAGGCTGTGGAAGTCAACAGCCTGGCCATTGCTAGGTCCGGGTCAGTTGCTTTGCTCCGAAGCCCCAGGACAAGAAAAGAAAGGCTATAAAGAATTGAACAAGCGCATGGTTGTCATGTATAATAAAGGAACATATTTGTGCATCAATTTGATGAACATAGAATACTATACCAGTGCATGGTTCTTATGAGAGAGAAATGCTATCCCAACCTCCTCTCTCTGCTCTTCACCAACCATCTCCTCCTGCTCGTTCCCAAACACCCACTTTCTCATGTATGTCCCTTCTTGTCCAATCTTCTATTTGTTTTTCTGTACATTTTCCCCGGCATGTAATCGCCCAAAACTTTCTTTACCCCTTTCATCCCCTGCTGTGACTTCGTCCTCTCTCTCTTCTCTGCAACTTTTTTTCTTCCCCTCTTGAGACATCATCAAATAACTACCGCCCTCTGGCAACATAAAAGAAGAGGGACGATCCAAAGCCTTTGAAAACCCAATGCATGACCAATCAGACCCAGTGAAAAAGAAAACTGCAGAGTTGGGGCTCTGATCTTGTCTAAATATGTCTGATCTAAATTCAACGGCTTCGAGGCTCGCGGACTCCGGAACCCCGTCGCTTGCGTGTATGCCCGTGCTGACTGGTCGTCGAATGACCTTTTTTTGCCTTTTCGTCGAGTTTCCACGTTGCGACCACTCTCACCATGCCCACCGACCCTTGGTTGTAATCCTTCTGCTGCTGGCGGGCCTATGCGTCGGCCGGTCATTTGGCAGCCAGACTTTTAGCGTCCTACTCGCTTCTTGCGCCGGACACGGCTGCTTTCTTCTGCTTATTTTTTGCCCTCACACACCACATATTTTACGCTCACACACATTTAACAGGCTCCACCATCACGGCTGCGCGCAAGTAAGACAACATAACCACCATGGCCCTGCTCAGTAAGGAGCACACGCAAAAACAAAGGCACGAAGCTCCAGCCGACAGCTCGAGAAGACCACCACCATTCCAGCAGCAGAAGCAGAAGCAGCAGCAGCAGCAGCAGAAGCAGCAGCAGCAGCTGCAACAGCCGCCGCAGCGGCAGCAAGATGCCGACATCAGCTGTAATAAGAACAGTAGCAGTGGAGGAATGGCAGGAATGACGCTGGAAGAGCAGCATGCCGAGAGAATAGAGCGGGTACGTAGGTGGAAGGACAAAGAACGATTTCGTCATGCGGTGATGATGAGCGCTGAGATGCCCTCCCTTCTCGCTCCTCTCTCCCCTTTCTCCTCGGCATTTCTACCATTGTGTGATTTCCGTGAATCATGCAAAGCTTGTTTTACCGAGACACGCAAGCTACTTGTTAATCCATCCTCCCTGTCTTTCCTCCCCCTTCCTCCCTCCCCCTCTCCTTCCCCTTCCCCCTCCCTGCTCCCAGATCTACGAAGTCATGGACTTCTTCCTGTTTAGTATCCGCCCCGACAACACCTACAAGGGTACCCTCTCCTTCCATTTCCACACTCCTTCTTCCCTTCCCTCTTTGTCGTCGTCCTCCTCCTTGGACGAGAAGCAGCAGCAGCAACAGCAGCAGCGGCATTACTACCATCATCACCACCCTGAGGAGGAGCACCAGCAGCCTGCCAGCATATACAGCACCCCACCACGCCGAGGACGAAGGCGGGAGGAAGGAGGAAAGGGAGGGCGGGAGGGAGGACCGCTGGTCCTGACGGTGCGGGTGCATGGAGATGCTCGCGCTCCCACCATCTTTAACGGCTTGCCCGAAGACGGTGCGATAACCGCGCATGTGTATTGCAGCCTGGAAGATTTTCTCTATATTTATTCAGGTAAGCTGATTGTTTCATATTTATATATCGAGAGAGTTGATTTGTATACGTACGTATAGATATTGTATATATTTATAAAATAATTTTGTATTTAAGTACAGTAAAGTCAAAAATACTATTCCCCCCCCCCCCAACCACTGATTCATCATCTCAAATAATTTTATATATAATTGCAATAATAATAAATCAAAGTCAAAAACACTTTTTCCCCACCCGCCCACCACTTATTCACAGGCCAGGCCACCATCCGAGACGCGATGGCCCTAGGCATAAAAGGTAAAATTAAAGTCAGCAATTTTAATCTGAGGGAATGCGGTCGTTTCGCTGCTGCTTTTGACCTCCGGAGCGAGAAATGGGAAGCCTTCTATCACGCAAGGGAGGGAGAAAGGGAGGGAGGGAGGGAAGGGACGATAGAATGTAGGGGGAGAGAAGACTTCGGGGGTATGCTGAAGCGGCATCTGAGCTCGTCCTCCCTCCCTCCCTCCCTCTCTCCCTCCCCCGCCACCCTCTCCTCCTCCTCGTCCTCCCTCCCTCCCTCCCTTTCTTCCTCCAATTTTCTCACCGGGGAATGGGCCGGTCTCTCTGCACTCGACTCCCGGCACTCCCTCCTCCTCCATGCCCCTTCCACACCCTCCACCTTCCCGCCCTCCCTCCCTTCCTCCCTCCTAACCGTCCTTCACCAAACATCCCACGAGCGTGTGCTCCTCATGCAAAAAGGGAAAAACCAAGACCTACACAACTATCTCCCATGGGGAGAGGGAGAAAGGCGGGAGGGACAAACACACAGCCACAAAAGTACCTTCCTTGGAGGAAGGGAAGGAGGGGGGGAGGAGGTGGCATCTGCTATAGCAGCGTCTTTGAGGAGGACCCTAGTAAAGAGGAAGGAGATGTGGTGGGAAGGGAGGAGGAGGGAGGGAGGGAGGGAGGGGTGGGTATGTGAGATGGACTTCAGTGATTGGTGGAACCATTCGGCGTCGATGGGGGGCGTGAGAGAGGGAGGGAAGGAGCGATTGAGGGAGGGAATGAGTGAGGGGCGGTCGCGGGGGATCACGCCGGGGGGAAGTAGGCGGTGAGGGGGGAAAAGAAAAAGCACGACGTAACAGAAAACAGTTTTGAAAGGATGCATGTGCGTGATTCGATGAGTAAGAAAGGAAGGTAGGGAGAGTGAGGGGAAAGGAGGGGGGAAAGGCGGAGTTTTGAGTGTAGAGGGGATGAAGAAGAGGGCAGAGAAGACTCGTATGAATAAAGACTTTGTAGAGACAATTGACATAGAATGGGATAGGAAAAATAGACTGAGAAAGGAAATACCGAGGGGACACAACAACTCTATCTCTCGATTGTTCTTGGTGTTGCGTTGCTTGCATGCTTGTCTGCATTATGGAGAGAAAACATGCCTTAACTTGTCTACTAAGTACAAATATACATGTGGGTATACGTGTACAGAAGACAGGAAAAGGTTCGTTCAAGAGCTGCAGCAGGGGAACTCAGTTAATTTGCAGGTGCGCATCACACTACCCTCTTCTCACAAGCCAAGAAGGTCGTCGGCCCCCGCTCTCCATACGATCGATTAACGTAGCATGACAACCGTAGCACTAGGATCACTCGGCTTGTTCACAAATGCACTATATCTCTCCTCGTTTCGGTGGGGTTTAAGGAGTCATTTTGGTTTGTTTCCACCGTCTCTCTGCCTTCAAAAGTTTTAGTATACTTTTGGTTTTGATCTTTTTTAAGGGGCCAGCGCGTTTTTTTGAGAGTGCGCCGTTGAGAAAGTGTGAGGTAGCTAGGTGACAACGATTTGAGAGTCAATAGTAGGCAATAAGACTATCCCGTCGCTTTCCGCGTGGCTACAAGCGCCTCGAGTGCTGTATGCCCATGGAGATCGTGAATGAATCCTCCTCGTGCTCCACTTGTTGTGAATGCCTGAGGTCGTGTCCAGGTACGGAAGGAAGAAGGGAGCAAAACGATCAGACAAACCGTCGTTCATCCTCTTCCAAAAACAAGAAGCACGTGGTAGCGCTTGTCACCGACTTTTCCCCGTCTCATTCATACCCACACACCCGACCCACACTAAAACGCAAGCAAAAGACCGCGCTTGTGCAATCTCATGCATATCAATGCATGAGGGAAGGGAAAGGCACAATGCACACAGTCATGCGATGGGCCTGCCTAGTCGCTTCTTCCTCTGATCGACTCATCGACTCAGCGCCCCAAAACGAGAACATTCCTTCTTCCCCTTTCACTCACCCCTTACCCATATATGCATGTACAGGGCATACGCGTCCCTATAACAGAAGGAGCGAGGCCGCCGTCGTGAGAGGCGTGGATATAGTGTGCGACGCGACGACATAAAAAGGTGAGCGACCTGAAGCGTTTTTAAGGACATACACGACACTGGCACGACAACGTCTACTGCGGCTACGACCATCCGTGCAACCGAGCGATACGTCATCAGGCTACACTAGCGAACGCGAAGCAGCAGCAGCAGCAGCAGCGACAGCAACAACTTTCGGTAGCGGAAGACGAGGAAGAGGATCTGTTCCAAGAACAGGCAATAGAGCAATATGGCAGGCACCGTCACCAACTCCGTGAGTCCCACAAGAAGCAGCCGGAGAAAACGCATGGACCCCGTACCAGGCGTTGACGGAGGGAACAAGAGGGAGGGAGGGAGGGAGGGAGGGAGGGTAGATGCGTTTGGGTCCTTGCAGACCTCGCCATCGTCCTCGGTGGCGTCATCGCCCTCACCAAGACGTCCCACAACGGAAATTGAAGAGGAGGAGGAGGATGGAGAGGAGGAGGAGGAGGACGAGGAACCACCGCAGCAGCAGCAGCAGCCCCAGCAACAGCAACAACGACAGCAAGAGCAGACGGCGCTGGAACACATGGAGAGGAAGCTGCACCGCAGGTCGCAAGGGAAGACAAGTGGTGGAGCGGACGTGAAGCAAAAAAGGGTAAGAAAAGGAGAGGAAGGAGGGAGGGGGGGAGGCAGGGGCGAGGGCCCTTGGGCTGCACGTACCTAGGTCACATGTTGATTTTTGGTGCTTATCTTTCTTGTCCTCCCTCTCCTCTTCTCTCTCCCTCTCCTTTTCCCTCCCTCCTTCCCTCTCTCCCTCCCTCCCCTTTTGCAGGTTGCCATCGCGAGCTCTGAAGAGCTGGCGCTCCCGCGTATCGCTTGGCCGACGCTCTTCGTCTTCCTCGCCGGTCACTCGTTCTTTCTCCTCCCCCCCCTCCTCCTCCACCTCACTGGGAATACCACCAGAGAGGCGCTCGAGAAGGGAGGATGGCTTGGGTGCTGGAGCATCCCTGTGCAGGCGTATGGGATTTACTTGCTCTTCACGGCCATGCATGATGCAGTGCATCGGTACGCCCGCCCTCCTTCGCTTCTTCCCTCCTTCCCTCCTTCCCTCCCTCCCTCCCTCTCTCTCTCCCTCTCCCTCTCCTTCCTTCCCTCTTTCATCGTCTCCGCTTTCTCAAGCCCGTCATTTTGACGACGTTCACATCATCTTATCTCCCACGTCCTTCCCAACACATCATCCGTCTTTCCTGGCCCCTCCCTCCCTCCCTCCCTCCCTCCCTCCCTCCCAAGATCCGTCTCCCGTCACAAGTGGCTCAACGAACTCATCGGTTGGGGCGCAGGTATCGCCTTCCTCGCCCCCCTCCCGGCCTACCGCCATATCCACCTGGAACACCACAAGCATACCAACGTGCCCGACAAGGACCCGTACGTCCTCCCTCCCTCCCACCCTTCCTCCCTCCCTCCCTCCCTCCCTGTCGACCCCCTCTTGCTAGGCCGGAGATTTTGCCCGTGTACGCTCTCAAACGATAGACTTCCTGATCCCTCCCTCCCTCCTTGTCTCCCTCCCTCCCTCCCTCCCTCCATCACAGAGACATGTGGACATCTGGGAACGGCATGCATCCGCCTACTTTCCTCTTGCCTTTCTTCTGGCTAACGCAGAACCTCTATAATTACTACTGGTGAGGAGGCAGGAAGGAAGATGAAGGAAGCTAATATATATTATTTTAATAACCCTTCTTGTATCCACCAAATCCAATCGATTGACTAAGGAACTAATTCATTCATTCATGCATTCGTCATCCTTTGTATCCCTCCTCAGGTATTGGCTGCAGCTGACCACCCGCCCGCTGGATGAGAGCCTTCCGGTCATCTTCTCCGTGCTTGGCATCATAGTCAGCATCGTGTATGCCCTGACCAACGAACACGGCTACCTCCTCGTCCGTTTCCTCCTACTCCCCCGCTGTTTCTCGGACACCTTTTTGGCCTACTCCTTTGATTACGCGCCTCATCGCCCGCACGAGATCACCAGGTTAGCCTTCCCTCCCTCCCTCCCTCCCTCCCTCCCTCCCTCCCTCTTGCAAACCCCGTTCCACCCTTCCTTCTTACATATATATATATATATATATGTGTGTGTATATGTATACATATGCACTTAAATGATGGCCCAACCCCCATACTTCCACCCCACCAGGGCCGAGAACATCTACGCCTGTACGGCGCAACTTTCGGGGTTTTTCTCACCGACCGAAAAAGACGTGGACCTGTCGGCCATTTTGATGCAGCAGAACTACCACAACATCCACCACCTGTACCCGATGATTCCTTGGTATCGGTACAAGAGGGTGTGGCTCAATCATGAGAAGGAGTTCAGGGAGCTGGGCACGCCGCTGGCGAACTGGCTCGGGCCGTTGCATTTGGTCAAGAACGACCGAGAGTAGAACAGAGGGGAGCGTTTAACACGTTTCCAACGTTTTATCGTTAACGAAGCGGTTCACGTTTTGTCGATATCTCGGTGCCAGAAGCAGTGGTGCAAGTGAGGGAAGGAAGGAGGGAGGGAGAGAGGTAGGGAGGGAGGGCAGAGAGAGAGAGAGAGGGACAGAGATGAGAGTCGAGTCAGTCGTGTACGCGCTCTTGTGTGTGGTGCGCCCTCCTTTCCTTCTCGATCCGATCCTTTCCCCCAACTTTCTGCTTAGGGCCTCCAATTGATCCCGTGTCCTCGGCTACATAATATTTGTTTGGATGTATTTTAGATTTTCATGTTTCTTCGTCAAGACATTATGTCTCTCTTTAAACATGACATGTGCCATGATCCGGTTATAAAAGAGGATGCGTTCAAGCGCCCAGGAACGAAGAAGAGGAGGTCGAGGAGGAGGGAGAGGCAGTTTTGAAGAGGGTAGTGTACGAATACCAGGCCTAAAAAACAAAAGAGAGAAAAAGAGAGAGAAGGAGAAGATGGGTGGAAATAATGCAGGGGAAGGAAACGCCTTAAGCAACAACGCGGGGAAGTGGTAGTCGGAAGAGAGATGGCAAAGCCACCATTGAAGGGAGTCGGAGTCAGAGAAGATGAGGATAAAGAAGCATGTATCAATCACACACACCAACCCATGCGCACACACACACAATATACATAGATACATATGCATCCATTTTCATAAAACAGTAACATATAGTGGACTTTGGGAATCAAAATCTTGATTTCCGTCAAAGTAAAAGTCAAATAAAAACCACCACTTTAAATACTATTGGCTGAAGTGACAAGGAGCACTGTGTGTATCTCAGGCCGACCCTCTTCTGTCTAAATGTCTGTGTAAGAAAGGGGACAGGAGGGCGGGATCGACGGAAGGACGGAAAGTGCGAAAGGAAGAGGAAGGAGAGAAGAGAAAAGGCGTGCTTGCGACAAACTTAAGTCATCACATATTTACAATTCTCTTGATATATAGATATATACACCAATTCATAGATAGTACTGCGTTTGGACGTGTGTGTGCGTTCTCATTTACGTGTGTATGTGCGCGTCAGGAGAAAGAGGGGAGAAGCAATCAAGGAGGATGACTGCGTAACAGACAAATAAAAAAAGAAAAGAAAAATTGAAGGATAGAAGGACGGATATACAGTACGCTTGGATTTCTCCCCAGTCTTCAGGGAAATCGCAGAATCCGAGAGAAGATGATAGGAGAAGAAGAGAAGAGGACAAGGAAAGAAGAGCAGAGCAAATCATTAAAAAGTCCACCCGCTTGCGGTCAAACCTTATTGTTGGTTTCTTGTTGGGGTTTATCCCTCCTGTTTTTTGCCTCCCATTCACACACATACATATATGTATATGTATATCACAGAAGGTGTGTGTATGTGTGTGTATGTATGTGTATGTGTGTATGTGCATGTGTGTACACGGGGGGGGAATAAAGGACAACGAAGGGGAGGGAAGACAAAGGCCAGGCCCGACATTATCCCTCTTCATCCTTGTCGGCCTTCTCTCCTTCCACCACTGTTCGGGTCCTCCCTCTCTTTCCTCCTCCCTCCCTCACTCCCTCCTCTTCTCGCCGCCTCACTGACGCCGTCAACACCTCATGCCTCGGCACCGGCACCCCCAGCCTCCTTCCCTCCCTCACGATGAACCCATTCAAATACTCAATCTCTGTCTTCCTTTCCCTCCTTCCCCTCCCTCCCTCCCTCCCCCCCTCCCACGCCAAGTCTCGATGCATGCTTGACTGATTCCCGGCTGTGGCTTCGGCCACCTGAAGAGTGAATTTTTCGAGTTCCTCCGCCGTGGGCATGGAGGACGAGGGAGGGAAGGAGGGCGGGAGGGAGGAAGGGCTGGAGGAAGAAGGAAATGATGTGCCGAGCTCTTCCTGTTCCACCGCTGCTGCTACCGCGGCTGTCTCTTTACACAACTCGCGCACCAACTCCTCCAAATTCACTCCTTCCGAGGAGGAGGAGGAAGAAAAGAGGGAGGGAGGGAGTGAGGGAGGGAGGGCGGGCGCGCTGTAATCCAGGATCTCTCCATTTCTACAGCCTAGGAGGGCAGTAAGAGGGTTGATGACAACGTTCACCCCCAGCTTTTTCCACAACATTTTCCTCATGTTTTCCGGGGATTCCCACACGGGGAAAAGCTCGGCGAGGGCCAGGTGGGAGAGGAGGGAGGAGAGGAGAGGTGGTGGTGATGGTGCTGGGGAGGGGGTAGAGGAGGCGGAGGCGGAGGAGGAGGAGGAGGAGGAGGAGGAGGAGGAGGAAGGAAAGAGGGGCATGCCGAGATGGATTTGGCCTAAACCGGTGTGTTCCACATAGAAGTGAACCGATTCGTCACTACAGCTGCTGCTACTGCTGCTGCTGCGCGTTGCCACCACCTCCTCCTCCCCCCCTCCCTCCCATGCCCCTTCCGCTTTCAAGCCCCCATGCGTTATTGTGCCTACAACACACATTGGCCCATCCTCCTGATCCTCGCTCTTGATCTCCTTCCCTCCTATGCTGCTGCTGCTGCTGCTGCTGCTGCTGCCGCCCTTCCTTCCTCCCCCAAGAGCTGCCCGTGCTTCTTCCAAATAACCCATACCATTGGAAAGAAGAAGGACCACTGTATCTTTCCTTAAGCGAGGGGCGATGCTTTTAAGCGCATTTTTAATGTCATATGCCTTGGTGAGGACGAGAAGGTGGGAGATTTTGCTGGTAGTGTTGCTATAGCTGCTGCTGTTTTCTTCAAGGAAAACGTGAGGTGCGTAGGTGGTGGAGAATGACAAAGATGAGGACGACGGTGAAGAAGGAGGAGAGGATAGAGATGAAGGAGATGTGGAAGTAGGCGGAGAGGTATGGCGGAAAGAAGGAGGGGCAGCAGCACGGACGTAGGTTTCCCGGACATGGATCGTGGCCGTGGGGAAAAGAGGCCGATGCCGGGTCAATAGGGAGACGCGGACTCCTGCCTTGTGTGCGAGGGCGGCACCGACCAAGCAACCCATAGCACCAGCACCTAAGATGTGATAGTGTGATGTTTCAGGTGGTGGCCGTGGTAGTGGTGGTGGCGCTGCCGCTTCTGATGCTGCTGGTGAAAATAGTGATGATGATGTTGCTACTCCACGCATGGCTCCCACACTTTGGAGATACGGTTGTACGGTATGCATTGTTGGTGCTGGTATTGATCTTATTGCTTTAGCTGTTGCTGGAGTTTTGGATGGCGAGAGCGCTCGTGTTAGAAAAGTCTCGACAGTGCTCGCTGCGACGCAGTAGACGGAGGGCATCAGAAGTCTACTTTCGTGGTTGGCTTTTGCTTGCGGCCACAGTGCGTCGGATGCGACCAGCTGGTAAGTAAAGACTCAATCTGTTGAGAAGGCGGCTACTTGCGCGGTATATTGGAACATGAAGATATGTAGGGTGGCGATGGGTGACACTTGCCGAGCCGGAACGTATTTATTGCCCTGTCCTACAACTCAGCAGCAAATTGTTTCATACAGACAGAAATCAAAAGAACAAGAAAAGACTAAGTTTGAAACTGTAGAATGCGTATGGTGATCAGGTATCCTGCTTATATTGCGGTAGTCGCTTTTGTCCTGAGGTCTGGACAAGGACCACCCTACGCCTCGCATGTGTAGTACGACTTGCCTATCAAAGCTTGCAGCATATTAGATAGAATAGTCCTGCGTTCGGCTCTTCTGCCTTCTTAGGAGTGGTTTATGAACTCTTTAGTCGGCTTCATGCCGGGAAATGCGTGTATTTGTTCGCCAAGTGTATTTACTCGCTTGGCCAAGTCAAATTATTTAGAGTATGCCCTCTATATATAAGTGGCGGGCGCCGGCGCCGAAGGTCTCTGACACGTTACCGTGCAAATGATTACATTTCAACTCAATGCTTTCATTCTTTCATCAACTCTTGATTTGCCTCTTTTCAAACTCCTTTAATAATTGTCCGGCTAAATCTCTCACGATGATATGCTCCGTATCCGCCACCAGCCGCTGCATCAAGGAAACTAAGTTATGTCTTTCGATCAAATAATGTTGGGTCTTCTCGTCATGAGCGTGTACGTAGAGCAATCGCAGAATGACGAGGACTGGCTTACGCACACTGGCCTTGGGCGACGCCAGCTTTGAGAGGAGGGCGGGGAGGAAGGAGGAGGAGGAGGAGGAGGAGGAGGAGGAGGTGCCTGCTTCTTTCTTCTCCGCCGACGATGCAGGGAAGGAGGCACCAAGGGCACAGCTGCTATCGCTGTTGTTGTTGTTGTTGTTGTTGTTGTTGTTGTTGTTGTTGTTGTTGTTGTTGTTGCTGCTGCTGCTACTGCTGCTGTTGCTTACGCACAAGGCTTTGCGTAGGCGCGCTGACTTGGTGAGCATCTCGACCAAGGGGCCTGCAAGTTGTTCGAATGTCTTGGCTGGGGCGGAGGACACCATGGAGGCCAAGGAAGCGAGGGAGGGAGGGAGGAGGAGGAGGGCCTCTACCGAGTCGACTGTATCCACACCTCTTTCCTTCTTGTCCAGGGTGTCCTCTTCTTCTGCCCCTATTTGATCCTTCTCCTTGCTCTTGTTGCGGTTGCCACCAGTAGTAGCAGTAGTAGCAGTAGAAGCAGTAGTAGCAGTAGTAGCAGTAGTAGCAGTAGTAGTAGCAGTAGTAGTAATAGTAGTTATTGTAGTAGAAGTGGCAGTAGCAGCAGTAGAAGCAGCAGTACTGGTAGTAGCAGGAGGAGTCGAAGTACCGCCACCGCCTGCGCCTGTCCCTCCTGCTCCTTTCAAGGAGGGAGGGAGGGAGGGAGGGATGACGATGGTCTCTCCTCCCATTTCGCTGGTCAGACATACGGCGATCGCATTTAGTGCCGGGACTTGCCAGTACTCTTCGAGAAGGAGCTGAAGGAGGAAGGGCACCCCTCCCTCCTTCCAAACCTCCCGCCGGGTGAGAGCAGATGTATGGGCCAGGTCACAGAGAAGAGAGAGGGCGAGGGGACGGAGGGAGGAGGAGGAGGAGGAGGAGGGAAGGAGGTGGTGGGAGGATGGAGGGAGAGAGCTGCTGCGGCCGGTGGAGGAGGAGGGAGGGAGAGAGGATAGGGCGAGGAGGGGAGGGAGGACGTGGAGAAGGGCAGCTTGTTCTTGCCTGAGGGGATGGACTCGACAGAGGTTGTAGAGGGAGAGGAGCGCGTGGGCTTGCATTTCCATCTTCAGCTGTTGCTGCTGTTGCTGCTGTTGCTGCTGTTGCAGCTGCGAGTGGTATTGGTGTCGGAGTTCGCAATGCATTCCTACCTCATTCTTCGTCTTGGACAACGGCGAGGAAAGGAAGGAGGAGGGGTTGAGGAAGGGAACAAGGACAGGGAGGAGGCCTGCGGCTTCCATGGCGTCTAAAGCGGGAGCATGGAAGGAGAGGTGCTTCAAGGTTTTGAGGAGGAGTACGATGAGCCGGGTGTAGGACAAGGAGGGCGGGGAGGAAGGGCGAGGGATGGAGGAGGAGGAGGAGGAGGAGGAGGAGGAGGAGGCGGCGGCGGAGACGCAAGGGCCGCCACCGGTACGATGGTGGTAGTAGAATAAGTAATGGGCCAGAACCTTCCGCACCACCCCCAGGAGGGAGGGCGGGAGGGAAGGCGAGGACGGGAGGGAAGGCGAGGACGGGCGGGAAGGCGAGGACGAGGACGAGGACATTGACCGAGGGGTGAAAGGGAGGGAGAAAAGGAGGGCACTTTTGAGGGAGGGTTGGGGGGCACGGGCAAAGGAGAGATAGATCTGGGAGATTGCCTGCAGGTGATGAAAATGGGTATCAGAACCATCATTGCAGGGAGCGTCTCCTACTGTTGCTGCTGCTGCTGCTGCTGCTGTTGCTGCTGTGCCCTCCTTCCCCCTTTCCTTCCCTCCTTTCTCTACTTTCCTAATCGCCTGCCCGAAGAGCGAATCAAATGCAAGAGACAGAGGAGGGAGCAGCCCCCCCTTCATCAGCACCCTACACACATCGGCCCTACGCACGGCGTCCTTTCCCACGCCCAGCAATCCCCCCTCTCTCCCTCCCCGCTCCCCGCCCTCCGTCCTCATCAATCCAGGATGGGCCTTGGCCTTGCTCCTTCCTTCCTTTCTCCCTTCCTCCATTCCTTCCCTCCCCACTAGTAAGTCCAAGGTCACCGTCAGCATCTTCCTCTTCCTCCCTTCATCCTCCTCATCCTCCTCCTTCCCTCCCTCCCTGCCTCCCTCCCTCAAGAGAACCGCGAGCACCTTAATCCCTCCTCCTGCGACAAACATGCCGAGACTTGTCCTACTCCTCCCGGCTATCGCTTGCACACACTCCCCGACTGCATACAGGAGCGCCCGCCCTCCCTCCCTCCCTCCCTCCCTCTTGACTTCATCAAGGCCCGCAGAAGTAGGCGGAAGCCCCTCCTCCCCCTTCCTTCCTTCCTCCCTCCCTCCCGCAGGCGGCGGACGTTCGAAGAGCTTCTTGTAAGAAAGAAGGAAAGGGGAGGAGGAGGAGGAAGGGGAGGAGGAAGGGAAGGAGGAGGGGCGGAAGAAGGAGGGCGGGGAGGAGGGAAGGGTGAGGAACGTTGAATTGAGACCGAGGGAGGCGAAAAATCCATTTCCCTTTCGCTCATCTCGCTGCTGCTGCTGCTGCTGCTGCTGCTGATATTCCTCTTGTATTCGTTGCTGCTGTTTTTGTTGCGGCTGTTCCAGCTGCTGCTGCTGGGAGTGGGAAGGGAGGGAGGGAAGGAGGGCGAGGGCGAGGGGGAGGACACGAAGAAGGAGGGGAAGGAGACCAAGAAGAAGAAGCTCTTCGGCTGCTCGAATTGAGGGGTCTTCCATTTCTCCTTGCCCTCCCTCCCTCCCTCCCTCCTTCCCTCCCTCCCTTCCTCCCTCTCTCCTGCCTTCTTGCTGCTGTTCGACGATGCGGGTAATCAGGGAAAGGACAACACAGAGAGCCTTCCCTCCCTCCCTTCTTCCCTCCCTCCCTCGCACTCCCTCGTCCGGAGTCGAAGCCACTTTACTAAAACCCCTCTCCCTCCCTCCTTCGCTCGCTCCCTCCCTCCCTCCTCCTCGTCCTCCTGCTCGAAACGAGGGAAGGCGATTGTCTAGTTCTTCCTTCTCCCCGCCCTCCACCGCCTCCTCCCTCCCTTGCTCCTCCATATCAATCACCGCCTCCAACAAATCTAGGAGTGGACTCAATCCCTTCAAAGCCACCCACAACCGAGGCAATTTTTTCCATTCATTAAACGTCATCATCACCTGCCGCACCCCAAGCACCACCTTCCCTTCCCTCCCCTCTCCTTCACCGGCCCCTGACCTCCCTGCCCTTCTTACCCTCCCCCCCCCCCTCTCCCTTCCTTTCTTTACAGCTTGTCTCACAGTCGCCTTCCCCTGCTCTCTCCCTCCTCCTCCTCCTCCTCCTCCTCCTCCTCCTCCTCCCATTGTATGCCCTCCCTCCTTTCCTCCCTCCTTCCCCACCTCATTCGCGTTTTCCGTGGGGAGGAGGGGAAGGGAGGGCGAAGCCGTTTCTACAGCAGCAGCAGTGAGGGTGACTCGACCTCCTCCCGCCCCTCCCTCCATCCCTCCCTCCTTCCCGGCTTCGTAAGGGCCACTGTCTTTCTCCTTGAGGACGACCGTAGGCATGCGGCGGCCGCTGCTGCTGCTGTTCTTGTTAATGCTGTTGTGGGTTTTATAATTGTTTTTACTAGTGGTGGGTTTACCAGCCACAAAATGGTGGTGCTGGTAGAGGTGATGGAGGGGGAGGGAAGGAGGGAGGGAGGGAGGGAGGGAGGGAGGCAGGAGCGTGTCGAGGAGGAGGGAAATTTCGTCAATTTTTCGAAAGTGGGTTATCCTATCCGCTTCGGAGGAGAAGGTGAGGGATGGAGGGAGGACCGGGGACGAGCTGAAGGAGAGGGAGGAGAGACGAGAGGTGCCGTGGCCTGTTCTCGCTCCTGCTGCTGCTGCTGCTGCTGTTGTGGTTGTTGTTGTCCTATGTTTATAG
>Ga0160420_100501_pt1 | contig 16367 bp, 10 predicted proteins | sample CelAP2metagpilot_FD_108197 | JGI IMG/M metagenome (GOLD analysis project Ga0160420, IMG submission 108197) | Phycosphere-associated microbial communities from algal ponds in Kailua-Kona, Hawaii, USA - Cellana AP2-5-5 metagenome pilot | ecosystem: Engineered > Artificial ecosystem > Aquaculture >... | reverse complement strand
CGTGGAACGGGGGGTGGGCGGGGCGTTTGGGGGGCAGTGTCCGCATGGGGGGAATTGCACCTGTTTCGGGGGGGTGGGCGGAGGGGGAGGGCCGGCGTTCCGGGAGGGAGGGGGGGGTTGGGGGGGGGGGGGGGGGGGGGGGGGGGGGGGGGGGGGGCGACGGGAAGGAGAAGTAGCACCACTGTGGTGGCTGCTGAAACCGCTGCTGGTACCCTTGAGGGCGGCATAGAGGAGGCCTTGAGCCCAGGGAAGGAGGGGGAGGAGGTGGAAGATCCCTCCCGATTGTAGTGTTCGTATATCTTCACCGATTTCAGCCCAGAAGGTGCCGTGTTGCTGGTGCTGATGCTGTTGTCGCTGCTGCTGTTCGTCCAACCCCTGCAGGCTGATCGCGAGATGATTAGCCATTCTTGCGACCACTTGCAGGTCAAGCCGAGTCTTGCTGCTACTGCTGCTACTGTCGTCTTCAATAATAGCAGCACGTCCCCTTTTCAAGGAGAACGGCATTACGCTCTCCCAGGCAGCCAACGCCCGGAAATCCGTTTGCCAGCCTTCCAGAGGCAAAAGAGCCCCTGAATGTATCTCAATTTGAAACCGCTCGTAGATAGACAGGGGGAGAGTAATCGAATAATTACTCAGATACTGCGCTGCTGTCAAGCGCGCTTCTAAACGATCCACGTCGATCTGTACGGACTGCAGCTCAGGAGCTGCTTCTTCTGACGCGACCGGCAAACACTCAATCAAGCTCCACAATAGATCCGCTGCTCCGGGAGGTTCCATACAGGTGTCATGCGCGCGGCAGACCTTCAAGACTAACCGGAATAAATCCGCGTCGCATCGGAAAAGACGACGATCACTCGGTAAATTAGGTTTGGAGGCTCGTGCTACTGCTATTGCTGCCCGTAACATGATCTCTGCTCGGATCTCCGCGGCATGCCAGGCCTCTATAATATTGTGGGCTGCCACATATTGATCGGCGTATACCTCCTTCTGTCGTGCCGTCCGCTCACGGCGCGCATTCAAAACAGCAGCCACTAGTAAATCGGTCACTTCTTCCGCAAGTGCTCTTTCCACATCGTCACCACCCACCCCCAAATGCTGTTGCTGCTGCTCCGCGCGGGTCAAAGCCAGTGGGCCTCGCACCATAGGCAAGAGATAGGATTCGATGGTTTGAACGAGGAGCGGAGGGTCTTCCATGTACACCAGCGGAACCTGCTCCAGCACCCGTCGCATTACCAAACGCAAAGGCAAGGCGCGCCAGGCCTGCAGTGTCAAGGCATTCCCTCCCTCCGCCTCTCCTTCCATCCGTCCTCCTCCCAGAAAGCCCGCGTACAACAATTTGGTCAAATGCCACACTTCGGCTCTGAACTTGGATAGCGGCCCTCTTTCCGGGCACCCCCTTGCCAAGCCTATATTCATAAGTTCTATCACATTTCCACCTAATGCCCCCCCCTTTCTCTCCACCTCCTCTGCCCTAGTCAGATACCATCTTTCAAGAGTTGAAGGTGTCCAAAAATCTTCCCATTCCTTCGGCAGTCTCCCTTCCTCCACCCAATCTAAAGGCCGTCGGCCTCCAAGCTGCAAGTGTGAAGCACCTCTGTTGCTGCTTCCACTCCAGCCGCTTTTCATCAAGCCCGGGAGAAGCTGCTGGTAGGATGAAGGAGGGAGGGCCTCAGGGAGGAGGCGGAGGAGGTCTGCGACGTCTGCAGGACCCAGGGTTAGAGGATGCTGATGTATAATGTGAAGGAGTCCTCTCACGTTGCCTTCTGAGGCGACATCTTCAGCCACCTCTCGTAGAGGCCGGCGATAGAACGCCGCCCATGCGGCAGCAACAGCAGGTGCAGGAGCCGAAGCGGAAGCAGCTGTGCTGAGATTACACGCAGCAGCAGTAGCAGAAGTGCCACCCTGGAAAAGGACTTGGAATGTCTTCACACGATCATAGAGCTCCAGGACCTTGCATCGAAGCAAGCAAAGCGAAGCACCTCCTGCCATTTTGGCCCTTTCCTCTCCCGCCGACTCCGTCCTCTCCAATGCCAACTTACACCCTACCTCTAATACCGCACAATCCACCCCCTCTTCTCTCCCGCCCTCATCCAACACCTGCTGTACCACCCAGCTCGTATCTCGCACATGCGTCAAAACCTCCTGCACCTCCCTCACCCCATTCCCCCCTCCCTCCCTCAACCAAACCGCCTTGAACATCGGGTCTGTATCTAGTCCATATTGCGTCGCTACCTCCAGAGCGTCGATCACTTGTCCTGCTTTCCCAAAACTCAACATGGCCTCCTCCGGGCTCTGTCTCTCCACCCTCACTAGTTTCCCGCGCAGTCGTCCGTTTAACCCTACATAGCATTGAAGAGCCAACAGATGGCAATTATCCCCAGCGGAGGCCAAAGATGCCCCTCGTCCAACGGGGAGATCAGTCGACAACAAGGGACGGAAGCGCAATTCCTGCTCACCTGTTGTTGTTGCTGCTGCTGCTGCTGCTGCTGCTGCCGCAACCTTGAACACCTGTGCATGTCCCTTTTTGTCGAGTACGGCGAGGGCAGAAGGTGACCACCATGCTACCGCTGCAATGCTGAAGTTTTTGCCGGCAGCTGGATCGCCTATAGGCAAAGAAGTCATGCGCGACCCCAAAGGTCCCCACGCTCCACCGTCACTGCTGCTGCTGCTGCTGGTCTTACTCCTGCTCCCACCGCCACGGAAGGCAAAAAGACTCAGGCCCCCTTCCACGTCCAGGGCTGCGAGCAACTTGCCACCTCGAGGGGAGAGGGAGAGGTGGAGGATGGGACATTGCACAGGCACCTTCGCATCTAGAGCAGAGGCGAGTCCGGCTCCCCCAAACCAGCGACGGAAAAATCCAGCTTGCTGATGACGGACTGTGGTCGGTTTGAGCAGTAGCGGATTACCAACGGGTATGGAAAATTGGTGTTCAATAATAAGCGGAGGGCTGCATCCCTCAGGGGCGCATCGCCACACTGTCACGCTGCTGCCACTGCTGCTGCTGCTGCTGCTGCCACTGCTGCTCCTGGGTTGCTGTCGGAGGGATCCTCCAGCTACCACAACTCGACCGGAGGAGTGGTCGTAGGTCATGGCACTACACCCTCCGCGATGCCAGGGCTTGAGATCCATCATATAACTGCTCCTGCTGCTGCTGCCGCTGCTTCCTTCTCCTTGCCCCACCACTTGCAAGGTCTCTGGTGCGTTTGCCGGTGGCCGTAAAGTCAAACGCTGGAACGAGCCCGAATAGCGAAGAATCAATAGATCCGTACTCCCTCGCCAGGATAAGTCAGCAACTAATCCTTCTTCCTCAGGTGGCATCTGGTGCGTGTCCTTGTGCAACGCAGGGATGGTCAAGGCCGGCGACAAGAAGGAAGAAGCTGTTGCTGCTCCTGCAACCGCCATCGTCGTCGAAAACACGTGAATCGCGCCTGACCAGCCAGCCACGGCCACCCTACCGTCCGTTGCCTTTCCTTTCTCCTTTTTTATGCTGGGGGCAAAGGCCACCACCCAACATCCCGGCAGGAACAAAGGCTCCTCCGCCGGCAGCTTCAACTGGACCTGTGAAGCCCGTGAGTAGTCAGGCCCACGCCGCAACACCAAAGCCCGCTCCTGTGCGACGACAATCGAAGGAGGCCCTGCAGCAATGCCGTCAATTCCGCTGATATCGCTCTTTTCCACGAATAAAGTCCAGGGCGGGCGGCGACTGGCACACAGCAAGGCCAAGTCAAGGGGGCCGGCTTCCCGGTTGGTATTAATCTTCAACGCGCTCAACAAGCCTGTGGAATCGTCCAACACGGTCATGAGGAGTTGAAGCAATGGTGGGGCTGGGCGTCCAACAATGCTGGCGTCTCCGTCATCCTTGCTTGCCATCTCCGCCGCGTCGGATGGTGCCTGGTCATCCTGTTGCTGCTGCTGCAACGAGTCCTCGTCTCCCCTCTCTGTTGTTGCCACCAAAACCTCTTCAATCGCATCCTCCGTGTCCCGCACGCAGTGCAACATGGTCTCCTCATTTTCCTCGGTTTCAACATTTGACTGCTGTTGCATTGCAGGGGTCGATGGTGATGGTGATGATGGTGGTGCTGCCTCCTCTCCCGGCTCCGCTTCATGTAGTTTTTGGGGAGGATCTCCATGCTCGCCTTTGTCATCCGCCATGGCTGTGTGGTGTGGGAGGTGAGAAAGGAGGATGAAATAAGTTAAAGACTAGCAAGGTCGTAGTGGGCGGGTCTAGGTGCAAGCCAGGGCGTAGCTTTGCCTAGTCCCCGTGTGCCAGGGTTTGGAGAACTCCAGCCGTTGCCGCTTTGCTTGGCGAAGGGTCAGCGAGCCCGCCGCGTCTAACGTGCCAATTTTAACTGTGTATTAGCAAGTGAGATGAAACAGCAAAATGGGGAAGCTGGGGCTGGGGTTGATCAAGCAAAGCTCCTCACTTCATGCCTGTACTTGTGTTCCAGATGACTGTTCATCATCATCCTGACCTCCTCCCCCACCGCTCCCTGTCCCCCACGACGCACAAACCATGGAGACAGCCTCCACAGCAATGGCCAAGACCAAGAAGCGGGTTGCGTTCGTCACGGTGGGTACTACGCAGTTTGATGCCCTTATTCAGGTGAGGCCCTTAGTGCGTCTACCGAGGAAGTCTGGCCATTTCCCCCTCCCACTCCTCCCCCTTTCCCTCCCCCTTCCCTCCCGTTTTCAATAGGCCATGACGACCACAGACGCACTGACCTCATTGGCCCTCCAAGGTTTCACCCACTTGCAACTCCAGATTGGAGCTAGTCCCAAGCCGGCAGTAGGGATACCAGCCGGAGTCGATGGTATGGAGGACGTAGGAGGAGAGGCTGAGCAGAAGGGCACCGGCACATCCCACCTTCGGAGACGACCAAAACGGAGTAGCGGCAGCAGCAGCAGCAGCAGCAGTAGCAGCAGCAACAACAAAGGAGGCGTAAGTGCAGATGATGACCCTGGTGTAACTGTAGCGGTTTCATGGTACCGATACAAGGATAGCTTACGCGCAGACATGGAGGCGGCGGACCTTATTATCAGCCATGCGGGTACGTGAATGAGTTGGTTTTCATGCGTCAGGTGTACGTGAGTCTCTGTATCGCATTTAAAACAAACATACTGATGCTCGTATGAGCTATTATGATTTTATCCCTTCACCCATCCGACCACGGCACAGGCGCTGGCTCAGTAATGGAGGCCTTGGACCTTGGGAAGGCTTTGCTGGTGGTGGTCAACACGGGTCTCATGGATGATCACCAGCAGGAGCTGGCACGGGCGATGGAGGAGCAGGTGAGGGGCAGGACCGCGAGAATTTCCCCCAAGGACTCCATGGCTCATATTATTCTTTTCTTCTTTTTTTGGGTCTTGACATAAATAGGGACACTTGGTAGCCACTGAACCGCGCCATCTGCTGAAATCGTTAGAAAGCTACCATCAATGGCATGTGCATATCAAGCCTCGACCTCCACCTACCCTCAATTTGCTTCCTGCGTTGCTTGATCAAGAGATGGGCTTTGTGAGAAGCGGGGGCGGGGTAGAGGAAACAAATGAAGGTCAATATGAGCGGTTAAGGGAGAGTGGTGGTGGTGATGATGATGGTAGTGGTAAGGTAAAGTAATAAACATACCTGTATGATTGAAGACTTCATGGGTCTATTCGCTACATTTCGTTCTCAGGCAACACGGCGAGACAAGGGCAGCGAGCGTAGACGGACTTGCGGGCAGACCGACGGGCTTTTCTTCTGCTGCGGTCAGGAGCGAGGAGTGCCTCACCCACCACCATCCTCGTCTACAACACCCTCTTTTGTAGGGTTTACCTTTCAGACTTGATGCGTCTGTAAGCCTGTTCTAGTTATCCTCCCGCTATCCTCCATGCAGTCGAAAAGCTTTTTCCCATCGCTGCCTCCCCCCCCTCCCTCAATGCACCCTTTTATCACGCCCTTTAAGGCCCTTTGGCCTCGTCCTCCCGCTCACAGTTGTCCTTATTTTGATGTAACTTGCGCCATTATGGTAGCAGCACGTGCATCTTTTTTCTGGTTTCGGTCTCATTCAAGGCGCAGGGAGGAGCGGTGGGCATGACTGAGATGCAGACTTGCCCCATGCGGGGGTGAATGGGAAGCCCCTAATACAAAACGCAAACGAAATAGGTAGAGAGCAACATGGGGAGGTGTTTTGGCCAACAATTACGGCTCGGATCGGTTGTTACGAAGAGCCACATACGAAAAAAGGGACAAATGCTGATATGCTGGTCCGTAGGAATAAATCAATGCATGACCTCACTCGACTCAAAGCCACAAAAAAAGATGTAACACCACCATTTCTTGTTACTTTCTGATGAAAAGAGAGTGTCCCAAGCTTTCAATAAATGATGCGGTCGTTTCGCCCACTCTCTCGTCATCATGGGTGTCTCTCCCGCTTGTTTGAGTGTTGTCGGACCCTTCTTCTCCTTGTGCATACAATCCTGCGTACTTCTCCCTTTCGACCTGTGCATCGATTACCCTTGTTGAGATTCTGGATTCTGCCCGAGCCGCGGGGCTCGTGCTCGTCGCCCACAAAACAAACGAGGCCCCTTAGTTGGCGAAGGGCATCAGGGTAAAAGGAAAAAGACCAGGGCGGAGGAGGGTAACAACCGCACAAACCCACACATGAACAGGCGCACCTACGACCACGCTACCGACAGGTCCCACCGCACTCATCGTTGCTTTCTGAAAGGCCTGAGACGTATGGCGGCGGCGCTTGGGGCGTGTGTCTGGAGCATGGCCGGTCCGTTGCGATGGTGCTTGGCGATGAGGAAAGGAGACAGGAGCGTCTCCCGTCTCCACTTCTATGGCCGCCCGGGCAGCTGCTTGGGCCATAACACCATGCTGGCATAACCTCTGTAGCGAAGGATTATGGCAAGCGGGCCAGGCGCAGAGAGTGTGGCTTGCGCCCTGGGTTGCGGGGGTGTTTGTGGGAGGCAGCAGAACGGGCACTGACGAAGACGTTCGTGTTCGTGGCGTGGTCCATATCGATCGACATGCCCGTACTTCGGGAGGCGCGCGTTGTCTGAACCAGCTTCCCACTTCTGTTCTAACGCACCTTTTTGTGCTTGTAGTTGTGGTGCTCCTGGTTGTCTTGGCGCATGTATTTCAAACAGGAGCGTTTCCCCTCCACTCTCACCCTCCCCTCTCCCTTCTTCTCATCCCAATTCACAAAACACAACAAAGGCAAGCATGGGGTTAACATTCTCCCGGATTTGGGAGCGCATGTTTGGGAAGAAGGAGATGCGCATTTTGATGGTCGGTCTCGATGCAGCAGGGAAGACAACTATTCTCTACAAGCTTAAGCTGGGCGAGGTCGTCACCACCATCCCTACCATTGGGTAAGTCCCCTGAATGCTTTGAGTCGTACATTGGAAGATGTGGCATTAGACGTGCAAAAAAAGGACTCCGGTACAATCATAGGCATCTCTTTCCTGCTTGAATTTTGGTCTTGGCCACGCTTGAGCCATTCCCTCACAACACCCGTCCTTCCTCCCTCCCCTCCCCGTTTTAGGTTCAACGTTGAGACGGTAGAGTACAAGAACATTTCCTTCACTGTTTGGGACGTCGGGGGACAAGACAAGATCCGCCCCTTGTGGAGGCACTACTACCAAAACACCCAAGGCTTGATTTTTGTGGTGGACTCGAATGATAGGGACCGTGTCGATGCGGGTACGTAGCGGGGGAAATGAGGAAGAGCGGGGGAGAGAACTTTTGTGATTGTTTTTTTCGCGATGGCACTTTCACTAGTATCAGAGAGCCCATAATTTTGGTCAGGCAATCTTTCTCGTATCTCATCAATCCCCCCCTCCCTCTATTCCCTACAGCGCGCGACGAACTGCACCGCATGCTGAACGAGGACGAGCTTCGGGACTCCATCCTCCTGGTGTTTGCCAATAAGCAAGACTTGCCCCAGGCCATGAATGCCGCAGAGATGACGGATAAATTGGGCCTGTCTTCCTTGCGTCACCGACAGTGGTACATCCAGGTACGTCAATTGTCTTTGCACAGTGAGCAAAGGCAAGAGTGTAATGGGAAAAAGAAGGGGAGATGTTTAGATGAACGGAGATAAATAAGTAAATATGTGTGAGACGCGTCTTGATACAGAGACGCGCTGATTTCACACTGTCCTCTAATTAATCCCTCCCCCCCATCCCTCTTACTCTTTTTTCTACCCTTCTCTCCACACGCAGGCCTGCTGCGCCACGAGCGGGGATGGCTTGTATGAAGGCTTGGACTGGCTTTCAGCGGCCTTGCAGAAACGGAAGTAGAGGATGGCATTAGTGAGGAGGAAGGGAAGTGATGAATGAGGGCCAGGTCATTCACCGGTTTTAATCACACCTGTTGGGGGTTAGGTGGGTTGATGGATGGGTGGGGTCGTCGATTTTTCGATTGTACCTTATTTCACCGCACGGCCCTCCATGTTCTCCTTGCCTTTCCTTTCTTCATTCACACAACATATACCGTGCAACAACAAAAAAGAAACGGAGGCAATTGGCGCTACTTTCAAAAAATCAAAAAACAAACATTCGTTTTATTTTATTTTAGTTCTCCCCTCCCGTGAGTCCAACAAATTGGAGGCGACGCCTGCGCATATATCGAAACACAAAGAAAGGTGGAGAAGTGGGACGGAGGAGAGGAGTGGTGTACGGAAGCCGAAAGTCTAGCGAGAAAAGAGCGAAGGGAAGAAACGACGAAGAAGAATGGGTCCCTTTATTTTGTGGATGATGAAAAGAAAAAAAGACGAAGGAGAATTAAAGAAGGAAGCGGGGAGGTGGAGAAAGTGCACTATTGTGCCCCTCTGTAGTTTAATCATTTTTTATCGTAAGATTGTGGGCTAAGAGGCTAGAAAAAGGGGCCTAGGGGAGGCGCGTATGTGCGCGGGGGAAAGGAAAAAAAGTCACCGAGAGTAGGACACGTGAGATACTCATCCCAGGATGCTCTTTATCATATTCATTTTGATGCTCCGACGTTACGGTAGGGCATCCAAGACGAAAAAACAGCAGGAGGAGATGAAAGAGCCGTCTGTGAAGCACGGTGTTGTCGTCCATGCTGAGATGTGGCACGAGAGCCAACAGATCTCCACAAAAGATGCATGGCTACTCATTTCTGAGTCAATCGCGAATTTTTTTGTCTTTTACAGGGTTGATGGAGGAATGGTGCTGTTTCTCTCGTGAAAACCTCGTATTTTTGCGCATCACATACTGTTTTGACTGTCTGGAGATGAACGATGGTAGATTTAGTTATCGAGTTCATTCAATGTGGATAATCAGGTGAGGACAAAAGGAGGGACAGACAAAAATAGTGACAGGGACAAACCACAGCGACTACATGAACTGGGCGTGGTAGTCTTGAGGTGTGCATACTCGCTATAGCAGGGCTACTTCGCCAACATTCAAAAAAAAATCAAAAAAAAGAAAAAAAAGGATGAGGCCTTCAAAGTGTGGCTGCCTTGCTTGTCGAAGAGGCCTGCAATCAACCCAAACCCCTCTAAGACTGCTGCTCATTTGATTAGAATGTCTACAGCAGAGTTTTCTCACATTAAACATTTTCGACGCCTGCCGCAACCAAGAACAACAAAATCCAAAATGTCTTAACGGCTGAACCAACCGAGCGGGTTTGCATATGCGCCATAGGGTTCCTCGCCCGACGGGACGAGACTGCTTTCCTGCTCAATGCCCAGTGCAATCTATCCTGTCGCACTACTTTTTCATGTTCCCTCATTTTACCTTTCCAGAGACATCAATGCTCTTTGTTTTCTTACCGTCCCCGTATTTCATTCTCATAACCATAGTATGACGATGGTCCTCCAGCGACAGCGTCCAGCCCGGCGGGGGACGCCCTCCTATCTGCTCGTGGTCATGACCTTGATTGGAGGCCTAGCAGTTACCCAAGGCGCTTTTTGGGACAATTGGATAGGAAATGGCAAGAAGGTGAACGACGAAGCGTCTCCAGCTGCACCATCCGAGGTGGTGAAGCCTTCTGTGACTAGCGCGCCGGCAGGCCTGGACATGAAGGGGGTGGACGTTCATTCCTTGATCAATCCGGCTGCAGTAGGACATGATATCACGGGCGGACAGTGCGGTGTTTACACGCGTGGTCTCGATGGTGCGGAGCTGACATTGTGCGTGGAGAGCGTGGTGGAATACGGCACGGACATCAAGCAGATAAATGGATTTCTTATCAACTCGGGGACGACAGCGTTGTGTGACTTGCTGATTCAGCCTGTGGTACCTGAAGGGTCTACGTTGGTTTCTTTTTGGCCTGATTGGATCTTGGAAAGCGTGAGCGATATTTTCCTCGAGCCAGGGCAAAAGACGGCTATCGGCTTGACCCTCCGCCCAGGCCCGCAGACGAATCCCACCGAGCTCCCACGTATCGATATTCGGGCGTTCAAGGATTGCTCACACAGTGCCTTTGACCAAGCGACGGGTGACGTGACATTTCATCTTGTCTCTCTCCAAAAGATCATGCCTCAGACAATCGAATTTCTGGCCAGCGGGCAGGAAGCCGACCGTGCGATGTCGCAGCAGCCGCCCATACTTAAAGGACAAGACATCCTAATCCCGCAAGAGGGGCAGTGCGCAATCTACACCAAGCCTGCCACTGGAACGGATCGGGCTCAAGCAACCCTGTGCGTGGATTCGGTGCTTCGATGGGGTACGGACATCGTGCAAGTGAATGGGTTGCTGCTGAACACCGGCAAGGCCCCCCTCTGTACTGTGCGTATGGCCGCCGAGCACGACGCGCAGTACCTGTCCTTATGGCCCCGCTGGGTGCTTCAAGGGCACCACAAGGACAACTTCCGGCCCGGGGACTCAATCGCCGTAGGACTCACTTCTCCTGCGCGTCCGGACGGTTCCAGGCCTGCATTGGCATTGGAGAATTTTGATATTTGTGGGCATCCGAGCACAGCGGACGTGGTCCGTGATCCTACTACGGGTGAGATTGTGAGGCCGTCGCCTTTAGAAGTAGTGATTGTGAGCATGGACGATTTGTTTGGAAAGGTGGAGGCCAAGACCGTTGCCAAGCAGCTGCTGCAGCAGGAGCAGAAACAGGAGCAGCAGACAGAGACGGTGCCGGCAGCAGTGGAGGAGGAACGACAGGTATCTGATACTTCAGCGGGCACGAAGCTGGACGCTTCGGGAGCAGTTCCGGAGCAAATGGCCATCCCTGTGGGTGTTTGTGGGATTTACCGCAAGGGCGAGGCAGAACTGGCTCTGTGTTCTGACAGCCTGGTGACCTGGGGGAGGGACGTGCAGCAATTGAATGGCTTTATGATGAATACAGGCAATATCACCGTCTGTGATATTCGGCTGAAGCCTGTCTTGCCGTCCGCAACTGAAGCCGTCTATGCCTTGTGGCCTGACTGGGCAAGCGAGAGCTCCTACGAAGTGTACTTCAATCCCAAACAAATGACAGCCGCGGGAATGACTGGCCCGCTGACCGAAACGACGCCTTACCTCGAGATCGTCTCCTTCCGTGATTGTAAGGACCCCCCCATAATGGCTGTTGCTAACCTGAGCTCCTTCAGTACCGTGGCGATTGAGAATGTTCAGCCGCCTCCCCCCTCCGAGGAGATCACCTCCATGCCCGTTGCTGTGCCTATCCCTGATCACGAGGGTGCGAAGGGGGACTCTCGTCGCCGCACGCAGACAAATGGAAACCTCCGAGGGGTAGAAAAAGCGGTCGAGGTTATTCCTGAAGGGTACTGTGCGCTGCACACAACTCATAAAGGTGTTTTGGCTTTATGTGTGGAGTCCATCTTGCATTGGGGCAGCAATTTGGTGCAAATAAATACTTTCTTGAAAAATCTCAGCGATGAACCAGAGGTAGATTTGTGCGATATTGAGGTGGCTGCCTCGGGAGGACCGCAGGGTGTGGATTCCGTGTGGCCTAAGTGGGTGCAGGAGGGGATTTATGCTGGGCCCGTTCGTCCTGCAGAGGTCTTGCCTGTCGGGGTGGTGGCTCCTTTTAACGCATCGAACCCCGGGAATGACCCTGCTGTTGCTGTGGTGGGCTTCAGAGCGTGCAGCGAGAAGAAGGCACTACCTGTTGAAGATGTCGTCATTCTGCCGATTGGGTTTGTAAGGCGCGAGGAGGATGGTCCTTTCCGCTCGGTGGAGCCTGTCATCAGGGCCGAAAAGGAACAGCAGCACCAGCAGCACCAGCAGCAGCCCGAGGGGCCAGTGCCAGTTGAGGTGGGCCCTGGTCGGTGCGGGCAGGCTTCGGGCTTGGCAGGTTTTTTCAAAATGAAGCTATGCGTGGACCGGGCGAATATGTGGAGCAATGACATCGTTCAGCTGGCAGGCCGGGTGGAGAACACGGGTAATGAGCCCATCTGTGATTTAATGGTCGGGCATAACTTCGAGAAGTCTTCGATTGCGTCCTCGTGGCCGACAGCGTTGGCGACGGGGGAGCAGAGCAAGGCACTCCTCCCTGGGGACATTCACGACTTTGGATTTACTGCTTCTCCACGAGGATTAGCTGAAAACGTGCTTCCTATGCTATCTGTTATTTCCTTCCGCCCCTGCGGTTCGGGAGGGGTGGCTGTGCCGGCTCCACCACAAGGGTTGGAACTGATGTGGGAGGGACCGCTGACCGAGAAAGTGACGGATTTGTTGAGCTCTCGGGGTGTAGAGAATGAGGATTTGGGAGAGGCTCCGCAGACGGAGGAGGGCCGACGACGCTTGGCGGTGAAAAAAGCGGCCCCGACGACGATGGATACGATTGATTGGGATTTGTGTGGGTACTACACGGGGTTAGATGGACAGTCGGAATTGGCATTGTGCTGGAAGGATGCCAAGAGCTGGAAGGATCGCGATGCTGGGCGCGTAGTGCAAACAAATTTGATTCTCGTAAACACGGGCAAGCTTGGTGTGTGTAACGTGACGATTGAGATCGAAAATTTCGACCTGGAACTAGGCGATCATTACCCAACCAATTGGTTGGATGAAGATGGGGATGACATGTTTCCTTCTTTTCCCGGCTACTTCGCACCTGAGCAAATCGTGAACTTCGGTGCTGCTGTTCCCGTCGCCAGCGGCTTCCCCGAGGTGGGTATCGACGCCAAGTTTTCCGCTTGCAGTCCTCCTCCCCCCAAGGCAGTGGCGCCCCGCAATGCAACATGCACACCGGTTTCAGGCACAGATGCGGCTGCGGGCGTGATATTGAATTTTTGTGTGTATGATACGCCGAAGATTTGGACGGAGTATGGTGGCCCGAGGGTGGTGATGGTGGAAGGATACATCGAAAATATTGGCAAGGAGACAGCGTGTAATATTACGGTCGACATTGAGAATTTCGAGGAGAATCAGGCGATGTGGGGGGAATGGATGCCGACCTACCCTTATAAGCTTTCACCACGAGTGACTCTCAAATTTGGGGCCAATATTCCGTTTGTGAAGGGAATTCCTAAGAGCACGTTGACAGGCTTCGATAAGTGCGACCCATTGTAGGGGCGGCGGCTGTGAAGAGAAGGGAACATCTTGCAAATGTGATTGTGTTTGCATCAGAGGAACAGAGAAAAAGATAGCATTAAAATGGATCGATAGAGAGAGGACTTTCGCCGTATTGCGTGTATGTGTATGTGTGGATGTGATTATGTGTGAATGTGTGATCCATGTCCGTGTGTGCCAGTGTGTGTGTTTGATACAAAGGGTGGGAATTTTGTGCTGGTGAAAAGACGTATGCGCGTATGAATCTGACGGTCATTTGAAGTAAGATCTGCAGACTTGCAGACACGCTTGTGTAGCAGCGGCACCCTCAATTAAAGGAAAGAGCTCGTGATTTTCACTCAAGTCTTAGGGTTCAGTAGTGGGAACAGTAAGAGATGAAGAGGCACGATCTTACAATTGAGAATCAAATGACCTAAAATGAAGGGAAAACAATCAAAAGAAGACTCCACCCCCCCCAAAAAGAAAAGATGACGAAGCGAAAGATCAAGAAGAAGAACATGAAGAATAAGGAGGAGAAGGGGAAAATAATATATGGGAATGGGCCATACGTCTTCCTTCGCGCCATGTATAAGAGAAAACCCGGCAGAGTCCGGCAGCACTTTAAGGAGCGGCAAAGAGCCCAACCAACACCATGCCCATAATCACCCCACACACCTGTACAGTCAGTCGACCGTCTCAAAGCGCTGCGCCTGGTCGACCATCGCCCTTAATATGTGGCCTTCCTCGTGGTGGTCTCGACGCGATGAGAACAACGCAGCCTCAGCTGCTTCTTCGTCGGGCGCAGCAGCAGCAGGAGCCATGACTGCAGATCCTCTGAAGTCTCGCTCCGTAGGCTTTGGCGTTAATGTGGGGAGCAAACGGGAGGCTCTGGGGGTCTTGCAGCCCTCTTCGTTGCCGTCGATTCCTCACGGTGCTGCGATTAGTGAGGAAGGAGGTGGGGGAGACAGTATGCTCCCGTCCTCCCGCCCGTGGAAGATGGCCCGTGTGCAGCTTAGCCAACCGCCTTCGCAATATATAGGGCAGGTGCAAGAGCCGTTGATATGTGTGACTACCATTGGACCGCCGGTGGTGGGGATGGAGGAGGAAGCGATGGAAAAAAACTACCACAACACCACCAGGCAGCAGCCGCAGCAGCCGCAGGGCCCCGCGCAGCATTCACCCCCTACACTCGCAGGTCAATCACGGCGACAGACGGCAGCGTACGGTGGTGTCACTAATGCCCTTCTTCAGTTGCGCTCGCCATCCACGGCCGCGGCTTCAAAGGCAGGGACGATGCGCCAACAGCAGCAGCAGCTGCAGCAGAAGACTTTGCAGAAAGACTGCGATATTTGCTTGCTCTCATCCTCCTCGAGCCAGAGCAGCAACGGCAGTCAAAGCAGCAGGGACGGTAGCAATCAGCAGCATGGCATGATGAGGACGAGCCGCCACCCTCAAGAAATAGCGGCGATGGCTCTCTGGGCCAGAGGACCACAACGGGCAATGACGATGTCACAATCACCACCACACGCGCAGCAGCAGCAGCAGCAGCAGCAGGGCAGCGGGCATTCAGATTGTTGGATTTCGATTGGGCGCTGTCGGCATTGTGAGAGAGGGGTCTGTAAGACTTGCCTAAGGGACTGTGAGGCGTGTCGTGAGACGTTTTGCTCGTTGTGCTCGACAGTGGATTATGGTGGGGCCTTTGAAAAGGTGGTGTGTATCGATTGTGGTAAGAGGCTGGCGATCACAGCAGCAGCAGCCGCCGCAGCAGCAGTACCAAGGGGAGGGCAAGAAATGGATTTGTCTTAAGAAACTGGAGGGGGAATTGAGCATAGAGTTACATATACACATAGACACATACACATCATAGACATACACAAACGTTCAAGTAAGGTCAATTTGGAGGTAGAACTGAAGGGGGGAAAGGGACATGTAAGCTGTTGTGGTTTTGCGGTTTACTGCGGATAGTAGCAGGAAAGTCAGAATGAGCGATGGGCATTGGTGTCCAACGGGTGACAGTGTGAAGGAAAATACCTCTTGAGATGGAGCAGCAGCGTGTTTACAGCTGCGTATCATATGATTGACAGCCTAGAGTAAGACGAAAAGGAAGAAGAAGAAAAAAGAAGGGCAGAGAGGGAGCAGCCAACAAGAGAACTTGGTGACACCTAACAACAGCTCGTCGACAGATCGACAACGCACTGGATAAAGAGACTAAACGAATGGCAGATACAACAGGAAAGACACATGCAGGACGACAATGACAAGTAAAACAGCAACAGCAGTAACAGCAGAAGTAGCGAAAGAAGAAGAAAAAACTTCTGTACGAATACAAATGCAACCATATCCCCTCTACTCCTGTCCTCGTCTATTTTGTGGTTATTCCTTTTTCTTCTTTCCTCCTCGTCTGTAATTCATATCTTACAGTATTCCAAACGTCCGAAAGAAGACTTCACTCTCCTTGCTTCCTTGCCCACACCCCCACGCAGACACACACACCCCTCTGTGTCCTTAAGTGGAGATCGAGAACACCTTGGGATCTCGCTTTTCCCAGAGGTAGTATAACTTGGACCGTCGCACACGCTTCTTTCCCTTGTGGATGTAGGCGGCTTGCAGCACCTGAGTGTATAGGTTTTGATTTGGGTGAAAGAGGTGGAGTGGGGTGCGTGGGAGCAGTGGGAGTTTGACGGTGAGTACCGGAAGATGCTTTCAATCTGTGTTTTCTCCCTCAGATACACACCCACCACACCCACACCCCGGCACGAAAACCCGAACTAACCTTAAGACTCTTGATAAACGGGCTGTAGAGTGGGATGCTGCTCAAAATGGGCGTGCCCAGGAACACCTGTCAATTCGTAGGTTATTTAACGTATGTGTGTGTGTGTGTGTGAGTGTGTGTGTGTGTGTGTGTGGGTGTG
>Ga0160420_100500_pt1 | contig 16370 bp, 19 predicted proteins | sample CelAP2metagpilot_FD_108197 | JGI IMG/M metagenome (GOLD analysis project Ga0160420, IMG submission 108197) | Phycosphere-associated microbial communities from algal ponds in Kailua-Kona, Hawaii, USA - Cellana AP2-5-5 metagenome pilot | ecosystem: Engineered > Artificial ecosystem > Aquaculture >... | reverse complement strand
AGCCCCCAAGCTCATACATCCACCCGCCCACCGCGCACCCCACCCTCCCCCCCACATATCCATTCGTCCACCCGCCCACCCACCCACACGCACCTATACACACATGCAGATGGACGTCCGACTCCCCGACGAGATGCTACGCTGCACCCAGGTACCTCCCTCCTTCCCTCCCTCCTTCCCTCCCTCCTTCCCTCCCTCCTTCCCTCCCTCCCTCCTTCCCTCCCCCTTCAATCACCCCTTCCCCCCGTCCCTCCATCCCTCCCTCTTCCCCTCCGCAGGCATTTAAGGCATGGTACGACCTCAAGAACCAGCGGCGGCGCCTGGCCTGGCAGCACGCCTTGGGCTCGGCCACCCTTCGCGCCAAATTTGGCGCGAAGACGTACGACTTGCAGACCAACACGTTGCAGGTAGAGAGGGAAGGAGGGGAAGGAAGGAGGGATGGAGAGTCGATCGAAGTTGAGAAGTAGAATCTAATCAATATGTCCATCCATCCCGCCCTCCCTCGGTCCCTCCTTCCCTCCGTCCCTCCCTTCCAGGCCGTGCTCCTCCTCTCCTTCCAGTCCGAGGGCGAGTCACTGGATTTCTCCACCCTGAAAGAACGCCTGAACGTGCCCGTGGAGCAGATGAAGCCCCTCCTCCACTCTCTGTCCTGCGGCAAGTACAAGGTATGACGCTAGATGGGGAGGGAGCGAGGGAAGGCGGGAGGAATTGGCTCGGGCTCGTCAGACTCTCCTGTAATGATAGCGCTTATTGAATTGCACGGGATTTGGTCACGAAACTTTGGACTCTGGTTGGAATGACGACCCTCCTGCCCTCCCTCCCTCCCTCCCTCCCTCCCTCCCCCCTTCTCCTCAGGTGCTGAGGAAGTCCCCCGCCTCGGACAAGATCAAAGAGACGGACTCCTTCGCGGTCCACACCGGCTTCTCCTGCCCCCAGCGCGTCATCCGCATCCCCATGGCCACGATCGAAGAGAGCCACAACCCCAACAGGGTCGAGGTAGGGAGGGAGGGAGGGAGGGAGGGAGGGAGGGTACCGTAGGAGTAGCAGTCTGCTTTTTCAGTGTAGTGCTGGCCACGGAAGACTTCGGGCGCGAGGTAGTAGGCGTTGCCCGTGCACTGGGTCATGAAGCTGAGGGAGGGAGGGAGGGAGGGAGGGAAGGAGGGAAGGAGGGAAGGAGGAATCGAAGGAGGGAGGACACAGGAGGTGCCTGCAAAGTTTTCCTGGGCTTGGCTTTTGTTACCATCCCTTGTTCATTCTCTCCTTTCACACTCTCATTCTCATCCTCATTTCTCCTTGACTCTCATATTTCTTTATCACTCTTGTTGTTATAGGAGGATCGCTCCATCGCCATCGAGGCCGCCATCGTCCGCATCATGAAGGCCCGCAAGGTGCGTCATACTCCCTCCCTCCCTCCCTCCCTCCCTGCCTCCGCCCCTTTCGCTTCCTCTATTCTGCGAGGCTTCCTGTCTGATTTCTCTCTCGCTCAGACACACCCTTCTCTCGCCATCTTCATGACCCTTTTCCCTCCCTCGGACTTTTCCCCCAACCACCTTCCAAACTCCCTCCCACCTCCTCTCCTCCCCTCCCTCCCTCTCGCCCTCCCTCCCCAGGTCCTGACCCACCAGCAGCTCACCTCCGAGGTGCTTTCCCAGCTAGCCTTCTTCCGACCCAGTCCCAAGGTGGTGAAGCAACGTATCCACGCCCTCATCGACCGGTACGTCAAATCAAGTCACTCGGGGAGGGGGATGCTTTTTGGGATCAAGGGATAAGTGGGGGGAGTCTTCGAATTACTCCGATTTTCGAAAGTTGGCAAATCAAAGTCTATACGCCCTCGCTGATGGATTGAAAGGGAAGGAGGGTTGGAGGGTTGGAGGGTTGGAGGGAGGGAGGAACGGGAGGCAATTTACTAACTTCTTCCCCCCCGTCCATTTTTCCTCCATTCCTCCCGAATAAACAGGGAGTACCTGGAGCGAGACGAGAACCCAAATCAGTACAAGTACTTGGCGTAGGTGTCAATGAGGGGAGGATGAAGAGGGATATAACGGGATAGAGGGATGGGGTGGGAAGGTGGGGGGAAACCAGAACAACAGGAGGCGTAACATTTGTGAAATAGAGGGCGGTGGAAACAGGGGAGGAAGGAAGGGAAGAAGGGGAGCGAGTGAGTGACTCCACGGATTTAAAGACAGTCAATAGATCGGAGCGAGACGAGGAAGGAGAAGTAGAGAAGCGGCGACTTCTCGGTAAAAGAAAAAAATCAACAAAGTTATAGTAAAACCCTCACACGCTTGTGTTATTGGGGCTTTCGTGCCACACACATTTCGGCCTGCCCTCCCCGTGCCACTCTTTTCCTCTGTTTATACGGGATGCACCTTTTCTGCTGTTGATTCTGGCAGCATGAGCATGTGACTAAGGAGGACTGCGCGGTTAGGTTAGACGTTAAGTCGGTCAAACTCAAACTCTTCAAGTCAGAGAGGAGCAATCAAGGAGGGTTTGCTCTCCTTTTTGCAAGACCTACGTCTTTTCTTTCCACCCATATCACGCATTTCTTTCTTTGCCATGATTTGAGTGCGAACATTGTCGTTCAGGCTCTCGTCCTCGCGCTTGGGGGTCAATGTTGCATCGAATTTGGACAACGTTCTCGATGTCTGGGCCTACATCTCAGCCTCCTGACTTCCCCTGTAGCTGCAGAATCCACTGCTTGGACAACCTCCGCTCGCCAGCACACGACACAGTGTCTGCTGCATTCTTTTATCATCAAAATGAGGGGCACATACAGGCCAAGATAGAGAAGAACCGTTTTTACATTTTTTCCTCTTTTTCTCGTCCCCCCAAACAAACGGGCCGCTCCAATCCTCGACAACAATTTGACCTCTGAGACGCTCCATCTTCGATCCGCCAACCCTCTCCTAACCGCATAAGGGGCAAAGGGGCATCGAGAGACGTCAAGGCGACATTTCCTGTTTATCATTTTGATGGCCCGTGGCCTGTACGACACACTCCCTATGCATCAAACCAGATTATTGACGGCCTTCCAGCCCTCGAGGTAACCACCACAAGTATTCCGGTATCTGCCCCACAGCCAGGCCGCCCCGCTCAGAACCTCGGGCGCAAGCGGCGGTACTGGACTTCCGGTAGAACGTTGAAAGATCTTCCAATGAATACTAGAGGCCACAGTGCGCACCGCTAACACGCCTCACTACACACCTACCCGCACTCCGCACAGGCCTACGCTACACACCCAACCACCAAAAAAAAAAGTAATATGGTCCAGATCAAGGCAAGAATCTCTCTTTCCTTCCCTTCCTCTCTCCGCCTGTCCCTATCAGCTTTCAAATGCTCAGAAATGACGCCTTCCCCTCCTCTAACTTTCCTTTCCCTCCTCCCCATCACCTACTTCACACCCAACAGGTCCTACTCAACTTTGAAGAAGCACATCCCCATAATCCACCCCCCCATTCTGGGACGATGAGAGTGTCCGCAGGCATGTCATAATGTTACAGAGTAACATTATGCGCCATGAAAGCCCTAAGTAGGTGCTCTGCAAATGGAGGAGGGAGGGCATAGATGAAGGTGAGAAGATTATCTTACCGGAAGAGCAAACCTGGACAGGTATCATCAGATTGTCAGTGTGCAAGATCAAATTGACTGACGCATTGTCTATGAAAATATGTAGAAATATTTGCGGAAATAAGGTAATAATTTCAAGATTTCAGGACAACGGTAGCGGTCGCACTCCAGCCGAGCGCTCCTAACGGCACGGACCGTTGCGCGGAAATTGGTCGCACTTTCGGCAAGACACTCGTGCTAACGCTGCGGCTTGGAAGCGAAAGCCACAGAGAATATACTATGCACTACAACGAGAAAGTATGCAGTATTTTCCAAGCTCGTTGAACGCCGTGAAAGCTACAAAGGAACAAATGACGCCGTGCACTGTTGTGCGTTTATTTGACACAGCAACTGCCGCCACCGCTGTTTGCCGCGAGTCAGCTGATTGTTGCCATCATCATCGATGCTTATGCCCTTCGTCTTGGTAGGGGAGGGGGGGAAATAGGGCTTCCCCGCCTCTTCGAAATGTCGCAACTGTGCCCCAGAACTACTGCTGCTGCTCGACCCAATGGGCCCTCTCGTCTTTCCTCACTACCCAGCGATGCTTGCTCACCCCGGTGCCTTATCAACGATAAGGCGGTATTCACGACCATGGGATACCATGGCCAGCCCTAGACGGAAACGAAAGAAGAGCGCCCATACCTTCAACCCAGCAAAGTGTGCAACTTTCGGGCGGTAGAAATGTGTACTTAGGTTTCTAACAAAAGGAGATACCGAGATCAAAGTTCATATCAATCTTTTCCAACAAAGTGAAGGTCGCCTATTCTTAGTCACGTGTATTTCTTCTTTCTATCACTTTATTTCTTTTTGTACACAAGCGTACGCATACAGCCGTGCATTCATGTGCAAAGACACTCATACAAGCATCCTCCCTGATAGAGACGATGCACATGTTCTTTCATCACGGTGCACATTTAAAAACATCACTGGATAATTTTATGTGCTTCTCTGTCCATTTTTTAAGAGTTTTTTTTACTGCTCTGCTTCACAGGTCTTTTTGTACCTAACTTTATTCCCTCTGTGTCGTCTATGCATATGTATCTACTGCTGCTGCGACAGCTATACCAGGTCTGCTTGAGCCGCCTCTTTGATCAAGACCATACATTTCTTCTGAAATGGCGTCAAGGACTCTATCTGTATGTCGAGTGAAGATGGGCGGGAGGAAGAGAGAGATGTGAACGTGAGTTACATACGTACTTACATGGCGGGATGAAAGAATGGGAGTAGCAGTTCTGTGACTGATGCTCAACTATTACGCCACCAATTTAGTCCCCCTTCTTCGCCTTCCTCCCCTTTTTTACTCTCCCGCTCTACTCACATCCATGAAATCCACCAAGGTGAGCACCCGACTTAAGATTCCGGCGCACTTAATCCTCAGCCTTGCCAGCGCACACTCGGCCTCCCACACCCTGTCCACCTTCTCAAAAGGGGGACCCCTGCCATCCTTTCGTTCCTGTTGCTGGTCGAGTTGGTGCTGGAGCTGCTGCTGCTTCTCCTCCTGGCCGTGGGAGTGCGGATATAAGGTGCCCTCTCCTCCCAAAGCGGCCACAGGCAACGCCGTGGAGGAGCTGGGGGAATTTCGATGGAAACAAACAGGGGCGACTGGACCATCAGCAGCAGCAGCAGCAGTGGCCAAAAACGGTGCCTTAAACACAGCTGACTGGGGGGAGGGAGGGAGGGATGGCGCGAGGGCGGAGGAGGCTGCCTTGGACGTAATGCAGCTAGTTGGCGCGACCTTGTGGACCGAGGTCGTCGATGAGTATAGGCGGGTGCGGCATGCCTCCTCACTCCCTTTATCAACGTGTCTCCCTCCCAGCATTTCTAACCCATCGTCTCGTCCTTTTCCTGTTACATACAAAGAAGAGGAGGAGGAGGAGGAGTTCAACTGGGTCAGACAAGGTTCACCGTCAAGTCCCCCCACTGGCTGATGATGCTGCATATTGGATTGGAAATTGTCGCGGAGGTGAGCGGCCTGTTGGAGGGCTTGCTTCATCTGCAGGCATACGTCGTGGAGCCACATGACTTGGGCCTCGTTCACGCGGGACCGTCGCAGGTGCATGGAGAGACCGCCCATGATAGGGAGGGTGAGGACGTCACGAGGGGCGTGGAGGAAGTGGGGGGGAATGGCGTCGGTGGATATGTCGATCAGGGTCCGCGCAGGAAGGATGCGTCGGAGCTTGTGGCGGGCGTTGTCGATGATGGCCTCCTCCCTAAGGTCGCGGCGCACGGCTATCATGACCCCTCGGAAATCCTTCATTGATTTGTTCTCAAAGGTCAATTCCTTTATGAACTGGGGAATGGAGAGCGCCTCAGGGATGACATGGAGGAGGAGCAAGGAGGTGCTGACGGAGACGATGGCCGTAGCCCACTTGGTGAAGAGGATGACGTTAGTGGGCAGGTTGAGCATATTGAAGAGGTGCGTGAGGCCGCAGAGGAGGATGAAGGAGATGAAGAGCGCCCCGGTGAACCAGAAGCGGGGGTGCAGGTGCATCATGTGCCTGCCGAGGGTAATGAGAGAGGAAAAGGGATGAAAGTAGCAATAAGATAGGTGGAAGGGTGTATATAGCAGGCGACACCCTTTCTCGGCACGCCCGAACGCTTGCCCTCCTTCCCCTCCCTCCCCCCCTCCTTCTCTCCCTTCCAAAGGCACGCACCGACGACGCAGCAAGTACATGGTAATCTCCACGGGAATGAAAAAGTAGGCAATGGCAATGACCAAGTCGGCCGTGCTCATGGCGCTCATGCCTGAGCCATCGATGCGCATGGTCGCTCAAGGCGAAATATAATGGGACGTCAAAGAAGCAGTTCAAGGTAAATGCCCTTGCGTGATTAGACTGCCCAGGGCCCTTTGTCGCGGTGATCGGTTTGTCTCTCTGAAAATATCACCACTCGTTTGATAGGGAGAAATGTCCTAAGGCAGCGTAGAAGATGCTGGTGCTACTATGGCTTCTAAACAAGCCGCTGCTCTTGCTTGTGCCTTGTGCTGCTGCGCTCCTCCTCCAGCTTGTGACGCACCGGAATTCACTTGGCTGCGCTACGCCTGCGTGAGGTGGGTTGAAGGCTGTATGCGGATTGAGGAAAATAAGGATGAATTCCGGCAGAGAGCGCGGGATGGTCTTCCTGGAGCGGCGTGCTGGTGTACGGGTACCCCATAAACAGACCAACAGACAAGCTGCTCAACATCATGATATTCTCGTCACTTGTGGCATTGGCACGGGGAGCAAGCAGACAATTAGTAAACATTATAGACCTAATCTGTGGACATTCTCGCTCGTGCTCGTCATGGAGTGTCTTGTGGTTCCCAGGCATTGGACATGTCGTTTTGCCGCCACTCGCCTCGCTCAAAGAGATAACAATTCCTCGCTTATCGCCTCTTTCCACTTGTTCTTCTTGGGGCTCTGATGCAAGCGAGAAAGAAACAAGAATGATCATTATGGTGTCAAACTTTGGTTGGAATTTGAACATCCGAGCGCAATGTATGGATGGTACTATTATATGAATGAGGGAGGGAGGAGGGGTGAGGAGGTTGGAGGCGTCACTTTGCAAAGCAAATGAGTCAATGTCATTCAGCAAATCAACATTTTCTTGAAAGATCATCGCGTAATCACTTCATGAAATGTTGTGTAGTCCTTGTCTTCCCTTAGTAGCCCATCACTTTCACGCTCTACCAACCAATCCTCCGTCTCTAATCCCCGGAGCACCACGTACACCCCTACACATTACGTTCCCTTCCTCTCATCCTGGACCAAGTGTATGGCATAATTCACGTCAATATCATCCTTCTCAAGCTTCCACGTGTTATTAAATGGATTGTAGATCATCCCGCACACATCCTCAACCCGGAGGCCGGCCGCGCGGCCCATCCGAGCCACTTCTTGGGGTTGTAGAAACTTGCTCCATTCGTGTGTTCCTAGGGATGGAGGAGGAAGAGAGAGAGGGAAGGCGGGAGGGGAGAGGGGAGGAAAGGAAAGAAGAGGGAAAGGGAAAACAAGAGAGAGGTTAAGTGGTGAGCTATCTTTACTTGACAAGCAAGGACGTTGCCTTTGTCTTGACGTGCCTAGAGCGGAACAACAAGATGGAATTGATTGTAGGGTAACCGCAAGGAGGAAGGGAGGAGGAAGGAGGACCTTGGAAAGCGAAGGCAGAATGAAGACTGTGGAAAATAAAACTAGTGTGCTTACCTTTGGGCACCATGCGCACGATGTACTCGGCTCCCAAGATGGCGAGGAGATACGCCTTGGCGGTGCGATTGATGGTGGTCAAGACCAGGTGCCCCCCGTCGCTGCTCTTACCTCCTGCCACTTCTTCAGCTGCTAGCATGCCCGCCAAGGATTTGACGAAGGCATCGGGTGCAGCCACGTGCTCGATCACTTCTGACGATACTACCGCATCGAAGCGCTCACCCGAAGCTAGACGAAGGGGATGGGGAGGGAGGGAGGGAGGGAGAAAAGAAAAGAGGAAAAAGTCGCTGATTATCAGTCACGGACAGACGACGAGGAACAAAACAGAGTCTTCCCTCTCCCTATCCACTCTCCCTCCCTACCCAAAAAGTCCTCCACCGCGGCGTGCTCGTATTTGATGCCCCGGGTGCGGGGGTCCACGGCGGCGTGCCTTCGGGCCACGTCGATGTTCCCGACTGCCGGGTCGATGCCTGTGACGGAGGCGCCGAGGCTGGAGAGGGATGATGAGGAGGGAAGAAAGAAGACAGAACGAATGGGTCAGTCTGCGCAAAAAACCTCTTGTGTCCCCATCTTCCCATCACCATAACCCAATTGATAGCCGTACCGTGCGAGTGCCTCTGACAAGAGCCCGCCGCCACAACCCACGTCAAGTATCCGGACGCCTTGCAAGGTCTTCTTCGTCGATGGACCGCTACTATCGTTGCTGGTGCCACTGTTGGTGCTGGGAGGTGCGGCATTGAGGCTTCGACCGCATTTATTGAGGATGTATTTTACCCGGACGGGATTCAAGGCGTGAAGGGGCCCTGTAACGGGTAAAGGGGGGAGGAGGTGGGATTGGGAAGCCGGGCAGAGTGGAAGAAACGCATCACACAATGGCGATTATTGAATGAAGGAAAAGGATGCAGTCTACAGAGGGGAAAAACGTACCTGCGCCCGTACGGCCGCTCGGGTCGTCCCACCACCCTTGGCCGTAAGCGTTGAACTTTTCGACCTCCGCATCGTGCACTGACGAGCGCGAGGAGAAGAAGTGGCGCGGGCGTCTCCGTGAAAGAGTACTTAGAAAAAAAAAGAGAAGGAAGCAAGTGACGGTGGGTAAGCCAGTGTTAATGAAGCGGGATTGGGGTCCTGCGTGTGCCTCATGGTGGTCAAGGCACGCACCTTGATGTGGCGGCAAGTGATGAAGCTTGAAGAGACTGCGGTGGCCAGTACCGCGGCAGAGTGAAGACAAGCCTATGACGCATCGCGCTTGCCGCTTAGCTCGTTTGCTGTGATGTTATGTACGTGGGAATGTGATGGGGTGGTGAATGACTTGTACTCTTTCTCTTTCCCCTCTTGCTCTTGTTCCGACAATCATCACGTCGGATGATATTGCGAGAGAGAGAGGAGAAGAGGAAGCTCACTACACTATGCCTACTCTTCCTGCTTAGTGAACCGAACAAGCACACTCACGTTCACACACATGAAGGCCGGCATACACGCCTTGACAAGACACGTCAGGCTGCAAGGCCGCTCGCTGTCTGTTTCGGCGGCGAGCGCGCAACGCATTCCATCTCCGTGGGCCAAGGCGAAATTTAACGTGAAGGCTGGTGCTCTGCTTAGTCCACGCTTACCACGACCAGTGGCATGAGAGGCGTTGCGCGATAGCATTACCACGCTAACCATACCCATGGCAGACGTACAAGCCACACGTGTTGGCTTTTGCTTGTCTCACTATTCATGCCGGCCGCCTGCTTACCCTGATCGCTCCTCCTCATCTCCTTTACTCCCTGCTTCTCCATCCACGCTACAGACACATTCAAGTCAGCAGTGGTACCAGGACAAGACAAATTTCATGGGCACTGGACGTGCCACCACGGGCAAAAAGCGTGGGGGCGGGGGTGGCTCTGTGTCGGAGGCGGCGGCGTTGGCAAAGAGCAAGGCAGGACCAGAGGGAGTCTTGACGGCCTTGTCCAGCATCAAGCCGGAGGAGCTGCAGCACGTCATGGAGGAAATCGAGACGGAGGTGGGTTTTCAGGGAGATGAGAAAAGACTGCGTGATGGAATTGCGAACACCCATGACATGCTGTTTTTATAGTCATCAGACTGCTGATTCCTTCCCTCCCCCGACGAACCAGATGTACTCCCGCGCCAAGCGCCTCCGTTTGGAAGCGGAGGAGCACGCACTGTCCCTCCAGAATGCTTTTCATGTCGAGTTGATGAAGTTGCCCAAGTCAGTGCGGGCCATGTCACTGCGGGAGTTCTCTGAGCAGTACGGCGAGGTGAGGGAAGGGAGGGAGAGAGGGAGGGAAGGAGGGCAAGAAGAAAGCAGAGTGGGGGGAAGATCATCGACAGCGCGAATTCTTGCCATGAGGATGTCTCTTCATCCTCCCTTTTCTCCCTCCCTCCCTCCCTACCTCAGGACATTCGCTCCGTGATGCGCCTGGCCGTGGAAGAAGAGGCCTCTCGCGCCCTCTCCCAAAGCCACCACAAGCAGCAGCAACGGCAACAACAACAGCGGAGGAAAAAGGGTTTGACTGGCACAGTCGTAAAGGCTGCCCCGCCCACAGCGGGGCGGACGAGTCGAAGCGGTGCAAGAGGGCGAGCAGCAGGAGCAGCAGGAGCAGGAGCAGTATCACGGTCCTCGGAGGGAGGAGGGGCCGGTGGAGGAAGGATGTCGACGCGGAGCAGCAGCATCAGCAGCAGTAGCAACACGGCCAGGAACAGCAGCAACAGTATTCGCACGAGCGTCAACAGTGGGGGGGGCTTGGTGATGACGGTCATGCAAACCCCTATGGGAGTCGGGGGGGGGAGGGCGACGCGCTCCGGTCGAGGGCGGGTGCGAGGGATGGGAGGGGTGCACCAAACTCCCATGATGAAATTCGATCCCCGCCTGCCGACAACTCCGGGTATTCGGGCGCCGAGGTATGGAGAGAGCGTGCTGAGTGTGAATGGCTCGCCGCTGCAGGTGCCACTGCCGGTGGATGCCGAAGCGATGGAAGGTAGGGAGGGAGGGAGGGAGCGCGGGAGGGAGGGAGGACGGGGCAGTGGAAAAAAGCGAATTTGGAGATTGCCCCTTGACATTTTTTGTTCCTATCATCATCGCATACATATACAATCACATATCAACATTTTAAATTTACAACATCATTTAATTAAACGCATACATGCGCGACACAGATGAAGACACGGCCGCCTTCACGCGCGCGGCCCTTGGAGGAGGGGGAGAGGGTGAAGGAGGAGGGAGTGGGTCACCGTCGTTGATGATTGAGCTGCCCAACGGCGGAGGAGAGAGTAAGTACGAAATAAGCTGGAATACGAATACAAAGGAACAACCATTCCACTTCAGCAATCTGACACTCCCTCCCTCGCTCCCTCGCTCCCTCCCTCAGCTGTGGACATCTTCAAGGACCCCTCGGCTTTGGCGCACATGGACAGCCAAATGAAGGCGGACGTGGCGAGTAAGATCGAGAGACTGCAGAGTGGGCTTGCATATGTCTTGCAGCATATCGGGGGGGCGTTGCTTGGTGGAGGAGGAGGAGGGGAGGGAGGCGGGAAGAGCAATTGAAGATGGGAGTGAAACAGAACAAGAGGGTCACAGAAGGCAAGCGCAAGGTCACAGACATGAGTGTGAGAACTATAGGAAAACCACGACAAGGAGAACGAGGAAGAGGAAGATGGAGGAAAAGGGGTATCAAAATGAAGGGAAACTGAAGAAGTAGTGCGAGTATGTGCGTGTGTAGAGCGAGGATGAACGATTTGATGAGGAAACTAAAACGAAGGCCTTGGAGCAACCGCAGGATCCCGTTTTTTTTTTTCTTTTCAGACACAGGAAAGAGATACTTTTTTTCAGAAAACGAATATTCGGTCTCATGGTAGCTTTCCCCTTTATTCGAAGCTTTCAACGAAATCTGATGCGGCCATTGCGGGTGGTAGGTAAAAGCCCGGGGGGAATCTCCGAGTCTCTTCGTGCGGTTTGTCGAGGTCGTATGCATGTGCCCTGTCTCGAGCCCACACCACGTGGTCAAAAAGGGCGGGGAATGCGTTCAAGCAGTGGTACCATATCCAAGACGTCGTCGATGCCGCTAAGTGTCCTGTCTAATCATAAGCGTCGTGGCTTGCCTGGCCTTTTTCTTGTGCCAGTGTTTGCCATCGCTCGATTAACGTGCTTCAACGAAGTGGCGGCCGCAGATGCAGCAGCAGATGCAGGGCCTTGATTCACTTGGCTCGATTATTCATTTTGTGCACTATTTTCTCAGCACAGGGTCTACTGACCCATGGATGCCTGGAACGACAACACTCTCAGCTATCTGGATGTGCTGCGGGATGTCTACAGTTCTTTGTAAGTAGAAAATGAGAGATAAATGGGAAGAGGGAGCGGGCGATCAGCGTTGGTACGTACCCCAGAACGCTTGAGCGGCCACACAACCAGCCAAAGCCCGGAGGGCCTATGTTTCCACAACCATCACATGCATTACATAGATCTCTATGACTATCTGACATAGATAGATGTGCAATATGTCCTTCACATTTCCCACCGCAGGAGTTTCCCAGGTTTCCCAGCGACAGAGGGCGTCGAAGATGCAGGTATGAATCTGGGCCTTGCACCCTATAAGTGTCTCTGATCTATCCCATCTTCCCCATGCCTATGCCCATGGACATAGAAGCGAAGTGTCTAGTGCTATTGAGTTGGCTGGTCAGTCTTTTATTGGCGCAAAACCTTCCAGAGTGGAGGGGAGATCCTTCTCTTTTTTGCCACCTCCCCTCCCCCGCGAGCTTGAAGTGAACAGAAGCTGTTCTGAGCCGTCCTTTAGAATACCGAGGCACAATTAGTGCGCAAATTACTCACACTATCACTCTACGCACCCCCTTTCTCCTCAAACTTGCCCTGTGTGCACTCGAGCCCCAGATTCGTTACCTATTTATCTCCTCACCCGCTCTCTCCACCCTCGCTTAGATCCGGTGATGGCGGGCATGACTGGCCAGCAGCAGGTGGGCAAGGAGGAGAGAAAGATGGGGAGAGTATGGGAAGAAGCAAGTGGATTCGAGACCGCCCAGCAGTACTCAGCGCTTCACCATGAGCACAAAGCGGGGGAGGAAGGGGAGGGAGGGGAGTATATCGGCGGTGATCGTGAAGGGGATGTGGACGAGGAAGAGAGCGAGACAGAGGTAGGGAAGGGCGGGAAAAGCCCTCGAGCTCAGCATCGACGTCAGTACCGGAATCGGAAGTACCGGCGGCTGTCCCAGAACCCTTCCTCTGAGGTCTTGGACACGGTGATGAGCAGCAGCAACAGCAACTCCTCCCTCCTCCTCAGCAACGATACCAGCAGCACCAACGGCCGCCGCAGCCGCAGCAACAGCATGGGGATGGTAGGAGAGGAGGAAATTGAGGAAAAAGGAAGAGCGGCAACAGTCATGCCGGTGGGTGGAGTGCATCATCCCGGTCGGGTGGGACTGGGGAAGGGGAAGCAGTTTCTCTTCCGCCCTCCCCTATCCCCTGCCTCGAGCCCCAAGCACAGCAGCAGCAGCAGTGGCACCAGCACCAGCAGCAATAGCCATAGCAAGTGCACTCCCCATACCCGATCCAAGCGCGGCGGCAGCAGCACCAACAGCAACGGTAGTGCCGCTGTTGCTTCTGCCTCCTCCTCCTCCGGTAGCACCACCAGAAACCGACGCCGCGCGGCCCTCAAGGCCGAGGAGGCCATCCACCGAGCCCAGGGCGGGAGGGAGGGTACGAACGAGGGCGGGAGCGAGGAAGAGGAGGCAAACCGCCGAAGTAGTAGAGGTGGTGGTGGCTGGCGTCGGAAGCCGGGCGATGACGAGGACGAGGACGAGGACGAGGACGAGGACGGGGGGGATGGGGAGCTTGACGAGGCGTTGATGAATCTCCGTTTTCCCGCGCAGCACGAGACGGATTTTGTGGGTGCCGTGTTTAAGCTGGGGCTGAAGTGCTCTTCGCCGAAGGTGTTGATGGACCTGATGCCCATGACGGAGACTCTGACGACAGAGCACATTAAGAGCCACCTGCAAAAATACCGGCTGCATGGGAATAGGAGCAAGGACGAGTTCGTGGAGGTGAGTCGAGAGGGAAGAGAGGGGGCACGGGGAAAAGGCGTGTATGGCAGGGTCGACACTTGGTGATGGATGAAGGTATGAAGAGGCGCCTGTAGAAGGATCGTTTGCAGGGTGCCTGTGAGGGATGGGGGAGGGAGGGAGGGAGGGAGAGAGGGATGGAGGGAGGAGCGATTGGCACCTACGTCAACATCTACCTTGATCTCACCCATGTTCTCGCCCCACCCTTCTTCTGTCTTGCCCAGTACTTTAACGGTTACATGCGTGGACCGTTTGCAAGCTTCTGCGCCCGGCGCGAGTGGGAGCACGAGCGCGGGTCCGAGGGAGCGACTGGGGGAGGGGTCGAAGGCATCCTCCCTCCTTTGTTTGCGCACGGCCACCGGCGACTTCCACTGCCCATGAGCGGCGGGAGTCGACAGCACCACTTGCAGCAGGTTCAGATGCTGACGGTAGGTGGCAAGGGGAGGGCGGGAGGGAGGGAAGGAGGGAGAGAGAGAGGGAGTGTGCGGTGTTGACATGAAATGGGCTCTCCTCATTCCTCTCTTCTTTCCCTCCCTGCCATTCCTCCTTTCCTCCCTCCTCCTGAGCATTTTCCTCTAAGACATTTCTAGCTTTAATTATTATTATTCTTATATGTATATATATATGTAAGTAATTACATGCTAAACAAGATCACCATGCACTTATCCCCCCTCTCTCCCTCCCTCTCTCCCTCCCTCCCTCCCTCCCTCAGGGCCAACTGCTACAGACACAGCTGGAGTTGCAGGCCCAGGTGCAGCACTACATCACCAGCCAGGTCAACATCCAATCCGAGCTTGTCAAGGACACAGTCTCCTCCTCCATGGAAGTCATCAGCGGAGCGAGGGAGGGAGGGAGGGAGGAAGGGCAGGAACGACAGTGCCAAGAGGAAGAGATGCTTCCTCCCTTGGTTGTAGATGAGGAGGGGGGGGAGGGGAGGAGGAAGGGAGGGAAAGAAGTTCTGCACTCTCCTTCCTCTGATAACCAGCTGTTGCCCTCGACGGCCATGGCGGCCGCGGCAGCAGCGTCCATCAGGGGAGGAGGGGAGGGATGGAGGGAGGGAGGGAGGGATGGAGGGAGAGGGCTCGAGGCCCTGGCAGCGGAGGCGAGGATTCTGGAAGAGGCGTCAAGGGCTCGCCGGCAGCACCACCAGGAGCAACAACAGCTGCATTATCAGCAACAAGATACATTGTCGTCGCTGGAGGATGACGAGGAGGACGAGGAGGACGAGGAGGACGAGGGAGGGAAGGAGGGAGGATGGGGGGAAGACAAGTCATTCCAGTCGCGGCCTCGAACTGTAACAGTGGTGGCTTTATGAGGGAGGGAGGGAGGGAGAGAGGGAGGGAGGGGGGCCAAACTGGACGTGGAGGGTACTGAGGAGAGGTCGAGACTGACTGTAGTATATGTGCCGGTGTCTGTCGTGTGATCGGATGGAGGGGAAATTGAATGCTACGAGTGGGAGGAGGAGGAGGAGGAGGAAAGGAGGGAGGGTGAGAAAGAAGGGAATGAGGATATCATATGAGCCCAAGGTTGGTTTGATTAGGAAGACGGTACACATCGGTCACTCAGGAGATAGGTAGGAAGTCAGAGAAGGAGAGAAAAAAGGTGGATCGATGTAGAGATCGCATGAAGAGTAGATCATGGGAAGAGGAGGAGAAGAAGAAGAAATAGAAAGGAGGAAATATGGCACACAGGCACACAGAAGAAAAAGAGTACCGGTCATCATGATATTTTCAAGCAAGAGATCAGACATGCGGTAGGGGGAGGGGTAGGAAGTGCAGAAGATGAAAGCCGATATGGCGACACGTTTTGACAGTTTTGAGAGGCGCACACACGCACACACACACACGCACACACGAACGTACACACACACACACACACACACACAAGCAGGACTGATTTTTCATAAAAAATAAAGAATGACAACGAAAGCCAGAATGAAGAGTAAAAGGTCTCTAAGCACAGGGCGTATGGGCCAGTCCCACTTTTCTTTGAATCCTTTTCCCTTTCTCTGATCCTCATCCCTCGCCCTTTCTCCATTTCTTCAGGCAGTGAACATCTGTTCTTCCAGTAGTCCTTCTTTCGCCCTTCCCTACCTCCCTCCCTCGGCGCTGGAACAGCGCATCCAGAGGGAGAAAAAGAGCAGAAAACTTTCTTCTTCTACCCCTCCCTCCCTCGCTCCCTCGCCCCCTCCCCCCCTCCTTCCTATAAGAAGTAGTCAGGCGTCCGTCTGGTCACCTCGGGCTCGCCTCTTCGAGGGGCAGGGTCGAATTGCAGGCTGGGAGGAAAGGAAGGAGGGGAAGGAGGGAGGGAAGGAGGGAGGGAGGGAGGGAGGGAGGAAGGGAGGGAAGGTGAGGGCGAGTTCGTGTCGTGGTAGAAAGTGAAAGAGGGAGGGAGGGGGGGAGGGAGGGAGGGCGGGCGGGGGACGTACAAGCGCTTGTTCAGGTTCTCGTTCACTTCCAGGATGGCCGATTGGATGCCGCAGAGGTAGCAGTAGTTGGGAGCGGCCAACAGCGT
>Ga0160420_100499_pt1 | contig 16506 bp, 24 predicted proteins | sample CelAP2metagpilot_FD_108197 | JGI IMG/M metagenome (GOLD analysis project Ga0160420, IMG submission 108197) | Phycosphere-associated microbial communities from algal ponds in Kailua-Kona, Hawaii, USA - Cellana AP2-5-5 metagenome pilot | ecosystem: Engineered > Artificial ecosystem > Aquaculture >... | reverse complement strand
GGGGGGAGGGGCATATAAAAATTAGTGCTGCGGGGGTGGCGGCTGCGTCGGGGGAGGAAGGCGAGGTAAACTGAATCTTCCCAACGCCGTCGTTCCCCCCCCCCCCCCCCCCCCTCTTTCTCTTTCCAGGAGCCTCTTTTCCTCTGAAGCGACGGCCTCTCTCACCTCCCTCTCCTCTCTCCCCTCCCTCTCTTTGATCCCCCCTCCCTATCCCCAGGACATGGAGTCAGTCCTGGCCATACTCTGCGACGGCTGTGACGGTGAATTTGTCCTGGACGAGGTCGGGCTTGAGGAAGTGCCCGAGGGCGATTGGTATTGCCGAGTCTGCCGCCCTCCCTCCCTGCCTCCTGCTGCAGCTGCTGCGGCCCCGCCAGCGGCAGCTGCTGCTGGTGGTGGTGGTGGTAGAGGGCGGAGGAGAGCCCCAGCCATTGCTGTGCCGATGCCGGTGCCTGTGGCCACGCGTGGAGGAAAGGGGAGAAAGAAGAATGACGAGATGGAGAAGGAGGAGAAGAAGGAAGCTGTGCCGAAGGTGGGAGGAAGGGGGGGAGGGAGGAAGAAGAAGGAGGCGGTGGAAAATGAGAAAAAGGAAGAGAAAGAGGAGGAGCAGCAGCAGCCGAAGAAGCGGGCGGTCACCCGAGCGACCCGTGGAAAGGCGGCTGTACCGGCACCAGCGACGGCAGCCAAGGCTGATAAAAGCAGCACCACCAGCAGCAAGACGATGAAGACTACAATCGCCAGAACGGTGCGCGGTAAGGCTGCGTCAGTCGAGGTCCCTTCCTCCACTGATTCCTCTGCCCCTACTACCAGGGCGACGCGCAGCACACGTAGCTCGTCTCGGCGGTAAAGTAGGGAAAGGAGAAAGAAGAGGGAGGGGTGGAGGGAGGGATGGAGGGACGAGAGTGATTACGAGCGGAGGCCTCGAGCAAGGCCAGGATTTGTGACTGTGGAAGATGGCCAGATTGCCCAGTACAAAATTATAAGTTAAATTGATGAGAGACAGCAAAAAGAAGTAAAGAGATATGACCCAGCGGAAGAATAGAAAAGAAACGGGAAAAAGAAAGAAGCGCTGTATGTCTGACGGGAGAAAGGCTGCTGAAGAGGAGAAGGGGAAAATAGATATCCAACCGAAACAAAACGAAAGGGAGCGGAGCGAGGTGGAGGCAAGATGATTGTCCGACATATATATGGGTTTTCAATAAAAAAGAGAAAAGGGGGGAAAATGTTGATCGAACAACGTCGATGTCGTAGATGGCTAAGAGGAGATGACATTCAAGCAAGAACAGTTTATCAGAGGCACAGGTGTCGGTGTGGATGTTGGTGTGTGTCTCGCTTGCAGGCGCATGTTGCCAGATGTCTCACGACGTGAGGAGGCTTTTAAATAAGATTCTTGAGCATCAAGGAGGAGGAAAAAACCGAAAAAGTGGCTCATACAAGAGGGGTTCAAGGGGCAGAGAAAGAGAAGAAGGGCCGAGGGAAAGTGCCATCGTAAGATGACGGGATATGTATCACTTGAAACAAATCAAAAACGGAAAAACTGGCCCAAGAAATTAGAAAAAATGCTCGCGCTACTTAAACGATCCGATCCCTCATTCCTCTTATGCGTGCATAAACCACTTTCGTTGTCCTCACCTCTTTTCCCCAAGAGCATGAGGTGTGGAAAAACATGGTGATGCTGGGAAAGGGACGGGGGGAAGAATGAAAGGAGCAATTGTGGCAGAAATGGAACACAAAACTAAAAATAATCTGTACACATACACACGTATAACACAACTACACATAAAATGAATGACATGGGGAAATGGAGATAGCACTTCGCCTCCCTAACCCTTACCCCCCCACTGAAGCTCAACACAGGAGAAAGCCAAGGAAAAGGAGGGATCACACACAAACACGCACACACACAATGAAGATGACAAAAAGACTCTTACTAGCCCTTTTGGCTTCCTCTTCCCCCGCTCTAGTTTTTTTTAGAAAAGCTTTCGCCTTTGATGTCATTCTCCCTGTGTACGTGTGGTGGTGGCCCATGCTCAAACATTTTGAAGTCAACCGCCGGAGAAAGCAATCCCGTCATTTCTTCCGAATTGTGTTTCCAGACATACAAGCCCACACCCGAATCTTCGGGATAGTGTGCTCAACTATTCGTTCATCTGGCTATGGGCCGGCTCTTGGTATTGTTGGATGGACGGACTGGGCGTGCATTGCTCGCTCGGAGTTTACGCCTTTCCTTCTTACCCTCCTCCTCCCCCCCTACATGAGCCACTTCCACACCTTTACACCACACACCGATAGAACACAATAGAAATTGTATTTGCCCTCTTTGTCTGGTGTATAAGGTTAATCATGACAACGGAGGTCTCCTTCCTCCTGACTGTCATCGCCCTGCTACCCAGGGTCCTCGCCACCAGCGCCGTCACTTTCCTGTGCCTGTGGGTGGGCAAGCACTACTTTATCTTCCTCCAGGGCTTCTACATGGTCAGTAAAAGGCATATCCTACTCATGGAAAGAGGAGGGAAATGGCTGGGAGGGAATGTGTTCGGAAACCGCGGGCTGGCTCTATAATGTGATGCTTCAAGGTTGACTTCCTTCTCACACACATATGGCTATCCTTTGCACAGCGCTCCTATCAAGGATGCTGACTACAGAGTCTTTGTCCTTACCCATCTACACTTGTAATCTATTAAATTGATAACATTCCCTCTCCTCCCCCCTCTATCGCCTTCCTTTTTTCCACTCCGTCCCCTTCCACCACAAGGTCCGCCACCTTCCCCACATCTACCAGTACTGCGATATCTTTTCCAGCGTGGGCTTACTATTCCCCTTCTTGCTCAAGTACAGGTCCAACTTCTACGAAATCGCCCCCGAGCTATTTGAATCGCTGCAGACCCCCTTGTTTGCTTTCATCTCTTCCAAAAACGTTACTATCCACATCAACGATGCGCATCTAATCCGGGAAGTCTGCATTGGCAAGCGGAGGAGCTTTCCCAAGGCCGTTCACATGTATGACACAGTCAGGGTGTTCGGGGAGAACATCGTGACGACAGAGGGAGAGGTCTGGAGGCGGCACAGGTTTGTGGCGCGCGCGGCCTTCAGCGAGGCTAACAACCGGTTGGTGTTTGAGACGGTCCAGGCGTGTGCGGGAGAGATGATGGACGCCTGGGAGAGGCAGAGGGAGAGAGGGAAGGAGAAAGGGCAGAACGAAGGAGGGAATAATGAAGGCTTTCGGGTGACATTGATGGAGGATATGACGCAACTGACCTTGGCCGTCATAAGCCAGGCCAGCTTTGGGCTTCAGCTGGAGGCCGCCTATGGGAAGGAGAGGGAGGAGAAGGAGAAGGCAGAGAATGAGGAGGGGAGGGGCGTGAAGGGGGGAAAGGATGGGCGATACACCATGTCGTTTACCAAGTGCATGCAAATGGTCTCCCATCACACGTTGGCTAAGGTAGGTAGATGGGTGGGGAGGGAGAGAGGGAGAGAGGGAGGGGAGGGGCCTCGGCGGACTCAACTTTTGCTTCTCATACCTTGCTTTCACCTCGATTCCTCCCTCCTTTTCTCTGCCTTTTAGTCTATTGTATTCTCTCTCATGTCTGCTTTCTTTTCAATAGATTCAGACGTACCACCACTCATCCTTCCCCCTTTCCCTCCCTCTCTCCCCCCTTTTCTTCTCCAGGTCCTAGTCCCCAGCTTGCTCTTCTCTATGCCCTTCCTCCCCCGCCTACAGGAGATCGCCCGCGCCTACCGAGAATTCGATTGCCACTTGCTAGACAGCATCGATCGGGAACGGAGCAGACAGGCAGGGATGGAGGGAGGGACATTGATGAAGGAGGAGGGTGACGGGGAAGTGGCGCTAGACGGGTACCGCAGACGATGGGGGGGCTTGAGCCTGGAGCAGTCCTTTCGGAAGAGGAAGGACGCGGGAGGCAGGAAGGGAGGGCCAATAAAGAAGGAGGACCACATGGCCTGTGTCCGCGACCACATGGCCTGTGTCCGCTCTCCGGGGGAGAAGGAGCAGGAGCGGCAGCACACCCAGCGTCGGCAGCAGAATCTCTTCTCGCTTCTCGTCCAAGCCAACGACAAGGCCGACGACACCGCGGGCTCGGGGGAGGTCGAGGAGGAGGGCGAGGGGAAGAAAAAGCGGGGGACGGTCGACCGACTTAAACTGCAGGAGTTGCTGGGTAATGCCTTCATCTTCCTTCTGGCGGGCCACGAGACGTCGGCGCACACGCTGATTTGGGCCCTCCTCCTCCTCGCCCTCCACCCCGACGAACAAGCAGTCGCCCACGAGGAGGTCATTCGGGTACTCGGCTCGCCCGCCCTCCCTTCCGGCTCCTCCGACCCTTCTTCCTCCCCCCTTCCCTCAATGACGTACGACCAGCTCTCCCTCCTCCCCTACTGCCAAGGCGTCATGAACGAAGCCCTCCGCCTCTTTCCCCCGGTCACCATGATCCCCAAGGTCTGTTCCGCCGACACCACCCTCACCCTCCCTCCCTCCTCCTCCTCTTCCTCCTCCTCTTCTTCTTCGTTCCGAATTCCCAAGGGGGTCAATGTTTTTCTGAATCTCTATGCTCTGCACCGCAATCCCAAGCACTACGCCGAGCCCAACGCTTTCAAGCCGCGCCGGTGGGTGAAGCCGGAGAGGAAGGCGGAAGGGGAGGCGAAGGGGAAGGCGGAGGGGAAGGAAGGGGGAGAAGAGGAGCAGTTTGTGGGCATTGACTACTTTGCATTCGCGCCCTTTAGCCTGGGAGAGAGGAGCTGCTTGGGGAGGAAGTTCGGACAGATCACCGTCATGGCCTCCTTAGCTCTGCTGTTGCAGCGGTACGAGGTAGGGGTGGTTAGGGGGAGGGAGGGAGGAAAGGAGGGGGAGAGGTGGGAGGAGCGGAAGGCCCGGATGTTAAAGACGAAAAATATGCTGACGCTATGCCCGAAGGACATGGGGGTGCAGCTGGTGTTTACCCGAAGATAGAGGGAGGGAGGGGGAGAGGGAGAGCCGATCAATGGAAAAGCGATGGTCAATGCGAGGGAGAGGTAGCTGGGAGAAAGGGGAGGGAGAGGGGAATGACGAAGGTCGAGTGCCATTACAATGGAACATGTCCATCGCAGAGACCGGTTCTTGATTGATGCAATTACAATAACAAGACGACGTTCTTTCTCAAAACGAGGGCTTTGAGAATGGAGACGCCACCGACTGGGGGGTGCTAGTAGCTAGTCGGAAAGCAGGCGAATGGAGAGATAGAGACAGAGAGGCAGAAGGGCAGAAAGACGCAGAGACATAAGGCGAGAGAGACATAGAAGCAGACAGAAAGATCGTAGACAGAGACAGAGAAAATGGGTGTGTACAAGAGAAATCAGAAAAGAAATTTGGTGTGACAAAACGCGATGAGGAGAGTGCGTTTCCTTCTCCTTCTTTTTTTCCTTCTTCGATCTCTTCTTCATCATCGTTTTCTACTCTTTCCTCGCACAGCGGACTTTTGGAAATGTACGCGCATGGGCCTCGATGCGGCCTTTCTCTCTTCATTTCTCTCCCTCATTCTGTTCTCCTTGTCCCCTCCCCTTCCTTGCTAGCGCGCCCGCTCTGTTCGCCCCTCTCACATCTACATACACGTGCCCCTTCTATACACCCTCTCCCCTGGCGACCTGGACGGGGGCAGGAACGCCGGGGGCTGTTCTGGCTCGCATGGCCCTCAACCCGCCCCTCCCTTCGTCCCTCCTCCCCCCCCCCCATCCTCCCCTTTGCCGTCCTTCCCTCCCCACTTCCCCCCCACCATCCTGCGCCCCGTGACCAGGACCTGCTGGGCCTGCCTTTCCATGGCCCCCACCAGTTTCCTGCTAGACCGGACGTACTGAGAGAGGGAGGACGGGAGGGAGGGAGGGAAAGAAATGTCAGCAACTAAACACAACAACAGGTAAAAATAGGAAGAAAGGGATAGAGAGAAGGAGGGCGCCTCCTCCTCCTCCTCCTCCTCCTCCTCCTCCCTTCCTTCTTCCGCACCGTACCTTGTTGGCGAAGTCTTCTGAGGCATTCGACCAGAAAGAACCCACCCGTCGAGCCGCCTCCTCCAGGGCGCTGGAGGAGGGAGGCTCCAAAGGGAAGGCCGACTGAGGGGTGGAGGAAGGGGAAGACGAGGAAGAAGTGCGACGGCGGTTCCCGATCGCCCCCCCCACGATGTCTGTGTCTGTGGACCGGCCACCGAGACTGCCCTCCAAGCCCGGCCGGTGTCGTCGTCTTGCTCCCTGCTGCACCCCGGCCTCCTCTCCATACTCCTCCCCATCCATGAAGACCAGCAGGCCCTGGCACACGGGCAGAGCGGCCAGGTCCGCCCCCGGTGCCTCCCACCCTCCCTCGTCCCCCCCCACCGTCGACGAGGAAGGGCAGGAGGGAATGGCTCCTGGTGCTGGCGCTACCGCAGCTCCTGCACCTGCTCCTGCTCCTGGCTCTGCCCTTGCAGAGGTGGCTTTGGTGGTTGCTTTTGCTGCCAGCGTCTCGCTGGCCCCCACGCACAGGTACGTCCACCGAGCCTGGCCACCGCTGCGAAGAACCTCGTCGATGTAGGCGTCTCGGGGCTGCCAAGGGGGGGAGAAGGAGGAGGAGGGAGGGAGAAGGAGATGGGTGTGAGGAAGCCAAAAAGCTATTTTGAGTCGATCAGAGGGAGGAAGGGAGAGAGGGAGTGAGGGAGGGGCGGACGGAGCACAGATGGCCGTGGTACCTCGTCAAGGGGTGGATGCGGCCGAGTGCTCGTCCGTGTGATGCCGTAGCACGTGGGTGGGCGCCTGGCGTTCCTCATCTTGCTCGTCATCAGGGTCACACCCAGGCACAACCGACACGATGCCGGGCTCAGAGCCCCTCCTCCAGTGGCACCCCCACCCGCGGCAGAAGGAGCGGTAGTAGTGGAAGCGACACCACCGCCTTTACGCCCTCCGTCGGACGGCTGGGGGGGGCGTGGGTGGGCAGGAGGGGGAGGATGGTTTGGAGGAGAGGAAGGCGGGTCGTTCTTGGTGGTGGTGGTGGGCGAAGAGGAAGAGGAGGACGAAGAAGAGGAGCGCGGTGGTGGTGGTGGTTGCGGCACCATGGGTGTGTGAGTGTGTGGCTGTTCGTGTAGAAAGGGGCAGGGAGGGAGGGGAGGGGGGGCCAGAGAGTGAGGGATTGACAATGTCCGGATCGATGGCCGCCTCCCTCTTATTGGATGGAGTCCAGGCCGAAGGGCGGCGGTGGACGATGCTAGAATCATCATCACCACTACCACCACCACCACCAGCGACATCAACAACAACGACAGCAGCAGCCGCACCGGCACAATAAAGGACAAGCGACAGCGATGTAACAGTATGTTAATCAGCAGCAGTGCCTGCAGCACCCACAATCCCGACTCGGCGGAAAGGCATCATAAGCATGGCAGGCACGGTAGGCATAAAAGGTACAAGAGGCATGAAAGGCATGTCTTCCGGTCGAATGGCCCGAGGACTCGGCGTCTGCCCCGCCAGCCCAGCCCCCGCTCCTTCACTGCGACCCATGTACTTGTCTTGGCTGCGGCCGTGACCCCCCTCCTCATTCTCAGCCGCATTGAGGCCGCTTGTGCGTCTGCACCCCCTCGGACAGGCAGCAGCGTGGAGAGGAGGGAGGAGGGTGGGAGGAAAGAGACCGAGAGAGGGAATGAATGGAGCAGCGTGAGTGTAGGTCGAGGCCTCAAGACATGGTGCGTCCGGAATTTAGATTATTTACATTTCCTGCCTCCATCCCCTCCTCCCTCCCTCCTTCCGTCCCTCCCTCCCCCTGCCTCCCATCCGCTGACTCACGTGGGGGCTCGAGGCCGTTCCCTGTTCTTCTCCTCCTCCTCCTCCTCCTCCTCCTCCTCCTCCTCCTCCTCCTCCTTCTTTTTCTTGCCCCCGTAGCACCCGAGATGGGACCCTCACTCCCCCTATTCTCTCCTTGACTACCGCCCCCCCTTCACCTCACATCTCCTCACTGGCGTCTCACTTTACTGGACGACCCCTCTTCCTGTTTCTTCCTCTCCGTCGTCTTCGTCGTCGTTTCCTCCTCCTCCTCCTCCAACACCTCAAAGTCCTCCCTCTGTCTTTCTCTCCCTGCCTCCCCTCTACCCATCCTGCTGCCTCATCATCCTCGCTAGTTCCACCAGCTGCCTGGCCTTCTCCCACTCGGGCGTCACACTAAACTCATGCTCCGCCTCCACCCACGCTTCCTTCACGCGCTTTCCCCTCCCCCCTCCTCTATCCCCTATCTTCCCCTCCTCCTCCTCCTCCTCCTCCTCCTCCTCCTCCTCCTCCTCTTCCCTCTGCGTCGCGTCGACCTCACCCATCAGCCATCCCCTCACCCACCCCCTCAACAACGATCCAACTCCTCCTTCCTCCCGCCTTCCCGTCCTCCTCTGCGTGGTGGCAACCCTCGCCGGTTTGTTTGCTGCTGCTTCTTCGTCCGCTTCCTCTCGTCGCACTTTGGGCAGGGTCTCACTTTCCAGCAGCTTGGTCACTGATTAAACAGGGAAGAGAGAGTTGGTGAGTGCAAGCAGGAAGGGGAGAGAGGGAAGGAGATTTGAGAGGAATAGCAGGGAGCAAGTCTCATGCAAAGCAGATATGGTTGGGTGGCGAGATATACCTGGTTCTAAAGTCTTAATGCTAGTGCATTAGTCCAAAATGTCGGAATGGGAAGGGGAGGGAGGCAAAGTGGGAGGAGAGAGACATCGAGAAATGGTGGGTCGCGAGATGATTATTTATACGTACCTATCCATATTGATAACACGCTGGCCACGGCCAAGAGGCGCCAACCCGTGGCCGCAGACGAAGATGAGGCGGAGCTTGCGGAGGAGTGCATGCGGGCGTGGGCTTTCGCCAAGGCAGGGACTTGATGCGGGTAGACAATGGGGGCAGTCGGAGGCATGGATGAGATGGATGACAACGAACTGACAACGACAGACACGCGCGGAGCAAAAGCAATTGAGCGCAGAGGCCTATGAGAGGGAGAATGGGAATGAGGAGGAGTGGAGAGCATGGACATGTAACTGTGGATCAAGGTCTTCGCTCCCCGCGGCATCAGACGAGGAAGCCAAGTGAAGGCCTCATCTCGAGCGAGATGACCCGAGGGAGATGGAGATGCCGTTGGTGGCCCATTTGCCCACGCCTTGCTCCACAAAGGAAAGAGGACGGCGACACAGTTCAACATGATGAGACGGCAAGTGCATGGCTTAGGCCACGGCATGATGAAAAGGAACAAAAGGTATGGGAGGTTAGCTGCGAAAATTAAAAAAGTCAATTCTTTCTTCGTAACTCATGGCACTAAATACGTTAAATATATAAAAAACACGCGTGCTTTCCTTTCCCTGTGGCTTCCTCTCTAGCCTCCTCCTTCCCTTCCTCCTCCACTTCGTCATTCCTTCCCTTGGAGTCTTGTCTTGACCCTTGCACACACCTTTTCCCTCCGTTCCTTCAATTCCTTCCCCTCCATCTCCACCCGCTCGAGCACCTTCGCTTCCTTCCCCCTTCTTTTCCTCACAACCTCGGGCCGCGACGTGAGCAGGCCAAGAGGAAGGGCGGGAAAGTACTCCATCTTCAGTTGAATGGCTTGGGCTTCATCCTCGCCCCACACGTCTCTCACCACCGCGAAGGCGAAGTCGATCCCCGCCGTCACGCCCCCGCCCGTGTACAAGACGACCTCTTTCTCGTTCCTCCAACCCTTCATCTCTCCTCCTCTTTTCTCTCCGCCTCTCTTATTTTCTACCTCTTCTTCCTCCTCCTTTTCATCCCAGCACGGCACTGTGGTGACGGCTCGCACGACCCTCTGGCCCTCCACCGCCTCCACCCCCATGGCCCTTAGCTGCTCCATAAACATCCAGTGCGTCGTCGCCCTCACCCCCTTCCTCTGTAGCAGCAGCCCGCTTCCCCCCCCTCCCCCCATTTCTCCTCCCACAGATGCTAAAACCAAGGCGCCGGTGCAGACGCTGGTGATGTACCGGCAGGAGGAGCGTGACTGGCGCTCAATCCAGGCAAGAACCTGAAGTAGGGGGGGAGAGAGGGGAATGAGGGCGCGAGGCAGAGGGACGGAAGGAGCACTTCTCGTAGCAACGAACGAGGACTGGACGCGTAGATGTGGAAGAAGCAGGAAAGGAACATGAAGATAACGCAACCCCTCTCCTCCTCCTCCCCCTTCCCTTCCACCCTCCCTCACTCACATCCGGGTTTTCCATCAGCGCCACTTGGCCCGGACCTCCAGGAATGAGAAGCACGTCCAAAGGTGGGCAGAGGGAGAGGGAGTGGATGTGGGGAAGAAGAGAGATGCCCGAGTCGCTCAGAATGGGGGACGCTTGGAGGGCGGAAGAAGAAGAAGAAGAGGAGGAGGAGATGAGAAGGACGCGGGTATTGGGGGCGCGGGCGAAGACCTCGTATGGGCCAAGGGCGTCCAGGGCCGTGAGGCCGGGGAAGACGAGGAGGCCCACGGTGAGGGGAAAAGGGAGGGAAGGAGAAGGCGGAGGGGAGACGGGTGCGTCTCCTGTCTTCATCATGGGGAACCAGGCTGTTGGAGAGAGGCAGGGGGGTAAGAGGAGCGAGGCTGAGTGAGATGAATAGAGGGAACCTCATAGGATTGAGGAGGCAGCGTCTCGGCTCAGAGAGGGGGTGCGCGAGCAAGAGAAAAAAGATTCCCGTCTTGGCCTGGTCCTGTGTCTCTTGGCTCAGCAGGCGCTTCCAAAACAAAGAAGAAGAGAGCAAGCATAGGCAAGAGGGGGGTCAACGGGGCAGTCACGTACTGTGACATGCTCTGTTCAAGGGTTCTCCATCTTTCCTGGATAGAAGTCATTCACACGGATACATAAATTTACAGCATTTGGTACTTGGGGACAGTCGTTTCCACGCTCCTTTTCGACTAATGTGCTCCTCCTATTTTACCCTATGTCTCTCCTCCGCCACGTCCTCCTCCCTCTTCCCACATTCGTAACACACTGTCCTGCATCTCCAACTTCGCCCTCTCTTCCTCTTCCTTCGTCGTCCTCCTTGCCACCCCCTCAGCCGTGGCAAACAAGCAAGCAAGGAGGGATAGGAGGGGAGGGAGGAGGGAGGGAGGAAGACGAGGTGGAGGGCGCCTATCGCCTACAAAACCCGCACCCTCGGCACAGTTGCGGTCAGTGCTGCCGGATTCAAGCCCGCCCTGTGTGCGGCCAATAAACCCATGGCCTCTAGGTACGTCTTGACCCTCACTACCCTCCCCGCCTCCATCTGCCGCGGGAGCAGCTCCTCCGGCGTGGTTTTCATCAGCGTCTCGTTTTCCTCCACCGCAATAAGTAAGGTGGCCTGGCCCGTCTCCCTTCCCCCCCCCAGTAGGCTTAGCACCGCCGGCCCTCCGATGGCTGATGCCGGGGCAATCACGGCCGATACATCCTCACGCCACAGGGTCCGCCCGTCCCCCCTCGGCCCCCCTCTTCCTCCCTCCTTCCCTCCCCCCGTTGAGGCCTCCCACAAGGAGGACGAGGCCGAGGTCGCGGGGGACGGCGGGGGGACGACCAGCAAGGGTGCCCTATTAAGGTTGGCCAGCACACAGGGCAGAAATGTATACCCCAGCTCCTCACCGCAGGCCTTGGGGCTGGTGCCCGCGTCCACCTCCAGCGGCGGCAGGCCCGGGGCATGCGCACACGGCACCCGCAGCTCCCTCGTGACCAGGTGCGAGATGACGGCCTCGGCGCCCCCCACGCAGTCCACGCCATGTCCCTCCCGGTACGCCTGCAGCGCCTCCTCCTCCTCCTCCTCCTCGGGGAATCGTGCCACCACCGCCAAGGCCGTGCAGCCACCCTCCTCCACCAGCCTCCTTGCCGCCCTTAGCAAGGTCCCCGGCTTGCCCACCTTCCCCCACGACCCCCCCCCCGGCATTAGCCCCAGGCCGACCTCCATTGGCTCCTCCGTCACCACCACAGCTCCCACATCTACCCCGAGTGCCGCCCGCGCCCCGTCCGCCACCTGTACGTGCCTCAGCCGCATGTCCTCTTCCATGCCCGCGTCCAGGATCAGGCCGATCTTGTGGCTGCCTTGCTGAGGGAGGAAGGGCCGAAGGCCCCACATGCCTGCGCAGAACTCGTCGAGCGCGAAGCCCTCCGTGTAGAGAATGTTGGGGCGGGGGGAGTAGAGGGAGGCAGCTGGAAGGACAGAAAGGGAGGGGAGAGAGATGGAGGGAAGGGAGAAGGAGAGAGAAGACTGAGGATGAGGGACAGGAGGCGAAGTCTTGCAGGTTTCTGGGAGTAGGAGCGGAGGGAGCAAGGGAGCGAAGGTCCAGGGATTGTTCGATATCGAAACAAGAATATCAGGCTGAACCATACATCGCCGTCGTTTCATCCATTCCTTTACTTTCTACCCCTCTGTCCCTTCCTCCCGATCTTTCACAGTCTGCTCCCTCCCTTTCTCCCTCCCTCCCTCCCGTAGTACCATTCATGACGTTGGGGTGGGTAATCAGGGTGTCCACGACTGAGGCAATGCCATGTGCCACGGGGAGTGCGTCGCCGGCGTATCCGCCGATAGATGCCCCGATGCCCGTGGGCACGATAAGCACGGCGGTGTAACCTGGCGTAGAGAGCAAGGGAAGGGGAGAGAGGGAAGGGAGGAGGGGGAGGAGGGTAATAAGGATGGCATATAGATCAGGGAACGATACCAAAAGGACTAATGGAGAAGCAGCTTAAATGAAAGGCAAATTGTACCTACCAAAGTGGCCGTTGCCGCCCCAGAGAGATGCTTGCTGTTGTAAATTGTCGTACGGGTGCGAGCGGAAAGGAGGGACAGTAGGAGGGGAAGATGGAAAGGAGGAGGCCACTTTCATTGTAGGCCTGATGTGGTGCCGTCGGCGGGGTACCACAGCCGGGTTTGTAAAAGCGAGCGCCATAGGGCTAAGGAGGGCTACTTGCAGCAGTATAAGGGTCGAGGACATGCGGATGGCAGGGAATGGAGGTCGCATGATGGCTGAAAGGGGGGTTGGCTGGTCGAGGCAACGGAGGGGAATGAGGAGCAGTGGTTGGCTGTCGTTGTCCTGTCTGTGTCGTAGGTGTGGGTTTGCTGGGAGTGTGAGGAGTACATCGTGCATAGGCTTTGTGTGCCAGTTGCAACCGTCATTCGTTGTGCTCTACCTTTTGGTCCCCTCTCAGCAGCCTCTTCCCATCCTATATTAATCCTCACGCTCGAGCCACTCACAAACAGAGACATAAACACACACTCATGCATTTGCGGAAGGAACATTTCCTCGACACCGTCGCCCTTAATCCGCAGACATCGCACTCTCGAAGCAGGCTGACAAAACAACGCTTCGCCTTCGCTCCTGCTGCACATATAATACTTCCTTCAGTCGCATCCGCACCAGCACCCGCACTCGAAACGTGCGCACACACGCCCTCCTCTTTCTGACAATTAATGCTCAGCAAAGATCACGGTCGTCTATCAACTTCTGCGACACTCACGCTTATCCTTATCCCTCCTCCCTTCCATTTACCTCCCCTCCTTATCATCCCACTGACCTACAGCATTGCGCGCAATTTACACACACAAACCCTATGACTCCCGCTTCGTCCTCCTCCGCATGCAAACCTATCGATGATGCCCGCACTCGCGTCCTAGGTCCGGCCTTGGCGCAAGCCATGCGTGCGTCCAAGCTCCTAGTGATAGGTGCGGGCGGCATTGGTTGCGAGCTACTCAAAAACCTTGTCCTGACGGGCTTCGAGCACATAGAGATCATTGACCTGGATACCATCGATGTTTCCAACCTCAACCGGCAGTTCCTCTTCCGCGCCCGTCATGTGGGGCAGCCCAAGGCGGTGGTGGCGCGGGAGGTGGTGTTGGGATTGAACCCTCGGGCGGCCGAGACCATTGTGGCTCACCATGCCAACATCAAGGAACCCCAGTTTGGCTTGGACTACTTCCAACAGGTAGAAGAGAGGGATGGAAAGAAGAGGGAAGGGGGCGGAGCTCAGGAGCTGGGGAGGACAACGTGGTTGAATGGATCTTCTGCGATATCGATAAGGGCCATGGTACAGCTCACTCAAACGTGTGCAAATATCGTGTTTGACCAAGATGGGGATTAAGGTGTGTTATGTCATTCCCCTTTCAAACTATTCGCATAAGTCGTTGCCAGAAATGTCGGTTATGGACACGCTTACCACAAATTTGGTCATTTTTTGCATTGATTATTGTTTGAGATGAGGCTCCTACCAATCTCGTCTCGAGCACCATCCTTACCCTACATTCCTCATGTCGTCCCTCCTCTTTCCAAGTTTTCGATAGTCCTGAACGCCTTGGACAACATCGACGCCCGGCGACACGTAAATCGGATGTGTCTTGCCACGGGCAAGCCCATGATCGACGCAGGCACCACTGGGTAAGGATGCAGGGAGGAAGGGAAGGGAAGCGTGGGACAGGGAGGGCACGAATTCATGCCTGAGTTCACGGAGGCTGACCCCTGCTTGCCTCTTGGCTTACTTGAATCTCCCTCATATTTTATCGCACTTCTGACGTTCCTCTCCATCTTCCTCTCCCTCCCTCGCTCCCTCCCCATCGCGGCCCTCCCAAGCTACGTGGGCCAGGTGAACGTGATCAAGAAGGGGGAAGCCGCCTGCTACGAGTGCGAGGAGAAGGCCACCCAGAAGATCTATCCCATTTGCACCATTCGGTCTACGCCCGACAAGCCCGTGCACTGCGTGGTGTGGGCCAAGGAGGCCTACAAGCTGGTCTTCGGCCAGCAAGACGCCTCCCTATTGTTCGAGGCACCGGACGCCCCCGAGCCCTCCCTCTACATGCCTTTGGTCTTGGCCAGACCACCGCAGGGTGCAGGGCAAGAAGCCGCGGTCCGATACGGGGTCCGGGTCCTGGAAGCCCTGTTTCATCATGAGCTTGAGGCGAAGGTGGCTCAAGGGCTGTACAAGAGTAAGCAGGTCCAACCGGCACCTGTGGCGTGCCTGGGAGGCGAAGGAGCCAAGACGGAGGACGAGTGGGTGGAAACGGTGTTGGGGTCGCATGGTAAGCACGGAGACGACAGCGTTGACAGCAACAGCACCAGCAGCAGTATACCTCTCGACAACCGTGAGGAGACGAGGAAGAATGGCAACCCCACGGGGAACGGCGAAGCTGACTGGACTCGCCAAGTCTGGGGGCCCGAAGCCTGTGTCCTGGAGCTCCTCAGGGTATTTGCTGCCCTCTATGGTAACCCGGCGCGAAGGGAGCACGTGGGTGCCTACGAGTTCGACAAAGACGACCTGCTGGCCATGCGCTTTGTGGCCGCTGCGACCAACCTGCGCGCCGCCTCCTTCGGCATCCGGGCCCAGTCCTTCCACGACACCAAAGGCATCGCCGGCAACATCGTCCCTGCCATTGCCACCACCAATGCCATGGCCGCCGGCCTCCAAGTCCTCGAAGCCTTAAAAATCCTCCGGGCCGCCCTCCTCCCTCCCTCTCTCCCTCCCTCCACAATCGTGGACGCTGCATGCAAGGTCAACTACATTGTACGGGCCTACGCGGGTCGGAAGCGCCTCCTCCTCCAACCCACCGCCCTTCACCCGCCCAATCCCGCCTGCTTTGTCTGCAATCGCAGCCGTATTGATTTGATTCTCGACACCCAAACCACCACTCTGGCCTTCCTGGTCAACGAGATCCTTAAGGCCAAGCTCTCCTTTGCTCATCCCTCAGTCATGATCGGAGGAAACATCCTTTACGAGGAGGGAGAAGACGCGGACGAGGACCTAGCAGCGCTGAACCTGGCCAAACCCCTCTGCACGCTGCCGGCGGGGGGCATCAAGCACGAAACCATCATAGAGATTGACGACATGTCCCAAGAGCTCACGCTGCAGGTGAACGTCTACCACCAGGATTGGGCCAAATGGGAAGGGGAGCCACCACCGGAAGGGTTCCTGCTGGGAGGAGGAGCAAAGGAGGCCATGGCAGCAGCTGCAGCGGCGGCCGGTCTGCAAAAAGAGATGAGGGAGAAGGCCCAGGGTCTATACGCCAAGGAGGAGGAAGCGAAGGAGTCATTGAGGGTGGGGCGAAGGGGAGGGATTAAAAAAAAGCGGGAGAGCGAAGAGGAGATGGCTACGAGGGGGGCGTTGGAAGCGGAAGAAGAAGAGACCGAGGGGCACTTGGGAGGGCAGGCAAAGCGGCTCCGGCTCACAGTAGGGGGAAAGGACGACAAAGTGGTGGTTGTGGACGACGAGCACCCTTGGACAGAGAAAGGAGGAGGAGAAGGAGGCGGGCATCAGACGGAAGTAATTTGTTTGGACTAGAACGAACGTTGTGTCGCAGTTTCTTTGCGTCGAAGGAATGTGTCTTTGAGTTGAGAAGACTAGCATCGAGATAGTAAACGCGCTTGACATAATTATCACAAAGCATTAACTTTCAACACAGATTTCCCTGACTTTGCAGCCATTATTAGCGCTATGCTCTTACTCGCTACGTACCATCTTGGTTGCTTTAAGTTTGGTCGGGTTCGGGTTCGGGTTCGGGTTCGGGTTCGGGTTCGGGTTCGGGTTCGGGTTCGGGTTAGGGTTCGGG
>Ga0160420_100498_pt1 | contig 16518 bp, 22 predicted proteins | sample CelAP2metagpilot_FD_108197 | JGI IMG/M metagenome (GOLD analysis project Ga0160420, IMG submission 108197) | Phycosphere-associated microbial communities from algal ponds in Kailua-Kona, Hawaii, USA - Cellana AP2-5-5 metagenome pilot | ecosystem: Engineered > Artificial ecosystem > Aquaculture >... | reverse complement strand
GGGAGGGGAAAAGGCACTTGAAAAAAGCAGCATTCCGGGCGCTTGTTCCCATTTATATCTTTGTGGTCTCCCCCCCCCCCCCCCCTCCTTCCCTCCCCCCCTTCCCCTCTCTCGTGCATCAGGCCTTCAAGCAATTACACGCACTAGGACGGGCCACTTCCCCCCCCCCCTCCCCCTCACGCTGCTCCTCCTCCTGCTCCTCCTCCTCCTGCTCCTCCTCCTTCTCCTCCTGCTCCTGCTCCTCCTGCTCCTCCTGCTCCTCCTTCTCCTCCGCCTCCTCTCCGTTCCCTTCGTCCCCCCCCTCTCTCCCTCCCTCCCTCCTTCGTCCTGGAGCCATCCTGCAGTGCGACCAAGACGAGAAGAAGTGCAAGGTGGGGAGGTTGGCACGCGCCCCTGTCAGCCTCTCCTTCTACCCACCGCCGAGACAGGAGGAGGAGGAGGAGGAGAATAAGGAGGAGGAGGACGGGAAGGAGGGAGGCAAGGAGGAAAGGAGGGAGGAAGGGAGGAGGAGGAGGAGGAGGCCGGGACGGTTTGAAGAGTTCTGGGCTCAGTCACGAGAAGCAGCCCTCACTTATGTAAGCATGGAGAAAGCAAGCCCCTCCCTCCCTCTCCCTCCCTCCTTCCCTCCCTCCCTCGTGCCCCCCCTCTCTTCCCTCAGATCAGACACTATGTCTTACTGCCCCTTTTTCCGAGCCCCCGGTTCCCACTCCCTCAATCATCCCTCCCTCCCTCCCTCCCTCCCTCTCTCCCCTCAGGTCGAGCACCACATCTACCCCTCCTTCCACGTCCTGGGCTACCCGGCAAATTTTGGTCCTGAGCTTCGACACGTAGGCCCCACCTACGGCTTCCTCGTTCCCCTCCTCCCTCCCTCCCGCCCGCCCTCAACCCCCACTTTATCCGCGAAGGAAGAGGAGGAGGGAGGGAAGGAGGAAGAGATAGAGGAGGGGAAGGGTTTTGGCACAGGGAGCTACGGTCAAGCGTGCGAGGAATTTACGGAGGAGGAGAAGAAGGGCATGGAAGGTAATGTGGTGGTGGTAGAAAGGGGGGGGTGTAGCTTTGTGTCCAAGGTGAGGCGTGTGCAGGCGGCAGGGGGGGTGGGGGTGGTAGTGTTGGATTTGCGCTCTGTTCCTCCCTCCTCGTCTTTTCCCCCGTCCTCGTCCCCGTCCATGTCGACGGAGGGGAAGGAGGAGGAGGGGGGGGGAGAAGGAGGAGGAGGGGGAGGAGGGGGAGGAGGAGGGACAGAAACAGACTCCATCTTTTCGACGTGGCAAGTGATGCACGACGATCAGACAGGGAGCGATATTGTGATTCCTTCCACCCTACTAGGAGGAGAGGGAGCGTGGAGCATCTTACTGACGGGGTATCTCCCCATCTCTCCCTCCCTCCTTCCCTTCTTGCCCGAGGTGCAGGGGGGGGGAGGGAGGGAAGGAGGGAAGGTGTTGGTGAGGATGGGAGCGGAGGACATGCTAGCTCTGGAAGAGGAGACGGAGCTCTTGGACTTGACTGCATTGATAGGCCCCGCACTGGAGGGGAGGGAGGGTGGGAGGGAAGGAGGAGGGGGAGGGAAGAAGGCGAATGACTTATTGGCAAGTCTGATGAAGGGGATGAAGGATATTTTGTTGCCACGTCAGCAGAGGGGCAGGGGGTTGCCTTTGAAGGGAGGAGGAGGGAGGGAAGAGGAGGAAGAGGAGGAGGATGTGGAGGAGGATTATGATGATGATGATGATGATGATGATGATGATGATAATGATAATGATGATGATGAGGAGGAGGAGGAGGAGGAATGGTTGGAAGCTCTTGAGGAGGAGGATATGGAGGCGGAGGAGGAGGAGGAGGAGGAGGATGATGAGGAGGAGTGGTTGGAAGCACACGATGAGGAGGAGACGAGGAAGCTGCTTCAGGCGACCGCTGACGGTTATCATACTTGAGAAAGGGAAGAGAGAGAGAGAGGAAGAGAGGAAGGGAGGGAGCGAGTAAGTGCGAAACTGCGCGTGTACCATTAGAGAGGTTTGTCACAAGTAGACGTAGGAATCACTGGAGAAAAGGAAGACTGAAAAGGAAGGAGGCAGGAAGGGAAGAAGGAAGAGAGGAAGAAGAAAGCGTTTAGAATTGGGAGACCAACAAGAGGAGGAGGAGGAGGAAGAGGAGGAAAAGGAGCTTGGCAGCCCCCCCTTTTCCCGTACAAACGAAGAAGAAACAAAAGCGTATTGTTCCATGATATTGATCCGATACCGTTGTTAGATACTTCGTCACCATCCCTTCAAAACTCGCACGATTCAATCTCACGCATCCACTCACACACACATAGATATATACATATATACACACAATTACAGCTCTTCCCTCCCTCCTTCCCCTTTCCCCTTCCCCTCCCCCTCCTTCCCCCCTCCCTCCGCCTCTCCCTTCCCCCACACCACCAGAGACCATGCCTCCCTCCCTCCCTCCCTCCCCGGTAAGTCTTCCGTACTCATGTGAGGGAAGGTGGCAAAAACCTTTTTCATACCCTCCCTCTTCAGGAGCGACTTCAACGCATGGCTCACGCTCCCGGGCGCAACCACGTATATCCTCCCTCCTTCCCTCCCTCCCTCCCTCCCTCCCTCGAGAAGGAGGGCAAGTTCAGCGAGGGAGATCCTGCTGCCCAAATCAGTGAGGGTGAAGGGGGATAAAGGGGAGGAAGAAGGGAGGGAAGATGAGGCGGTGGCAAAGAGAAAACGCGGAGGCATGTAGGTATGGTAGAAGTAGACGGAGGGAGGGAGGAAGGGAGGAAGGGAGGGAGGGAGGGAGGCCAGGTGCTGATTAAGTCGAAGGAGGGCGGGAATAAGGCCCGCTTGGTGCAGGAAAGCGAAGAAAAACAAGCAAATCGCGTTGTGGAGGAGGAAGAGGGAGGGCGGGAAGGAGGGAGTGGGAAGGAGAGCGAAGAGGAGGAGGAGGGGGGTGGCAAGGGGGAGGAGGAAGCGTGGTTCCTGATGGGGAGCGAGGGAGAGGAGGGACAGGGTAGAAATTACAACAGAGAGATAAAGCCTTCGGCGTCGGTGGAGGGAGGGAGCTAGGGAGGGAGGGAGGAAGAGGAGGTGTCGAACGAGAGTGTAAGGGGCCAGGAGGGTGAAGAGGAGAGGGAGGTTGAGGAGGAGGTGTGTCAAGCGGGGGTGGATGCCGTGGGAGGAAAGATTGGAAGAGGAGGAGTTGTATCGTAGGGCATTCCAAGGGGTGAGGACGAGGGAGAGGGGGGAGGAGGGCCTGTGGTAGTAGATGGTATCGGCGAGGAGGCAGGGGAGGGCGAGGAGGAGGACGCCGAGGAGGAGGTGGAAGCAGCAGCGGAGGAGGGGAGGGAGAGAGGGTTTGGTGGTGGGGTGTGAGGAGGAGGTGGAGAAAGAAATGGAGGGGAATATCGAGGAGGAGACGGAGGAAAGAGGGGGGGAAGGGGGGGAGGGGGAGGAGGAAAGGGGGGAGTAGGCCGCATTCCAGAGTTCGGCGAGACCGATGGGGAGGGCAAAAACAGGAAACGTAAACCGGACAAAGCACCCAAGCGCGAAGCACGCGCCGAGGGCTATTCTTCGGTTTCTGATGGAGGAGGAGGAGGAGGCGAAGGAGTAGTAGATGCGGAGGGTGACGGTTAGGAGGATGGCTTCCATGGAGTTGGAAAAAGGGCGGATGCCCATGAGGAGGGTGGGCCACCAAGCCGCGAAAATGACGAGAGCTGTCCATGCATTTAGTGAGGAGGTAGAGGAGGAGGAGGAGGAGGTGGTAGTGGGAATTGAAGAGTAGGGTGTTTGTCGTGCCTTGCTGGTCTTGGCGGCGTCTTCCTCCTTGTCGTCCTCCTTTCCTTCCTCCTCCTGCTGCCGTGCTAATTGGAAGACACATACATCCTGCCCCACACTCAATAGCCACATCATCATCCGCGGCACATAAAGTAAAAGCATCGCAGGCGGCATCTCCCCTCCTCCTTCTCCTCCCTCTGCTTTGGCTCCATCTCCTCCTCCTCCTCCTCCTCCTCCTCCTCTTCCTCCTCCTCCTTGCCCTCCGCCGAACAAATACCGGAGCACTGTAAAAGGCAACCCAGCCACAAACCAAGGACCCACGATCGAGCGCAAGGCATGCTGTGGGTGCCATTCCCAGGGTAAATTGTGATTTTCACCGAACATCTGAACGGAGGAAGAGGAGGAAGAGGCAGAGTAGGGGAGGAGGAGCCGGCGGAGGGAGGGGAAGAGATGGCAAGCCCATACCTCTTGGCCGCCTTGGAAGAATTCATCAGGATGAATGTAGCCCGGGGCAAAAATTAAAAGGGCGCGGAGGAGGAGGAGGAAGGCATAGGCCAGACACTGCCAATGCCTGGGTGGTTGTGGGAATGGCATCTGTTGTTGTGTCTGTCGGGGCAAGGAATCGGAGAAGGGTGGGGAGGTCGAAAGTGAACGATGAGGACACGAGGAGGAGGGCAAACAATAGCTCGGCAACCACGCATTAAGAGGCACCATATTATCCAGCACCGCCCACAACGCATCTGTGTGCTTACATTCGTCCACGGAAGCGAGAGAACAGTCTCTTTTTTTGGGGAAACATGGTTGTCGACCTTGAGACTTCAGGTGGCAAGCAAGAAACAGCAGCTTGCCTCGGTCGCTCTCGCAAATGCCTCGTGGGTGGCTGGCCGGTGATGCGTACCTGCTGCCCCTCTTTGCCCCTCTTTATTGTTCACCAAATGCTCCACACTTATGTTACACACGTCATTCAACCCTTCAGAGCCCCCCCTCCACCACCACCACATCACAACCATGCTTTCTCGGCTAGCCCTCAACCTCCGCCCGACTTTCCTCACCAGCGTAAGCACCGCCGCCCGTGCTTTCAGCAGCACCACACCCACCGTCCACCAGGGGACAGTACGCGCGTTCGACTCTCGTCGGGTAAGTTATGGTCGTACAGAAGTATCGGGGCGATGGGTATGTCGCCTCTGGATAGGCAAAAGTATGTGGGTGGTGTGGTTGTAAAATGATGGCCCAGTTGGAGCGTGGAACAGACCAAATATCTTGAGTGGCGACTCACTCTCCCACTCTTCCTTTCTTTTTGCCTCTGCACACACTGCCACTCTCACAGGGCTACGGCTTTATCACGCCCGAGGACGGCTCGGACGACGTGTTTCTGCACCAGACTCAGATTAGGCGTGTGGGCTTCAGGTTTGTCCAGGTAAGAGGGGAGGGAGGGCGGGAGGGAGGGCGGGAGTGTGTGTGTGGTGACGATGATGCAGTGTTGGGCGCTCGAGAAGCTCGGAATAAAGAAGAAAATGGGCGGAGACAGTGAAGAGTGTAGAGCGGTACATGCAAGTGGGATATATATCTTGTGTGAGGGAAGCACGGGGATGCTAAGAGGGCCGGAGGGAAAGTAAGGATGGAGTGATGCCCACGGTGGCCGTTGGCCTTTGGCTCTTCACCCCCCCCTCTCTCATTTCCTACAATGGTTGCATGATATGAATGTCTGGCGGTAATGGTGTGCTTGAGCGATGTATTATACCCGAATGGTCAGTACTCACCCACCTCGTCCCTCTCTCTCCCTCCCTCCCTCCCTCCGTGCCTTCCTCCTTCCCTCCATTTTCTCCCATTCCACACAGGCGGGCGAGGCGGTGGAGTTTCAAATGGTACAGGGCGACAAGGGCCGCAAGGCGATAAATGTAACAGGCCCAGGTGGCGAGGTGTTGCCTCCTCGCAGCAATTCGGACCGACCCTACACGCCCCGGGGAGAGGGGGAGTCGTCAGGCCCGCGGGAGTAAGCAAGAGGGGAGGGAGGGGGGGGGTTGAGGGAAAGAGGCATGACGGAGGGAAACAAGAAAGTGGTGGGGAGTAGACTTGTGGTGTGAAGAGGGGGATGGGGAGGGAAGAGGTGGGCAGGATAACATGGAGGGAAGCAACGGAGGGGGGCAAAAGGCGCTCCGCCATCTGTCTCTTCCTCGCCACCCTCCCTCTCAGCCACCGACTGCCGGCGTCAGGCATGAGGGAAGAAGAATGGGATACAAAAGTTTGTATTTGTCGTCGACGGCAGGCCTGCACGTGACAGGAAGAGAGGAAGGAAGGGTGGGTGGGTGAGAGGAACAGAATGAAGGGAGGGAGGGAGGGAGGGAGGGAGGGAAGGAAGAGCCTTGGGCAAATTTAATGATATAACTAAAGCAAACACGCTGGAAGACCACGAGAATGCGGAAGAGGTGATCAGAAGAGGCACCGGAAGTGTCAGCCCCTCCTGTCTGCCTGAAGGACGATAGGTGACGAAAGAACCAAGAAAGCAAAAAAGTCCTTCAAGAAAGTGTCGAACCCCTCAACACAACTAGACACAAAGGAGCATTTCCACCCTCCGCATCGCTGCCTCTTCCTTCTCCTCTTCCTCACAGGGTTCCTTCCTCTTTCCCTTTCTTTTGGTGTTTCTCGCTCTTTGCATAAGCACTCGCCTCACCTACCCACCCTCTCAGTGTCCGTGCCGACAGTACAGACCACCAAATGATCATTTCTCCGTATTGCGCCAATCAGGCTCCATTTGAATAAGAAAAGGTCGCAATCAGCGAGGATCTAAGGCCTATGACTCGCTGGTTCCGATCTTTTCACAGGTCCCCTTCTTCGTCAATTCTTCTTCTTTTTCCTATTTATTTGATATGATGACTATAATTACCTACATTTATACCACCTCAGTGGCAGCTTTCCTTAGCCTTCTCCTAATACATTCTATTCGCCCACTTTTCTCAGTCATAGCTCTCTCTCTCTCTCTCTCTCTCTCTCTCTCTCTCTCTCGCTCTCTCTCTCTCTCTGAGAACGGGAGGGAGGGATTGAAGGAAGTAGGCCTAGGCGTAGTAGTGGGGAGACACCAACACGTCGCTCAAGGCATCCAGTTCCTCGGGCGTGAAGCGATACTTGTGACGGTGCTCCCACTCGTCCTGGTGCGTGCGTTTGAAATCTGTGAGGGTCTTCCGAATGGTGACCTGAGGGAGGGGGGGAGGGAAGGAAGAAGAAAGGAAGTGGAGATAGGTCAGAAAATCTCTCTTTACACACTTAGAACACAGAGCGAGGGAAGGAGGGAGAGAGGGAGGGGGGGAGGGAGGGCAGACTTCCTGTGCTCATCCCAAGCCTACCTTCATGGAAGGGGACGCTCCTCCTCCCCGTCCTCCACCCTCGCACGAGCGAGCCAGCACGGCCAGGGCCCGGGGGAGGAAGGGGGGGACGTCGTAGGGGTACGCCGACACAACAGCCGCAAGCACGAGGAGAGAGGTGTGCAAGGCACCCTTCTCCTCCTGCTGCGCTGCCGCTGCCACTACTCCTGCAGATGCTGTTGTTTTCGGTGTTGCTGCTGCCGTCGACGTCATCCCTCCTCCATCTCCCCCTCCTCCTCCCTCCTTTCCCGCAACCACCACCTTCCTCCTCCTCCCCTTCCCACCTCTCTCATTGCTGCCCATAATCTTCCCTGCATGCACCTCGACCAATGCTTTCACGAGGTTTATTTCACACGAGGACAACACCGCGGCAAGGCTCTCTTTCGCTGCGTTTTGCACCTCCTTTCGATCGTCGGAGAGGAGGGTGATGAGTTGGGAGCGGATGGAGGCCTGCTCGAGGGGGAGGAGGAGGGGGAAGTGCTGTGCATGGAAGAGGGGGAGGGCATAGGCGGTGACCTCCAGCTTGACATGCCAGGAAGGGTGGGAGGCGAGGTGAAGGAGGGGGGAGAGGAAGTGGGCGGGGAGGGACAAGGCAGACGAGGAGGAGGGAGGGAGGGAGGGAGAGGCGGAGTCGTCTTGGGCTCCAATCAGCACCCGGGAGTTGAAACGAAGAGCCCGGGCGAGGAAGCGTGCTGCGTGCTTCCCCAATAAAGCCACCTCTTCTTCCTTGTCCCGCACGCATTCATACACCACGTCCAGCAAGGGGAGGACGTATCCACTGTAATTAACCCGATCCCCGCCTTGGACTGATGTCAACACCCACCGAAGCACCGTCTCCCGTCGTCGAGCCCTTTCCTCCACGCTGGTGGTGCTGGAGATGTTGGAGGTCAATGACAAGGGCACTCCTCCCTCCTTCCCTCCCTCTTCCTCCACCTTCAACAGCTTCGCCGTCGCTGCAGCCAATCCCTCCAACATCTCCTCTTCCCCACTCCCCTTTCCTTCCCCTCCACTACCACCATCCTCGGCCCCAACCCCACAAGCGCGCCTCACCTCCCCCACCACCCCTCCCTTCCCCCCGCCCTCCTCTTCCAGCGGGACGCCTGCATAGCCATAGACCAGAAACAGGCACCATGCCACCTGCTCCCGACACAGCTTGTACGGGTGCCCGAGGGCGCGAAGGAGGAAGGGAACGAGCCGCCGCGTCAGGCCCTGACCGTCCTTCCTCGTGGAAGGGTATCCACATGCTTCAATCAAAAAAGGCTGCAACAACCGCAGCCATTTTGCCTGGGCAGTGTAGTCATCCCCCACCCCTCCTTCCCTCCCTCCTTCCCCCTCCATCAAAGACAAGTGACCGAGGGTGGACGTGACGCGTGCCAACACCCACTCCGACAGCGGCGAGAGCAAACGCGGGTCTTGTTCTTGGGAGATGAATCGAAAGGCATCCACCCACTCACACGAGTAGTCAAACGACAGCCGGGGCAACACCCTCTCCAGCACCGGCAGCACCCACTCGGCCCACTTCACCGTCGTCCTCCCCCTTGCCCTCCCTCCCTCCCCCCCTTCATCCTCCACACTGCTGCTACTTCTGCTGCGACGCACAAACGCACTCACTACCCCGGCCATGATTTCTGCAATTGTCGCATTGAAAGCTCCCTCGTGCTCCTGGGAGGTCTTCTCAAGAAGCAAATCCACCGCCGTTTCCACCAGCAACCGCCCCTCCCTCCCTCCCTCCTTTCCCCCCTCTTGCTTCAACACCTGCAGCCACAATCGCACCAGCTGGGCGTGGCGCACACTAAAATGCCGGCCTGACAAGTGAAAGCGAGTCAGAGGCACAGGCCCTCCCCATTTCGCCCTTGCATCCCTCAATAAATCTTCCACTCCCGCAGACCACCGCGGGTCGGTCCCTCCTTCCCTCCCTCCCTCCAGTCCCTCCTCCTTGTGATCGTGGGCGAGGGCCAGGCAGAAGGATCGCAGGAAGGCGGGAGAGGAGAGGCGTTGACCGAGGGGGGAGAGCACTCCCCCTTCCTCCTTCCCTTCCTCATCCTCGTTCGCCACCTCGCCCTCCTCGGTGAGGGCAGCGACGGGATCAGAGAGCAAAACATAGGAGGAGGAGGAAGAGGGGGAAGAAGTCGAAGAGGAGGTGGGGGAGGAAGGGAGGGAGGAGGAGGAAGCGGCTCGACGACGGCCGTGGGAAGGAGGGAGGGTGAAGGAGAGGAGGCGGAAGAGGCCGGCGAGAGCCAGATTTTGGAGAGGCTGTCCGTCCCCTGCCGAGCAGAGAGAAGAGATTATAACGTCCCAAATGATAGCGTTGGCGTCCGACGGGTGAGGAGGAGGAGGACGATCAGGGGAGGAAGGGGAGGAAGGGGAGGAAGGAGAGGAAGGAGAAGAGGGATGGGCGAGGTGGATGAGCTCCCAGAGGATGAGGAGTTGGTATCGCCAGTGCAGAAGGACTGCACCTTTCCCGCCTTCCCTCCCTCCCACCTTTCCTCCTTCGATCAACGGTACCACTACCATATCCATCCCTTCCCCCTCCACCTGCTGCTGCTGCTGCTTCTCCAGGAGCAACAAGGGCGCCGCGAGCTCTGTGACAAGGGCGTGGTGTTGTCTGATCCTCGACGGGGAGGCCAAGTCGTGGGCGTTCCAGTAGGAGACATAGGTGATAATAACGTCTGAGAGCCGTTTCGTCATGGTCTCTTGCTTGTCCCGGGCCAGGGCGTGAACGAGGAGGGAGGAGGAAGGGAGGGCCCGGAGGAGGGCGAGGGTGAGGGGGAAGGAGGAGGATATCTGACGCATGGATGGCGCCTGGCAGAGGAGGAAGGTGGCAGCCGTAGACCGTTCGTGGAGGAGGACTTGTTGCGGGGGAGTGATAGCCTCCCCTCCCTCCTTGAGGAGGGGGGGAAGGGTGAGGAAGGAGATGAGAGAGGGGAGGTGAGTGCGGAGAAGCCAAGGGTAGCGGGAGGCCGAGAAATGCACGTGTGCTTGAGCAGCGCTACGGACGGTGCTGATGGAGTGGGAGGAGAGGGCGATCAGATCTTGGAAGAGGAGGGTGGCGTAGGCCTGCCCTCCTTCCCGCCTTCCCTCCCGCCCTGCCTTCTTTGGTCGTGTCAAGCGGGGGAGGCGATAGGCGGCGGTGTGGCATCGAAGCAAGTGGTGGGTATAGACCCCTTCCACCAACAAACGCCGCGAATGCCCTGCAGGCAAGCTGCGTGTCCTTAACCCCTCCCTTCCCCCTTTCCTCCCTTGCCTGGCCTCGTGGACACGGGTAGCTCGTCGGTATGATTCTAGCATCCAGTCCCGTGTCACGGCACGGACGTAGGTCATGGCTGGAAGGGTGGAGGGAGGGAGAAAAGGAGAAAGGGAAGGAGGGAAGGAGGGAGGAGTGAGGGGGGGGAAGGCGCAACACTTAAAGGGACGGAGGGAGGGCGGGCGAGAGGGAGAGAGAGAGGGAAGGAGGGCATGTACGTACCTTGGCGGTTGGCTGGTGCTTCCTCCGCCCGGGAGGAGCCGACGGAGTTGAGGAGGAGGGAAGAAATTTTACACCACGTTTTGAGGGCCTTGACGTCACGGTGTAAGGGGGAGGATGGGGAAGTGAGGGCAGGAAGGAGGGCGTGGAGGGCTTGGGCGAGGGAGGGACGGAGGGAGGCGAGGAAGGCTGCCGTTGCGGGGTTGGCTGCGGCGGTTTGGAAGAGGAGGAGGGCGCCGTGATGCACGGCCATGTCGTCTTCGCCAGCAGGAAGGGAGGGAAGGAGGGGGAGGCTGCCTCTGATTGCATGTTGCAGAATCTTGAGTTTGTACCTCCATGACTCTTCGAGCTCCCGCGAGGAGAACGAGGAGGAGGTCGAGGAGGAGGAGGAGGACGGGAGAGAAGGAGGGGTGAAGAGGCCGGAGGCCGAGGAGGAGAGAGCATCAACCGCGGGGAGGGCGAACATCTGCAACAACAGCCGGGCAGCGGTGATTTCTTCGCAAACAGGGACGTGGAAAGCAGGGGAGAGATCGTCGGAAGAGGACGGGGGGGAGAGGAAGAAGGGAGGGAGGGAGGAGGAGGAGGAACAGGAGGAGGGAGGGATGGAGGGAGGGTAGGAGTGGTAGTCTGTGGGATAGATCTCAAGGAGGGCTTGGAGGGCGCGACGAAACAGCTTGCCGCCCGCCTTCCGCACAGCCTTGTCAGAGTGCTCCAGCGTGTAGGACAGGAGGGAGGGGAGGCTCATCCGCCCTCCCCCATCTACCTTCCCCCCCCCTTCCGGCAGGTAAGGAAGGAGATAGGGAAGGAGGGCGGGACCCGAGAACCTGACCATCCCTGCCATGAGGCGAGTGCGCCATGCCAAGGTGCGCGGGGCCATGGCCTCCATCTCTGCCTGGGAGGAGGGGAGGAGTCTGTCCCCCCTCCCTCCTCCTCGCCCTTCCCCGGTGTCTCCAGGAGGACCGAGGAAGAGGAGGAGGGTGGCCGTGGGAGAGGCCATGGCCAGGCATTCGCAGAGGTAGGAGGCATCTTTGACAGCATCGGGGAGGGTGTTTTCCAGGAAGAACGCGTGGACTGAGGGAGGGTAGGGAGGGAGGGAAGAAGGGAGGGAGGTGGCTATTTGTACATGAGGAGGAAAGGAGGAAGGGAAGGAGGAAGGAGCGACGGACCCACCTCTCTGTCGTGCGAGCAAATGCAACCCATGGTCCATCTGCGTGAACAAGGACCGGAACAAAAGCCTCCAGACCAAGCTCGTCGCGGCCTCTATCCGCCCAAGCACGTTTTTCTTCCCTCCTTCCGTGCTACCTGACCCCGCGCCTCCTTCCTTATCCATCATCATCCCCAAGCACTTTTCTACCACGGCCAACGCCCACTCTCCCAAGACAGGAACCACCTCCGCCACTGCCTCTTCCCATGCCTCTTCTTCCCCTTCCTGCCTCCCTTCCTCCCCCCCGCCCAAAAATAGCAGGCGTTTGGAAAAAGCGGCAGGATCCCGGGGGGGCAGGGAGGGAGGGAGGGAGGGAAGGAGGGGGAGCCAGTCGAGTAGGGCGATGTAGAAGGCCACCGTGGCGGAGGTTTTGTGGATGTCATTGCTATCGAGGCCAGGGAGAGACCAGTTGAGGAGGGTGGGGAGGAAGGGGAGGAGGACGGGTCGTGGGGTCAGGAGGAGGGGCTTGGCGACAACGGCGAGGGCCTTGAGGGAGGCAGGCGTTTGATGAGTGGTGGTGAGGGAGGACGGGTCCAGGGCCTGCGAGAGGAGGGGGAGGGTGAACTTGGCGACGAGGGAGGGACGAAGGCATGCCAGGGTCTTCAAAACCGTTTCCCCCGCGGAAATAACGGACGGCCGTTTATTGTACAAGCACTGGTGGGCCAGGGGGAGCACGGCTTCCACCACAGCAGTCACCTCCTCGTCCCCCAGCTCCGGCATCCGGACTGCTCCTCCCTCCCTCCCTCCCTCCATATCTGCGTCCTCCTCCTCCTCCTCCTCCTTCGTGCAGTCGGCGTCGGCGGCCTGCCACCCCAAACGCTTGGCCATGGCGGTGGTGAGGTGGGACAGGAAAAAGGCAAGCTCGTCCGACCAAGGACCCGCATTGGAAGGATGGAAAAATGTCCGGAGTGAGGACAGGAGGGAGAGGAGGTGCTTCGTTGCCAGAGAGCATGGAATGGGCCGATAGCCCTCCCCCCCTTCCTGTGCTGAGGGAGGGGAGGGACGGAGGGGGTAGTCTGCCGTGATGCCTCCTTCGCCCCCTCCCTCCTGCCCGCCTCCTCCCCCTCCCTCTGGCCCGCGCCCGAGTACGAAAACCACGAGCTTGGAGAGGAGCAACAGACGGTTGTAATGCTGGATGGGCGGATGGAACAAAGCCCGAAGGCGCGAAGGAAATCGTCGGGGCTCAGGGGCATGGCTACCCCCACTCGAAGGCAAGGAAAACGTGTGAAGAAGCAAGGTGAATATGGAAGGAATATGGGCCCACCAGCGGAAGGTTCGGGTGTATTTGCGGGCGCGGCATAGAAGACGGAGGAAGAGAAGATCCCATTCGGGGCAATTATCGAGGGAGTGCCACGAGGAGAGGAGGTGGGGGAGGAGGACGTCGTAGGCGGGCTTGAGCCCTTCCTCCTTCCCGCCCTCGGTCGGTTGTTGGGAGGGAGAGCAGAAGGATGGAGGGAGGGGGGGGAGGCGGGTTGGAAGGAGGCCGACTAGTAGGAGGAGGGCTTGAGGGGCGAGGACGAGGGAGGTGGCGGAGGGGTGGAGGGAGGGGAGGAGGTGTTGAAGGAGGAGGAGGGAGGAGGAGGGGGAGTAGTAGTGACGGAGGGCGTGAAGGGCGGTGAGGTAGGCGGACCGGAGGGAATAGACCAGGTGCTGGAGGAAGGGAGGAAGGGAAAGATGGAGAGTCAGAGGCAAAGAGAGTAATGAGACAATGAAAATGACCGACGAGAAAAAATTTATGAAATATGAAATGTTAGATGGGCAGCAGATGACAGAGCAAAGATAGAGCGAGGGAAGGAGGGAGGGAGGGAGAGAGGGAGGGGTTACTCGCTTACCGACGAGGCCTTCAGAGGCACTGGATTCTCGTCCTCTCCCAGGAAATCACGCTGTAGTCGTTCGTAGAGGGGCATCACGTCCAATGCCACGCCCTTTGCCCAGATCACTTCAATGCGCGATCGGTGAAGCAGGGCGGCGGTGCTACGGAGGAGTCGGACCTGCAGGATGGGGTGGAAGAAGGGAGGGATGGAGGCAGGGATGGAGAGAGGAAGGGATTAACGGAGGTGGGGAAGGACATGTGAAGGATCTGTAGGCTATAGCCACATCTACTGACTTCCACCGCTTTTAAACTTCAACACACATGCGGATTACGAAGGCTCCTACCCTCCGTCCCTCCCCTTATCCCTCCGTCCCTCGTCGTCCCTCCATTTCTCCGTCCCTCTACCCTCCCTCCCTCTTCGTACCTGTGCACGCACCCCCAGCCTAGGTGACAGTATCAAGCGATACGCCAATTTCAAATACGTCCCTAATTCCTCCTCTGTAAAGTTAAGCTTCAAAGACACCATTGTATCGAGCTTTTTCAAATGCGGTCCCACCCCCAGAGTATTCCACCCTCTGCCCACTTCTAGCACTAGCGTCTTCCGCCCCTCCCCTCCGCCGTCCCTACCCTTGTCCTCGTCCTCGTCCTCGTCCTCGTCCTCGTCCTCACAGGCGGCGGCTACAGCCGTGGCGGCATCCAGCTCCTCTTCTCGCTCCACCACACCAAGCAGCCCCTCATTGACTTCCGTCAAAGTCACATCAGGCGAGGCCGCAATATGTGATGCGTAGGGAAGCCACGAATTATTGATGTTCATGGCAGTATGATCGTCATTGGCTAGGACGACGGTAATTTCGGTATCCATCAGCCCGTCTCCACAAGCGCGGCCCGCGTTGTCTTCGTCGTCGTCGGGGAGGGAGGACGAGGACGCCAGCTCCAGCAGATCAGTATCCATAGCTGCGGCTCCTGAGAAGGATCCTGGTCCTTGAAACTTAACGTGGGTATTTAATAATGTGTTGTCTCCGTCGAGACAGCGTAAGTCTGTATAGGTATGGGTAGCAGGGTTTCGAGACTGGAATTGAGGGGTGCGTTTTCAGATATGAGGACAGGCAGAGGCCTTGAACGATGACATTCTTATTGAACCCTTTTTCGATTTACGCGCAGCATGCATGTATAGGTGAGCGGGACGAGGTTGCCACCGAGGGTTGGAGCATAATGGACTGGAGGGTGGTGCCGATTAGGGGGGGATCGGTGAGAAATACAAGAGAAACGATATGAGGCCAGGACGTGCCTCCGAGATTATTTGGCTAAAGCTGTGCGTATCTGTCCGTGGGTGTGTCGGAAAAGGCATAGTGCGACCCAAAGACTGGAGCATAGGTGGCCTCATGTGATCAATTTCTGACTCGGGAGGGGGAGCTTGCGACAACCATGTCATCCAGCACAAGCTGTGGGAGCCGTGAGTCCTTGAGCTCTTGATGCTGCTGCCGCCCCCAGTGATACTTCTGCTTCTGTTGGGCGTTGCCCTCGGGCTTCTGTTACATTGTGCTCGTGTGGGCGTGGCAAGCAGGGGAAGTTGTCGATGAGACTTCCATGATCGAAGCATCGCCGACCTCGCGCGTTATATTATTCTACGCTCCTAAATTTGCTTCACTCCGCTCATCGCGCCCCTTACATTAGCGCACCAACACAGGCAAAGACTCTAGGACGGTTACCCACGTAGTAAATGCTGGGCATGGGGCTGATTTGTATCGCAATTTGTCGTCATGGCAAAAGGAAAGACCAGCGAAGCACCTCGAGGCAAAGCTTTGAATGTCAGAACTTCCATGCCCTTGATTCTCTCTCTCTTTTTTATGGTATCTGGCTTGCTTGCACAGCTGTACATCATTCTCATAAATACTCAGCCTCCATGCTGGGCATTCACTCTTGTCCTCATCCCCACCATCCCCACCATCCCACCACGCACTACCACAGGCCATCCAGGAGGTCGGCCCCTTGATCATGTCACAGCAGCCTTTCCCCTCGCTCTGGCAGCGTTGCATGTCCTACTTCCTCTTCCCCTTCCTCGCCCCCTTTATTTTCGCGCAATGGATCTGGCACTTACTCCCTTTTACCGACAAGACCCGAGAAGGGAAGAAAAAACGACGTAGCAATGGCAACTATAGCATCAGCAAGAACAGTAGCAACATCACCGACTTTCGTCCTCCTCCCCGCTGGCTTTTGCGTCTGCTGGCGTTGCCCCTTGCCATGCTGAATCCACCGGATGCCCGGCATTTGGAACACGTGATTGGGTGCTTGGATCGGAACGAGAAAGTCTTGTTGGTCGGGAATCAGGTGAGTGGTTAGGCAGGGGAGAAGGGATTAAGGGAAGGAAAGGAAGGGAGAGAGTATTTCGAACTCCATAGCTAATCTCTTCCTTTTCTACCCCCCTGCCTCCCATAATTTTTAGTGCTTATTGGGTCTAGACCAATTTCTGTTCATCACCCTGCTTTACCTCCACACGGGGATCTTTGTCCGCCGTCTGCATGACGCCATGTTCGGGCGGGTGCCTTTGGTCTCTTCCATATTGGCCTGGTCGGGAGGAGTCCGCGCAACACGGAAGAATACGGAGACCATGATGCGTACGTCCTCGTCCTCGTCCTCTCTCCCGAGCGTCTTGGGCGTGTATTTAATATCGTCCACTACCGCCCTCTCACGTATCCCTGTCCCTGCTCCACACACAAGCACCACACTCACATAACCCCACCACACATACAAAAATAACCATTCCAGAGGCGGGAGAGCCTCTTCTCTTCTTCCCGGGCGGTTTGGAGGAGAGTTTCAAACGGAGAGGGGAGAAAAAGTACAGTCTGCAGTGGGGAGAGAGGCTTGGGTTCGTCATGCTGGCAATCAAGCATGGATGTGAGGAAGAGGGGGGGGGGGGGGGG
>Ga0160420_100497_pt1 | contig 16528 bp, 23 predicted proteins | sample CelAP2metagpilot_FD_108197 | JGI IMG/M metagenome (GOLD analysis project Ga0160420, IMG submission 108197) | Phycosphere-associated microbial communities from algal ponds in Kailua-Kona, Hawaii, USA - Cellana AP2-5-5 metagenome pilot | ecosystem: Engineered > Artificial ecosystem > Aquaculture >... | reverse complement strand
GGGGGGGGGGGGGGGGGGGGGGGGGGGGGGGGGGGGGGGGGGGGGGGGGGGGGGGGGGGGGGGGAGGGGGGGAAGAAGGGAGGAAGGGAGGGAGGGAGGGAGGACATGGATTGGGAAGTACACCTCAATAAGCAAGCTTTCGGACAGATGTGATCACTTCCCTCCCTCCCTCTCTCCCTCCCTCCCTCCCTCCTTCCCTCCCTCCCTCACCTGGTGTCGGGCCATGCCGATAGCCAATAGGTAGCGGATGGCCACGCCGAGGGGAGCGAAGAGGCACGAGAGCCACACAGGTGCCACCGCCGAGGTCTCCGTGCTGAGGGAGGGAGGGAGGGAGGGAGGGAGGGAGGGAGGGAAGGAGGGAAGGAAGGGAGGAGCCATTGAGGTTCTTGATCGCGCATGCTTCGGCACCATAGTACTCTCTCCCTCCCTCCCTCCCTCCCTTCCTCACCTTCTTATCATCACCCCTGCCACCCCCAGAAGGGCAGCTGCCCCCACAAAAAAGAGCGCGAGCTCGCTGAGGATGAAGGCGTCTCGCTGGTTGGGCTTCGCGAAACCGTACACAGAATACTCGATCTCCTCGTCCTCGCCTGGGGAGGGAGGGAGGGAGGGAAGGAGGAAGGGATAGAGGGAGGGAGGGAGGGAAGGTGAGGTGTGCATATCCACGGTCCATGCTAGACCGAGAAAATAGCTGCTGCTGCTGCTGACCTGTGTATGGAGGCGACACCTCAGGGCGTTTCATCGATAGCTCAATCCCTCTTCCTCCTCCTCCTTGATCTCCTCCCGGCGGAGTAGGCGATTCCCCAGCCGCTGGGAAGGACGAAGGGAGTGAGGAAGGGAGGGAGGAATGGAGGGAGGCCGAAGAAGATATGCTGTGCCGCTCGACGAGTACTGCGCCCGCTCCTGCCTGAGGAGGAAGAAGAGGGGGGAGGTATGGAAAGGGTGGGGAGGGATGGGATGGGAGGGAGGGAAGGGAAAAAAGGAGGGGGTAGATGTAGAGAGAGAGCGTGTGAGACGGAAAATATTAATTTTGAGCGTGACGCTTGCAGTCATTGCTTTATATTTGCTGGCTCTCACTGTACGGTCTCCCTCCCTCCCTCCCTCCCTCCCTCCTTCCCGCTCTTCCGCTCCCCAGGACGTACCAGTTCCTCTGCCAAAGGACCGAACCTCGTAGATCCCTCCCTCCTCCCTTCCTCCTCCTCCTCCTCCTCCTCCTCCTCCCCCTCCTCCTCGCTCTCCTTCCTGCGACCCCATCCTTCTCCATCCCCAAACCATCCTGTCAGCCATGACCCTCCTCCTCCTCCTCCTCCTCCCCCTCCTCCCTTTGGCAGCGCCCTAAATATGCCCGCACTGCTACTGCTACTGCGCCTCCCCCCCCCCTTCCTCCCCCCTTCCCTCCTCCTTCGGGCCTCCTCCATCTCCTCCGCTGCCTCCTCCTCCCTCTCCACCAAGTCGCCCACCTCCTCTTCCTCCGCCAGAGGCCCCGGCGGCGGACCGTCCAGACGCAGGTAGGAAGGAGGGGGAGGAGGAGGAAGAGGAGGAGGCAAGCCATCCTCGCCCAAGGTGGGGGAGGGAGGAAGGGAGGGAGGGAGGGAGAGAGGGTGTTGTCGTTCCTTTGGCGGTTCCTCCAAAATTTGGATGCGCTTGAAGCCAGTAGCGAGATCCATGCCTAGGAGGGAGGGAGGGAGGGAGCGGGTAAGGAAGGGAGTGAGTGGGTGAGCGATGCGGCCAAAACGAGGAATGGAGGGAGGAAGGAAGAAAGGTAGGGAGGAGGGGAGGGAGGGAAGGAGGGCTAGCTTGGCTTACCCATAAGCAACGCGAGGTAGGAGGTGGCGGCACCGGTCATGGCAGTGAAGAGGCCATAGCAAAAAGAGTCTTCCACGACCCGCGTAGCCACCACTGACGGGCATGGGAAGGGAGGGAGGGTGTATGTGAGGGGAGAATGTGGTAAGGGAGGGAGAGAGGGAGGGAGGGAGGGGTCCACCTGTGTTCCACGAGCTGTAGGTCGTGATGCTGCCACAGAGCCAGGTGGTGATTGCGACGTACAGGGACGGGGCGTCCGGCACATCGGGAAAGGAGAGGATGCCGTGTAGCTTCTTTTCGAGGAACGCCTGCGGGAAGGAGGACGGGAGGGAGGGTGAGATGACAGGGGGGTCGGGCGGTCAACCATCACGGTTGTCCAGGTGCCGGGAGAGGAAAGAAAGCCAGCTTTGACGAGAGGAAGTCTAATCTTTTTGAGGAAAGGACAGCGATGATAAGAGGGAGTCTGTGGCTTTGCCGAGTGATGGCTTACCCGACTCTCGTACATAAATCCCATGATGAAACATCCTAGGAGGTTGGCGAGGATAGCGGCGTACGTGGAGCTCTCGATGTTGCCTTGCCGGGCCTGCAGAGGAGGAGAGGGGGGGAGAGAAAATTGAGGAATTCGGTGGATGATGCAGGGCATTTTCAACACATGAAATGATTGAAACTATTCATATTCTTTGACCTGGACTATGACACTTGACATTTATCCTCGATTCCACATTTTTGGGGCCTGCCCTCCTCCCTTTTTCCCAGCCTACTTACATCAAGTTGCGTGATATACTTTTCCAATTCCAGCCTCGTCATATTCCCGATGATGGAAAAGGTGATGATACCGAGCACTACGCGACCCGTGACCCAGGAGCGGTGGGACTGAGGGAAGGGAAACATATAAAGGAAGTTAGTTTGATGCAACATATGCAGGGAGGGAGAGAGGAAATGAATAGGCGGGCCGTGAACCTACCCGTTTGATCCGCCGCCGTGGAGGCGACGAGAACTCCACCGGCACCAAGGTCAATGTGGAAGTGGTTGCCATACTACTGGCTGTCGTGCCTGGGTGTGGGTATGGGTGTGGATGGCGCGTGGAGATAGGGGAGTGTGGTATGCATGGCTGAATTAGCATGGAAGACGTTCAACCTCCTCTCTCTCTCCACTTCGCCGGCCGACCGGGGCCGTGTGGCTGCCCCAGGCGCGTCCCATTGGTATAGCTGTGTGTCTGTGCACTTGTGTATGGACAAGCTGTATGGTCACGTAAAAGCTCCTCGCTGGAATCGCCAGAGCCGTTGCCTTCGTTGGGTGCCTGCACTCACTCCCCCACCCACACCCCGCCACACATAGCATGCCACGGCCGCGACAAAGACCACATCCCTGCGACCGTGTTCTCCTTATGTCCTCGCTTCTCCTCCTTGCCTTTCTTCGGGCCCTTTCCCAGGCATGGACGCCGTCCCATACTGTTTCCACGACACGCTCCGGCGCCGTGCTCAACCATCTCGCGAAAGCTACCACCCTCTTTGGCGGCCTCCTGCTTCCCCGTTTGCCGGTCATCTCTCTGGATGTAACGCAAGACCCATCTCCCACCGCTGTCTTTCTTCTTGGAGGCTATCGCATACCAGCAGACCAATACACCTCCTACCAACGTCGCCTCCTCGCCGATATCCCCTCGCTTGCCCCAGACAGCGTCACACTCCTCCCAGACCGTCAAGGCGAAGCCGGTGAAGTTGATGATATTTTGCGTCGATTAAATAAAGAGAAACCGAAAAAAGTCATGCTAATTGGCCATTCGCGCGGGGCTTCAGTTGCCGTTCGTGTCGCTGCCCGCCTCCCTTCCTTCTCCCCGCGATTGGACCTCTGCGGACTTCTCCTTCTCGACCCGGTTGACGAGCAAGAAAAAATCGCTGGCTCCTCTAATGAGTGGACCAAAAGTAGTCGCAACATTAGCACGCCTTCGTCCTGCCTCCCCCTCCTTCGCTCCCTCCCTCCCTCTCTCCCCATCGTTATTGTGGCCTTGCCTTTCAGTGGCGTCAACTCCTACTACAAAAGTCCCATTCGTAATGTCTGCGCCCCGCCTGGACGAGATGCGCGAGCATTTTACATTGCTGCAGCAGCAGCTGCTGCTGCAAATGGCCATGGTGGTGCATCAGGTGCTGCTGCTACAACTACTCCTGCAGGTAGTGCAGGCACCAGAGCAAATCCTGATGAGGAAGCTACTGCTTCTCACCCTTTCCCCTCCTCTTTCTCCTTCCCCCTCCTTCTCACCCTCCCCTTTGCCGGCCACCTTCAACTACTCGACGCCCGCCCCTCCCTACCTTTTGCTGAGTTGTGCGGCGTGGGTAAGGTAAACACAGACCGGGAGGTACAAGTCTTTGTAGCTGCCGTGATCGTGGCGTGCTGTGAGTGGTGGGTGGGGGGGAAGGGGGGAAAGGGGGAGGGATTGAGGGAGAGGATTCGGAGGAGGGTCGAGGAAGGAGGGCTTAGTGGGAGTATGCGAGGTTCAGTGGTGTGGGAGGGAGGAGGAGGGGAGGACATGATGTAAATTACGCGGTGGAGTGTTGATTGAGAGGGACGGCAGTATGCAAGCGGACACTTGTTCATAATTCATATAAAGAAATGAACCGATTTCTCAAAAGAAATTGAAAGGAGAGACATGCCATGCCTGGATAGCCATGTTTCAACCGCTTTCTTCTCTTATCCTACCACTGTTCTATCCCATCTGCCTCAATCTATAAGTTACCTCATTGCGTTCTTTATACACGCATTAACCTCTGTTCAACCTTTACATTGGTCACCTTATGTCCAGGCAAAACCTCTCAAAGGCCCTTGCCGCGCCATCTTCGTCATTGCTTCGGGTCTGGAACCCAGCCACGGCCTTCACGTGCTGCGGGGCGTTACCCATCGCGACTGCTGTTCCCGCCATTTTTAGCATTTCTAGATCATTCTCCTGGTCCCCGATGGCCAAAAGATTTGCTTTATCGACTTTAAGAGCTTCGAGAAGCTTCTGGACGCCGAGTCCCTTGGAGCCACCAGGGGGCAGGACTTCTAGCATATCGCCTTGCGCTTGGGTGAGGGTGGCGCGCGGGCCGAGGTAGGAGGCGAGGGAAGGACGGATGGAGTCGATAACGGAGGGGCGACCAAGAAGGATAAGTTTGTGGATTTTATTTGTCGATGAGGAGGGGGAAGAAATGAAGTCTTCGAGGGGCACCACCTCTGGCATGGGCTCGTGCTGTGCGGTGACGGACGCGATGCTTTCGTCCATCTTCTCGCAGAGTATCCTATCCCCATTGAAAGCAATAAGCGAAATACCTTTCTTTCTGGCAATCGCCATTACATCTAAGGCCACAGCTGCCTCCAGCGTGCGCTCGTACACAACCTCTCCTCCTTTGTATACAATCAAGCCCTGTAAATATACCCCTCCCGGGGCACTGCTAGAAGTGAGCTCCTCACCCAATTTTCCGAGAGCGATACGAACTCCACCGCGGCTCTTACCCGTCGCAACGATGAAGCGAATGCCTTTTTGTTGGACGGAGCGGATAGCGGCGACTGTGCGGGAGGAGACGGTGTGTCTGCTTGTGAGGAGGGTGCCATCTACGTCAGAGGCGACGAGGTGAATAGGGGAAAGGGAGCTGGTAGCGGTTGTAGAAGAAGAGGCCGAAAGGGAAAATGCAAATAGCTCGATCGGATTACTGGGGCGGAGGGAAAAAGGCCTGAGAAATGCCGCGGTGGTGGGGAGGATGGCATGCCGCGGTATTCTCCTGGTGGCGGCAGCAGCGGCTGAGGCGAGAGGAAAGAGGAGGACGTTTGTCGCCATAGAGACGCAGAGGAACAGCGCAAAAGAGAAGTAGTGCATCAAAATGATTACCAATCGCACCTGTGCGTTGAGGATGTAGGTGTAGGTGCGGGGTTTGGGGAGGGTGTGAGAGCCATAAAGCAAGTCCCCGTGATAATTATAGCTGTGGGTGGAGGCTATGGCTAGCCAGGAGGGCAGAATTGGCGACTTCTGCAGCAGACGATGGGACAAAGGTAGGAGCTTGTGAGGGACCCGTGTACGTTTGAGTTTCTGGTGGGAAGTGTGTGAGCACTGACAGGTTAGGAATGCACATGAGTGCATGTCCGAGCCCGAAGGTCGCTCATTCTTCTTCGTGAGTCACGAAGAACAGAGCGGGGAAGAGGGACGGACACGAGCGGTGGCAGTGTGGAGAGGAAATCCATCTCTTTCAGTCGGAACACCTTGGCTTGAAATTTCTAGACCAGCGTGAAACATGACATTTTATACGGTTTCAGGTGGCCTATCCGTGTGGGTCGTATTCTCGTCGACCCTCTCTTTTCCAATGCCATGCCGTGGAGGCAGCCACTACCAAATAAGCCCTCGAAAGGAATGAGTCTCAATTGAAAATGCAGCCAGTGCAGTCAAACATAAACATCGAATGCTCTGGGCCCAGGAAAATTTCGCCTTCAAGCTCAGTCGAGGTGATCGACATCTTTCAGTGACATATGCCCCCTCCTCCCTCCTCCCTCTGCCTTCCCTCCTCCTCCTTTGTCACTTAGAAAGTGTCATCTGGGAAAAGAAGACTAGGATAATGCAACTCAATCTCTCTACACTTTTTTTCACAGACTTTGAATTATGCACCTTCATCTCTCTGCCCTTATTTTCGCACAGATATTCAAAGGGATTTACGAAATGAAAATAATAAAAGGCCCGAGGCAAGGGTAGGACAAAAGTCTCGGGAAAGATGCCGAGAAGGCGGGTATAGGGCATGCCTCAGCATTTCTGAGATCAACGAGCCGATGAAATGTAGTTTCTTCCATTTTTAATTTCACTCCTTTCGTTTCTCTAGAAGGTTGTACGAAAAGCATCTCCTGTGGATGTGCAGCGTCTTCTGATGGGAAAAGCCCAGCACAGCAGGCTTCTAGTCTTATATTCCGCCAATTTTTATTATTTTATTTCCAGTTGATTTGTTACAGCTTCTAACTTGCGATTGATATATTTGCATGCATTGATCAGCTATAGAGGGTTTTGAACGAATGAGTGAAGGCCTGCCCGCAGGGAGTTGATCGTAGCTCGGTCTATCACATCACCTTTCGAATTCAAAAGACCGTTTCGAAGTCTCCGAAGTGCATCCCTCATGTCACACGCAGCTCCTCCTCACACAGAATTTTTCGTTCGCTATTGATTTTCTCTGATTCCTTATTGACTATATTATCTATCATCCCTATGTCTTTACTATCTACCAATGGCAAGGGGCTTTTTTGATGCCTCCTGCCCAATCATTGGCCATCTTCCTTGCCCCTCCTGCTCTCCTTGTCCGCCAAGACCGCTAATCCACTGTACTGAGGCCTTCGCACGCGGAGAGAAAGTTCACAGAGTTTTAATTTCCCTGCCATTTTCTGCTGAAGTGTAGCTGCAAGGAAGCAATATGCAAAGACCTCACTTTCCCCCCCTATACTCTATACAACCAGCCACGGGGTGGGACACGACATGGCACCTCTGGAACAGTGACCACTCCCTTACCACGCGGCTGCATCGACATTCCTGACGCAAGGCCTTTGTCCCCTTTGTACAAGCCACTTCCCCCCCAAAAAATATGCCCACTTACCATCGGACCCCCGCCCCAGCGGCGACAACATGCCCACTCTCCCATGACACCTTACATTCTTCTCCCTTTTCTCCCCCCTCCCCCTTAATTCACACATGTACGCCGCCGCCTCTCCCGGGTTTTTCCGTGCTGTTCTTCTGATCATCTCAAAACGTCCCCCCGTAGCCTTCCAACGTCACTACCACCCAGCACCTTAACTATGCGTTTTCTTTCCCTCATCGTCTCCGCCGTCGCCGTCCTCGGTGCTGTGGCTGATCCCGAGGTACGTATTATATTCAGTGCTTGGGTGCCTTCACTGTGGGCTTTTCCGACATCGAAAAATCTCATTTCCCTCAGTAAGCTTTTTTTTCCTTGAAGGAATTTCCTCCCCAAGGCAGCTACTCTCAATTTACCCCTCCACTCCCGTATTAAATCCTCATGCCAGAAGGTGCAGGCTCAACAGTTTGGGTTTGTGTACACACATGTTTGGTATCTTCTGCCTCCCTCTTTCTGCAACTGCTCTATTACTTCTCCATTCACATCCTCCCTTTCTCTCCCTTCCTTTCTCCCTCCCTCCCTCCCTCCCTTCCTCCCTCCCTCCCACACAGCCCCTGCGCGGTCAGGGGCGTGCACTGTACGTGTCGACCTTCGGTGGCATCGCCTACAACAATAACTATCCCATCAACGCCTGTATGTACTTCGACCGGTACCCCAAGGCCGTTTTCAGGTAATTCCAGAGGGAGGGCGGGAGGGAGGGCGTGAGGGAGGGAGGCCAGTGCCAGACGTACCGCCTAGGTCCTCATTCTTCGGTGGTGTGAATCCCCGGCTCCCTAAAAGGCATTACCGGCCACTGACTCACCACCAAGCCCTTCCCTCCCTCCCTTCCTCCCTCCATTCCACGTAGCGACTGCGACGGACACTCCGCCGCAGATGCTTACTGCCACAACCAGGGCTATGCTCGTGCAATCGACTACACGCTCACCTCCTTCAGGACACTCAAGACACCCTGTACGTCCTCCCTTCTCCTTTCTCCCTCTCCTCCTTCACCCCCTCCGTCCCTCCCTCCCTCCTCATCCACCCACGGTCCCTTTCCCTCCATCCCTTCTTCCCTCCTTCCCTCCTTCCCTCGGCTCTGAACCCCCCTTAGCCTCCTTCATCATGGGCAGCCAAAAAATCGTTGAGGCCGCTCTCATGGATGACGCCAGCTCGGTCCTGACGGACGTCCAATGCGATCAGGCCTAAGCCACTCTCTTCTCGCTACTTGACCCTACCCTCTTTCTCTCGGTGTTGAGGGAGGGAAGGAAGCAGGAGGAGGGGGGGGGCGCGGTAGGGACAGCAATAGCAGCAGCAGCAGCAGAATATTTCGTGAAGTCAAATTTTTGGGGGCGGACAGAAGGAAAGGGAGGGAGGGAGGGAGGGAGGGAGGGAGGGAGGGACGGCTTAATGCGCGTCTACTATTTCCTTTTCTCCCCCTCCTCTTCCCATTGCTTGTGGCCCCCGTGCATGTGTGATTGAATATATATATATATGTGTGTGTACCGTCGTTGCCTTGGAGGAACAAGCTTGCTAGAGAAAAAGGGATGAGAAGAAAGCATCAGCGGCAGTTGAAAGAGGAGGAGAAGGATCTGCAGCAACCATGGCAGCAGTGATGCCGTAACGAGGAGGGAGGGAGATCGGAAGACGGAGGGTGCAGGCATTGCGAGGGTATGTATGTGGTACGTGAGAAAGAATGAATGGACTTCTCCTCAACGATTGAAGAGTGAGGGAGGTGGGGGAGGGCTACCCCTCCCTCCTCCTGTAGAAATTTAAATCTTAGTGTGATGTGTATGCGTTGAGGCAAGATAGCGGGAGAGTGCGTTTGGAAATGGTCTATAACTGCAGCAGCAGCAGCAGCAGCAGCAGCAGCAGCAGCAGCAGCAGCAGTTGCGCCTGCAGGCAGGCTCTTCCCTCCCTTGCTTGTTTATGGGATGCAACAAACTACGAGAATAAAGACACCGCCATAAGTATATACGGATAAAATGCTGACTGTTGACAGTCCTGACCGTCAAGAGAGTGTGCGTGCATTTGGCCTCCAGCACCTCGGCCCAAGGAAGGGAGGGAGGGAGGGAGGGGACAGTGTGAACTAAACGGTGTTGACACTCAGCGTGGAAAATGCACAAGAAAGTATGCATGTGGGACATTAAGGGCGAAAGAAAAATGAAAAAAAAAGAGAGGGACGAACGTCATCGGCCTTTAGGGGCTATGTCCGCACGCACAGGCCAGGCAGGCCAGTCGGTGTGTATGAGACCCTTTGATTAAGTCGAGGCAATTTGATGAAGTGTTTCCTTTGATTTAATTTTCCTCACGAGACGTCCCTTCTTTTCGTGTTTCTCCTATTTATTATTGTCTGTCGTCGTCGTCGTCCTCGTCCCCGTCGGGAGAGTATTCGCGTGGTGCTATGTTTGAAAGAAGGAGGAGGAAGGAGCGAGAAACAAGAGGAAGGGAGAGAAGGAAATAAGAAGCGCCTTTCAGATTTTGGCTGAAAATGCTTCATAATTCCCGCTCCTTGAATATCTCCCCCCCACTGGTTGTCTTCCTTTCATTCTCAAGCACAGACCAGCTTCATTTTTCCATTTCCTATCCATCAGCCCCTCTCTTTTACTCTTTTGCTGTGGTCATTTCCCACTTCCATTTACACCTGGGCAAACGGCATTGCTATCCTGAGGAACACCCTTTTCGTTACTCGATCACATAACTCCTCTTGCCACTTCCCCATTCGCCCGTCCGTCCCTCCCTTTTCCCGGTCTCTTCTTCCCTCCCACATATAGATTATCTGCCGAATACTTGTATTAGAAAAATAAACCCCCACAACCGAATGCATCATGACAGGACTCTCCTAATTTCGATTAAATTAACATTCTCGTATTCCCGTATCAATACCAGCATACCCCTGTCTCCCTTTTCCCCTGTCTCCCTGCCTCCCTACTCCTTCCGCACCACCCACCGCGGCTTTTTCCTCGAGCCCGCCCGGGCCTTGAGCCGGCCGCTCGTCCTCCCCATCGCCAAGTTTGTCAACGTCTTATTCCTCCATATGTACCCCAGTACCCACGAGCCCGCCCCTGTCCCCTCCCTCCTTCGCCTCCCCACCCTCGGCCCCCTCTTCGAAAAGACAGCCGGGTGCACCTCCAACCAATCATCTTCCATTTCCTCCCACCCAAACCCTACGTGCCCTCCCTCACCCACGCCCTCCTCCACCTGCCATCGAAGGCATGCAGGGAGATCTGTCTTGTTGGTGGGGGTGGGGGGAGGGGGGCTGGCCAGTGCTGCTACTGTCTCTTCCTTGAGCTTGTCAGACGCTGCAGGAGCAGGAGCAGAAGGAGGAGCTACGGCGTCAGAAGCAGAGACAGGATTGATGGGGCTGGAGGAGGAGGAGGAAGACGAGGAAAAAATGAAGGAAGAAGGGGAGGTAGGAGGGGAGGGAGTAATAATGGCGCTGGAGACGGCCTCCTTTGCTGTTCCTCCTACTGCTGCTGCTGCCACATCTTTACCGTTGCTCGTAGACGAGGAGGAGGAGAAAAAGCCATTGTTGTCGCCGTTCCTCGTCTTTCCTGCCGTTCCAGCAGCTACAGCCAATGAGGACGAGATAGAGGAGGAGGAAGAAAGGTCGCCCTCGTTTTTCTCCGACGAGCCCTTCTCCCCCGTCGCCTCTCTTGCTGCTGCTGCTGCTGCTGCTGCTGCTGCTGTTGCTGGAGTCTGTGATGTTCCCAGTACACTCTCTGCCTTGGTCTCCTCCTCCTGCATCGCCGCTTTCCGTCTCTGCAAAGCCTTCCAATTTTTCTCGGCCCGGACCAACACCTCCACACACGCGTTCCAACCCATCTGCTGCGCCATCTGCGAAGGGACATGCCTGGGCCACGATGTCGCAGGGATGGTGGGGTCTGCTCCTGCCTGTACAAGTCGCTCAAGCACATGTCGATGGCCCGTGCCCGCAGCTTCGTACAAGGCGGTCCATCCGAATCTAGGGAATAGGAAGATGGAGGGAGGGAGGGAGGGAGGGCGGGAGGGAGGGCGGGAGGGATCAGTTGAACGCGAGAAGACCCAGAGATGCGGTACCTGTTCCTTCTGGGGTTTCTACCACGAACACTATAGCCAGCATGCAAATCGTTCCCTCCCCATGCATACGCTCTCCCCACCTCTTCCATTCTCTCTTGTGTACCTGTTGCGAGCATCCAAGTTGATCCCCTTTTGAGACACCAGCCATTGCACCACGCGGTAGGATCCCCGGCCCGCCGCCATGATCAAGGGTGTGTTCCCATCTCCGTCCAGAGGGGTATTCAAGAATTTTTCGGGCCCTTGCTTCCGCAGCAACCGGGCCAGGGAAGGCAAATCGCCCTTGCGCAAGAGCTCCTCCCGGGTGGGCTTGTGGAAGAGGAAAGAGGCCAAGAAGCCCTTTTCCTTCTGGCAGTTCCGAATATGCGACATGGACTTGCTCGCACACAAGTTATTGAAGCTTTCAGCTGGTGTTGCTCCTATTGCCGCTGCTGCGGGCAGCGGCGGCGGGCTTGGCGTGTGGGCTCAGTGGGATGGATATCAGTGAGACAAGGGAGGGAGGTCGAAGCTGAACTTGCCTGTGATGATGGTGGCATGATGGTGAGGTTGTTACCGTGGGCAAACTTTCGACTCGAGGACACATAAATTCACGACAAAGTCTAATTATTGAATTTTAGGTTTTGCTGCGTGTGTGTGTCGTGCATGTTCCCCGTGAATTAAGCATGTGCTACGACGACGGGGCCGTGCTGATATCGCTGGTAGTGCAACAGAAAGAAAAAGCGCCGATCTGATGAACAGTTTTCGCAGATCGGTTGATGTCGAAATTAAACAACATTTTGGTCGCCGTGTTGATATTCAAAGCAAGAAACTGCATAGTTACACCCAGTAAATGGGCTTTATCTGGTAGTGGCGCGCTGTGCGTCGCTGCTTGAAGCAATAGACCGGGTCGGAGCCCGGTGATATCCCCTTCGTTTTTGCTTTTTTCGCTGCTCATTATTGCTCGTCTATGCTACCACAAACCACAAACAACAACCAGCACTTCTATCTCTCGACCAGACTATTATTATTATTATTATTATTATTATTATTATTTCGAGATGGTTATCATTTCCTGTCCATGTCCGCCATTTTCCTTCCCCCCTCCATTCAGCAAACCCGCCGCGCCCTGCTCAAACATCTCCATCACCATCCCCATGTCACCCGCCGCCTTTTCAGCCAAACCCCGGAAATGCCCCCCCTTCTTTTTCAAAAGCGTCTGTATGGATTGTGGTGGTGACAGCGATGATGGTGGTGAAAACGAATGGGAGCCTGGGTCAGATTTGAATCGAAAATTGGGTCTTTCCCACCGGAATGTGCGCCTTGGTTCCACACACTCCTCCCTCATCACCGAGTGTCCTTCACGCCTTGTCCCCTCTGCCTTCCCTCTCATTATTCACCGAAAAATAATAATAACGTACCAGGGGCGCATCGAACTCTACCACCGTTCCCGCGTCCAGCACCGCAATTCGATTGTAATCAACCAACGTGAAGATGCGATGGGCAATGGTAAGGAGGGTCGCTCCCTTAAATTCGGTGCGAATGGTCTCTTGTATCAGCCGGTCCGTCTCGGCGTCCACTGTTGTTGATGTGGTGCGGGAGAGAGTGCAACATAAGCGTGAGTCGATGTCAATATATTTGCCACCCTCTTTCCTCGGAGTTTTCGCTTTGATTATTATTATTATTATTATCAATATTATTATTATTATCTATACGCGTGCGTGTCTCTGCCCACCCTCAGCATCTCCCTCCATTCGTTCCAGCGAATGTAGCCCCCCCCTGCTTTTCCGTTCCGTACCAGCGCTCGTGGCCTCGTCGAGTAGCAACACCTGCGAATGCCGCAGCAGCGCACGGGCCATGCACAGCAATTGCCGCTCGCCCAGACTGAAGTTCTTCCCCCCCTCCTCTACCTCGGCCAGCAGCCCCTGCGATAGTAGAAAGGAAGAGAGAGGGGGGAAAATAGGGAACGAAAGCAGTAACGATAAGCTTCCCGAGAGACAAACCAAGAAGCAAGCTCCCCTCCCTCCCTTCCTCCTTGCCTCCCTCACCTGCGGCAACCGGCGGACCTGCGCCGCCAAATGAGCCCTCTCCAAGGCCGTCCAAACGTCGCGATCCGAGTACTGGTCGAAGGGGTCGAGGTTAAAGCGCACTGTGCCCGTGAAGAGAACGGGGTCCTGGGGGAGGAAGTGAGGGAGGAGAGGGAGGGGGAAAGATAAGCACAGCCGACAGAACACGTCTCTCCTCCCTCCCTCTCTCCCTCCCTCCCTCCCTCCCTCATTCTCTCCCTCCCTCCCTCCGCCTCACCTGCGGGATAATGCTGAACCGGCTCCTCAGGTCCTCCGTCCCCATCTCCCGGGTGTTGAGCCCGTCCACCTCGATCGAGCCACTCTCTGCCTCCACCAGCCGGAGGAGGGCGAGGAGGAGGGATGACTTTCCCGCGCCCGTCCTCCCGACGATGCCGATGCGCTCCCCCGGCCGAATGTCCAACGTCAAGTTCCTGCGCGCGGGAGAGAGGGACAGGGGGGGGAGACGGGGGAGGAAAGACGTAAAAATAAGAGAATGAGTTATGGAGGGAGATTACGAAGCAAAGCGAGAAACACTCGGGCTAGAGAGGTGTGCTCGGGGACCATCCCTCTCTGGTTTCATCCCTCCCCTTCATCCCTCCCCTTCCCTCCCCTCCCTCCCTTCCTTCCCCTCCCTCCCCGCCCTCACCTCAGTACGAGGGGCAGCCCGGGCCTGTAGGCCATGCAGAGATTCTTGATGACGATCTTCCCTTCCGACGGCCAGTTGGCAGGTGGGCGCTTGTCCTCGATTTGAGCGGGGGCCTCGGAGGGTACCACGCTGTATTCCTGGATCCGCTCCACGGCTAAAGAGAGAGGGAGGGAGAGAGGGAGGGAGGGAAGGAGGGAGGGTGAGATTTTATGGGCACACAGGACCTGTAAGCTTTGGACCGCACGCCGAACATCGCCCCCCCCTCCCCCCCTCCCTGCCCTCCTGCTGCCCCCCGCCCCTCCCTCCCTCCTTACCGACAATGTTGGTTTCCACCTCGCTCGTCATGCGCACCATCCAGTTGAGGGTCTGTGTGATGGACAGAGCGTACGAAATGGAGAGGCCGCCCTTGCCCGCCGTCACACCTGGACGGAGGGGGGGGAAAGGGAGGGAGGGAGGGAGGGACGGAGGGAGGGAGAGGTGTAAGTACCGAAAGAAGGAAGAGTATAAATTTGGAGGGGTGTAAGTACAAGTGGCGGTTCTCGGACGGACCTAGGACCATTCCAAGCCCTCCCTCCCTCCCTCATTTTCACTTCCCTCCCTCCCTACCATGGCCCCTGCCCAGGATCGAGAAGATGCCGGCCAGAGAAACGATGCAGGCGCCCACGAATTCCAAACGCATGGCCAGCCACCGGTTGGACGCGATGTACATGTAGTACGCCTAAATGGAAGGAGGGAGGGAGGGAGGTAGGGAGGGAGGGAAGTGAATGTGTGATTGCCTTTGAATATACAAAGGACTCGCTCGATACCCTCTCTCTTCCTCCCTCCCTCCCTCCCTCCCTCCCTCCCTCCCTCCCTACCTGCAGGTTGTAATCGACCCTCTTCTCACTGTCCTTGATGAACATGTACTGAGCGCGGAAAGCGCGGATGGTGCTGGTGCCTTCCAGGGAGGCCCCAAAGTGAGAAAAAATAGGAGAGCGCGAAACCGAGTCCAGGCGCTTCAGCTCACTGGGAAGGGAGGGAGGGAGAAAGGGAGGGAGGGAGGAAGGAAGGAAGGGAGGGAGGGAGGGAAAGGGGGAAGCATCTATAAGAGACAGCACGGCGATCCCCCTCTGTCTGATACGCTACCAAACTAGATTCCCCTTTCATCCGCCCTCCCTCCCTCCCTCCCTCGCTCCCTCGCTCCCTCCCACTCACCGCGACGAGGGCACGTAGTAGTTCTGTGCCAGGTAGTAAAGAAGGAAGGGAGGGAGGACGGCCGGCAGGAACCAGCCGTTGACGCTCGCGATGACGATGATGGTGCCTGGACGCAGGCGGGGAGGGAGGGAGGGAGGGAGGGAGGGAGGGAGGGGTCAGAGGTGTCTTCCAAACGAGATTGTGCTCTCCCTCTCGGATTCCTCCTCGACTCCTGCACTTGGGGCTCTTCAGTCCCGCCCTCCCTCCCTCCCTCCCTCCTTCCCTCCCTCCCTACCGAGCACCGCAGTCATGCATTGCAGGTACATGTAGATCGATGGCATGAGCGTCTCGTCCACCGTGTCTGCGAGGGAGGGAGAAAGGGAGGAAAAGAGGGAGGGAGGAAGGAAGGAGGGAAGGGAGGGAGGGAGAGGGAGGTGAGTGACGAGGTAGGTACCTTGACATGTAGTAGACACTTGTTGACCCTCGCTCGCTCGCTCCCTCCCTCCCTCCCTCATGCCCGTCCTCCTACGCACAGGTGTCTTTGGAGAATCGGTTCAAGATCCGGCCCAGGGGGGTAGTGTCGAAAAACGCCTGAACGAGGGAGGGAGGGAATACATGCCTGAGTCCGACTGTCTCGATTGAAAAAATGGCAATATCTGGATCATAGTGATCGCCACCCTCCCTCCCTCCCTTCCTCCCTCCCTACCATCGGCGCTCGCAGCAAGCATCCCAAAATACCCTCATGGAACGCCCGAGCCGCCCGGAGGCCTGCGAGTGTGAAGGAGAGCAAGGTGCAGACGATGGCCAGGGCGGAGAAACAGCAGAGGAGAGCATATATGTTTAACCCCTTCTGAGCCTGCAGCACGAGGGGGAGGGAGGGAGGGAGGGAGGGAGGGAGGACCGAGTCAGAGGAACAAGAAAATCGAATTTCATAACGAGGTCATTCTAACTCTTATCAACAGCCAGCCTGCCCTTATCCTCCTTCCCTCCCTCCCTCCCTCCCTCCCTCCCTACCCTGAGCCCCTCATCGCTCCAGACGGACAGCCAGAAGTTGCTGCCGATCTGCAGGGCCTGCCCCACCCATAGGCAGGCCACGGCCAGGAAGAACGCCAGCAAGCCGCCAGCGCTGTGTGTGTGTGTGTGTGTGTGTGTGTGTGTGTGTGTGTGTGTGTGTGTGTGTGTGTGTGTGTGTGTGTGTGTGTGTGTTT
>Ga0160420_100496_pt1 | contig 16585 bp, 17 predicted proteins | sample CelAP2metagpilot_FD_108197 | JGI IMG/M metagenome (GOLD analysis project Ga0160420, IMG submission 108197) | Phycosphere-associated microbial communities from algal ponds in Kailua-Kona, Hawaii, USA - Cellana AP2-5-5 metagenome pilot | ecosystem: Engineered > Artificial ecosystem > Aquaculture >... | reverse complement strand
GGTGTACAGGAGTATGGTCCGTGGGGAGGCTCGTCCCCATGATCTTCGGTTTGGTCAACCGCGGCAGGACATGCGGACACTCTATGTGTAGCCTTCCCGCTGACCTCCTCTTTTATCCTCCTTTCCCTTCTCCTCCTGGCCCTGTGTGGGCCGTCCGGGGACTTTGCCAGGTCAAAAAACCTATCAAAGTCGCCAGAAAAACTCGGACGAGAAATAAGGGATGACAACAATTTATTGTTGGAAGGCTCCCCCTCGTATGCAAGTCCTCGAAGACGTCAGGTTGCATGCGATAGTTCTAGAGAGATGTAGGAACTCAAAAGAACTAACCGCAGACGAACGATATACGATATATATATATATATATATATATATATATATATATATATATAGTCACATGCAGAGCATACAGCACGGCCCCCCACAACGAGGAAGGCCAGGACCACTATGAACACAACTCATTCAACGATTCTGGCTCTTTGCAAGGCACGCACAGCCTCTCGATTTTTACCCCGGCTGTTACATATAACAAGTCCTATGTCGTGGTCCTCTGGATCGCTTCGGGGCTAGCTATGCTCGCCATCGTTGCTGTCACGGGCTTCCAGGTCTACTCTGACATCGAAAAAATAAGACGATAGGCAGCACTTGACCCAATCAGTGTCTGGACTAGTCACGAATAGCAACAGGACCGTTGTCGTGGTGACCAAACAGCAAGAACGTTTGCACGCCCTCGATCTTTCCATCCTCAAAATTCAGACAGATCAAGCTGAACTAAGCTCGACCTTACAGACAGAGCAAACCACCTTCCTCACCAAACTCGGCAAAATACAGCAAGCGCGCGCTATGTCCCCCTGCAAATCTCTCCTTGACACCATCCACGACACAATCCCTACCACAGCGGCCGAGCAAATCCATAGAGTTCATCTGTCAAGCTCAAAACGGATGACAGCTGGCGGCCTGCCCCGCCACTGCTGTAGTCGTCGAAGCTCTCCTCGGTCGTTTCACATCAGCCGCCGATGGTCCCTGTACCGGTCGAGGGAATTCGTCTGGCGGCTTGAAAGCTGCCCGCGCAGTGCTGACGTGACGACAGCGACCCGGCAGGCCTTGGGGCAAGCCTAAGGAGGGCTCGTGCCGGACACACCGATGCAGCTCCTCCAGGCGGGTGGACTACGTGCCGATCCCTGCCCGCGGGCATATAAACAACTGCAGGCGACGTATAAGTGTCCAGTGGGAGAAACAACGAAAAAAATTCGCCGGCACGAGTGGAAAAGTGTGAAAAGATGATGGCGGCTGCTGCTGTAGCCGTGCCTATGCTTCTAGGAAGTAACAAGTAGAGTTGAAGGAGAGGGAGAGCAAAAGGATGATATGTAGGAATGAGCGCATGACAGCATACATGTGCGGAAAAGAAAATAAATTGAAATGGAAAAAAAGAGAGGGTGGATAAACAATTACAGAGAGAGAATATGGTTGCATGCTGAAGGGTAATATATTTTACATATACATACCATGCTTTGTATGATAGTTATGATTTTGGCTGGGCAGAAAATCGATATGGAGTGAGAAACACGCATGTTGCGCTGCTACTGACGATGCTTCTGGTACTGCTGTTGATTCTTTCAGTTTTCTTGTCCTTGGTCCACAGAAGGACGCAATAAAATTGCAACAATACTTAAAATAAAGAGATACCCACTATTAAAGCTGCTCATCAGTGAAACGTATTTACACAAACTCACACTCGTACACCGTCCTCCTCACATTTTATCACTTACCTGCCGTTACCGAATCAAAATTAAACGCTCGGTCCGCTATCACTACGCCGACGCCCAGCCTACGGCAAAAATGAATCCTACTTCATCATTTCCGCTCCTGCTTCCCCTTCTCCCCCTCATTTACCACTCAACCCTTGACCACCCCTGGATCCGCCGCCGGCTTCCTCATTGTGCTAAATGGACTCTGACACAAGGCATCATCACTCGCAATCTGATACAAGCAAGTGAGTGTCACCGCTGCGAAAGGCATGTTGCTCACTTCCTCTAGGGTACTGTGAGAGTGAACCAGCATGGAGCCCAACTGAATCAACTCATTCGCCCCATCCCCCACAACGTGCACCCCAATGATCGTATGCCTCACCTTCCCTCCCTCCCTCTCGCCTCCCTCCGCCTTGGCAATAATCTTCAAAAAGCCGTTCAAATCCCCACTCAACCTCCCCCGTGCCAAGTCCTTAAAGTACGCATACCCATACACAATCCCCCCCCCCACCCCACCCTCTGATGCATACTTTTCCCCCCGGGCCAGCACCTCCTCGGTCGACACCCCGCTACTCGCAATCTCGGGCACCGTCCACAAGGTCAAGGGCGCCTCCATCCGCTTCAATAACGCCAAACTTTTCTCCCTCTCCTTCTCCTCCTCTTCCTCATCATTCCCTCCCATCTCCGCAAAAAAATCGTCTCCCCCCGCCCAGTCCTCAAGCGTTACCTCCCCCTGCCCCATCAACACTCCTAATCCATCCCCTTCTCCCCTTTCCTTCTCCCTTTTCCGTTCCTCTTCCCGTTCCTTCTCCTCCCGGAACAACAAATCAGTCACCACCCTTGCGCTCTGCTGCGCAAACGACGCCAATCCTGGCGGGCCGATCACGTCCCCGATGGCAAAGACCCTTGGGTTCGCCGTTCGAAAGTCCTTATCGACAATAATCCTGCCGTATTTTCCTACCTCCACCCCAACGTTCTCACAACCGATTTTTTCACTGTTTGCGTCCCTGCCACCGCTGTAGAGGACTAGACCCACCTCTATTTGCTTTCGGCCGCCGTCGTCTTCCTCCACCAATATGTCCTTTTCTTCCTCTAGACCTTCGCCTCCCGTAGAGGTGAGGTTCTCGAATTCAAAACGCACCTGAATAGAAGGAGGGACAAAGGAGGGAGGCGTGTGAATATGGCGGGACGGAACCCTTGTATTCTTAGGTTTCCCCTGTCTCCCTCCATGCCACTCTTCTTGCATCTCTCCCATCCTCCGTCTTACCATTCTATCATCACCAACTTCGAAGCGGCTAACAGGGTTGTGAATGATCTGAATCCCATTCCTGGCCATGTCTGCTTTGATGGCTCCCTGAAGCTCCTTGGGGAGGAAGGGGAGGAAGGCCTCTTCCCGACATAAGAGGAAGGTGGGCAGGCCGAGCGCTGCAAATACTGTTGCGTACTCCACAGAGATGACGCCACCGCCAATGACGGCTAGGGACTCAGGCAGCTCTTTCAGGTTGGCCATTTGGGTGGCATCGATGACCAGGCGGGACGTGTAGGGGATGGGGACGCCGGGGCGGAGTTCCTGAGAAGGGAGAGAGGAAGGGAGGCAGGAGGGGACGGGGAGTGGGTAGACTAGCAAGCAGGAATGTATACGTGAGACTGAGTACATACCTTGGGCCGGGAAGGGCGAGAGCCAGTGGCGATGACGACGTAGCGCGATTGGAGTTCGACGCAGCCAGTGGGCCGACAGACGCGGACGGTTACGATGTCCTTGCTGTCAGTTTCGGATGGAAGGAAAAACGGGAGAGAGATGAAGTAAGGACGGCAGTGAAAAACTAAGCACATAAGCAGACGGATAGGATGTTTGGGATAATCAAGCCAGCCCGCGGGTCGTCAAAACTCTTCAGCCCCACTTATTAAGCCCTGCCTTCCTTTTCCATGCCTCCCTCCTTCCCTCACAATCATCACGTACTTATCTGGGTCCCACGTATCATTTACCAGCAACGCCGAGCCGATGTACAAATCACAATCATTCTTCATCAGCCTCTCTCTCGTTTCCGCGGCCTGGTACACCTCGGCCTCTGACTTGAGGGCTGGGAACCTCTTTCCCCACAGGCGTTTTATTTGCTTCATCCGATCCCCACCCACCTGGTCCACCGTCTTCAGAATTCTTTTCGCGGCCTCTCTGACAGCTTTAGATGTCAAACCTGTGGGCCCCCCGAAAGCTTTCTTAATCTCGACAATGGCCACTTTTTGACCGAGTTGGGCCGCTTTACATCCGGCTGTCTCTCCCGCAGGGCCGGACCCCAACACAATCAAGTCGTAAGGTTCGTCGTCGAGCTTCTCCGGGAAAGCGGTTTGAGACAAATCAGGCAGACGCACTTGCTCCGGCGTGGCGCGTACCTGCGTGGTGAGACGACGGGCTTCTGCCAGTGATATTGAAGCAGCTGTAGGGGCGGTAATGCTAGGACGCAGACCGCCCCAAACAAACGCCTCGTCTTGTTGTAGAAGGAGCAGAGCGAGCAGGGCAAAAAGGAGAGTAGAGACATTCACCCAAGGCATTGAAGGCTCGCGCATGCTGCCTTTGACAGCGGTCTGTGCATGGGAAGAAAGAGAGTAGTTGAGTGGTGAGTGGGTGGGTGAGAAGCGCGGCACTGTGTTGGTTGCTGGAATGTACTTTTGTAGAGAAGTACACGTGCATGTACTCTAAAGCTTATTTGTGTTGCTCATCTATATTTTTCGCTTTCTTTCGTCAAATCGTGCATGATAGGTGGAGGAGGACTGTCCTGGACGGACAAGGGAAGGAGGTTTCGTGCACCATCTTTTTGTGTATTTGTGTATGACGACGCTTGACAGTAGTGATCACCAGCCCATCAATTATTAACTCGTGCAATACGTCCACGCTCTGCCAAACTCGAGACTTTTATTCGTGCACAGCCACATGACAGGGCGGGCGGATAAAAACATTTTTTTGAAACAAGTCACATTCATAAAAGGTTGCTTAAGGAGCGATGAGAGGCAGAAGCAGGATCTGCACAAGAACCAACCTAGTTGCACACCTGCTGGATGCGTGTCCATGTCCTCGTGCTAGTTCGTATGCATTGCTATATTTGAGACACACCTGACTGAGATGCTAAACCCTGACTGAGATGCTAAAATTTAGCCTCCCCACCCTGCACTGCACCCCCAGCAACGTACAGGCGCCCCTTCAGAGAGCAAAGTAAACGTGCCCCTGCCGCCCTTTTACGACAACCTCGCCATAATCATGCTCCTTCGCCATGGCAGCAAGAAACTGTCTGTCATGCCTCGGCTTACGTCTATGATCAGGTAAGTCTCAGTGGAGAAGTCAGAGTGTATCAGGGGGGTTGCTGCTGCTGCGGTGGAAGTACAAGCGGGAATTCGGTGCGTTAGAGACTGTGTATGTCTGACAATCGTCTGCGTTATTGCGACCACTGCTTCCAGCATTTATGTGTGAGATCACCAGTAATGTGTGTGGTGGAATCTGGCGGGCGCATCCACGGCCTCAAACGCCACACAAGCAAGAGCCACACAAGAGCAGGATTAGAAGATAAACGTCAACCCTCTACACTCCCCCTCTTTTCCCCCCCTTTCCCGTCCCCATTCCTATCCTACTCTTGTAGAAGTATCACTTCGGAGACAAAATCATGGGCGACGGCGTTGAACGAGCCGCTGGTGAAGACCGACCCTGACTTATATGCCATCATTGAGCAAGAGAAGATCCGGCAGCAGGAGTCCTTAGTGCTGATTGCCTCAGAGAATTTCACGTCCAAGTAAGTGGTCGTCCAGAAAAGGCTTGAAATAAGAAAACTGAAGACATCTTGATGAAAAAAAAGAGTAAAGTGTGTCTCCGTGACCAACTCATGTCTTTGACCATCGCATGTTTTGCATCATTCCTCCTCCCTCCATCTTTTCCGCCTTCAGGTCAGTGTTCGACGCCCTCGGCTCTGTCATGTCCAACAAGTACTCGGAGGGCTACCCGGCCGCACGCTACTATGGTGGCAATGAGAATATTGACAAGGCAAGACAAATATTATAGGGGATACAAAGAAATAGCGCGATTCTCATCCCTCCCTTTTTTCGTCCCTTCTCTCCCTTCTCCCCCGCTAGGCACCCCGACCTCAGTGATCAAGACCTGCATGTCTGACCTCACCCCTCCCTATGTCACTCCTTCCTTCAATAGGTAGAATCTCTCTGTCAGAAACGCGCTTTAGACGCCTTTGGCCTGGACCCCAAAGAGTGGGGCGTGAACGTGCAAACCCTCTCGGGCTCGCCGGCCAACTTCCAAGCGTACACCGCGGTGCTTGCGCCTCACGACCGGATCATGGCCTTGGACCTGCCCCATGGCGGGCACCTTTCTCACGGGTATCAGACTGATAGCAAGAAGATTTCGGCGGTATCGATTTTTTTCGAGACGTTCCCGTATCGGTAGGTGAGGGAAGGGAGGGAGAAAAAGGAGGAAGGGAGGGAGAAAAAGGAGGGAGGGAGAATGGAGGGATGGCGGAAGGGAGGGAAGACGGGAGAGCTATGTATGTCAAAAACTTGTGCTTGATGCGGCTTTTTTTACGCCACGTCCGAAGGTTGGACGAGTCGACAGGGAGGATTGACTACGACAAGATGGAGGAGAACGCCGCCTTGTTCCGGCCCAAGCTGTTGGTGGCGGGGGCCTCGGCATACGCCCGGACGATCGATTACGAGAGGATGAGGAAGGTGAGCTTATCCCTCCCAGCAAGCCTCTCTTTATTTCTTTCTCTGCCCGCTTTATCAGACACCCTTCAGATTCTTCTTACCTATCTCTCCCCCTCCCTTCCCCCTCTCACTACCTCTCTCCCCCCCCCCCCTTTCCCCTCTCACTAACTCTCTCAGATTGCTGACAAACACAATGCTTATCTCCTCTCCGACATGGCACACATCTCGGGCTTGGTAGCCGCAGGCGTGATTCCTTCTCCTTTCCCCCACTCCGACATCGTGACAACGACGACTCACAAGTCTCTGCGCGGCCCGAGGGGGGCTATGATTTTCTACCGGAAGGGGGTGAGGAAGGTGACGAAGAAGGGGGTGGAGATACCCTACGACTTGGAGGAGAAAATAAATTTCGCCGTCTTCCCGGGCTTGCAAGGGGGCCCTCACAACCACACCATTGCTGCCCTGGCCACGGCGCTCAAGCAGGTGGCAACCCCTGAGTTCAAAAAGTACCAGGAGCAAGTGCTCAAGAACAGCGCCAGGCTGGCGGATACTCTCTTGAAGGCGGGCTACTCCCTCGTGTCCGGCGGCACGGACAACCATTTGGTGCTCGTCGATTTGAAGCCGCAGCAGGTAAGACCCATCTCTTCCTTCTTGATTCCCTCCCTCGCTCCCTCCCTCCCTCGCTCCCTCCCTCCCTGATGGAATCTTCCATATGACGTGGGCATATGGGCGAGAGGGCGCAACAAGAGGATAACAAACCTCATCTCCCCTCCATTCATTCCTTCCATACTCTCTCCCCTCTTTCCTTCCTCCTTCTTCCCTCCCTTCCTCTCTGTAGGTGGACGGCGCCCGTGTGGAGCGTGTGATGGAGCTTGCCAACATGGCGGCCAACAAAAACACGGTGCCCGGGGACAGGAGCGCCTTGACGCCCGGGGGCATTCGTATCGGCTGCCCGGCCTTGACGAGCCGGGGGTTTACGGAGGAGGACTTCGAGCAAGTGCGTTCAATCTTTGTTTCACTCCCTAGCTTTTCATTACTTCCGTACTTGTTTGTGAGTCTTGAGAGACAAAGAGCACGCCGTGACCTTTCCCTGCTTCCCTCCCCCCCTGCCCCCCTTTAGGTCGGCCACTTTTTCGACCGGTCCGTGAAAATTGCCCAAGCCATCAAGAAGGAAACGGGCCCCAAGATCAAGGACTTCAAAGAGGCCTTGAAGGATGGCCCGGGGAAATACGGAGAGGTGACGAAGCTCAAGGAGGACGTTGTGGCCTTTGCCAAAAAGTTCCCGACTGTTGGGTTCTAGGGAGGAAGCGGACATAGACAGACAGGCGGAAAAAGAGGAAGAGAGTGAGGAAGAAAGCGCTGTTGAGTCTCACCGGTGAGTGTGTGCGCGTGTGTTATATAAAATATTCAAGGAGAAGGATAGAGTTTCTCAAGGCTGTGTGTGATTTGTGTGTGAGTTAAGAAAGGGAGAGCAGTGAAAGGACTGTAGGACGTGCCTACACCTGAACAGCTTGAATGATAAAAAAGAAGAGACTGTGGAGAGATGGACATGCAACCGAGATCACAGAGGTTGCCCTCCTCATCTGCTGCTCGCTTACGTGGGTCGTTCTCCCTTCATTTTAGCTTTCTATCTTTCTACTGACTCCTTCCTCTTACACCTCTCCCCCTTCTGAAGTCTTCAACCACGTGGACCATCATACCAGATTGCAGCACAGCTCCTCACACCCTCTTTTTCATCGACAAAAATGCACCCTCTGCTACTATTCTCCCCCCTTCTCCTCCCCCCACTCCTTTACGACGACTTTTTAACCGTCCCCACCTGCGCCGGCCGGATGACGCGCCCATTCAGCGTGTACCCCGTCTTCAAAACCTGCCCTACGCTCCCTCCCTCCCTTCCTGCCTCTTCGTACTCGAATAGCGCATCGTGCAAGTGCGGATCAAACGTGTCCCCCGGCTTGCCGAACTTCACAATCTTATTCGCTCCGAACACCTTCTGAAGCTGCGTGTCCGTCATTGCCACCCCCTCCACCAACGTCGCTAACAGCCCTCCTTCACGACCTCCCTCACTATTGTCGAGAATTTCTTGAGGGACACTCTCGAGGGCACGACCGAGGTTGTCGGCCACGTCTAGCAGCTGCTTGGCGAAGGACTGGAGGGCGAACTGTTTGGCGCTCTCCATGTCACGGCGGGCAATGGTGCGGACGTTCTCCATTTCGGCAAGGGTGTAGAGAACCTTGTCTTTCAGTTCCTTGTTTTCGGCGGTTAGTTTCTCTATGAGCTTGGTTTGCTCGTCTTTTTCCTATGGTGAAGGGAAGCGAAGGAGGGGAGAGAAGCGAAGAAGGGAAAGGGAGGAGGAAAGGGTGAGAGCGGCCTCAGGGACTCGAGTGCTATTTGTCCAGGCTTGCCCCTTTACAGCATTCAGAGCGCGAAATAGTGCTCAAAGTAGAAGGAATTGGGAGCGATAAGTAACTGTACCTCTTCTGTTGCTACTGCGGCTGCTGCCTTGTGCCCCTCTGCTCCTGCCTTTTCGCCCTCCGCTGCTTTGCCCTGCAATGGTTTGAGAAAGGAAAGAAACGCGAACAGAATCAGAGGAATTGACGATCACAATAAATAATCAGATTGCTGCTTCTCAAGCACTCCAATCTATGCACGTACGTTGCCCTCCCCTGCGCCTGTGCCCTGGCTCATGAACGTGCGCCTACTGACACTGCTGATGCCTCTGGGGAAAGCCGCTGTCCGAGACCCAAACACGCTCCGTGCCATCATCTCCGTGGACAGCAAAGGCGTAGACTGCGACCATTGGGTGGCGACACTTATTGCGTTTGAGTAGGGGAAGGAGGGAGTGTGAGGACGGTGCGTGGAAGAGTGAGACGGAAGGGAAGGACGGGGGGGTGGGGAAGAGGGGAGGAGGCTACTTACGCTGGCCGAGCAAAGGACTTCAGCCCATGTCCCACCCTACTGCAGGCGGACGTCAACATGGTCGATGATGGCGTGGTCACTGTGTTATGTGTGTTCACGGTACTCATGCGTTGGTAAACGGGAATGGAGAGGAGGATGCTGACGATGCAGCTGTGAATACCATAGCTGCATGTATGTCCTGACTCTGGCTGCAGCTTAGCCCTTGCAACAAAAGAAGCCAAACTTAATCGTGTGTCCTACCCCAAAAACAACACATATTCACAGGGGCAAGGACAAGGCCGTGTCCGCACAAGACGTCGAGGAGGGCAGGAGCTGAGTGGCTGAATGATCGCACCTCGTAGTGCTTCAGTCGCCTCCTGGATGGGAACGATGCTGCTGCTTTTGCTCCAGAGCGCAAATGCCTTTCAAGAGCCCGCATTTGTTGCGGCACGACGAGGGGGAGTCGGCAGGCGTGGCGTAATGGGAGTGGCAGGGCAAACGATGCGAAGGAGAATTGGAGCCTTGCGAGGTATATGCTTTACTTGCTCCTGGGAGGGAGGTTACACAAGGGGAGCAGTGAACGTCTGTCCACACTTGAGACTGCTGTATGGATATTGTCATCTCCTCTTTTGACCATCACCAGCGCACCTCTCTCATTTCTCATCTCCACCACTTCACCCCACAGCCTCCTCCTCCCCCTCCTCTTCCCCCAAACGCGTCATCTTTCTCGGCACACCGGATGTCGCCGCCCTCTCACTCTCCCTCCTCCTCACGGCATCCAAAGAAGGCCGGGGCGGCAACTTTAGTATCATTTCCGTGGTTACTCAACCCCCTGCACCTTCCGGCCGCAAGCTCAAGCTTACGCCCTCCCCCGTTCAGACACTGGCGGAATCCGCCGGCCTCCCCGTCCTCACACCCGACAAAGCCAAAGACCCCGCATTTCTATCCACCCTCCAGGCGCTCCAACCAGACCTGTGTATCACTGCTGCCTATGGGAACTTTCTCCCTTCCTCCTTCCTCGCCCTTCCACGCTTTGGCACGCTGAATATCCACCCATCCCTCCTCCCCAAATATAGAGGAGCTAGCCCGGTGCAACGCACTTTACAAGCAGGCGATGCTATGACAGGCGTGTCTGTCTTATTTACTGAGCTGAAAATGGATGCCGGGCCGATTCTGAGGCAGGTCGGTCACCCTTTAGAAGGGGAGGAGAAAGCACCGGAGTTACTCCGGGAACTGTTCGCGGAAGGGACGGAGGCATTGATTCAGGCCTTACCCTCTGTCTGGGATGGCACTGCCACTCCCCAAGAGCAGGATGAGGAGCAGGCGACGAAAGCGAATAAAATAACAGCAGCAGAAGCGGGGATATGTTTTGAGAAGGAAAGTGCCAGGACGATCCATAATAAAGTAAGGGGCTTCGCTGGCTGGCCGGGCACTTGGGCCTGGTTTGAGCTCGTCGAGGAGGAGGAGGGAGGTAAGAAGAGTGATGAGATAGTACGATTAAAGATTGTGACGACACGCGTTGTGGAGCAGGAAGGGGAGGGTCGGAAGGAGGCGGGGGGAAGGGGAGTGGAGCTGGTGGGTGGAAAGACAGGATGTTTGAGGGTTGTGTGTGGGGACGAGAGTGTGCTGGATTTGCTGGAGGTGCAGCCACCGGGAAAGAAGGTGATGGATAGTAAGAGTTATGCGAACGGGTTGAGAGGGAGGACTTTACGGTGGAGGCCGATGCCGAAAAAGGAAGTGGAGGAGGGAGTGGAGGGGGCATGAGGGATTTTGAATGAAACCGACTGCGAAAAATTATATCTTTGTCAACCAATCGTGAACCTTTTCCTCGGCGTCGTTTCCCTTTCTGTACATCGCGTATCATCCCCTCGTTCAAACAATACTTTCTAATGCTTTCGACTACGCCCCCGTTGGTGTGAATAGGCGACCTATTTACTCGTCTGGTCGAGAAAAAAAGATTTCCCCTTTGCCTTCATGTTTTTCTCATTTCATCTCGTCTTTGATCTGTTGGTTTGTGTGTATGCATGGCGCCTGTAAGTCGTAGATCAGATAAGCGTGTAAAAATGACGCAGGACCTTGCCCTGATTCTCCCTACTGCGCTTTCCTTGTTTTTTTTTTCACTCACCTTCTCAAGGACCGCCTCGAACTCCTCTTGCCGCGTCGCCACCATGCTAGCCAACACCGGGTCTTGATCTGTCAGCCAGAGCAAGAAGGTAGGGTAATCGTTTAGCTCGAGTGCCTTGTAGAATGAGAGCGTGGCCAAATTTAGTGAGATGCCCAGGCGGCAAAAAAGATCTCGACATTGTCAATCCGCCAACAAACCTTGGTCCAATGGGGGAAATTCAACCAATCGACGCATGATAAATCCAAGGCAGCGTGTACCAGTTCTTGTTGTTTTTGGGTAGCGTGGGCGTTGTCCTTGGTGGCACCTGCCTGCCTTCCCATTGGGAAAGACGAGTTTGGCCTAGAAGCAACGAGAGGGGGGGAGAAAATAAAGATGCTCTTTCTTCGACTCCATGACTCCAGTGGCCGCGCGACTAGGCGAATGGGTAGATTGTCTAATATGTAGGGGCTTCCACCCCCCCGCTTCCACACCCCCTTCCCAACCTCCTACCCTTTTTTTGGGTTTGGTCCGCAAACGGCAACTTTTGAAACGACGCCATCATATCCAGCCCGATCGCCGTCCGCTTTGCCATACATATTTCGTCCCCATGACCGCTTACTATGGCAGTGCATGCACGCACGTGTCATAATGTGTACGTGCACGCACGAGGCCGCGTAGTGCTGACATGTGGTCGGCGGTTGTGCTTCCAGTATGCGTCTCGATCGTTAGAGGTGTATGACCCAACCCACTCCATTGCTTCATCTCACTATCATCCATTCCATCGTATATGCCCCTCAAACACCTACAGACAGGAAATTGAACGGCTCTTAAAAAACGCCAGCAAGATCCCATGGATAACCTCCGGTAAGTCGCCAGGATAACCATCGATTAGCAGCCAGGCCCGCGCTTTTCTTCGTAAAACATGCAGCACGGGAAAGGCAAAGGTGGAGGCTTCGGAAGAAAGAGCGGCGCGGACCACGTGCAAAGTTTTAAGCGGCTGCTGCAGGGTAAGGGGCAAGCAAAAAACGGAATCAACGACAGTAGCATCGTCCCTGGTGGTCAGCGACGGCGCATCGAATTCCATAAGGCCCGCAAGCCCCAGAATGGCTTCATCTCCCTCTCCACCCCGATCACCTCCACCAACAGCAGCAGCAGCAGCAATAACGGCCTCGCCGCCGGCTCGAGCTCCAAGAAATCTAATGCCCGCGACGTAGGAGCGGCTGCCATAGGTTTACCAGCACCCGAAAAGGGCCTCTTTCCCGAGTCAAAAATCCGCTCATTGATGTCTTGGGTCGGCGTGGGGAGGACAGGGCCAGGGCTGTACAATCTGGGCAACACCTGCTTCCTCAATGCGACCTTGCAATGCCTCGCATACATCCCCCCATTGGCTCAATATTTCATTGAAGGAGGAGGGTCATCATTGTCATTGTCCTCGTCCATGCAGCGTATTCCAGGTGGAGGTGGTGGAGGAGGAGGAGGAGGAGGAGGGTGGCTAGGTCTCGTGCGTGACTTGATCGTGAACATGCACACAGGCCGAGGAAGCGGCAGCGATATAGGAGGCGGACGAGCAGGAGGAGAGAGCAGCCATCGCACGCACCACCACAGTCATAATCATTACCACTATCATCACCAGAAGCAGCAGCAACAGCAGGTCTCCTGCCGGGAAGGCTCCCGGAGCCCCATCTCCCCCAAGGCGATCGTCGGCAACCTCAGAGCTCTGAATAAACACTTTCGGGTAGGCCGTCAAGAAGACGCGCATGAATTTCTCCGGCACCTTATCGATGCCCTGCAGAATGCGTGCTTGAAAATCGCCAAGGTCAAGAGCAATGCTGGCCACCGGCTGGCGGAAACGACGTTTGTGCACCGGATTTTCGGCGGGTATCTCCGATCGCAGGTCAAGTGTACGGGTTGTGGGTTTGCTAGTGACACGTACGACAGCTTTTTGGATTTGTCGTTGGAGATTCATGGGAAGGTGGGGACCTTGGAGGAGGCCTTGGCCCGGTTCACGGCCGTGGAGACCCTGGACAAGGCGAACCGGTGGAGGTGCTCGAGTTGTAACCATCTGGTGTGTGCCAAGAAGCAGCTGACAGTGCACACAGCGCCAAATGTGTGTACTGTCCAATTGAAGCGGTTCATGTTTGGCTCCCGAAGCTCCAAGGTAGGTAAGGGGATCAGCTACCCCGAGGACTTGCGCCTGCCTGTCTCGGGGCCCGAGCGCGCGGCCGAGTACCGACTGGCCGGCGTGTTGGTGCACGCGGGGGCGAGTGTGAATATGGGTCACTATTTCTCCTTTGTTAAGGCGGGGAATGGCATGTGGTACGAGATGGATGACTCGCACGTGTCGCAGGTAGGGGTGCAGACCGTGTTGAGGCAGCACGCCTACCTTCTGTTTTACGTCAAGGTCGTCAAACCCGCCCTCCCTCCCTTCCTCCCTAATTTTACGGGAAAGAGAATGGCGGAGATGGAATCGGGATTAAAAAAGGAAGAGAAGAAGAAGGAGAAGAAGAAAAAGAAGGAGGAGGAGGACGACGTAGGGAAGGTGATGACTAAGAAGGAGAGGAAGGAGGAGAAGAAGGAGAAGAAGAAGGTGGCAGACAAGTCCAAGAGAAGAGCCGAGGCCAAGGAAGAGGAACAAAAGCAAGCCGCCGCCACCACTGCTACAGCAGCAGCAGCAGGGACCACCACCAGCACTACTACTGCCATTAGCAGTATTTGTAGCAGCAACAGCAGCAACAGTATTGTGGAGCAAAGGCTGGCCACCCCAGGGTGGAGCCAAGTGTTGGCGAAGATGAGAGAAGAAGACGCCCGAGCAGAAGACCCTACCAAGGATTTTATGGTCGGTTTGAGGGGGAAGGGGGGAAGGGAGGAAGACGAAGAGGGAAGACTGCTGAGCATGGTAGACCATTCGTGGGCGCAATGTAAGGACTTGGCGATGTTCATGCAACAGGCACGGGATGCGGAGGGAGGGAGGAAGGGGTGGAAGGAACGAGAGAGGGGCGATGATAAGAAAGGGGAGAAGGAGAAAGATAACACAGGAATACAGCAGCAACAGGTTGTTGGTGATCTGAAGATGAAAGAAGAGAGAGAAGAAGAGGAGGAGGAGAACGCGGCCGAGAAAGGAGAGTCTTCCTCGTCTTCCTCCTCGTCTTCCTCCTCCTCTTCTCCTCCTTCTGTGGGCAACACCACCGATGGCGATGATGCCGACGACCCCTACGATTCCTCCGCTTCAATCTCCTCCCCTTCCTCCGTCTCCTCCTCCTCATCAAGCACCTCCTCTTTCATTCCTGCCCTCGATATGGGTAAAATTGTCCTGGGTTATAATTTCGCAGGCAAGTTTTTCCGGACCCGCTTCTCACGTCGACGATGGCAACGGACTTTTTCTCCCTGGGCACGGCATCAGCGGGAGGAGAAGGCTGCCCTTTCAGGGGAGAGGGGGGGAGAGGAGGAGGAGGAGGAGGAGGAGGAGGAGGAGGAGGAAGAATGCAAAGACGAAGAGACGGAGATTCATATTGATGGAAAAGAGGAGCTGAAGACGGCAGATCTTATTGAAATAGGTCGTAAATCACACATGCCGAGAAGCAGCAGCGGCAGCAGCAGCAGCACGGGCGCGATGCCCTCATCTTCTTCGTCCTCCATTTCTTCTTCTTTCGATTCCACCACTGCAACTGCGGTCGCAACCTCCAGGGCCAAAAAAGAGAAAAGGACAGAAAACCCTGGACAAAGAGTGTTGCGACGGGATGAGGAAGCAATCGTGATGGTGCCACGATCTTTTCGAGGAGGAGGAGAGAAAAGGGAGGAAAGCAGGAAGAGGCAATTCGATCCCCGGGCGCTGCGAGCGATGAAGGATGCTTCTTTGAGTGATCTAGGTACGTAGTGGGGCAGGGAGAGGAGAAATTCAGGGCGTCAGCTATGTATTCATAGACCGAATGGATGAGAATAATCTATTTTCTTCACTTGGCCAGCGTGAGATACTCGAAGGACATGCGCATCGATTTATGCCTAATAGACACAAACTAATTTTTAACACTCTCACTTGCGACACTCCCATACAACACACACAGTTGGACAGTGGGACAACATGGACGAAGAGGAAGCAGCAGTCACCAAGGAGATGAATGAGGCACGAGACAAGGTCATCGCACAAACCAAGCGAGAGGAGAGAGTCCAGCGAGGTAAGAGGCAGCTTAGTGAGTATGCAGCGGCGGTCGTGGCCGGGAAGAAGAAGAAAGTCAAGGGACAAAAGGAGGGCGGGGAGGTATACGAGATTTTTGAGCATAGTGGCGGTGGTGATGGCGGAAAAAATAAAAGTAACCCGTTCGAGACGCGACAGATGGAGCTGCAGGAGCGAAAGAGGGGACCGGGGTCAGCTCCGGTGGGTGGAAACACAAGGGGAAGAGGGACACGAAGGGACAGGCCCTTGCAGTCGTAGTAGACAGAAGAAAGATGAAGAACCGCTAGAAGGGGGAAAAGTTAAGAAATTTCATATTTGGTCACTTTTCGAGGATTTGTTTGTTTTTTCCATTCTTGGCTCCCAATCGGGCCACAAGAATTTGTTGCATATTCATCCCTTATTATTGTCCGAGTTTTCCTAGCGACTTTGACAGATTTTTTGATCAGGCAAAGTCCCCGGACGGCCCACACAGGGCCAGGAGGAGAAGGGGGAGGAGGACTAAAAAGGAGGTCAGAGGGAAGGCTACACATAGAGTGTCCGCATATCTTGCCGCGGTTGACCAAACCGAAGATCATGGGGACGAGCTTCTCCACGGACCATACTCCTGTACACCCGTAGGATGTTACGTGCCCCATTGCCGTCCCAGGACACGAGCTGTTCACAGGTGTCACACCAATACAGTCCTCGGATGGCCCGCCCATGACCTCCTCCTCCTCCTCTGCCTCGTCCTCCTCTGCCTCGTCTTCCTCCTCCTCCTCCGCCTCCTCCTTCCCCTCCTCCTCCTCCTCTGCTTCCACCGCCTCCTCCCCCTCCTCCCCTTTCCCTTCCTCCTCCTCCCCCTTCTTCCCCTTCCCCCCCCTCTTCCTCCGCCTCCTCCTCCTCCTCCCCTTCCTCTTCCTCCTCCTCCTCTTCTTCCTCCTCCTCCCCCTCCTCCTCTACCCCCTTCTTCTTCCTCTTCTTCTTCTTCTTCTTCTT
>Ga0160420_100494_pt1 | contig 16630 bp, 23 predicted proteins | sample CelAP2metagpilot_FD_108197 | JGI IMG/M metagenome (GOLD analysis project Ga0160420, IMG submission 108197) | Phycosphere-associated microbial communities from algal ponds in Kailua-Kona, Hawaii, USA - Cellana AP2-5-5 metagenome pilot | ecosystem: Engineered > Artificial ecosystem > Aquaculture >... | reverse complement strand
TGGAGGGGAGGAGGGGGCGGGGGAGGGGGGGGGGGAGGGGGATATGAAGGAGGAGGAACTGGACCAGATTCTGGATAGGAAGAGGATGTTCGAGGAGGGTGGTCTGAGCGTAGAGGGACGAATGTATGACTTAGTGGTGATTGGAGGAAGTGATTTGTTGAGTGGGATCAGTCAGGGGGGGAGGGAGTGAGGGAGAGATGGGGGAAGGAGGTAAGACTAATGTTCCAATAGTAAGGAAAGCTGAGGATGAGGATGATAATAAACATGGAAAGGAAATAGAGATGACAAAAAGTACTTCTTTGAGTTCAGCCCCTTGGTCTTGCTTTCTCCTTGTGTGTTAATGCCGTCCAGTAAAACATGCTATCCACACATGTGAGTACTTTGTGTCAGTGTCTCTGTCTCTTCCTTTCTCTTTGTTATTTTTATTTTTATTGAATTTGATTGATTTGTTTCATTTTTATGAAGGGACAATGCATTTGATTGCCACACGAGACAGAAAGCTTTTTCCTTCCCACTCTGCTTCCTCTTCTCGTCAGCGCCTCCCTTGGTGACCGTGCGTCTCCCTCATTTTGGATGATCTGCAGTCAACGCCCTTCTAGCGCTGCTGTTTGTCGTCCATCACCTTCTTCCCAAAAAATTGAGTGATGCGAAGCATGCTCCCACTGCCGGGGCTCCTGCTCTTTGTACTACTGTTGCTGCTCGGGGTCGTCTTTGTCTTCAATCCTCCTCCTCCTCCTCCTCCTCCTCCTCCTCCGCCGCCGCCGCCGCCGCCACCGCCACCGCGGCCGCCTCCTCCTCCTCTTCCTCCCCCCCCCCCTCCTCCTCCTCCTATAGGCGAAGGCAGCGTGTTCGCACTTTTCCAGTAAACTCCCGGCAGAGGGACTGACGTTGCAGGCGCCGTTTCCTGCCTCTCCTCTATCCCTGCCTTCGCTTGCCTCTCTTCCCTTCCTCCGGATTCACCCGTTTGTTCGTTACCCACACTTAAACGCCCTCCATCCATTTTCCCCTCCCCATCGTCCTCTCTCTCCCTCCTCTTCTTCCCTCCCCCTCGTCCCCCCCCCCCTCGTTCCACCACTTCCTCCTTTGTTTTCTTCGCGCCAAAAAAATGAGTTATTTGCATCCCCGCCTCTGGTTTTCTCGGGGCCCTCTCCCCCTCTCCCATCTCATAAGCCACCATTCCCCCCATCAGCAAAGCATTTTCTGGTGCCTTTCCTTCGGCGTCATTCAAGAAAAAAACGTACACATCCCGCCCTCCCTCCCTCCCTCCCTCCCTCCCTCCCTCCCTCCATCTCTTCACTTTGTCCACATACAACGCTAGTTCCTCCCGTGAGTAATCCCAGGCATGCTCTTCCTTCAGTCCATGCAGCCTTAAGTAGACACACGAAGGAGAAGGCAACTCCTCGATCTCCTTGCTTAGAGCTTTGGTTTGAGGGAGCGCATGGAGGACGAGGATCCACCCGTGGGAGTGAAGGAAGGTGTACGTCTCCGCGCAAAACCACGAGGGATGACGGAATTCGAAGGCGACCTTCCAGGGACAGGGGGAAACAAGAGATGTGTAGGGATGGAGGGCAGTGGCGAGGCGGTGGAGGGAGAGGAGGTCAAGGGTGAACGAAGGGGGGAATTGAAAGAGTATGGGGCCACGAAGGGAGGGAGGGAGGAGGGAGGCGCGATCGAAGAAAAGGGGAAGCTCGTGTGCGAGAGCGGCAGGATGCAGGGGGCGGGAGTGTTGCTCTTTTTTGAGTAGAGAGGAGGAGGAGAAGGAGGAAGGTGGAGAAGAGGATGAGGGGGAGACATCAGTCGGCGTGTTGCTGCTGGTATTGGCGCTCCTGCTCCTGGTGGCTTCCCCCCCGTGGGTGATGGTTTTCTTCATCTTGAGCGTGAATTTGAAGTTTGGGTTGACGGGCTGGACTTGGGCAATCCAGGTGGCGATTGTTGCTTCGCTCGGTACGCCTGATCGTATGGATTTACGTAAATAATAGAGTGTATTGTAAGGAGACGACTGGTGCGGGCCCCTGCTTCAGTGTGTTTTCATTTGTCGCTCCTTCACATCGTGCCTGGCACGCCTTGCAGGACGAGGGAGATTTAAGTGAGGAACAAGAAAAGGATTGAGAAGGAGAATGAAACATCATGCACCAAACCAGCGAACAGTGGCAGTGGTAGCACTAAAGTGGCAAGCACTCTTCTCTCCTTGTTATGTCCCTCCTCCTCTCTCTACCTCTCGACTCTCTTCTTTTCCCTATTCCCCCAGTAGCAACTATAGACTCTCATGAATAGTCAACCCTCTCCCTTCAATGCTTTAAGTCTCGCGTACCATAAAAGGTGGTGTTTATCTCGCACGCGTTGAACGTCTGGGCGTAAAACTGCAACTCCTTGGCATGGGATAGTCCTATTTGTTTTGTTGCGGAAAAAAGGGGGAATGATGCGACGTCGTCTCCATACAATCACAAATTATCGGATGTATCACAGGGCACGTGAAAGAAGGAGCAGGGAGAGGCTCGAGGGTATGCACATGTGCTCCCTCCCCGTAAGGCTCAGCACACAAAAAAACTTACCGTGAGGGTAAAAGCTCTTCCGCCAGTGTGGGTACGAATAACCCGCCGTCCCAAGGAAGAGGCGGCCATGCGATGCAGGAGGAACGTTAGTGGTACCATTGTCCTGCTCCCCCTTCATTGACGCGACTTGGCTGAGGTGGGGAGGGGGAAGGCGCGGGGGTGGCGGTTTGGGAGACGTGCGGAACAATTGGAGCAACGTCTTTGGCGAGAGAAGGAGGAGGGGCGCTTCGGTCAGAGACTTCCATGTAGATGCCACGGATAGGTGTCCAGCAATCGTTACAAATTGTTGCACTTGCCTATCCAGCGTTAAAAAGACGCCCGTAAATCAAGCGAGGTCCGCTCAATTCTGAGCCTGAAAATGCGATCGCCAGTGCGGCGCGAAGCTTGGCTTCTTTCCTCCTTTTCTCTCTGTTTTCTGTTCGTTAGCATCCTTCTCGCTTCTTCCACCTCTCACACCCTGACTCATTGACGTCCGAAATGAGCGGCAAGAGAAATATACCGTCTGCACGTGCGTCACTTTCCGCGCTCACCTTTCCCACACCCTATCTCCCCCTTCCTCACCCTCCCTCCCCCGATACTACAACCATCCCACACCACATCCCACAGACACTCCCACACACAACACCCTCATGTCCTACGGCGGCTACGAATACGGCGCACCCACAGACGCTTACGGTGGCGGGGGCGGGGGAGGCTTCATGCCCGGCCATGGCGACTTTCAGGGCGGGGCGATGGGCTTTGGGTCTCCCGACGCGGGCGCGGGCGGTGGCGGCAAGGTGAGTAAGGAGCAAAAGACACTGCTGCCTTTGACGGTCCACCAGCTCTTGAACGCGGGGCAGGACGAGCCGGACGCGCCGACATTCACGGTGGATGGATGTGATTTGCACCAGGTGAAGATCGTGGGGCAAGTGCTGGAGATTGTCGAGACAGCGACGATGCGGGCCTACAAGGTGGATGACGGGACTGGAGTGTTGAGCTGCCGTGTGTTTGTCGAGCAAGACGAGACGGAATATGCACAGGAACGACGGAGCTACTGTCAGAAAGGCTCTTACATTCGTGTGGTGGGCCAGCTGAGGGAGTACCAGGGACAGAGGCATTTGAGTGTGCATGACATGCGGGTAGTGAAGGACGGGAACGAGATTACGCACCACTTGCTTGAAGTCATTTGGGTGCACTGTCAGAACACTAAGGGGAGGATGCAGAAGCCTGGGGCGGTAGGGGTGATGGGAATGGGCTTGGGGAACATGGCGGGAGGAATGATGGGTGGGTATGGACAGAAGATGATGGGAGGGGGAGTAGGGGGAGGAATGAGCAACCTGAACCAAGCGGTGTTGGACGCGTTCATGGAGCATAATGATGGGGATGTGGGCGCGGATCTGGCGACTGTGATTCGGTCATTATCGACGCGGAACATCACCCCGCAGCAGGTGCAGCAGGCGGTTGATTTCCTGGCGCAGGAGGGGCAGCTGTACACGACGACGGATGAGAACCACTACAAGGCCACTTAGAGGGAGGGAAGGGGGGAGGGCGGAAGGGGCTGCAGTGGTAGTGGTGGGAGCTTGGTTGGGCGGGAAAAGGTGGGTGAGTGCGAAGAGCAAGCAGGAAGGCGAAGGCAGGATCCGAGAAGGGGGAGAAGGAAGATGTTTACCTGTGTCCATGTACGTGTGTGGAGACAGAGGATGGAGGGGGGGGAATGATGTGAAGGGGATAGGCAACAAAAAGAAATCATGAACAGTGGTAGCAACCCCAATGACAACAGAAGCAGCAACGGCGAAATTCCTGCCAAAAGAAAGATATGAAAACCCAAAACGAGAGAAACGGGGGTAACGGTTGCTTGCTGACGTAGATCTAAATAACGTGCTTTTTCTTTGGACTCCCTCAGGCGTGCTTGCTAACGCATCAATGGCACGGCTGCTCCACATTTATGAATATAGTCATTTTTGGGAGTGCTGCAGCTATTGTATCCATACCCACTTTACATCCGTCCTTCTTTCTCTCCCTCCCCCTCCGCCTCCCCTCTCCCTCTTCGCGCATTCCGTTTCTCTCCTTTTCTGCAGAGGATTGCCTCTTTGTTCATACAGCTCTGTCGTCCTTCGATTTACTTTCTTCCCTCCTCCCTTTCAACCTGCTCCCTCCTTCCCTCCTACTTCTTCCAATCCCCCAAAAACGCCACGCACACCGTTGTGTCATCTACCACCTGCTCTTCCCTCAACCATCGAGCGGTCGCCTCTTTGATCAACCCCTCCACTGCATCCTGTGGGTCTCTGGCCCTCCCCACCATGGTCACCACCTCCCCATCACTACAAAACTCCCACAACCCGTCCGTGGCCAAGATTAAAAACACTTCCTTTTTCGGATCCAGGGTGTATTCAAACACCTCCGGCTCGCTGCTCACTCCCACTGAGTGAGCTACTGCATCCCCCAGTGACCTTGACATTGCCAAGCCAGGCGCGTCGATGTGGCCTAACCACACCCTCTGAGGCCCGTCCACTCCGTCGTCGTAACGGACGGCAAACACCCTTCCGCCTGCTGCCAAAATCCGCGCCTTTTCCGATGGAATGTCTGGCTTGTGGTCGATCGAGAGCGCGGTGGCTTTTAATAGGGGAGGAGCGGTGGCAGCTTTTGAGGAAGAGAGGGAGAGGGACCGGCGGGAGAGGAAGGAGGAGATCTTGGTGGGGGTTGGTTTGGAGATGGAGGACGAGGAAGAGTTGTTACCCTCCCTTGCAACTGCGGCTGTTGATGTTGCTGCCGTTGGAGTGGATGGCTCTTCCTTGACTCCGACCGTGACGCGGGAGTCGCCGCAGTTAAATACCAGCATGCGATCCCCCCTTAGCAACACCGCCGACATAGTGGTCCCCGAAAAATCTGTATCAACCTTCGTGTCCCGCAGCAATGCCTTCTCCAGTGCTGTCAGAACCTCGACGAATGCCCGGCGTGGGTCATGCTCGAAGCAATCGTGCGCGAACAAATTGCGGGCCAGTTCTCTTTGGAAAAACCCTGAGACGAGCTCCCCAAACTCGCCGTGGCCATCCAAGACACAAAAGAAGAGGGTAGAGGTATGCGGCTCCTCCGCCATAATCAAGGCGTCCTGATTCTTTTTTCGGCTGTGGTATGGGGCAAAGCCCTTTTGGCTCTTGCCCGCGTAGGCACTCACCAGACACGGCAGCACGCTACCTTTGTCTCCCCCTATGTTCAGCGTTTCGTCCAAGTGAATGTCTTGAATCCCATCGACAAGTACATTCTCGCTTACTACACTCAGCTTCCGCCGAGCTTTGCGCAGGCCTGTGTGCGTGGTCTGCACCGAGGTGGTGCCCGCTGCGGAGGGAGAATCCGGAATGTCATGCCACTGGTCGTCGAGCTGTTGTTCGTGTTCGTCCCCCCTCCGTTGAGCTACCGCTTTCTCCTGCTCCTGACGCTCCTGTATCGTCGACGTCGGGGACGTCATGCCGCTGTCATCCTCCTCGTCAACACTGGTCGCGGTGCGGGTCATCATGCTCCGAGTTACACGGACCGGGAGGGCGATTATGGGGTCTGTCATCTGATATGGGCGGGGAACTAACTCTGTCACAGGGACGATCTGCAGCGAATCGAAGCGTTCCAGCGACTGGATTGCAGGATGCGGCGCCCTATATAACGAGTTTTAAGGCGAGGATTGAGTGCATGGGTGTGATGTGTGGTCTAGAAAATAGAGAGCATGTGATTTCTAAATTTGGTACCTCGTGACGAAGGAGCTCTGGTGGTCGCTCTGGTCGGCTCTGGTTCAAATTTGGCGATAATGGCGGTTCAAGCGGCCCGTTTGTTTTTGTCTTGCTTCATATATATGTGTCGTGCTGAAGGCCATCTCTGCTAAGAGGGTTCTTTATTGGTGGCCTGCTTTTGCTCCTTTGGCAGGAGCACACACTTACAAAAATCGTGACCCCTCCTAAATGGTTTGAGGGGCCAGCCAAGTGCCTCCCTCTGCCCCTCCCTTTGTATGTCCCCCTGGAGGGTAAGTAATGAAAATGAAAGGCCTGAAAGCAACAAAGAGCTCCAATAATTTGTTCACGCACACATTTCTTCATCGCCCCCCTGGTGCTCTTCTCACCAGGCCCCTCTCCCGACTTCCACCGTCTACTTCCACACAAATAGACCGCCACGCACACTCTCTCAAAAGGGTTACTCTTTTCTCTCTTTTCACCGCACAATCCTCTTAGTTTTTTTTGCTGCGCCGCTGTTACCGAGCCTCTGCCAATACCCATTTATAGATTCCTGCAACATTACCACTTACACAAAATCCACCTTGCTTTTCACACCCATCCGATCACCATACTAGCTAATTAAATGTCCCCAAAATCTTGTGATCCTGCAAACTGGTGTACATCTCCCTAAATGTTTCCCTCGGCTCCACAAACCCTTCCGGCATCAACTCCCGCCGCGCCTTGCTGCTATCAAACAAGATGCGATACCCCACGTTATGGATGATATCGTCCTTCGACAACTTCTTGCCGACCATTCCCGTGTAAAACCCGAGCCACAACGCTGCTTTGGGGACGGAGATGCGCAACAATGGTCGCCAAATTTTATCACGCACGCAATCCAGAATCTCACGAAGGCTGAATGTGGCGCTCGTTAAGAGGTAGCGGCCGACGGCAGGCGTATGTTGGCAGGCGCGGACGTGGGCTTTGGCCACGTCGCGGACGTCGACCACAGCCCAGGGGAGCTTGACTGGGGGCAGCTCGCCGGTCACTAGCTGGGGGTGGGATGGGGGGGAAAAGAGGGAGGAAAAGCGTAGGCAAAAAAGAAATGAGAAGAAAGGCACGCTCAGGTAAAAAACAAAACCCCGCCATAAACGTAGATGTGATAAACGACGAAAAGTGAAGGTGATACCCTCCGCTTATCCACCCCCAAAATTCATATCGATCCCTACCTGCTTGAAAAACTGAATGGAAAACGCCTCCTCGTGGTGCCTGGATAGCAACGGCCCGAAAATCAATCCTGGATTTAGGACGACCATGTCCCACGTGGTGGGCTTCACATGCTCGACTACCGCCCAGGCGGCTTTCTCAGCAAGCAGCTTGCTGAGGGCGTACCCTTGGTTGTTCTCCAAGGAAGACTTGACGTTCCAGTCTTTCTCTGCAGGGAGGGGGATGGGGGGAAGAGAGAAAGTTTTTTTAAGGGGGTGATCTCATTTCGAGTAGGGACTGAGGCATGGATGTCATGACATGTCTTTCAGGAGCAGCATCACCGTGATATTCCAGACGGGGAGCACAAAATACGGACGGAATAGAGATGAAAATGCATGGAGACAAACCAAATATGAATAAATTACCGGTGTACACATAGCCCTTGGGGTGTTCATCTCCAAGACCGAAGACGGCGCGAAAGGAACCAGTCAGGACAACGCGCTTGACAGTGGTAGACTTTTGGACAGAATCCAGCACGTTCTCGGTGCCTTGTACGGCGGGTCGGATCAGCGTCTCCTGAGGGTCATCCACCACCTCCAGAGCGACAGGCGATGCGCTATGGATCACATACGTCGCCCCTTCCACCACTGCATCGAACGAACCGGGGACGAGAAGATCGGCGGCGTGGAGAGTCAGGCGCTCGGCGGCACCGGGAAGGGCCTTCAAGACCTCGACCTTCTCTTGCTTGCTGGGATCACGCAATGTGCCGCGGACCGTGTAACCTGCCTCGAGAAAAGTCTTGACCAAGTGCTCTCCCAGATAACCTGCCGCGCCTGTGACAGTGACAATCACACCGCTGGTCTGAGCATTTGTAGGAATGAATGTCGAAGTAGTGATGTTGCTGCTGGTACTTCTGGTTTCGCTGGTACTGGGAGGAGGCGCGACCATGGCTTTGTGCGGCTTGTGGGGCTATAGACGGAGTTTGATGGTAAGCAATCAAGTTGAATGTCTCTGATTACCTATGAGAACGAAAAGAGGAGCCGAGGACAAAGTGCTAGATGGTAAAATGATGTGGGAAAGTGCTCCCGGTGGAACTCAACAGTACTTTGGAACAGCTGTTGGCAACTGTTGAAGCCGTTTGGATTTCAGAATCAAATTTATAATCCCTTCGTTGGCCAAGGTCTCAGTGTGGGTTATGAAGCACGCGCAGGCTTGACATGAGAAAATAAAAGCAACCAGCTCTCAAGTTCCTGTGGTAAAGACTCGTAAGCGTAAGGGGAGGGGCCCATCGGGAGGGAGGAGGTTTCATAAGAATCCATTCAATCAATCAACAATCAGAAGGAAGAACGAGTCGTAGTTTTTGAACAGTTAACAACAGCAAGGATTCCGTGTGCACGAGTCTACATGAGGTATTTATGTCATTTCATTGAGCCAATTCACTTATTCTGTCTCCTTCCTTTAAAAATCACCCTATCGCCCATCTATCAATGTCCTGTCTTTATTTCACAAGCTTTTATCTACATGCGACTCTACCCTAAAACGACAATCCCTCGGCTACCGCCGCGATTCCCCCGCCTGATCCATGTCGGCTGGTCTTGTGCAAGGCGAAGGCCACCGCCACACCCAGGATGGACGCGGCTGCTCGAAATTTGGCGCGGAGTCGTTGGACTTGCTCGGCTATGTCAATGTCGGGGGAGTTCTAAGCGAAGAAAACGGAGAAATAATTACCAGAAAAGATGAGTAAGTGAACGTCGAGAACAGATAACAACTTCACGGTCTCGTAGTGCGGTAAAGGGGCAGAAGATAATTCAGGCTGTATACAAATGTAAGAATATCCCTTGTCCGTCCTACCAACCAACAACGAAATTAAACGATCATTGAGAAACCTACATGTCGAGGAAAGTCGTTGACGAGCTGAACGATATTTTCCATAGTCCTGATTACCCTGTGTATGCGAGGGAAACGAGAGGAGGATAGCAATGTCAGTTGAGTGAGTGCGCCCCGTATCTTTTGGCCATCATGGCTTGCCTACCCCTTCCCCTGTGGACTCTATTTCTTGAGAAAATTTAATCGAATGTCGTATATGCATGATTCGCAAATCACCCTTACCTCTCCTCGATTTGCATGTCCATCACCAGGCCCATTCCTCCGTTTTCCTTTCTTGCCTCCCCTTCAGACGACGACGACTCCTCCTCCTCCTCCTCCTCCTCCTCCTCCTCCTCTTCCTTCTTCTCACTCTTTCTTCGGCGCAGCACTGCCAGCCACGTCTGACAGCATGCTTTGTAGTATCCTATTTCGCAGCCAATCTCAAAACCCTTAGCCTTGCTTTGTGTGATGACGGATACGTGGCAGACATGAATGGAGTGGTATGACAATCCTGCAATCGCCCCCGACAAGTCAAATAGGACGATTGGAAGCACAAATGATCTCCTCCTCGGCGTTGTTTGCAATAAGGAATAAAGATGTAGGGGTCCCATTAGCGTCGCTTTTCTTCCAGTCATCGTCTCATTCGCCTCTCCTGGGGAGCATCCGCGAGCCCCTTCCAACAAATGCACGACTCTACTCCTCCCTTTATTTTCTGTCACTGACGTCTTCCCGGGCATATTTCCCCCCAAGTAACCATTTTTCTCTACTCCCTTCCTACTACCACTCTTCGTCCCTCTCTTTTTCAAATTATCACACGTACCCGACTGCTCTCCCTTCCCTATGTCCCCGTTGTCGGCCCGCCTCCTTCCCTTCCTCGAAACCTTCTTGGTGCCAGGTCTCGTCGAGGTAAACCACCGCGTCCAGGTCCAAATCATTGGTAACCTTGTTAAGTTCTGCTTCGTCATCCGCCATATTTCCAGGCTTGTTATGCGGATTTCTACGGCGTGGGGGGAGGGAGCGCGGTGCTGGGAAGCGTGAGGAAGGATGGTTGAGGGGGATTGAGGCAAACACCACGGCTTGTTTTGTGGAGGAGATAGAAGGGATTATAGATGAGTGAATTGTATGGATGTATTCGGAGATTGGGCTGCTTTTGTTGCGGATGCTTTCATATAATATTATTATCTTCTTTCTACTGAGTGTAAAATCGCGAAAGCCCTCAGGTATATCTTCTCCTTTGCATGGCCCACACTCATTCATCCCTGCTTAGAGCCCCATGCAGGTGCCAAACATAAACACCAAGCGCACTTACATTCGCTGACAACACTGAAACCAGTTTGCGGTCCAGGAGAGCCCTCCCGCATCTCAAGATGCCCTTGACTTGTTCCTACCAACCCACTGAGGCTTAAAACCTCCCCGCCCGCCACCACTCACACCTCCTCCCTTACACCTCACGCCCACGCAAACACAGGCAACTTAAAGCCACCCAGCCATGGTAAAGATCACGGACGATGGTCTGGTATTAACGCTCGACTCGGACGATGACCAGGTATTTATTATTGCGCGATTAGGGAAGGTGGGTGGAGTAGCGGGAATAGGAGGGTGGGTTGCCTTGGTCACCTGCCCCTCTCTTGCGCTTCAGCGGAGCCCCTGTACACGCACCATGCCTACGTGTCTATCCGTTCTTTCCGTACTGCGTGGACTGTGGCTCCCTCAATAACCATTACCTGGGTATCTCTCCTTGGCTCTTCATCCCGGTTACGTATCCCCCCCTCCGTCCCTTATTCCCACACAATTTCTTTCCACTCAACTCCAACCGTCCCTCCCTTTCAAATAGGTGGTCGATGAGGCAGATGAGGAAGAAGACGAGCAGGAGGACGACAAGAAGGATACTCTCGAGTCCACCGATGTTACGGATGTCAACGCGATAATCATAGACGGTGGCAACAAAAAGAAACGAAAGCAGCTCAAAAAGAAGATGAAGAAACAAGAGGCCGAAGCCAAGAGGAAGAAGGCGGCGGAAATGGACCCGACGTTTGCGTTTGAGGAGGCAGACGATGGGTATGGGAATAAGACCTCGTGGGATTTTAGGGAGACATTGGTGAAGCTCGGCCTGGACGTGGCGAGGGAGGGTGGGAAGGAGGAGGGGGGAGCCGAAGAGAAGAAGGCCAAGGCGAAGGCAGAGGAGGTGGACAAAGAGGAGGATGAAGAGGGTGATGAGGAAAATGGGATGGAAGTTGATGACGGCTTGGATGCGGATGCTGTCAAGGACCTCAACACGGAGGAGGCGCTGGTGAAGGCCGCCCGGCGAAAGCAGCGTTTGGAGGAGAAGGAGGAGAAAACGGCCCATAAAAAGCAACAGCAACTAGAGAAGAAGAAGAAAGAGGCGGCAAATTTCGGGGAGGCTGCAGGGCTGCAACCCCCCAACGACACGGACAACGACCCTAAGGCCTTGGAATTCTTCCAAGAGCTCAGCGACGACTTACGCATCAAATCCTCTGCCCCGGGGCGGGCCGTTCTTTTCAACCAACTGAACCTCTCCCGGCCCCTCCTCCGCGCGATCGAAGTCCTGGGATACATCACACCCACCCCAGTCCAGACGGCGGTCATTCCCGTGGTGTTGGCGGGGAAAGATGTGTGTGCTTCAGCTGTTACCGGCTCCGGTAAAACGGCGGCATTTGGCCTACCGATATTAGAGAGGTTGTTGTTTCGCCCTAAGCGGCTGGCAGCAACGCGTGTGTTGATCATATCGCCGACGCGGGAGTTGGCAGTGCAGACGCACGTGATGCTGACGAAATTGAGTCAATTCACGGATATGGTGTGTTGCCTTGTGGTGGGGGGGGCGAAGAATATGAGGGCACAAGAGGCTGAGTTGAGAGCAAGGCCCGACATAGTGGTGTGTACCCCTGGGAGGATGCTCGATCACTTAATGAACACCCAGAGTGTGGCGTTTGATGACCTAGAGATTCTGGTGATGGACGAAGTGGATCAGCTGGTGGACTTGGGCTTCGCGGCGGAGGTGGAGCAGCTAGTGAAGGAATGCCCGAGGCAGAGGCAGACACTCTTGTTCTCCGCAACGATGACGGCCAAAGTCGATGCATTGGCGCAGCTGGCACTGAACAAGCCTGTGCGTGTCCGTGTGGACACGTCGTTTGAGGTGGCTCCGAGGCTTGATCAGGAGTTCGTGCGGGTGAGGGGGGGAGGGAGCGACGAACATAGGCACGCAATTCTGTTGGCGTTGGTGACGCGGACGTTCAAACAACGGACCTTGGTCTTCTGTAACACCAAGGTGGATGCCCATAGGGTACGCCTGATCTTTGAGCTGTCGGGTGTGAAGGCAGTGGAGCTGCACGGGAACTTGAGGCAGTGCGAGCGGTTGGAGAGTTTGTCGAAGTTCAAAGAAGGAGAGGCGGAAGTGCTGGTGGCGACGGATTTGGCGGCAAGGGGGTTGGACATCACAGGGATTCAGACGGTGATTAATGCCGAGATGCCCAGGACGAGAGCGACGTATGTCCATCGGGTGGGGAGGACGGCCAGGGCGGGGTGCGGAGGGAGGGCGGTGAGCTTGGTGCCGGATTCGTTGCGGTTGTTTATGAAACAGATCGTGCAGGACGTGGAGGACAAGTCGACAGTAAAGTCTCGGGTGGTCCCTCCCCCAGTCCTTGCCCACTACGAGGCCAAGGTTTCAGGTTTCCAGGCCGCGATTGAGGCAAGGCTGAAGGAGGAGGAGGCAGAGAGGCAAGCACGGTGGGCGCAGATGGAGGTGGAGCGGGCGCAGAATTGCGTGGAGCACAGGGAGGAAATAATGCAGAGGCCAGCGAGGCAGTGGTTTCAGAGCGAGGCGCAGAAAGAAGCTGTGCGGGTCATGGCGGCCGAGGCAGGCAAGGCGGCAGCACAAGGGAATGGAGGGGGGAAATTGAGTGCGTATGCGACGTACAATCCGTCTGTTGCCTCGATGGAGTTGACGAAGAAGGAAAAAAGAGCATTGGAAGAAGAGGCAAAGAACAAAAAGCCTCATCGACTGAACAGAGCGAAGCGTCGTAGGATGGAGATGATGAAGGAAGAAGACGAGGAGCGGAAGGAGATGGCGGAGAAAGAGCAGCAGGAGCGGGAGGCAGAAGTCGGGGTGGAGGACGACGAGGGGTCGTCGGATAATAAGAAGAAGAAGAAGAAGAAGGATAAGCCCGCGACGATGATTTCGCAGAAAAGTGTGGCTAGGGAGGCGAAGCGCGCGGCTCAACCGGGTCGGGTGCGGGGAGAGGTCAAGGCGGCAGGCGCGGTCAGGGTGAAACCGGCGCGTGCGAATGGGAGTGCGGGGACATACCAGCTCTCGTCGGGTTTTGACAAAGACATCGATACCATGTACCAGAAGAAGGGCAAGGCAGGTGAGGAAGGGGAGGGAGGGAAGAAGGGGGGCAAAGGTGACGTAGGTGGGAGAGAGAGTGCGTACAAGTTCCGTGGGTTATCGGCGGCGGTGGCGGGCGGGGCGGGTAATGGACTGCGCAAGGGTGGCAAACCCAGCCATCACGCCTTCAAGAGTAAGAGTAAGCATCGCCGCAGGTAGACTTCAAGTAGAGGGTAAGAGTGTGGTTTTGTCGAGCGAAGAAGGGAAGCAAGAAAGAAAAAGTACTGCAGAGACAACGAAAAAACGCAAGTATCACGCGATGGCAGTATTTTCTTACTTTGTTTGAGGGCGGGATATTAACAGAACCAGTTTTTTAATTCCGTAGAGGCAGGCAGGATGGTATGAAATACAATTCATTTTTCATAGCCTCTTGGGCTTCTTGTGCTTGCTATCCATGCGTAATGCATGCATTTCCTAGTGACGCGAACGACGCCTTCAAGAGAATGAAGGACGGGAGAGGGGAGGTCGAGGCAATTACAATCCTTTCGTTTCTGACCACAAATCCTCTAACGTGCGCACATACCTATGCCAAAAATCACGCTTGCAGGCTTGCAAGAAGTTGTGTAGTCACGGCCCACAAGCCTTCATTTGCGTTTGCTTTTCCCGCTTTTCTTCTATTTTCGCTGCAACAGGCTGCGCCCAGAGAGCAGTCTTCGTCTTCGTCACGTCGCGTTTCCCGGCGACTCGAACAGACGACTCGTAGCCTTTCCGCGATGAACGAAGCAGTTCACTGGGTGCTTACGCGGGCAATTATAATTCTCGTCTGACCAAGGCGCACGTAAGCAGGCTGTAGCTATTTCTCTTTCATTTTTCCTAGTTCCGGTCGAGAATCGAACTTGACCGAAGCGAACTCTCCCTCCTTCGCCTCCTCTTGTTTGAAAATCGCTCCGAGCAAACATGTCACCGGGCTGGTGCACGGCGAGTCTTGTGTGCCCCCCCGCTATTCGCCTACGTTCGTGTGTGTGGTGCAGTGCGTGAAGTTGCCTCCATTCTACACATATAAATGTGGTCTAAGCTTCTCCTTGCGCACATAAAAGATGAAGCCGCAAAGATGAAGGCTGTAGACACCTCCCCCTTTCTTTCTTCCTTCCTACACAACACCTCAGCAGACGAAGCGCCCCCTTCAGCGCCAGACACTGAGGTTTGCGCACGAATCGCAAAAAATCACTCGCATGATAAAGAGGATGTCCATCTGTTTGCTGGCAGTGGCACAAGAAAGAGCGCAAAAGGGGTCTGGCCGGCCGAGGCAGGAAGGCAGGGAGTGATGCCCCGGTCCTCGTTTCTCTTCTTCCTTGTTTTATGTGTGCGATGGCTTTTCGATGCCCCACAATTCTTCGTGCTCCTGCGTCATGCTCATTATGTCCTACCAATACACAGGAACATTTGCTTTCTTGGCGTAAGCGCAGCTTTCCTCGTCCAACTCTCCCTAAACGACCAGCAGTAGCAACATCATTCGCCGCTGCCGCTTGCCGCCGTCTTGTCAACGAGCATTCCCCTCCAGGAGCGACCCAAAAGACTGCAGCGTTTAACTGCTTGCCCCCCTTCTCCACCTAGTCAGGCCACCTAGTCAGGTGATTTTTTCTCCCCATAGACGGCTTCCCACGACGGTTGCCGTATCGACTCATAAAGACGGTGCCCACTAGCCACCCCAGCGCCCCCAGCGCTCCCAGCCTTAGCCTGGGCAAGATGGACGACAAGCCATCAGTAGCTACAGCCTCCGGCTTATCTCCGCCTAGCAACCGTGGAGGTGCTGCCAGCGAGGATAGCAATACGTCCTCTCCCTCCACTGCCCGTCAGGTAATTTACTTTATCGATGCACCCACAGCTGAGACGTAGCTGGGGGTGACGGTGAAGGCTTCTTTGTTCGTTGGCCTTCCTCTTGGTTATTGTGTGAAGTGTCGTATACCACTGACTGTAAGACACTCAAATCACTCATGCATCTCTTGCTCCTCCCCTCCTCCTGTCCCTCCTCACATCCCCCTTCCCCAACACCGCACAGAATGGAGGTGGAGGCAGCCACCCATCCTCCTCCAGCACCTCCACCTCGTCTGGCAGCTCCAGCAATCACCCAAGCTCTCCAGGTGGCACGCCGGTGGACAAGGCCCCTCTCGTCTACCGAAGTTCTTCGGGCGAGGCAGCTTCTAGTGCCACTGGCGCCCCCGGCGGCCCTCGAAGGAAACGACCAGAGACCGCCATGAAGAAATTCTATAACACTGTGAAGAAGTTCACGTATGCCTTCGTGGTGGCGGCTTTGGCCATTTTTTCTTACATGTACGATGGAGAAAGAAGAGGATGGGAGGGATTCTTTGGATGTTGGAGGGAGGGAAGAGGGGAGGGGACCGAGGGAATAGTGTTAGAGATGGCTTTGCCTTGTAGTTTGCAAAGGCGGCGCTCTCTCGCTGCCTCCTTTCCTCCCTCCCCCTCGGATGGCGCGACAACGAATTTCATTTCCTTACATTCGTCCTCCTCTCCCTTCCCTCCCTCCCTTCCTTCCTGTAGGCCTTTCGCCTTCCAAGTAATCCTGGGCTCCTTCGGCCTCTTCATCGTCGGGCTTATTTACCTCCCCCCCCCGGTCAAACACCGATGGGAGGTAAAGTTCATGGTGGCACAAGGCTGGACTCTCCGGCAGTGGTTTAGCTACCTGTCTCGACATAACTTTGCGATCGACCCCATCTACTGGCACCGGGCGCTCTTCATCACAGTTATTAGGTTCGCACTACCCTGCCTCCCTCCCTCTTTCCCTCCTTCCCTCTTTCCCTCCTTCCCTCTTTCCCTCCTGCCCTTCCTGGCATGCATAGATGTGGGAGAGAGCTACAATCAATCTGCGTAGGTCCGCCATGAGCTCACTTCCTTTCCGCCCTCCCTCCCTCCCTCCCCCCTTCCTCTCATACTCCACCTCTCCCCCCCCCATCATTCTCAACACCAAC
>Ga0160420_100492_pt1 | contig 16667 bp, 26 predicted proteins | sample CelAP2metagpilot_FD_108197 | JGI IMG/M metagenome (GOLD analysis project Ga0160420, IMG submission 108197) | Phycosphere-associated microbial communities from algal ponds in Kailua-Kona, Hawaii, USA - Cellana AP2-5-5 metagenome pilot | ecosystem: Engineered > Artificial ecosystem > Aquaculture >... | reverse complement strand
GGGGGGGGGGGGCGGGGGGGGGGGGGGGGGGGGGGGGGGGGGGGGGGGGGGGGGGGGGGGGGGGGGGGGGGGGGGGGGGGGAGGAGGGCGAGGGAGGGGCTGGTCAGGCTGGGAGTATCTGTCTTGACACTGCGGCTGCGGGCATGAAAGGATGGAGGGGGAGGGCGTAGGACAAGGTGGCCGTGGGTAGGAGCAGAGGTGGAGAGGGATGAAGGAGCATCGGCTGCAGCGGTGCGGGCAGGAGTTGGTTTTTTGACGGGAGTGAGGAAGGCCGACGAGGCCTCTGCGTCTGTCGCTGCTGCTGGTGCTGCTGTTGATGGTGCTGTTGCTGCTGATGCTGTCTCATGGGCTACTACTGCTGCTGCTGCTGTCGAGGTGCGTGTCCTTCGAGAGGGTGGTAGCATGATGGGAGGGGCGTTGGGAAGGTGGGTCAGGTCACCGTCACTCAACGGGGGAGGAGGAGCATCTCCACCACTACCAGCAGCAGCAGCAGCAGCAGCAGTAGTAGTACTAGCAGCAGTGGCAGTGGTGAAAAGAGGAGGAGAGGGAGGGAGGAGGGTCTGGGTGAGCGCGGATGCGTGCAGGGAGGACGAGGAAGGAAGGGAAAAAGGGAAGGAGGAGGTAGCGAGAGGAGTTGTTGAGGGAGGGACAAAGACAGATGTAGGACGAATGCGTCGCCTTGCCTTGATGCCCTTCGTCTGATGACGGTGGTCAAATTCACTGCTGGTCGTGCTGCTCGTGCTAGTCACGCTTTGAGGAGTCTCATTTCCATCCCTCCCTCCTTCTCTTCCTTCGCCTCCTCCTCGTCCTCCTCGTCTTCCTCGTCCTCCTCCTCGTCCTCCGCCGCCATCATCATCTAATGCAGGAAAATCTGCATCGGTGAACAAATGACGAGGTTCCGGGTCCAACAGAGGAGGAGGAGGAGGAGGAGCAGAAGCAGCAGTAGCAGCAGTGGCAGATGCGTCTGCGGCTTCGGACGTGGCGTCTGCCTCAGCGAAAGGAGGAGGAGGTGGAGGGGAAGAAGGACAAGAAGGAGGAGGGGCGACTAGATGAGAGGAGGACTGATGGGGTGGTTTTGGAGGGGTACGGAGAGGGCGACAGGGAGAAGGAGGGGGAGAGGACTGCTGGTGGGTAGGTGGTCGACACTCACGACCTCGATGCTTCGCAAAGGCTGATATCGGCGTGCGGATCCCACTAACACTCCCAGGTGTTGCTCCTCCTCCCCCTCCCCCTCCCCCTCTTCCTTCTGCGCTGTAGGGTGGGGTGGCCGCCGATGCTGCTGCTGCTGCTGCTGCTGCTGTTGCGGCAGCGGAGGCTGCTGCAGCGGTGGCAGCGCGTGGGTTGAGGAGAGGAGCAGATTCGTCCCTGAGCCAGTTGAGCATATCAACGGCAAATGCGGAAGATTTTTCACGATCTTGCTGCAGGAGGGCGAGGGAAAGGGGGTTGGGGTTGCGTTGCCAGTCGTGGAAGGTGGGGAGAGTAGTGGGGGGGGCGGGAGGTGGTTGTGGAGAAAGGGGAGATGGGGAAGGTGGGTCTCCGTCGGCTTGTGCCATGATAGTTGTGACGGTAAGGAGCACGTGTGCTGTGGAGTTAGTTTCTTATCGAACGTGGTTGTTGGGCCGACGTGTTGACGGCATGGAAGACACGCAGGTAGGATGGCAGGTCGAGTCGTGGTCGGACAGCTAGGTCTTGTGTGGTGCTGCAGATAGTTTTTAGTATAAGAATGCAAGCATTCCGTCTCTTTATTATTAGCAATGGCTGTGTTAACGTACGTGTGTGTATGTATGGACGGTGGTTGGTAGAACCTCGGGGTCTCGTCGTTGTTACGGCACCACTTTACTTCTTTTCAGCGACGACGTCCTCGTAATTCGCGCTCCGACTTCTCTTATCCTTTGAACTCAAACAAAAAAAATAACCGCAGGGCAAAATCCCAATATAAATTTTGACTGCCAAAAAAAAGCCCTTGATGTTAGTTTATCCATGACCGTATCTCACAAATCATTGCATTGCAAAGACTTTAGAATAATTGTGAGGTTGGCTTTTTGCCTGCCTAGCACAACAAGCGAAGGGGCGTGAGATTCGATCCTTCAAGTGTGCTTCCCTTGCTGCATGCTGCCCACTCAAGTAGAAGGCGAGGGCTCACATGCCGTCCGTAGGGGCTATCTCGCCTCTTATCACATACAGGGATCATACGTGGTTTGCTTAATTCACCGACCTTGTCTACCATGTGGCATTTTGCATGAAATGCATCTCCTGTCTGATATAGTTCCTGCACTGCCCGTACAAAACCTCTGAACATCTTGTCTATATCTATATTCTTTTTGGGGGGCCTTGTCATGCCCCCTGGCGTCGTCATCTATTAAAGGGTCGCCAATCAAGCAACGGGTCGCCTCTCCCACGTCCGCGTTGTTTTTGTTCACAAACGCAAGAGACTCTATGTATGTCGGTGTGCTTTTGTCCACGAGTTGCACTTGACGTCCATTGCATAGCGCCGAACAGTCTCAAGTTCAAACTCCCAACATCAAGTGTCGAGGATGGCAAGTACGTGCGTGCCTTGTCCTCTCCAATAACTCCATACAACCATCGTCCTTTGGCGCTTGACCTTACCCTATTCAGACATTCACCCTTGTCTCCTTGTCTTAGAACCTTGAGCGTGGGCCGCGGCCTTTTGTATTCCGGTCGCCCTCTTTTTGTTCTGCTTCCTCGGTTGATGCCCGACCGACAGGCGACACCCATTCTGCAAGTGCTTAAGGGAAACGACATCCTTTTTCCCATTAAAGCCCGTCTGTTTGTATGCCCTACATTCTCACGCACGCTCTCCTTGTCGAAAGAGGCCCTGTGCCTGTGCTGGACACTGCTGTGGCACTGGCCCGTGTGCTTGTAGTTTTGTCCTTCTGTTTCGGAGGCACGACACCCACCGCAACGACGGGGGCCAGTGGGTATGCATACATTGCCTACTTGTTCCCTCGAGACCTGGCGCCTCGCCGTCTGCCCGCCCTTTGGGTCCTGGTCCAGTGAGAGTGAGAGTACACATAGATGGATGGGAAGCATCCTTTAAACGCCCTACACAGAGCGTCGTCCATTTCCGTCCGCCCTGCTCCTCTTTGACCCCTTCTCCTTCCCCCTACCCACCCATATACAGTCACTCCACGCTTACGCACTTAAAGCCATTCACAATGGACAAGTCTGGTGGTAGCAGCAGTATCATTGACGGTCCTTCGTCCTATTCATCCCCTTCTGGTGCCCTTACTTTTGCCGCCGCTCCCTCCGCGGGCAACTTGAACAACGATCACCACGACAACAATATGGTCAAAAAGATGAACTATGGACATGGCAAGCACCATTTGCGTCGTCAACTCAACAACCACGCCAACAACAATCAAGTCCATCCCAAGCCCCCTCATTCGCCCCCCCGCTACTGTATGTCCGACATCGTCGCGCACGCTCGACAGCAAGGAGGCCAGGGCCATCAGCTCGAGCAGCAGCACCAGCAGCACCAGCAGCACCAGCAGCACCAGCAGATGCAGATGCAGCAACTACAGCAGCAGCACAACCATGGGCATAGTAAGAACAAGGCCCCTTATCGTCCGTTTCCGATTGTCAGCTTTAACCACATGTCTCGGGAGGTGTTGGATTACGAGCTGTCGCGTGATTTCTATTGCGGCGTGCTCGGGTTTATTGAAATTCCCCGACCGGCGTTTGAGAACGAGGGTGTCTGGCTCTATGGCTTCGGCTTGTCGTTGCATCTGATCAAATCGCGCTACCCACAGAAGAGGCTGTTGCTTAAGGGACGCAGGATTGGTACGTAGAGGGAGGGAGGGAGTGAGGGAAGGAGGAAAGGGGGGAAAGTTTTTCCCCCTTTTTAACGTATAGTATTTCGGTGTGAGTCGTGCGTTAGCGAGTGCCTCCCTGGAGGATAGGGATGGAGAAATGGCGAGAGTTATAAAGAGAGAAAGAAAGGAAAGGAATTCTCTCTCCGAAGTCTATTATTAACTCACATTGCCTTCCTTTCCTCCCTCCCGTCCACGCTCCCTCCCTCCCTCCCTCCCTCCCTCCCGTCCACGCTCCCTGCCGTCCTCCCTTCGGTCCGTCCTCCTTCCCAGAGCATTTCGAGGAGGCCTTGCCTAACGTGGACCACATGGCGTTTATCACCAGCAACCTGAACAAGGTGGAGAAGCAGCTACGTGAGCATTCGGTCTTCTACAAGCGCTTTGGGAGCGACAAGACCAACGTACGCCCTCTCTCTCTCCCTCCTTCCATTCCTCACTCCCTCCCTACCTATCTACCTCTCTTACTCCCTCCCTCCCTACCTCCCTCCCTCCCTTCCTCCTTCCCTCCCTTCCTCCCTCCCTGCCTGCCTCCCTCCCTTCCTCCCTCCATTCCTGCCTCCCTCCTTGCCTGCCTCCTTCCTTCCTTCCCGTCACCTAGGCACCGTCCCTCCCTCCCTTTGTCTTTGCCTGCCTGCATTCATTCCTTTCCATCCCTCACTGTGGAGGGTATGACGCTCTTTTTTTAAGCATCGCTTTTTCACACAGCCTCTCCGTGCCCGACCTCATATCTCACGTCCTTCCCTCCCTCTTTCCCTCCCTCCCTCTTTCCCTCCTTCCAGATCCATCAAATTTTCCTGTTCGACCCGGACGGAAACGTCATCGAGATCGGCAACTGTGCTCCGCCTGTAGGAGAGACGGTATGCTCCCGCGCCGTGGGCTTGGGAGGACCGGAGAGCCCCCATTCACGTTTGTAGGGAGGGAGGGAGGGAGGGAGGGAGGGAGGGAAGTGTGCCCACGCACGATGGGGATGGGTGGCCGTGAAAGTCCCCAAGTCTCCTTTGTAGGGAGAGAGGGAGGGAAGGAAGGAGGGAAGGAGGGAGAGAAGTCCAAAGCGCCGCTGTGTGGTCTTTGGTTCTAGAGAGGAAAGGAGGGATGGAGGGAGGGAGGGAATGAAAGCGAAGACTTAGACCGACATCATATGACGTAGCCGTTTCGAATAAATTTTGCCTGTATGTATAGACAGATATATATAGAGAGAGTGAGGGAGAGAAAGGGAAAAAAGCGTCAAGAGACGAGAGAGGGAGGGAAGGAGAGAGGGAGGGATAGACGGAAGAGTGGGAGGAGCCTTCACCCGTGCTACTTGAATATATCCATATCTCTAGCGACTCTCAAACAATCGAATGAATGAGATCAGAAGTCACCGAAAGGGAAATTAACATATTTTTATATACACATCATATATATGTATGTATTTCAGTCGGTAGGCTAGGGAGAGAATATGGCTACTCCATCGTCTATGTAATAGTAGAAGAAGTAGAAGCAGGTTGAAGTAGTAGTTGTAGGACTCGCTGTTGTTATTGTCGTTGTTGAACAAAACAGTAGCAGTAGCAGCAGCAGTGGCAGCTACCACAACAACGGATTTAAATAACCTCTTCCCTCCCCTCTCTGTTATTTCTTATTGCGAGTCTTCTGTGAGAGAAGAGGAAAGTGAGACATGAAGGGAGGAAGGAGGAAAAGCAAGTCCAAAAGAAGGGCTCAAGGAATTTAACTCTAGCACACAACCAGAGACACTCTCAAAGAAGAAGAACAAGTAAATGATGGGAAAAGAAAAGTTCATAAGCCATCGATGGACAAGAAGTTACGAACACGATTCAAAGTAACAGCCGAGAGATAAGGAAAGAGACTGCCACCACAGCCCCCTCGGATGCGCGCATGTGTCACCGGATACAACTTGCGAATCAATCAATCACAGGTTACCGAAATAAAACCCACTATCAGTGGTCACTTCCGGGTAGTGGAACTTCTCTAACTCTTGGGGATCGGTCGCTCACAGACACATGTATCATTTTTACCCCCACTTATCTCTCCTTGTAGAACCGCTTGTCATCTTCTCCCAGCCGTCTGGCAACTGAATCAACGGCTGGATCAAGAACGACCGGCCCTAGATTCAAAATGGTAAGTAATCTAAGTGATCCGACCACCCCACCAACTGAAAGCAAGTCTGATTTCATGTTTTCATGACGGGGGACCGACGACGTGCATCCGGGCGTCAGTCATTTTTCATTTCTTTCTTTCTTTCAATTACTTTCAAACTTTAAACTTAAATTCTGTTTTGAACTTTTGAACTAAAAGGTACCCTTTTCCGTCTCTCGATGGTTATTTATGCTGCTGGTGGTGGTGGTGGTGGTGGTGGTGGTGGTGGTGGTGCTGCTGCTGCTGACTTATTGCTGATGCTCCTGCTGTCGCTGCTGCTGCTGCTGTTCCAGCCTTCTTTTGTGTTGTCTTGTAGGTGCAGTAGAGTCTCGCTTGGATGACCACTCCCCCCAGCCCTCACACTTGTCGCCCTCCTCCTCCGCCTCCTCCTCGTCACATGCCAAACGTTATCATCAGCATAGCAACCCCACCACTGATAATCTCATTCCTCCCCCCCATCCTTGATTTTCCCATGCTTACTCTTTCTTCGCACTCTCCTTCTCCTTCGACTCCCTTGCAAGATCGGCCTTGGTCTTGACCGCTGCCTCCTCTCCTGTCTTCAACCCCTTCTCAAACTCCTGCGGCACTGCCTTCAACTCTCCGGCCGCCTTGCCTACCCCACGGGCGAGGTCCACGATCTTGTCTGGCCCCTGCGAAGGAAAGGAGGGAGGGAGGGAGGGAGGGAGGGAGGGAGGGATTGGGTTGAGAGTGGAACCGGGGATGGGAGGAACAGTAGCTTCTCCTCATTTTCGCCGACAGGGCGCATTCACAGTATATCGACACCGTACATAATAGACATAAGTAACAGCTAAAATGTTTTCTTTTTCAGGAAAGCGTGAGGAAGGAATGGAGGGAGGGAAGGAGGGAGGGAGGAAGGGTGGGAGGGAGGGAGAGAAGGAAAAGGGCGTACCAGCACGATGCCTGCCACGAGCGCAATCACCACCAGCTCGGGTGTGCCCAGGCCGAAGATGCCGTATAGGGGCTGGCCTATAGTTTGGTGGTAAGGAGGAGGGGGTGAGGGTGTGAGATCGTGCTTCACTTATTTTTATTTTGTGATGCGTCTCCGTTCTCGAGGAGGGGGGAGGTCCCTTGGCGGAGGAATCTCAACCCGGAAGCATGCAAAGTACGCAAGCGTGTCATCTCACGTCATGTGAGAGCTCCCATTTCATGAAAAGGAGGATACAAGAGGAGGATCTGGCTGTCACACCCACTCACTCTCACAGACAAATCATACGGTCATCTTCAACTCGGATAAAGGAAGCAAGCCCCTTGGCCTCAAACGAGGCACACACATGAACCTCGCGTACACAGAGACGTACCGCGCGATGGTTTTTGTACGTAAGACAAGGGGGAGGATTGCGGGCGGGTGACGAGGAGGGAGGACGCGGAGGAGGGAGTATGTGGCTGCAGGCGTCTTGCCGTGGTGGTTGAAGCCGGTCGTGTGATGGAAGGAAGGAAGGCATCGGCGCACGTGCCAAACAAAAGGACCAAAAGCGCCAGGATGCTGACCCGACGGGCGGAAGACATGGTAGTCGATTTTGGACTGTAAGATGAAACCTGTGGAGAGATTTTTTGTTGTGTGGTGCATATGTCAGTGCTGTCAATTGATTGGAAACAAAGATTTTGCCAGGCCACCGTCATCAGTCTTTCGCAAGAAGAAGCAGTACTTCAAAATCGGGCCCTTGACCCGGGATAAATGGGACATTGCTTGTCTGTGTGTGAGAGCATCTTGACAGTGACCTGGCCCTACTTTGAGTCCTAAGATTTGACTCGCAGATTCATTCATCCATTGCATAATACTTCTGCTTTACTTTATCACAGTACCGTAGCCCGTAAGTTTCCTCGTAGGTGCGGCGGCTTTATCGCGACCCTCTTCGCACTACACACGCACCGTAGCAGCAGTAGGAGCAGCAGCAGCAGGAGCGGCCAGGAGTGCGTCTTGAAAGAAGTGGGGGACAGTTAGGTGAGCAGGAGTAGCGAAAACCCATTCCCCTCCGGGCAGCACGAGTGGCAGTCAGCACCAGCAGCATCGCCCTGTAGCACATGCATAGCATGCACTAGAGCCTTTTTTCTGCAGTGCAATCTAACCATTCATGCCTCTCGCTCACGCCAGCAGCACCACTACAACCATTGACACCACTCCTCGCCCTTCCTCCTCCCAGTCTTCCTCTACGTCCTCTTACTCCCCCCCCCCCTCCCTCACCTTTCGCCCGCTCTGTCCCAACGACCTGCACGCCATCAAAACCCTGCACGAAGAACTTTTCCCCGTCAAGTATTCACATTCTTTTTATGAATGTGCAGTGCGTCAGTATATGGTAGGGACATTGCAGCCATTGATAACACTGGTGGCGATGGAGGGAGAGGAGGAGGAGCAGGAGCAGGGAGGGCGAAGAGGAGGAGAGAAGGAAGTGGTGATGAAGACCACTAGACAGCTGGTGGCAACGAAGGAGGAGAAGGAAGAGGAGGAGAAGGAGGAGGAGGGAGGGCATATAGGAGGAGGGCAGGACAAGGGGATCAGAAGCGGTCTTGCTCCCTCTTCAACCGCTTCTTCTTCCTCCCCTTCCTCCTCTTTCTCTTCCGCCCCTTCCTCTCCGCTCTTCTCCTCCACTTTTGTGAAGACACCAATACCATCAACTGCAGCACCTACCTCCCTGATTTCTCTCTCCTTGTCCTCCTCCCCCTCCTCCCTTCCGGCCCCTTTCCAAACCGTAAATCAAAAACGAAACGGGCGCCTCGTCGGTTTCATCCTCGCTCAGCTCATCCCCCTTGCCGAGCTCTCCGCCGAGGACTCCTCCCTTCTCCTCCCCCTCTCTCCTTACCCGCTCCTCCCTTCTTTCCTCTCTACGCCTCCCCCTATCCCTCCCGCTTCTGCTACACATGCCATGTACATCCTCACGCTGGGCACACGTCCCGATGCTCGTCGAAGGGGCCTCGGTCGCTCCCTCCTCCTCCAAGCCCTCGGCCACTCCTCCATCACATCCTCCTCCACGTCCTGCCATTCTCCCCTCCCTCCGGCGACCAGCAGCTGTGGTACTGGGGGACAAGCCACCTCCACCGCCGTCCCTTCCTCCTCCCCATCCTCCTTCTCTTCCTCCTCCAGCTGCATCACTACGTCCATCAGCATCCCCTCCTCCACCTCTTCCTCTTGCCTTCCCTCCCTCCCTCCCTCCCCCTCCCCCCCCGTCACCCTTGGCCCGATCTCCCCCCATGTCCTCCCTTCGAATCCCTTCCCCTCCCTCCCCCCCGCCCTTCCGCCCTCCTCCTCCTCCCCCGTCGTTCTGGGGCTAGTCTACCTTCATGTCCTCCCTTCCAACCGCCCCGCCATCAAATTTTACTCGAGTTTGAATTTTCAAAATAAAGGACGGCTACCCAGATATTATATGATTAACGGGAAAGAAGAGGATGCATGGCTGTATGCCTGTGATGTCCAAAATGGGGAGTGCGGGAGGGGAGGAGGGGTAGGGAGGATGTGGGAGGGAGTGGTGGAGAGCGTTTGGTTGTTGGCGAGGGCGATGGTCTTATGGTTGAGGAGAGGGAGGGAGGGAGGGAGGGAGGGGGTGCAGAGAAAGAAGGGGAGGATGGTGCCGTCTTCTTCTCGTATGGAGGAAGGTGGTGGTAATAGCAGCAGTAGAAGTAGTAGTAGTAGTAGTAGTAGTAGTAGTAGTAGTAGTAGTAGTAGTAGTAGTAGTAGTAGTAGTAGTAGTAGTAGTAGTAGTAGTAGTAGTAGGAGTAGTAGTAGTAGTAGTAGTATTGATACATTCGCGACACCAAGCACACGAGCAGAGCTAGCAGTGTGACAGACAAATGCGTGGCCAGTGTCTCGAAGAGCCCAAAATGACATCTAAGTTTAAGTCAAAATTTCTCAAAATCCTTTCAAGTTCATATATCGTTTGCATCGTGGCAGAGGTAATAATGAGGTGATGACGGCTGGCACAGAAGCAGACACGGCCTTGTCGTGTATTTCCATTTCGAAAGGAAGAACAACCTCAATAGACAAAGCACAACCTAGAACGCATACTTGCGTGTGTATGTAAAACAAATCAAGGCAGTGTAAACGTTTCAAAATTAAACATTTAATGACGACTTAAGTTATTGTTGATTTATAATTATTCAATAAATAATGCTAAAATTTTGCTTGAAAATCAACTTGATGGGACTAATGAGATGCATCAACAAGTCAAAATAGGGATAGATCAGCAGGGCAAAATATACGCCATTTTTTCCATCAAAGAGATACAAAAGATTAATTTCTTTTCTTTTTGCTCTTCTCGCCCTCCTTTCCTTCGTCGATCATTTTCTCCCTCCCTCACTCCCTCTCTCCTCACTGCCTCACCTCCAGCCCCTGGACGACTTTCCGCGCGCATTTTTCATACAAGTCCACCAACCCATTGCACCCCTTCACCACCCCGCCCTCCTTCCCTCCCTCTTTCCCGCCTTTTTCCCGGTAGCATGCCACCATCTGCTCAGCCTCCTCCTCGCAGGCTATGGGGCGGGAGGGAGGAACGAATTTGCGGGATTTGAAGTCAGCAGCCGCAACAGATATATACTCCGCCAGACGGGCTTCTCTTTCTAGAAGCTCCTGGGTCCATTGCTCCTGTAAGGGAGGGAGGGGGGAAGGGAAGGAGGGAGGGAGGGACAGGGGGGGAGCGAAGGAGTGAGCGGAGAGAAAGCTTTGAGTGTAGCGCCGGCAGTGACAGCAGTAGTAGCAGGAGCAGAAATATAGGTCTATTTTTAACCAAAAATAAAGGAAAAATGAGAGAAGATACGACTCGGCTTGAAATCCTGACACAGGGGGAAAAAGAGGGAGGGAGGGAAGGAGGAAAGGAAAGGGAGGAATAATAGAAGATATGAGAAGCTTACCTTTTGTGTGACCAGATGGTGCCTCAGGTTGGCCTCCGCATCCTTCAATCCGTTCCTGTAAGCCGCTGCTACCTCCTCTGCTTCTTCCTTCGTCGTTACTACCTCCGGCCGACCCGCAGGGCCTTGGCCGACGCCACCACTGTTGCTGCCTTTCTGCAGGGAAGACACCAGGCCAGGCGTGACGCTCACGGTAAACCTGTGGGGTGGATGGATGAATGGGAGAGAAGGGAGGAAGGGAGGGTGAGTCGCGAGGAACTGCCTGTGGGTAAGGGCTTGCCAGAGGGCACCACTGACTTAGCCTTTCTCGTTGGAGGAGATTAAGGGCTGGGAAGACGCTCATGGAAAGCCTAAGAGAAAAGGAGGATGAGAAGGACAGGAAAATGGACGTGGGTGCGAGGCGGTCCGAGGCCTGGCACCGATAGGCACTGAATAGGCCTGTGGAACAAAGGGTCACCCGACTCGACAACACGACTTACCCGCCATCCTCCTCCTTGGTCGGGGCCTCGGGCTGCACCACGCGGCTCTGCCTGCTTCCCATCCTAGTGCCGTCGTTGTGTTTGTGAAGGGGCGGGGGATGGAAAAGAAAAGTGAGATGTTGTTAGGGAGATGCGGTGTGTTGTTGTTGCGGCTAGCTAAACTCATCCCGAGATGTGGATGATGAATGATGAAAGATGGCGATGCGCGACTTGCCTCGGGGTAAGCAACAGCCACCGCTGCGAGAAGACAACAATACAGGCTGCGGGAGACCAGCTGTTGCATGGTCATGCTGTTTGAATAAAAGGCGTGGCTTTGTCGACTGTCCAATAAGAATCACATTTTACCGTTCTTCATGATCATGATGGCGGCCCGCTTCACTCGCCGACTTCTCAAGCAGCACGAGCGAAGCAAGGAGGAGGCACTTACGTGTGACTCTAATGCCATGGCACCTCGCAGTACACTTCTACCTGTCGGGTCTACAGTCCGTAAGCATGGACTCGGAGGCAGAGGCTATGCGGCGCTACAAAATTCTGCCTATCCGTTTCTGTCACACGCTCAAAGACGCCCCGTTCTACCCACACGCACATATACACGATACACGCACGCACAGGCCAGTAGAAGGTGTCGCTGATACGTAATTACGAAATCAACTACAGCCTTCTCATTTTCTTTCCAAAATGGCCGGGGACTCCTCAGCGCCCGCCGTCATGCCTTTACCTCGTCCCGAGCTTCTCAAGGTAAGTCTGCCCCCACCATTTCTGTTACCTATCCCTTGCAATCTACAACCCCGCCTTTCCCATTTCTTTTTGATTTCTTGTCTTTTTGGCCGAGAAGGTGTCGTTCGGCTGAACCCGACCTTTAATAAAACAAAGGACCTCGCCTTACCTCGCCATCCCAACCCCGCTCGCTCGCTCGCTCGCTCCCTCCCTCCCTCCCTCTCTTCTTCCCTCCTTTTCACCCGCCACAGGAAATTATTAAGCTTGACGGCCGCCGGGATAAGCACGGTCACGATGGATGGACAATGCTATTTCACACTTTCCTCACCACTTACGGACCGTTCGTCGAGCAGCTGGAACGTCAGGAGGACGAAGAAGTGGAAGCAGTACCATTACCACCACCACCATCGGCAGGAGCAGCAGGAGGAGGAGGAGGAGGAGGAGGAGGAAGAGGAGGCGGCGGCGGAGGAGCGGCAACGCCAGCAAAAGGAGAGGAAATAGGAGCATCTGCAGCAGTATCAGATGACTCAGGCTGTAATGCCATCACCACTTCCTCACCCGCTTCCATCGCTTTCGCCTGTCCTCCATCCCTCCCTCCTTCCCTCCGAGAGCTCCTCCTTAAGGTACTCCAGATCAATCAAACCCTTCTCCAGGCCGTCGTCTCCTTCTCTCCTAGCCTCTCTCCCTTTCCCCCTCCCTCCCTCCCTCAGCACCAACAACCACACACCAAAAACCCTTCCCGTCTGTCCCTCCTCCTCCTCACCGCCGACCTCCTCTACCGCGCCCTTGCACGCGAGGTCAACGACCAGCTCCTCTTTTGTGTCTTTCCCGCCATTCCATACGTAACGCTGCTCCGAAATAAGGAAGGGAGGACAGGAGGGGTGCTCTTCACGGAGGAAGGCTCCTTAGCCTTGTCATTGTTGAGAGACATGTTGGTGCCCAGGAAAAGGGGGAGGACGAGGCGGAGGGCGAGGAAGGAAGGGAGGGAGGGGGTGGAAAAGGAGGTGGCAGGGGCGAATAAACGGCATGCGTTTGACGCAGGCTTGTCGAAAATTATCCCTGGGCTGCTGGAGGCCGCGGCGGAATTTGTGATCGCTCACCCTCCGTCCTCCTTTCCTTCCTCCTTTCCTTCCCCCTTCCTTTCGTCCTTCCCTGGCTCTGCTGCTTCTGTGCCTACTCCACCTGCCTGCTCCTCCGTCCCTGCCTCTTTCTCGCCCTCCTTGCCTTCGCGCCCGGAGAGAGGGGTAGAAGTGGCAGTTACAGCAGTGGCGAAAACAGGAGAAACAGCAGTAGTGGCAGCGGAAGCAGCAGCAGCAGTACCAACAGCAATGGAGGAGAAAAGACGAGAAGAATCGGCAGCCAAAGGAGGACCAGCAGCAGCAACAACAACAACAGCAACAGAGGGGAAGCAAGAAGAGGGAGAAGGAGGGACGGGAGGGAGGGAGGAGAAGGAGGAGGAGGAAGAGGAGAAAGAGGGGGGGGGGGGGAAGACAGAGAGTGATGTGATATGGCCCTTACCATCAACGGAACCAGTAGCACCAACAACAGCAGCAGCAGCTGCAGCAGCAGGAGCAGCAGCAGCAGCAGGAGCAGGAGCAGCCTCAACAGCAGCAACAGCAGCATTACCACCCGCTAGGGAGCAACAGGAAGAAAAAGAAACAGCAGCCAGCCAAGCCCCTCCTCCTCCTCCTCCTCCTCCTCCTCCTCCTCCTCATTCTCCCCTTCTTTCCCTCCCTTCCCCCCCCACCATCACCAGCACCACCTCCACCATTCCCGCTGCCCCTTCACCTCCCTCCCTTCCCCCCTCCCTTCTCCCACTTCGCCTTCTCCTCGACCTCCTCCTCTCCCTCCTCATCACGGAGAAGCCTTCAACCCCTCCCCGAGACTACCACGTCATCCGCAACGCATGCCTTCAGTACATCATCCTCTTCTTCGAGCTCTCCCGCTCGCATGATAAGCTCTTGCGCCACCATGCCTCCGTGCTCCTGAAGGTAATCCCTCCCTCCCTCCCTCCCTCCCTCCCTCCGTCTCCGCCTCGTCGAGCCCACAGACATGACGCCCCTCATCATACCCTTTTCTCCCCCCTCCCCTCCCCGTTATCCTCCCACAGCACCTCCTCCTCGACTGCGACGACCCTATCCATGCCATGGGTCTACAGCACGCCGCCATCTCCCATGGAGTCCTGCTATGGCAACTTGATTTATATGCCGCCTCCCTCCTAGGGTTGGGAGAGGACGAGGGAGAGGAAGAAAGGGAGGGAGGGCATGGGCGGGTGGGAGGACGACAGCAGAGAGCGGGGAGCTCCCACCCGCCCTTGCGCGGCATCGACAGGCCTGCGGAGGGAGGGAGGGAGGGAGGGAGGGAGGGAGGGAGGGATGATGTGTCCCCGGCTCAGCTTCGAGGGGCCTGCCAGGACGTGATTATTTCTTTGTGTCTCCACAACAACATGGCCTACCGAGTGATGGCTGCGACATTTCCGGGTCGCATTTTGTGCATGCGCTGTGCCGCGTGGGAAGAGGGAGAGGTGCGGAGGTTTGTGTCGGTGGAGGAGGAGGAGGAGGAGGAGGAGGGGGAGGGGGAAGGGGGGAGGGGGAGGAGGAAAATGTCCAGGAGACAGACAAGGAGGGGGAAAGAAGGAGGGACCAGCCGCCCCTCCTTTTTTCCCTTCCACACTCGTCCCTTACCCGGCCTCCCCTCCCTTCCTCACCATCCTACTCCTACGATGAGAGAGCTGTGGTTCGATCCTACTTTTCAACCCCCTTCCTCCCTCTCTTCCTCCGCCCCGCCTTCCTCCTCCTCCTCCTCCTTCTCCTCCTTCTCCGTGTTGGCGAATGCCACCTCTTCTTTCTTCTCGCGTACCCCACGAACGAACAACCCTCCCTCCCCCTCTCCTTCCCCCTCCGCCTTGTCCTTTGATGACCGCGAATCTGATTCTGATTCCTCCTCCTCCTCCTCCTCTTCCTCCTCCTCCTCCTCTTCTTCTTCATTTTCCTCCTCCCTACACGGCCAAAATTGGCATGCCCTCCTCCACTCCCTTCCCCTCTCGTGGCGAACACCCGAGCTCCTCTGGGAGGGAGGGAGGGAGGGAGGGAGGGAGGGAGGGAGGGAGGACCTACGGGAGCTGTCACGAGGGTTGAAGGAGGAGGTGGAGAAATTGGACTATATAAGGGAAGAGAAAGGCATTGCCGTGGCTTGGGACCCGGCGGCGTTCGAGGTGAGGTATGGAGGGAGGTATGGAGGGAGAGAGGGAGGGAGGGTAGTCGTGGATGGATATGTGGTGGAGTTGTTGGTGGAGGTGTTGAGGAAGCACCCCCTTCCTCCCCCCCGCCCTCCCGCACTACCTTCTCCTCTTCCTCCTCCTCCTCCTTTGGCTGGGAGGCAAGGCGGTGCCATTTTGAAGACCGTGACAAGGGAGGGGAGGAGGGAGGGGGGCAGAGAGGGAGGGAGGAAGAGAAGGGTGAGGATGCTGACGGTCATGAAGCAGTGGCAACGACAGCAACGGCGACGCCCTCCCCCTCTTCCTCCCCTCTCGGCCCCGCACGACGCGGTGCGCCTTTTCCTGCACCTTTTGGACCGGGTCGTTGCGTGTGGTGATGAGGAGGGAAGGGGGGAGGGAGGACGAGCACGAGGGAGGGAGGGAGAAAAAGTGGTGTGTGTGGAGGCCATGCGATTGTTGTTAAGGAGGCATCAGGAAGAGGTCGGGAGTTTGACGCCGGTTCGATTCATCCTGAGAGAAATCGAGAGGGCGGTGAGGAGGGGGGAAGAGGAGGAGGAGGAGGAAGGGGAGGCGCGAGGGAGGGAGGGAGGAAGGGAAGGAAGGAGGGCGGGGGGGTTGCTTACGGATCCCTACCTTCGAGAACTCCTCTTGCTTCTTCTAACCACGTTTGAGAATACCTCCTCCTCTCCCTCCTCCTCTCCCTCCTCCTGTCCCTCCTCCTCATCACCCTCCTCCTTCGGTCTCTCTTGGCGTGACCACCGGCAGCATTCTCCTCTTTCTGACCTCGCCAGGGCATTGGTGAAGCAGGGCGGGATAACCGTATTAACAAACACGTATTTTCATGCCTTGTCCCTCCTACTCCAGCAGCAGCAGCAGCAGCAGCAGGAAGAGGAGGATGAGGAGGAGAAGGAGGAAACGGAGACAGGTGCTGAAGGGAAAGAGGAAGTCGATGAAGAGGACGAAAAAGGTTCTGCCGTTACCATGGAGGGAAGGAAAGGAGGGAGGGAGGGAAGGAAGGAGGGAGGGAGGGGCCAGTGCTTCCATGACTATTCGAGCCATTCCTTGTTTGCGATCATTCTACGATTGATTGAGGCGATGACGCACCATACACCGGTAGTGGTCCAGGCGCTCTTTGGAGAGGACAAGAAAAAACATCAAGAGCAACAGCAACAGCAGCAGCAGCAGTGGCAACAGCATGAGGAGGAGGGGGAGAAGCAGTCGCGGCCGCTCTCACCTGTTATCCCTCGCCTCGTTGCTTCCCTGTCCATGCTTGCTGGGCACCACCCTTCCTCCCTCCCTTCCTCCCCTTCGTCCTCCTCCTCCCCCTCCTCCCCCTCCTCCCCCCCCCCCCCCCCCCCCCCCCCCCCCCCCCCCCCCCCCCCCCCCCCCCCCCCCCCCCCCCCCCCCCCCCCCCCCCCCCTCCCCCCTCCCCTC
>Ga0160420_100491_pt1 | contig 16679 bp, 25 predicted proteins | sample CelAP2metagpilot_FD_108197 | JGI IMG/M metagenome (GOLD analysis project Ga0160420, IMG submission 108197) | Phycosphere-associated microbial communities from algal ponds in Kailua-Kona, Hawaii, USA - Cellana AP2-5-5 metagenome pilot | ecosystem: Engineered > Artificial ecosystem > Aquaculture >... | reverse complement strand
TTTCGTTAAAACAGACGGCGACCGCCGAGCTCTCCGCCCTTCCCCTCCTCGCCCCCCCCCCCCGCCCTCCCCTCCCTCCTCTGCCTTTCTCCCCCCCCCCCCCTCCCTCCCTCCCTCCCTGTCTGCCTGCCTAGTGGGGATGGGCTGCCATTCGACACCTTTGGGCAGCCTCCCTCCTCGCCTCGGCCGGTCTCCTCTCCGTCCCAGGGCTGCTGGTCAAGGTCCGTACCCGGCGCTTGTCTCTGTCTTATTGTCTTCCCTTCCTTCTTCCACCTTCTTTCCACGCACGGAACCGTCCTGCCTTGGCTCGTCGTCCCTCCCTCACCTCACGCCTGCTCCGCCTCAAAAGATGAAGCGCTGTTTCACACTACCCCCCTCACCAACAGTCACCTCCTTTCCTCTTTCCCTCTTCCCCCCCCTCCCCTCTTTCCAGGCCCGCCGCGTTGCCGAGCGACACCGCGGAAACGAAGGGCCATTGATGAAACTCTTCAACTATTACCTCCCTCCCGAGGAAGAGCGCGAACAAGCAGCCAACGAAGCGGCGGAAGCAAGGGCGGAAAGGGCAAGAGAGAGGGCGAAGGAGAGGGAGGACAAAAAGAAGAAGTAGGGAGGGAGGAAGGGTGTACGTAGCACTGTAGATAGAAAAGTCGAGAAAGAAATGGATAGATTCAGCGAAATTAGCGCACCCAGACACAAGATAACGAGCCGGGCGGGTTCGCGAGGATTGGAGAGAGGGATGGAGGGAGGGACAGAGAGAGGGCCGTTGGGCGAGTCTAGGACGAAAAGTTGTACAGCTAGATTTGTTGTTTGGTCTCGAGGGCCTTTCCTGGTGGTGCGTTCGGGAGAAAATTTGCCTCACTCAAGAGAGAGCTAAGGATTAAAGAGGCGAAGTGGAGATGAGAGAGGAGAAAGGGGAAGGGGGAAAGGAAAGGAAATATAACAAATGAAAACGACAGCCGTAGGTGAAACACAGAGCAACAAGATTGACAAGCGATTACTTCAATCAAACGTCATCTTTCTTCTGTCTTTGCATTGTCAGGTTCTTAGTTTCCTTCCGTGTTCTTGTCTCCGTCCCGCTTTTTCCAAGAGCTGCTTAGACTCGTTATGTCTGCTTGAAATCCTTTTCTGTGGACTTGATCTCCTCGCGTGTCCGTCATTCGCCCTTGATGGCTTTGGATATCTGGGCACCGTCGCCACGCCCTGCCGTGAAGTCAGCCAACCGGGCCTGTGTGTGGGCGTCCGGGTCGTCGACTCCCACGTCATGACCGTGGACGTGCACACTCCCGGCGGCAAGGACTCGAGAAAGAGCGTGGTATTTCAAGGCAACAGAGAGGTAGGATAAGAAGGGAGAATGGACCAAAGAGAAGAGGGAAAAAAATGGCAAAAGTCGTATACGATTAAAGCACCATACTTTCCAGAACACCCAAGTCCTTGACAAAAGAGATAGCTTTGGGGGACATTGGCCATTGGATTTGAGCGTACTTTGGGTTTCTTTTGTTTTGTGTTCAGTCCTTCCCATCATCCCTCCCTTCTTTCCTTCCTCCCTATCCTCAGTGGCTCCACTCCCGGAGCTCGCTGGGCAGCAGCTCGTACATTGCCTTGGGCCGACCCTTGCGCACGGCCTCGGCCACGTCCGCCGACTTAGGGAGGATGGAGGGTCGGGTAGGAACGGGAGAGGGGGCAAGAAAGAGTTCGAAGGAATGGGAGGAGGAGGGGGGGAGGAGGAGGAGGGGGAGGAGGGGGTGAGAAGGTGAGAGCGTGAGGACAAGGCACAAGTAGGAACCAGTGACTCTCGGTCTTTATTCGTCTTTTTTCCCACCTTTCTCATTACCTAAAGTATCCCTTCCTCCGTTCCCCGCTCCCTTCCTACCTGCAACTGGAGCGTAACAAAAGGCGCCCACGCCTGCTCGGTCTTACTCAGGCGAAGGAAGCCGTCGAGGGCCAGGCGCTGGGCCACCTCCACGGCCTCGCCGTAGCAAGGGGTCAGGGAGGGAGGATGCAGATTCTAGAAAGGGAGAAAGAGCGGGTGGGAGGAAAAGACGAAAGACGAGTCAGGGGGATGCATGTGTGCATGAAGATGACCATCTGCCCTTTAAGTTGTCTATTTTTTTCCCCCTTCTTCTCCATCCTCCTCTCCCTCTCCTTGCTCTCAGATGTACCATCTTGGAGAGAGAGGTGCGCCACCGCCGGTACACTTCGGGCATGGATGCTTCTAGCCTAGAGGCAGAATAAGATGAAAAGAGGGAGGGAGGGAAGGGGGTAGGTTTGTTGGATGCATTTGTAAGTACTTGACGTGGCGTCCGATTCTCCCACACTTTCTATCTTCCTCCTCTTCCTTCCTCCCCGCCCATGTCTCTCTCTCCGTCCCACCTCACCTTCCACTGTCGAGGGTGCTGCGGATGATGGCAATGAGGAGAAGAACCTGGGCGTCGGTCAGTCCATCTTGCACAGCCTTGAAAATGGGTTTTTGCTGGACAGGTAAGGAGGTGAGGGAGGGGGGGAGGGAGGAAGGGAAGGAGGAAGGGGAGGAAAGGGGAGAAATGCGGGTAAATATCAAAAGAGCCTCCTGACCTACTACCGAGAAATAGGAAGAAGCGCTTTTATTCAAACCCATCCCTTCCTCCCTCCCTTCCTCCCTTATACTCTCCCTACCTGCAGCTCACGGGCGGCCTGGTTGATCAGGATAATGTCGACCAAGGGCCCCTTCAGCTTCTCCTTCTCTTTCCCACCTCCCTCTCCAGCAGCTGCAGGGACAGGTACCGGAGCGTGAGGGTTCGGAGCAGCAGCAACATTTTCCTTGTTGGTGCTAGGCGAAGAGGAGGAGGTTTCAGCAGTAGCAGCAGCAGCAGTAGCATCAGCGGAAGCGGAGAGAAGCCGGCGCTTGAGGTCTATGGCGTGACGACAGACCTAGTGAATCATGATGATGGAGAGGAGTGATTTGCGGATGCGGGCGCGGTTCCTTGTCCTCTCTCTTTCTCCCTCTCTCTCTCCCTCTCCTTTGCCCTCCCTCCCTCCCTCCCTCTCTACCTGGAAGGCCTTCCGCAGGTCCCCCGAGACGTTGGCCACTTTGCGACTACACATCTGAATGCACTGGTCATCGATCACGCGCGGCACGAGCCCGCCCAACCGAGTTTTCAAGATACTCGCCACCTGCAAAAGGCAGCCAGGGAGGGAGGGAAGGAGAGAGGGAGGGAAGGAGGCAGGGGGCGTTGTTGGTGGAGAGTTGAAATCCGCGAGTATTTCTCTCCTCCCATCCTCCTTCTCTTCCCTCCCTCTTTCCCTTCTTCCCCTTCCCCTCCCTCCTTGCCCCCTCCCAACTACCTGCAGGTGGGAGTAAGGCTCAAAGCGGACGCGTCGGAGGGATAGGCGGGACTGCACTCGTGGCTGGACGGGCGCAACAAGATAAAGGATACAGAGAAGACGTATGAGTGAGACATGCTCTATTTCCATTCCTCTTACACTCCCCCATCCCCCGTACCCTCCCTCCCGCCCTCCCTCCCTCCCTACCTGCATGACTCGCTCGGGCAGGTCCACGGTGTTGGAAAGGCCCAGCAGAATGAGCCCCCGCCGCCCTCCGTCCCCTCCTGCACCCCACTCGAGCAAATTGTAAATGACCTTGGGAGGAAGGGGGGGGGGGGACGGATGGTCAAGGAGGAGTACGTGGACGCATTTTCCCTCTCCCTGCCCTCAGCCGAATACACTGTCCCTATCGGCACCACCTGAAACGGGACAATTTCTCCCTCCCTCCCTCCCTCCCTCCCTCCCTACCTACCTACCTACCTACCTTCCCCTCCATGGTGTGCAGGCTCTTGCCCACCAAATAGTCCATCTCGTCGAGCACCACCACCACCGGCCGGGCGCGGCGTTGGCGGGAGGCGGCCTGAGAGGAGGGGGAGAGGACGTGGTCGATGGGTGAGTGTTAGAGCGGTGTACGGGCAGAGTCTCTTCCCCTCCTTCCCTCTTCTTCCCTCCTTTCCTCCCTTCTTCCCCAATACCCACCGAGGACGAGGCAGAGGCAGCAGTCCGAGAACTCGTGAAGAAGTCCGAGAGCTTGGCCAGGGCCCGGGCAGGAGGCATGCCCGCCTCACGCTGGTCAGTCAGAGCGGCCCACAGCAGGGAGTAGGCCTGTTAGAGGAGGGGAGGGAGGGAGGGAGGGAGGGAGGGAGGTCAGGTGGTGGGCTAAGACGCAGCATTCCATTGGTTTCGCCGCAGACTCCGGAGCATCGTCCTCCTTCCCGTCCTCCCGCCCTCCTTCCTCTTCCTCTTGACCTGCGACGAATTAGAGAGCGTGAGGCCATTAATCTCGCAGTGCGTGAAGCCCAAGTCTCGCCTCTCTTTTCTCAGCCGCCCCAACACGTGGTGTACCGTGGCAGTCTTGCCTAGGGAGGGAGGGAGGGAGGGGGGGGGGGGAGGAAGGAAGGAAGAAAAGGTAAGAACATTGAGAAGGGAGCACTCTATGATACTTGATCCAGCCCCTCCCTCCCTCCCTCCCTCCCTCCCTCCCTCCCTTACTCCCGTACCCGTTCCCGGGAAGCCCGCAATATACAAGCCCCCTCTTGACGAGGCGGGTGAGGAGGAAAGGGGGAGGGAGGAAGCAAGAGAGGAAGAGGTGGAGGAAGGTTGACGGGCTTGGTAGAAATCGGAGAGGGCGGCCTCGAGGAACTCCATCACCTGTAAGAAGAGGAGGGAGGGAGAGATGGAGGGGAGGGAGGGGAGAAAAGCGAATGGCCAAAAGCATGAGTAGTCAAAAAGAGATTGTATGGTAAGACACAAATCAACGTCCGCAGCGTACGTCCCCTCCCTCCCCATCTCTCCCTTCCTCCCTCCCTCACCTCCTGCGTCTCCCGCTCTCGGCACGGCAAGGACGCCGCCTTGGTGGCAGTACTCCAGGGGGACGACGACAAATGCAGCCGGGCCTCCGCCTGCGAAAGGAGGGCGAGTTCCTCACTCTCCTCCTCGAGTCGTCCCTCCCTCCCCCCCTCCCTCCCTCCCTTCCTCTCTTTCTTCTTCCCGGTCTTATTCCTGCCATCCTCTCCCGCATCCTCACTCTCGCTCGCTCCCCTCTCCTCCCCATCCTGCCTCTCATCCTCCTCCCCCTCCTCCTCATTTCGGTTCCTTTTCCATCCCTTCTTGTCGACCGCAGCACTACAGCTGCCGGCGCAAGGGAGGGAGGGAGGGAGGGAGGGAGGGGGCACTCGCAAGAGGGGGGTTTGATCTCGCCGGGCCGAGTAATTCATGCCACGTGTTCGACGTGCCTAGGGAAGAGGGGAAAGGAAGGAGGGAGGGAAGGAAGGAGGGAAGAGAGTCAAAATGTGTCTCGGCGGGCCAAAGAAAGATCGATTTTCCTGGCACGCCCCTCCCTCCCTCCCTTCCTCCCTCCCTACCTCGGGCAGCATGGCTTTCGGGCCCAGAGGCAGAAAGGCTGCGCGCGTGGAGTGGTATAGCCGGCGGCAGACAAACACCTCTTCCTCCTCCGCTTCCTGCCCCCAGGCCTCCCTCCTGCTCTGCCCTCGAGCACGGGGCGCGACGACACGAATACGGTCGTTGATGGATTGCTGTGGAAGGGAGGTAGGGGGGCAGGGAGCAGGGATGGAGAGAATGAATGGAAGAGAGTTCGGAGGGTAAGAGAGGGAGAGGGAGGGAGGGAGGGAGGGAGGGAAGGCGCTTAGACTGGTATCTCATCCACGCGGTCGTTTTCAAACACATTTCAATTCAGGCTCCGGGTGGGCCCTCTCCTCCCTCTTACATCCCCCCCCCTCCCTCTCCCTCCCTCCCTCCCTCCTTACCACCGGTATCTCATCCACGCGGTCGCTCTCGAACAGCTCTCGAAGCAGGCACTGCGTCCGGTCCTCCTTCTTGACCAACAGCTCTTGGGGCGACCAAAACCACCTCACTTCCATCATGGCCTCGCCCTCTTGCGAGGAGGCGCAGGAGGTGGGAGGAGGAGGAAGGGAAGAAGACGAGGGTGCGTCACTTTCCTCCTTGTCGTAGTCGTCGTCGTCGGAGGAAGAGGAGAAGCCGGCGTCCGAGGAAGGCTGTAATGGGAAGGAAGAGGGTAAATGACAATCACCGATGATCCTGAGACAGCAATTCATGTTCCTAACTTAGCCTCAGCCGAAGGGCATTCCCGATAATTACATATGTACATTAAGTTTCCCCTTACGCTCACTGCGCTCTCTCCTTCTCTCCCTCCTCCCCTCCCTCCATATACCTCTTCCTGCACCGCCACCGCCGCCGACCGCCACAGCCACAAGATCTCGGCATAGCCCGTAGTCGCCTCCTCTTTGCCCGAGCCATCCAAAAGCACCTCAACACAGTCCCCCATCCTGAAGAGTTGGCCCTTGGGGGAGGAGAGAGCGAGGGATGGAGGGAAGGAGGGTGAGGAGGGAGGAAGGCTTTTGTTCCACTATCTGAATGTACCAATCATCTCACACAAAGCGACTTTCCCTGAGGAGGTATCTCTCTCCCTCCCGCCCTCCCGCCTTCTTTCCATCACAGTCCCTACCTGCCAAATCACGGCCTCGAAGTACTGATCGCCCTCCAAGCCTTCCCCTATAGGCCCCACCAGTTCTGCCGGGACTCCCTCGCTTTCCTCCTCTTCCTCCTCCTCTCCTTCCCCCTCTATTCCCCCCTTCCCCCGTCCATATTCATTCTGGTCTTGGCTGAGCTCCATCCCTTCGTCTTCCTCTTCCCCTATTGGCTCCTTTTCGTGGTGCTGCTCCCCCCTGTCTTCTTCCTCACGCTGCTGCTGCTGCTGCTTTTGCTGCTGACGCTGCAAGGCCTTTTCCAACCGTTGCTGCTGCAATCGTTCCTGGAGCTGCAACCGCTGTTGCCGTTGCTCTTCGATATCCTCCTCCTCATCTTCCTCCGAGTCCACCTGCAGGTAGGACGAGGAGGAGGAGGCGACGGAGCGACACGGGGAGTTTCCGCGACTATCTCTCCCGCTCCCCCTTCTGCTGCTGGTGTTGCTACCTCTTCTTCCGCGCATCGATGGTGCTGCCGTTGCCGCCGCTGTTGATATATTGGTAGCGACAGCTGCATCAGTACAGGTACGCGTACTAGAAGCTGCATAGGTTGCTTCCGCCCCTGCGAGCTTTCCTCCCCCTCCTCCTTCCTCTTCCTCCTCACTGCTGCTCCCCTCTGTATAACCCGGAGCACTCCCGCAATAAGAGGTAGTAGTAGTGGCAGCCGTCGAGGTTGAGGCTGTGGAAGCGCCTGTCCTTTGGCTCGAGGAGCAGGCAGCAGCGGTAGTAGAAAGGGTGGTGGCGGCGGTAATGGCAGTCGGGGCCACCGGAGGCTCCCCCATTCCCAGCCGGGTCTGTATGTTGGGATGGACAAGAGGTGAAGAAGAATGAGAATAAAGAAGACGAGGGATGAGGTGTCGCCTAGTTTAATATTGTGCCAAAACTGGTGGGACTTGCTCCCTTGCTTAACACGTGCATTTGTCGAAACGTCGTGATGTGCCTCTGCCTTGGTTCGTCGAGGAAGGGGGAAGGAGAGAAGAGAGGAAGGTATCGAAACAAAGGACAAAGGAGACGTTAAAAAAAAGTGCCCGCCTTTCTCCGGCTTCTCGAGATGGCCCCGTTTCCCGTCCGGGATGACTGTACCTGCAAGGACGGGGAGGAGGCATGATAAGAGGACGCGGGTCGGAAATTAGGACCACCGCTCGCTGCTGTAGTACAGAAGACTGTTTGCACCCCCGTTATTCGGAAACGACGAGTCAGAGGTGAAGTAGCGTCCCCTTTCATTCGGAGCACACGCCAAGAGAACCAAAAGGTCACCCACTCATTCCTTTTCAACCCACTCTCTATACACGGGATAGCCAGGCAGCCGCGGAAACCTAAGGCCTCTCCTGCTCTACATCATCATCGAGCCTCAACTAGGGCAACCAGCAAGCGAACAGAGGCCAAGGCAGCATGTCCAGCACTCCCACCAGCACTGCGCGCGTATCTTAGGACCACAAAAAGGAATAATGAGGGAGGTTTACGTTGGCAGCAGTTCTAGATTAGGAAGTATGTGTCGGAAGCTGCATGTCTCCCCTCCAACTCCCTTGACCCTCCTGTCGACTTTCCCGCGGCACCTCTTCCCCCTCCACCTCCTCCTCCTTGTCCTCCTCTTCGTCGCAGCCACCACCACCACCACAGCCTTCCAGCTCTCCTCTCCCGTGCGGCGTCTCTCATTTCAGCGCCACCACCCACAACTAGCACGACGTTCCCTCTCACCCGCTCACAGTCCCCGAGGAGTATCCTCCCCCCTCTCAGCCCCTCCCGTCTACTCACCTCCTTCCTCCTCCTCCTCCTCCACTACCACCACCACCACCACCATCTCCTCCTCCTCCTCCTCCTCCTCTTCATTCCAGCCATTGCGTGCGAACTACAATACAAGCAACGCGGCAGTGAATGATAGGAGGGGAGGGAAGGCCACCAAAACGATGACGATTGGAGCGGAAGGAGAGGCCGTAAGCGAGGAGGAGCTGCTCATGCGGGGACCGCCACCACCGTCCATTGGGCCGCTGACCCGGGTAAGGATGGGAAGGACGGTATGAGGGAGGAAGAAAGAGCCCTTTCGTGCCGTGTTGATGCATGTAACCACGCCCGCCTTGTCTTGTTCCTTTCCAGCGATATCATCCACCACTGACCTCCTCCTCCTCCCCTTCCCCCCCCTCGTCTCCTCTTTTTCCCAGGCGGATTTCACCCAAGAGCAGCTTGAGACCGAGTCCGCTGCCCGAGACGCCGCGGAGGTGGTGGCCTCTTTCCTAGGCGCCAAAGAGGGCAGCCAGAAGGAGCAGCAGCAGCAGCAGCAGCAGCAGCAGCAGAGCGACGGCCCAGGCCCCATCGGCTGGCTCTGGAATGTCGTCACCTCTCCATTCTCTTCCAACACTCCCTCCACATCTGTCCCTCCCCTCCCAGCATCATCACCACCTCCTCCTCCTCCTTCCTTGCCTTTGAGTACTGCCACGGTGCACGCGGCACCCAGTGTCTTTATTGACGACGACGGGGTTCCGCTTACCCGAGGCGAGGATGAAAACTGGCCCACCACCACCACCACCACCACCACTACCAGCAGCAGCCGCAGCAGCAGTGGCAGTAGCAGTGGTAGCAGTAGTAGTAGTAGTGAGGAGGAGCTTGGGCTTGCTTCTTCAACGTCACGGCTCGAGAAGGAGGAGGGAGGGAGGGAGGGAGGGGGAGGGGGAGGATGGGGTTTGGTGGATGCCCTGTGGGGGCTGGCCACGGGGGCAGCGGGAGGAGTGGCAAGTGGAGTGCAGGTATGCTTCAGACATCTTTTGTCAGTCCCTCCCTCCCTCTCTCCCTCCCTTGTCATGACTCGAACCTTTCTTGTGTGCGTCTTTTGTGACGTTCCTCCCCTCCTCCCTCCCTCCCTCCTTCCCCTCCTTTCTCTCTCTCCCTCCCCACAGAGCCTTCTCCCCGGGCAGCAGCAGCAGCAGCAGCAGCAGCAACAGCAGCAGCTCTCACAAGCGGCAGAGGCCGCTGGCCTAGCTCTGGCCACGGCCGAATGGGAAGACGAGCAGGTGGAGCGAGGGCTGAAGGTGAGGGAGGGAGGGACGGAGGGAGGGACGGACGAAAGGGACCATGATGGCAGATTTTGAAATCAACTGGTTTCGTGTATTCACCCTCTACTCTTCTTCCTTCTACCCCTCCCTCCCCCCCGCCCTTCGATTCTCCTCAGGTGACCGACCCGGAGAACGAGGGGGATGGCAAGGGTGTGGAAGTGTATGAAAAACGAGCAGCCACTGCCAAGGTAAGACCGTCCTCCCTCCCTCCCTCCCTCCCTCCCTCCCCTCAGCCATACTTGATCACTTCTCTCACCTCCCTATCTCTCTCTCCCTCCCTCCCTCCCTCCCTCTTGCAGGGAAAGAGATGGTCCGTCAACGTGGCCCTCGACGTTTCCCTCCGCTTCTTCCTCCGCCGCAACAAGGCCGCCGCCGACACCCAGACCCCCCCCCTCCCTTCCTCCTCCTCGTCCTCCCTCCCCACCTCCACCTATGCCTCCCTCTCTTCCTCCTCCTCGGCCTCGGTGGCAGCTGCAGCCGCGGCAGGGATGATGACACGGGCCAGAGAGATGGAGGAACGGGGCTGGCGCCTGGGTACGTATGCAGGGGGAGGAGGGAGGGAGGGAGGGAGGGCAAAAAACAAAGATACGTCGCATTACCTCGGCATGTCAATCTTAGCGAATCCTCCTCCTTTTCCTCCCTCCCTCCCTCCCTCCCTCCCTGTAGATGCCGCCCGTTCAGCCTTAGCGCAACAACCCTCCTCCTCCCCCTCCCTCCCCCCCTCCTCCCTCTCCTCCTCCTCGGCATTGTCTTACGAGGAGGTACGCCTCCTTTCCCCATCCTCTGCCGTGGAGGACAAGGATGAGGAAAGGGCGGAGGGAGGGGGCAGAAGTTGGCTCGGAAGTGCCCTGCGCTCGACGACCGCTCTAGGTTCGTTGTTATTTCCTCCCCCTCTCCCTCCTTCCCCCCCTCCCTCTCTCCCTCCTTCCCTCCCTCCTTTCCTCCCTTCCACTCATATGCTTCCATGTACGCTCACTTCCACGTAAACTTCCTTCCCTCCCTCCTCCCCTCCCTCCCCCCCTCCCTCCTATCCTCAGGCCGCGGTTTCCTTGACGGCGTCTCGACCGTCGTGGACGGAGCCTGGCACCTCGCCACCCGCGGCAACAGCAGCAGCAGCAGCAGCGACGCTGCCCTCCCTCCCCCCGTCCCTCCCCATTATGGCCGATCGATCGGGGGCAAGGCCAGGGAGGAGGAGAGAGGGGTGGGTGGGGTGCGAGGCAGCATCATGCCCTCCGTCCCCACCCTCTCCTCCCCCCCGTCCTCCCTCCCTCCCTCCTCCCGGCCTTCCCGAACGTTCTCTGACGGCGCCGCCGTGCTGACCAACGACGAGGCAGCCCGCCCTCCCTCCCTCCCCTCCTCCCTCCTTGCCCCCATCCTTCCCCGCGAGCGGAAGCGGGACCGTCTACGGCGCTTTTTGGTTTCTTCCCTCCCCTTGGGCCGAGGGGAGGAAGGAGAGGAGGGAGGGGAGGAGGGAGGGGGGAGGAGGTGGAGGAAGAGGAGGAGGAGAAATGAGAGGTAGGGGCAGAGATGACAAGGGAGAAAAGGAGGGAGATTTGTAGCCAGAGATACATGTACATACTTACAATCCTCCTCCCTCCCGCCCTCCCTCCCGCCCTCCCTCCCGCCCTCCCTCCCTCCCTTTGCCCCCAGTCGCGACCCGGACTCTCTGGCGCGCGGCTTGGGCCTGAAGGAGGGCGAGACGGAGGCGGCACTGACACGGACTTTCGGAGGCATCGGTATGACGCCTGAACTCGGCCCGCTCAGGCTGAGGAAGCTCGGGAAGAGGGACAGGGGGAAGTAAGGAGGGAGGGGGGAGGGAGGGATGGAGGGAGGGGAGGTGGGGCAGATGTTTCGATAAGAGTGTTTCTATCGCACTCATAAGTCATTTACTCGTTCCTCACTCCCTTCCCTCTTTCCTCCTTCTCTCTTTCTCCCTCCCATCCTCGTCCAGAATTATGGCTCAGCGCATGACAGGCCGCCCCTTAATCTGGCTCCTCCTTCGGTACTCCCCCATGGCGGCCATCGAGGAGGAAAAAGAGGTACGCCCTCCCTCCCGACCTCCCGACCTCCCACCTTCCGACCCTTCCTGTCGCCTTCCCTAGTCCCCTTCCTCTCTCTCTCCCCCTTCCTCCCACTACATTTCACTCGTCCTCTCCACTTCGTCCTTCCCCCCCCCCCATCGGCACACACAGGAGAACCTCCTCCCTCCCTCCCTCCCGCCCTCCCACCCCCTCCGCGCCCAGCAACGAGCCCGCCGTGCTGCTGCTGCCCAGGCCTCCTCCACCACCGGCAGACTCACACGGGCGGGGATGCGAGTCCTCGGGTAAAAAGGGCGGACGAGAGGGAGGGAGGGAGAAAGGGTTGAAGGACAGGAAAGAAGACGGAAGACAACAACCACAACCATCAACAACAGATCAGCGCATGTCAATCTCCCCCGCTTTCTCCTTCCCTCCCTCCCCTCTCTCCCGCCCCAGATACATTCCATACCTCCGCCTCCTCCCTCGCCTGGCACCGGCCGTTCGCTCCCTCTATCCCTCCCTCACCGCTCGCCTGCTCTGGGGCACGGCGGTGATGGAGGAAGGGATAGAGGGAGGGGCGGATGGGAACGGGGTCGAAGAGGTGAGGACGGAAGGAGGGAGGGAGGGAGGGACATGCTCCTATATCTGAATATCTGATCATTTGTTATTCCTCAACATCCGCTTTTGGCATTCCCATCCTCACTCTCCCTCTTTCCCTCCCTCCCTCCCTCCCTCCCTCCCTCCCTCCTTCAGGGCGCCCTGCCCGTCATCACGCCCACGGCCATCTCGCAGTACCGGATGGTCAAGGACCGAGACTCCTTCTTCCCGTCCTTTCTCCTTGCCGCCGCCGAACGCGTTGACCAGGTACCACCCTCCCCTCCCTCCCTCCCTCCCTCCCTCCCTCCTTTCCTTCCCTCTCCTCTCCCTCTCGGTGTCAATGCGCGTCCCTCTTCCTTCCTCCTCCTCATCATCATTCCCATGTCCTTGTTCCTCCCACCCCCTCTCCCTACCGCCCTCCCTCCTGCCCGCCTTCCCCCCAGGCTCGCGTCGTCTTTACCGGCCTCTTCACCTCCCAACCCGCCAACGCCGCCTCCCTCCCCTCCTCGTCCTCCCCCCCGCCCTCCCGCGCTTCCTCCGACCCGGAAGAGCCTGAAGAAGCTTTGGAGCGAATGGTCTTTGCGAGAAGGGAGCGGGCACGACGGAAGGAAGAGGAAGAGGAGGAGAGACGGAGGGAGGAAGAGGAGGAGGCGCGGCGAGGAAATGTGTTTGTGTGGGTGGGAAGGAGCGTGGGAGGACTTGTAGGGAGCCTGTTTGGGGGTGGGGGAGGGGAGGAGGAGCAGCAGCAGGAAGAGTTGGCCCTCCCTCCCTCCCTTCCTCCCTCCCTTCCCGTGGACGAGAAGGAGATTGAGACAATCGCGGCAGCGGCGGGGGGGAAGGAGGGGGGGAAGGGGGGTGGGGGGTGGGGCGTCTTCTCGTTCTTCTTCCCTTCCACCTCCTCTTCTTCTTCCTCCTCCTCCTCCTCGGCACCATCAGCTACACCAGAATCGACGGTCAACTCACCGCAGCAGGGAGAGGGAAGGGCCCGAGCCACCCCTTCCTCCCTTCCACCATCCCCCCCTCCCTCGGGCAAGAAGGAGGAGGACGTTCCGTATCTGTCGCCGCGAGAAATGGCCTTTGATGGGCGGGAGCAGGTAGGTAGGTAGGGAGGGAGGGAGGGAGGGAGGGACAGAAAGAAAAGAAGAATGGGCCAGGGTTGTAGCCGCAAAGGGTCTTACACTTCCTCATCACCCTCCCTCCCTCCCTCCCTCCCTCCCTCCTTCCCTCCCTCCCTCAGGGCTGGTACCGCACAACTTTCCCCGGCTCTCAGTCATCCTACGAGCCCTACCTCGATTCCTCTCGATACAGGGAGGTGCGGGAGAGGGAGGAAGGGAATGAGGGAGGGGTCGCGGTCGGCAGTGCAGGTAGGCAGCAGATTGGAGGGAGGGAGGGAGGGAGGGAGGGAGGGAGGGAGGGAGGGAGGAAGGGAGGAAGGGAGGAAGGGAGCGAGAGAAGGAAAGATAGCACATAAGTATTCCTCAAAAGAATCAAGTTCTTATCGTCTTTCCCTTCCTCCTTCTTCCCCTTCCTCCCTCCAGCCCACCTCGCCTCCCTGGAACGTGGCATGGCCTCGTCGGCCGTGGCGCTCTTGGCCCATGCGCAGACCCGGAAGCAGTTTCAGTACGGCAGGGAGGGAGGGAGGAAGGGGGGCGAGGAGGGAAGGAGGGAGGAAAGGAGCCAATCATTCCCCCTTGCAACGCTTTGACGCGTCATTGACCCTCCCACTCTCCCTCCCTCCCTCCCTCCCTCCCTCCTTCTCCCAGGGTGGTAGTGGAAGAAGCGGGCGGGCCTCGGCTCCTTTTGCGGGGTCTGGCCATGAACAGCCCCCCTAGTCCATTCCGCGCACAGGCAGGGAGGGAGGGAGGGAGAGAGGGAGGGAGAGAAGGGAGGAAGGCGGAAGACGAACGAGACGTCATCCACTCCATCTCGGTAGGACCAGCTGTAGTGACCTTCCCTCCCTCCCTCCCTCCCTCCCTCCCTCCTCCCTTCCCTCCTGACAGGCCTTGGAGACGCTCTGTCGCCTCTTGCGGAAGTGGCGGAAGCCCGTGCCAGGCGCCGCTCCCTCCTCTGCCTCTTCATCCTCGTCCTCGTCTTCTTCCCCTTCTTCAGACGCGGGCGAGGACAGCGGAGGGTCGTCGTACGAGAGCGAGGAGGAGGAGGATTGGAACAAGACAAACGATGGCGTCGACAATGGTGAGGGGGAAAGGGAAGGAAGGAGGGACGCATCGGCAACTCTCCGTAAAGATCGAGCGGCTGATTCTGGATGTTTCGACTTTCTCTTCCCACCCTCCCTCTCTCCCTCCCTCCCTCCCTCCCTCCCTCCCTCCCTCCCTCCTTCCCCTCTACCAGACCGCGATGAAGAGGCCTCTCCGGGGGGGGCGGTCATGCGGGCGCTGACGGGCGACAAGGAGGTAGAGGCGGAGATGGTACAGATGCTCCTTTCGCTCATCGAGGAGCCGCTTGGCATCAGCCTCTCGCGCATCGCAGGTACGTCCTTTTCCTCCCTCCCTCTCAACCTCCCTCTCTTCATATATGCGTTCGTCTGTTTCCCTCTTGGCCGATCACTCCCTCTCGTGAACCCTCACTCTCACTCCCCCTCTCCCCCTCCTTCCGTCCCTCCCTCCTCCCAGGCCTTGGCCGCTCGTTCCCTTCTGTCGAAGAATTTCGGTCCCAGCGGGCGGCCATCCATCTCCTCTACACCATGTGCCTAGCCTCGGAAACCACCATCGATGTGCTGCAGGTAGGGAAGGAGGGAAGGACGGAAGGAGGCAGGGAAGAAAACAACCGCTGCGGTTCTTTCTCGTGCAGAACGATAGGTACAGGCCTCGAGCACGCACTGGCCGAGAAAGACTCACCATCTGCTTCTCTTCCCCTTCCTCCCCCCCCCCCCAGACCGAGGGCCAGGCCCGCCTCGTCCCCGCCCTGCAGCAGATTCTCCGAGAGCGCGTGTATGAGGAGGGTAGTCTGAGCATCTACCACACGATCCACAAGCTCTTGACAATCGTTGGTACGTCCTCCCTCCCTCCCTCCCTCCCTCCCTCCCTCCCTTCCTTCCGCCTTTCCTCTCTTCTCGACCAATGGTCACCCCGCGACAAAAACTATTTATTTCTATCCCCCTTCCCATTCTTTCTACCCCCCGTCCCTCCTTCCCTTCCTGCCTCCCTCCCTCCCTCGCTCAGGCTATCACGAGTGGCGGCCCCGGCAGCCCGGTCAGAAGGGGCTTCGCATCCTCTCCCTGGACGGCGGCGGCACCCGCGGCGTCATGACCATCGCCCTCCTCTCCCATCTCATCGAGGCCACTGGCAAAGAGGTGCGCCATCGCCATCACTCCCTTCTTCCATTCCTTCCCTTCTCCCTCCCCTCATATACCCTCCCTTACGTCCAACCCTCCTTCCCTCCTTCTCTCCTTCCCTCCCTCCTTCCCTCCCTATTTCTTCTCAGGTCCACGAGCTCTTCGACATTGTGTGCGGGACCTCCACAGGCGGTATTCTGGCCGCTCTCTTCGCCGTCAAGGCAACCAAGGTCACCGAGGTACGCCCTTCCCTCCCTCCTTCCCTCCCTCCCTCTCTCCTACTCTGTTTTCCCTCTCCCTCCTCTTCTACTTGATATTCCCCCCTCCCCTCTTCCCTCCCTCCCTCCCCCTCTAGGCCGGCCGGCTGTACGACGAATTGATCAAAAAAGTCTTCAACAAAAGTCCGGCACCCTTGGCCTACAGGTGAGAAAAACGCGGGGTTTTCCTTTTCCCCTCCTTCCCTCCCTCCCTCTCCCTCTCTCCTTTTCTCGCTCTATCGCGTTCGCATTTCACCCCCGCTATCTCTGCCTAGACTTCCGTCCGTCCCTCCTTCCCTTCTTCTTTCACCCTCTGGCGACCGCAGCTACGGAAATGGGGGAGTACCTTAACTCATACCATCGCCCCCTCCCTCCCTCCCTCCCTCAGCAACCTGGTCCTGCGCACGGCTCAGTACAACGAAAACATTTGGGAGGACGTGCTCAAGGTCTTGATCGGCGAGACACTCTTGATCGACTCCATGGGCGGGCCGCAGGTAAGAAGGGGGGAAGGGAGGGAGGGAGGGAGGGGGAGAGGAACACATTACACTTTCCTGCAACCCAGCCACGTTATCTGTACACTCAAACTCCCTCCCTCCCTCCCTCCTTCCCTCCCTCCTTCCCTCCCTTCCTCCCTCCCTCTCCCGCTTCCTGCCCTTCTCCCAGGGTCTCAACACCCCCAAATTTTTCGTCTTGTCCTCCGTCCTCTCCTGCAACCCAGCCAAGCTATTCATGTGGCGTAACTACAACTACCGACGTGCCCAACGGAGCAGATACGAGGGGGACTTCCGAGCGAAAGTAAGCCTAGTCCTCCCTCCCGCCCTCCCTCCCGCCTTCCTTCCCTCCCTCTTTTTGTTGTCGAACCCAGTGCCCCATCCCTACACCAGCAGCAAGACCGCTCACCAAAATCCCCTTGTCCTCCCTCCCTCCCTCCCTCCCTCCCTCCC
>Ga0160420_100490_pt1 | contig 16686 bp, 21 predicted proteins | sample CelAP2metagpilot_FD_108197 | JGI IMG/M metagenome (GOLD analysis project Ga0160420, IMG submission 108197) | Phycosphere-associated microbial communities from algal ponds in Kailua-Kona, Hawaii, USA - Cellana AP2-5-5 metagenome pilot | ecosystem: Engineered > Artificial ecosystem > Aquaculture >... | reverse complement strand
TTTAAGATTCCCTTGAGGTCCACATGCTGCTGAAGCGTCTCAACCAACAACTCCACCATCGGCTTCCTCCTATCTTCGGACGCTGCTCACCTTTTTCCAATTCACTGCCTCGCTCCTTCCTTCCCTCCCTCCCTCCCCCCTGGTACTGCTCAAAGTACCCTCCCACCGCCTCTCTACACGCCTCAAGTGAATAGAAGCCCTCCTTTGGCAGACGATTGAATATCGCGCCTAAGACCCGTACCCCCCTATACTTAAAAAAAGTGGCATTCAAGTTAAACGAGTCCACCGCATCGCCAACCCCTGCCCTCCCTACCAGCACCACGGAGCAGCCCCCTAGGGCCAACGCAATGTCGGCATTACTGACCCCACAGATGGATCCCACGGCCGGGTAGCCCACTCCATCAACAAGGACGATTTTTTTGTCCTTTCCGATGGCGTGGACCCCGGCACAGGCCTCGTGAACGAGATCCGTGGAGGTGCCCAGGTTGCCCTTAAGGAATTCTCGGGTGAATCCCTTGTAGAAGACGACTGGACCCACGCCGCGGTTGCTGATCCCGACAGAGTCACACCAGGCGGTGACGAGCTGGGGGGCTTCGCATTGTGTGGCGGGCTTGATGTAGGCGAGTTGGGACGGGTGGAAGCCCAAGCGGAGGAGGGCCCCAAGCAGGGCAAGGCACATGGACGACTTGCCGACCTTGGAACGGTCGCCGGCGATGAAGAGGAGGAGAGGCTCACCGGTAGGGATGGCCTTGATGAGATGGAAAGGTGGGGGAGAGGGAGGGAGGGCGATGGCGTTGTTGTTGACCTCGTCGTCGTCTTGGTCCATGGAAGTGACGAAGCAGAGGCAGGCATTCAATAGAACATCTGATGGGCTGTATTTCGGACTTCCTCCATTTCCATTGTGATGTCTTCTACGGCCATTCCCTCCTCCATTCCTATCATCCATGTCAGCTTCCCCATCGCCTGCCTTCACCCCTCCTACAAGGCGACCGTCGCGATAGAAATTGAAGCACGGCAAGGCACTTCCAACCTCCGCCTCGAACGCCAGGTCCTCCCATAGCCCCACGTCCAAGCTCCCTACTTCCAATTCAGCATGCCAACCCATCGTTCTTGCGCTGGCCTCACCCACATTCCCGGCCATTGTCGCCGTCGTCCCTGGGGCAGCTGCTGCGGTGCTTGTGGCGAGGAGCACGCTCTCCACGACAGAGGAGGACCCGCGGAGCCAGGAGGCATAAAAGCCAAGGATGGCCTTGGGCTTGGCGGCCAGAAAGTCCTTCAAGTCCTGGCGCGAGCTTATCTGCGTGATGCTGCCCATAAGTCCTGATTGTCGAGAAGTGTATGCCTCAGTGAGGCGGCATTGCCTCGTGCTTGTCCGTAGTGGTCTTGTGTGATGAAGGAGAAGGAGCGAGGCAGGAGGGAAGACGCTGGTTGGTGATGAAGCCGAAGTCGCTCAAAGTCTCTCTGGCCAACAAACACTGTCCCGCGTGTGTGAGTGGGTGGATGGTTCGGAGAAAGGTGAGTGCACACAATAGCGTGTAAGTTGAGGTGACAAAGGTCAGGTCATACGGTATGCTTGAGGACTTCGGCCCGCGACAACAGGCCTGCGTTTCGGCCAACAGCTCCCCTTCTCCATCTCATCGCGAATGGAGGGCGAGGAGGCCCCTTCCTAACCCAGCCTCTCTCCCTCCATAGACCTTTGTCGACACCAACGGCGGCATACCCATGCCAGGCACATTTACTTACGTGCGAGGCCTAGGGGCGCGGATGTGGTTGGGGAAGAAAGGGAAAGAGAGGTGAAGGCGGGCGATGCAGCACCACCACCTCCAGCCTCTCTCCTTTCCTCCCCCCTCCCTTCTTCACCATAACGCCCTCGTCCTTTTGTTTGTATGCCAATCGAACCATACAGCCACCTCGCTGACACTCCAACCAAACTTCACGTATATCGCCATCATCTCCCACAGGAACGATGGGGGCTTACAAGTTCCTGGAGGAGCTTTGGCGGAAGAAGCAGGCGGACTTGCTCCGCTTCCTGCTGCGTGTGCGGGCTTGGGAGTACCGCCAACTACCCAAGATCTACAAGATGAACCGCCCCACGCGCACGGACAAGGCCCACCGCCTCGGCTACAAGGCCAAGCAGGGCTTCGTCATCTACCGTGTTGCTGTCCGACGGGGTGGGCGCAAGCGCCCCAACCCCAAGGGCATCGTGTACGGGAAGCCCAAGAATCAGGGGATTAACCAGCTCAAGTGGGTGCGCAACCTCAAGTCAAAGGCAGAGGAGCGTGCCGGTCGCAAGTTGGGAGGTCTGCGTGTGCTGAACTCCTACTGGGTGAATCAGGACGCGACGTACAAGTATTACGAGGTCATCCTGGTGGACCCCCAGCACAAGGCCATCCGCCGCGACGCCCGCGTAAACTGGATCGTCAACCCCACCCACAAGCACCGCGAGCTCCGAGGCCTCACTTCCTCGGGCCGCTCTTCCCGAGGCCTGCGAAAGCGTGGCCACCGCGCGCACAACATTATCGGGTCCTCTGCCTATGGCTCTTGGAAGCGACGCAACACCCTCTCCCTCAAGCGATATCGTTAAAGGAGCGCGGGGGAAAGGAATGGATGGAGGGAGGGAGGAACGGAGGGAGGAAGAAGAGAGGAAGAAGAGAGGAAGAAGAGAATGGCTGGCATATACGTCGTGGGCAAAGGCTGGTAGTGCTACTACTTTCTGCCGTTTTTCTGGGCATGTATGGCGAAAGAACTGTGTCCCGCTCTTGTCTCTCTCCCCCTCTCTCTTCCCTCTCCTCAATTCTTTCGCCTTCCCTTTGCTGGTTTGTTTGGCTTTTCTTTTGAGGGCCAGAGACTAGGAGTAGGCAATTTATAACAAATGGGATGTGGCGCTGATTTGTACGAGGGAAGGAAGATAAGTAAAGAAGCAAGACATACTATTCATTAATTTGTTCGTCGCTCACTTTCATTCTGACGTGAATTGCATAGAGTACAGAGAGTGACGAGTGTAGAGAGGGAAGAGAGAGGATTGAGAGATGAGAAGAGAGCGAGGGGTCGCTTTAAATGTGTGGACCACACGCGCGTGAGCAATAAATACTAGACATATCAACAATGCGCGTGGGAGAACAAAAAGCGAGCGTTGTTCTCTCGTTGTCAGAGTTTCGGTGGCAGGGTTCTTTTTTCCCTTGTCATTCTCTCTCTCTCCTTACCATCTCGTACGGGCACAGCTTTCTTCGTATTACGTTTGATCAAGTGCTTGATTTGACAACACCAGTGCTACATCTTCTGGCCCGCGCACCATCGCGTCCAGAGGGAAAGGCGAATGAGAGGGCAAGAGAGGGAAGGTGATGCATGACGAACCCATGCCTTGGACGTTGAGCAGCACTTTCGAAATGCGCGCATCAACATGACGACACGTCGCTCCTAACCCTTTCTCCCCTTTGTCCCTCCCTTCCACCTTCCCACCCGACACGCTGCTTCCTCATTTTGTCTTCCCATTGTACCAAAAGTGGCTATACACGTCTTCGTTGCTAAGAGAATTGTTCGCTGTCTTTTCGTTTCTCATTCTTTCTCTCCCTTCCTCCCTCCCGGGGGGCCATCAGGACACAAATAAGACTAACATTGGAATTCGAACTAAAAGAGATAAGGCAGGATATCGTTCCATCACTCCTTCCTTCCCTCTCTCCATCCTTTTTATTTTTTCTCTCCCTGCCAGAGTTATGCATTTAGTCGTCCGATATCTTTTCCCTCATTTATACTCACTTTTCACTATGACCAGCATGACTTGTTCTTTATTAAAAATTACGTCTCTCTTAATACTGTGAGCAAGCACACGCATATATTTATTTAAAGGTTCGAACCATATGTCGATTAGAACTGACACAGAACATAGGCAGGCGGTAGACGACTAGGAGAAGAACTCACTCTCATTCTCTTCCCCTCTCCCCCTTCCGTTCGCGCCAAAACTGAAGCCAAGAAGCCGTCATGAGAAAGAGGCTTACATGGAGCCAAGCTCAATGCGGCTGGACGCATCCAAGTCGTCGACGGGCTTCTCCATGCCCTCATCCTCAAGGATGATGGTCTCCTTGTGCTGCGACATGTCCAGGCCGAGCTTTTCGGATTTCTCACCACAACGCAGAGGGTAGATGAAGTTCGTGATCTGGTAGCAGACAAAGGACATGCCCATGATGAAAGGGATGATGCACACAAGCGCCACTAGATGGTGCCAGAACGTGGTGGGGTCTCCGTAGAACAAGCCGTCCGGAGAGTCTGGGTTAACGGTGCTGGTGCAGAAGCACGAGGTGAGGACCATGCCAACAGTCCCGCCCAGCCCGTGGCAAGGCCACACGTCCAACGTATCATCAATGTTCGCCTTGGTGTTAAAGTAATGGGCCACGACGTTGGAAATCACAGCGCCGATAATGCCCATGCACGCCGAGCCACCGATGGTGACGAACCCGGCGCCGGGTGTGATCACGACGAGCCCTACCACAGCCCCAACACATGCGCCCATGGCGGTGGACTTGCTCCCACGGATGTGGTCCACGAAAACCCACGTAAGCATGGCAGCCGCTGTAGCCGTGTTGGTGGTCAAGAAAGCCTGCACTGCTAACGGAGACGCCGCAAGGGCCGAGCCGGCGTTGAAACCAAACCATCCAAACCACAGGAGGGCAGTTCCGAGCATGACGAAGGGGATGTTGGCGGGCTGCATCTTCTTCACGTCCTTACGGGGCCCCAGGATGATCGAGCCAACCAATGCCGCGTAACCCGAGGACATGTGTACGACGGTGCCGCCGGCGAAATCCAGGATGCCGGCCTTGGCAAGGAGACCGTCCGGGTGCCAGGTCATGTGGGCCAGAGGGCAGTAGATGAAGAGGGAGAAGAGGATAATGAAGATGATGTAAGAGGTGAAGCGGACACGCTCAGCAATGGCGCCCGAAATCAAAGCAGGGGTAATAATAGCAAACTTGAGCTGAAAGAGGGAGTAAAGCGCCAGGGGAATCGTGGCGGAGAAGTTAGTATCGGCGGCTGCGCCCACATTGTTATAGAAGGGGAAGGTGGCGGGGTTGCCCATGTAGCCCGAGAGGGAGTCACCAAAGGCCAGGGAGAAACCGACGACAGTCCAGAGGATCGTGATAACACCCATGGCCATAAACGACTGGAGCAAGGTGGAAATCACGTTCTTGGCACGCACCATGCCGCCGTAGAAGAAGGCCAGGCCGGGAGTCATGAGCAAGACAAGAGCAGTGGAGGTGAGCATCCACGCTATGTCACCAGGCAGGAGCTTAGGCTCCTCGTCAGTCGGGTAGGCATCATTGTAGGCAATCACGGAAGCGTCGTCATCCGCCATAATGAAGCTTCCGTCCTTGCTGTCGAAGACCGTCATGGCGATGCACAGGGCAAAGATGACGCTCAGCACGGAGGCGGTAATGACCCGCTTCTTGGTTATCTTGTCGATCATTTTTGAAGTGTTCGGCGAGGAAAGGTTTCCTGTGATAGAGTAGCGGGGGTTGTGGGTGGAAAGGGAGGGGAGTTGAGGATGCGGCGTGACGGGAATTAATCCTGATGTACCGCGGTCATTTCTTAGGGCGTGCACACGTGCTGCCTCTGTTCTTAGGGCACCGTAATGTCCGCCGCCTGGCCCTTGTGTTGCTGGTGGCAAGTGAAGCGTGCCCAGAGAGTCTGTTGCCGACAAGCGCCACCGCTCGGGCAACAAAGCCCCGCCACTATCTTAGTAAGGAGCGTATTGCCACACCCTCGCCCGCCTGCACAAGAGGCAGCACAATGCACACGGTATGGCAATCGTGCCACCCAGGCACGCGATACAGGGTATGTCATCAATGCCTTGAGCGCCGAGGAAGCGGGGCTTGTTGCTTGTCGTGTGGATGTGCGGCCCCAACCCATGCGACCACCTCCTGCTGGCGGGAAGCGAGGTGATGCAGCGTCGACATCGTCAGGACACACGCATCCGAGCGGCAAACACACACCCCTTACACAGGGGGCGCAGATATAGAGGCATAATTAGCCGCCTCGAGCTGTGCGTGGTTGTACAGGGTGTCAAGGGCGGAAAGGCGGCGTATCAAAGCCACAAAGTAGGCACAAATCAGCGCCTCACCGCCCAACCAGCACACACAAGAAACAATGCCTGTCCTCTGAATTGATGAAGGCATTGTCGCTCGAAAGAATGCCAGCACACAACGACGACGAAATCTAGTCGACACCATCCCGACCAAAGTGGTGTGGAGTCACAACAAGAGTAACAACACAAACAATTGTAAAAGAGCCGAGATGAGGCTTCGTAAATACCGCGACGTCAAGGTCGCTCGCCCCTGCAACGGCAGCTCTTCGAGAGTATTGGGGGCTTGTTCTGGAGGAAAAGTGGGCCGAAGTCGACCAACCACTACTGGAGCAGCAAAAGCCCTCCCGACGGTGAGTGACGAAGTTTGTCTGTTTTTTGCGTCATAGCTCCGTTTGGTCAGGCCTTGTGACCGCCGTGTCGAAGCAGGACGTAATGAAAATCTTGGAACGAGTGAAAGCACGAGCGGCGGGGAAAAGCTGCGGGAGAGGCGCCGCGACTCGTCGCTCGATTTATTATCTTTATCGGTCCTTGTCCCTCTCACGCGTTCGTCACACTTTCTTCTTGCATGTAGTACTCGTGTAATCTTCAATGTTTATTCTCAGCCTGTCTCTTTTCCCACTACGACATGCTGACTTCCCCACCTCTCTTGTTCTCCTCTGCCAATCTTCGTAGAAAGCAATTGCCTCGCCCTCCTCCCATGGCCGCCTACAGAACTTTGTCACGTGCAGGATGACGATAAAGCCGTACTTACTTCGCTCTTCTGGACCTAGGGCGAGGGTACAATGAAGAGCAAGAGCGAGAATTCGAGCAGGATGAGCAAGCCACACACCCTGGCCTACCGCCGGCTCGCTTCTCCGTACGGCCCCCGTCGCGCAATGGCCCAAACTGTAAGTTGACGCGGAGGGTACGAAAGAAATTCTAGTTAAGACAACTGACTTCTGCGGGCTGAGTCGCGTGACGATGCCACCCACGCGGAGCTAGATATTTTTCTTCAGAAAAAGAGGAAGCCGACAGAAGCCACGGATACCACCTCGCAGGAGAAAGACATCGAGGTGCGTGCAGTGGTAATGGGGCGGTAGCACGTTCCTAAAAGCCCTTCAGTTACTTTCTCTCACACTCTGTTGTCTTCATGCGCAGCACGCTTACATAACTTTGATTGCGCGCAGCACGCTTACATAACTTTGATTGGGTTCATCTTTTGAAGCACTGCTCTTTAAGGTGGAAGATCTTGATATCACCACCGACCGCTGCAATCACGAAGGGGGCGAACTTCATTACGTTTATGATGCCTTGAACGTTTCTCATTTCCACCAACACCAATCTACGAGGACATGAAGGAATCAATCCTGCCTTCAAAATTATCTGCTGCAACCCTACGTCCTTATCTATAGGCAGAGGATGCCACAACGATGGAAGGTGCTTCATATCGCGCCGACAGCACGTCGATCCCTTTCACAACCTCTTCTCCGTCGTCAAGGGGGCCAAGAGAAAGCGTCGTTGCTGTGCGTAGTTGCTCGTGAAGTTAGGTGGTCATTCAGCTGGGCTGCGCTTTCCCGTCGAGTCCTTGTGGGGCTTGGGGGGAAATGTGAGCCCGTGGCGTCGCTCATGTGACGGCCGATGAGTACCCTGTTACCCCCCCATGATGGTTTCACAATGTCTTCATCGTGTCTTTCACCTTACTGTTGGTCTCTAGCTTCTGACGCGATGTCGAACTGCGTTCCCTGCCGGACGCAAGCGGGAAAGTGTGGTTGGGGCTGGGTAGTCCAGCACCCCGGGGGTTGAGAAAGGATGGAAAATAAGGAGAGGGTGGAAAGTGGCACGAGTCTTTGCTGGAGCAACAGCGGCAATGTAAGCAAGTCATTGTGCGGGGAATGGGTAGTATTGGTTGAGAACATGGGGTGTGAAAATGTTAAGTAAAGTGAACAAGGTCCAAGCCGGAGGCAGAAAGCCCTTCCGGCTCCATGCCCTTCTACGCATAAAAACGTACGCACGTTCGTGTTATTTCTATCCTCTTAATCGATCAGCACTACAAGAGTTTGTAATGAAACAAGCACTCAGAGCAAAGACCCCCCCTTGTTGTAGCGGGTCATTGCGTGGCCCACCCCTCGCGCCCTTTCTCATTTTTCCGCTCTTCCCCTTCTCCTTGAGTGCGTGTCTTTTCGACACCGTGTTGGCTACTGCAATCCTTGGGTTGAAGCCTTCCTTTTGCAGCCGTCGCATCTGCCCCCACCCACCGACAACCACAACACATGCCCTCACAAACACACAGGCGCTTCCCTTTGTGACACGCGTGGCCTCGGGATCCCTTTTTTTCTTGCCCCATCTACGACCGTCCGCGTCGCTCGTCGTGTGGTCTGATGGTACGCACCTCCTCATCAGAACGCCCCCACCTGCGGGTCCTCCTGCAACTCGCACTCCTCGTCTCCGCAGCGGCCTTTATGATTGCACCTCCCCGCTTATCCAGCATCAGTAGTGATGCCCGCTTGCTCCAGTCGAGCAACGGTGTCAGAAGAGGTGAGTTTTTTTAATAAAGAGAACGGAAGGGATCGGCCCACGTGTGATGCAAATGGCTTAGCACGCCACAATGACACCATTTCCAACCACACCCACTGACACGAGCGTGACATGTCGGAGCCTGTTTATCTCACTCTTCGATTTGTCTGCTTGACGGTGGAGCTCCTCTCCACTTACACTCCACCTTCCTCCCCTCCATTGTCATGTCTCTTATCAGTACCGCAGGGCAAGAGGAAGAACTTACTGTCTTAAACTGCTTGCATAAGCTATAATGAATCCAGTAGCCGTGGATTCTATTAACTTGTCGCAATACAATGCACCCTCCCGTTTTAAGACATAAACGATCATTCCTCCCTCCCTTCCTCCCTCCCTTACACGCAGCCACCTCCCTCCGCTCTCACCTCCCCTCCATCCTCATGAAAGCCCCCGCCGCGGTCGCTGCTGACACCTATGATTATATCATCGTGGGCGGTGGGATTGGAGGGTGCGTCTTAGCGAATCGACTCACAGAAAGCGGGCGCTACAAGGTCCTATTGCTGGAAGCCGGCAAGAACTCCGAACGGAACATGGCAGTGAACATCCCCGCCGGCGTCATCAAGTTGTTCAAATCCGCGTTGGACTGGAAATTTGAGAGTGCCCCCGAGCAGAAGTTGGACGGGAAGGAGGTTTACCTCGTGCGAGGGAAGGCCATGGGGGGTTCGAGCGCTGTGAATGTGATGCTGGTCCATCGGGGATCGGCCTCGGACTACGAGAGGTGGGAGCAGGAGGGGGCCAAGGGCTGGGGGCCAGAGGAGGCGTTGAGGTACTTTAAGAAGGCGGAGGATAATGTAGTGGGAGGGGAGGGGAAGTGGCATGGAGAGGGAGGGATGTATCCTGTGGATGACGTCAAGTACCAGAACCCTCTTTCGAGGAGATTTTTGGGGGCATGCGAGCAGTTTGGCTGGAAGAGGAACGAAGACTTCAACGACTGGTCGCGTCCGCAAGAAGGTTTTGGGCGGTTTAAAGTAGCGCAGAAGAATGGGAAGAGGGTGACGGCGGCTAGTGGGTATCTGACGAAGGCGGTGCGGCGTCGGCCCAATCTGGACATTGTCACCGAGGCGCTGGCTACAAAGGTGTTGCTGGAGGGGGAGAAGATTAAAGCTGTAGGCGTGGAATTTTTGGGAAAGGATGGAGTGCTGTATCAGGTGAAAACGAAAGGGGAGGGCGGGGAGGTGTTGCTGGCAGGGGGGGTGATAAACAGTCCGCAGCTGTTGATGTTGAGTGGGATTGGCCCAAAGGAGGATTTGAAGGTGGTGGGAATTCATGCTAAGGTGGATAGACCAGGGGTGGGGGCAAATCTGCAGGATCACCCGGCAGTGGTGGTTGCGCATGATATTACGCAGCCGCTGAGCATCAGCGATGACCTGTTTCTACTAAAATCCAAGACGCCCAAGCCACAGCACGTGCTGCAGTGGGCGTTGCGGGGCACGGGGCCTTTGACTAGCCCGGGATGCGATCATGGTGCTTTCCTCAAGACACAGTCGGGTTTGAAAGAACCCGATGTTCAATTTAGGTTTGTCGCTGCCCGAGGAGCAGATCCTGATGGGGTGAGGTCCTACATGGCTGCCGGCGCGAGCGGTCCTCAGTCGGGCTTGAGCATCCAAGTGGTGAACGTCCGTGCGCAGAGCAAGGGGAGGCTGTCATTGGCTAGTAAAGACCCTTTGAAGAAACCGAGGATCGAAGCCAGGTATTTGAGTGCTCCAGAGGACTTGGAGAGCCTCCGAAATGGAATGAAGCTGGCTCGGCAGGTGATTAAGCAGGCGGCCTTTGCTGATGTGTTGGGCCCGGAGGTATTCCCGGGAGCAGAGGTGCAGAGCGATGCGGATCTAGACGCGTACATCCGGGAGACTTTGCACACGGCGAACGCATTGGTGGGGACGTGTAAGATGGGAAGCAGGGAGGATCAGAATGCGGTGGTGGATACAGACTGTCGGGTGATAGGGGCGATGAATTTGAGGGTCGTGGACGCGAGTGTGATGCCTTCCATTCCCGGGGGGCAGACAGGGAGTACTACCACGATGATCGCTGAGAGGGCCGCGGATCTGATTAGAGCCACGGTGGGGGATCTAGTGGAGCAGGGGGTGGCAGAGGGGGGAAAGAAGGGCTGGTTGGGGAGTCTGTTCGGAGGGAAAGGGGATGAGGCGGTAGCGTAAGAGTTATGGGTGAGAGAGTGAGGGAAGTCAGTAGTTACAGCAGCAGCAGCAGCAGCAGCAGCAGTGAGGAAATGCGCTGACAAGCAATTTGTATAAGTTTCGCGGATTCTATAAGGATGGTTTTATGCGCTTGCTGGTGTTTTTAAAGTTGGAAACGGTATTGAATGGATGGGTGGACTGGAATGACCTAAGACGGTGTGACCAGGGAGGGTTATGGGGCGCACAAGAGAGAAGAAAGGGCTGAGGATCGGCGGGAGTAGGATTAGGGAAATAGCTGCTGAGTGAATTTGTACGAACTTTCCCTCCTAATGCCCCCTCTAACCCTCTCAAACAATCTCGAGTTTTCTCGAAGCCTTTATTGAAAGTGTCATGATTTGATGGGTGTGTGGAGGAGAGATGAGTATGCAACAGCCTCTCACACGGTTGGAAAGGAGGAAAGCGACAGATATTAAAAAACTGCATTCAAAACAAGGTCATCAGCAAAAAACACTAAAGAGAAATGGGGAGCAGAAACAGACCTTATTAGAGGGCATAAAAACAAAGAGAAAGAGATGAACAGCAGAGCAAAGAAACAACGACCAAAAGAAGACTTACCATACATGGCATTTTAGCCTAACGACGCCAAACAGCGCGTCGAGATCCCAGACAAATGTATGCATAAAGGCCGCTGTAAGCGTACTTTAGATTGCAACCTCCAGAGGACAATTTATGTCGCGTGCTAACGCAGGTCGACACTGTACGGTGCAGAGAACCACACCAGCATGGACAGGATGCCCAGATCTCAGGCACTTGACAGCATTATTTCGGATCGATTAATTGCTTATTTGTTTTTTTCGCGAGATCGACATTGACCTGGTCAAGCCATTTGATAAATGTAATTATGGTCTCCGCATGACTGAAGGAGGGGTGGTACGTCAAATCAAGAGTGGACCCTCCGAGGACGATGAGCGTGGCATGTCCGCAAATCTCCTCATGAAGGACACAGCCGGCGGCACAAGAAGAAAAAGCGGACGGTAGAAGGCAGGGGGAATGGAGTGGAGGAAGAAGAAGGAGAGGAAAGAAGCAGATGATGGTTTTGATGAGGAAGATGAGCATCTGCCCTACCACACGTCTCCCCAGCCCTCCCGAGTCCGCAAGGCGGAGAACTTGAGTGGCGGTAGCCCGCTGGCTGTCCTACAATTTAATGACAGAAGGTGTTGCAGCACACAAGAATATCAAGAACAACCCGGAGCATGTCCTCGTTGCACCCTGCAGGGTCTTGGTTCATCTCAACGGCTGGAAGCTCGCGTCTGCTGTCATGCCTTGTCCTCCAACGAGTATAGATTTCTTCCAGCAGTAACAGGTGCACTTGGACTGTTGCTGCCACCCACCACACAACACGCGAGCGGCTCGCATCACCCTTTCTATTAACATATTGCACAGGATGAAGACTAGGTTGACAACATGCTCCTTGCGAGTTTGTGACCGTTTTACTGGCTGTGGCTGTGCCACGTTCTGTCGTGTTGACTAAGTGAGGGCCTACCCTTCCACCTCGTTTTCCAACCTACACATGCGCTCACTGTGCATCACTCAACACTTCCACACAGGCGCGGGCCTGTCGCAACTGCCCAATAACATCTCCTCGACAGCGTGCGCCGCTTGTCCCAAACCTCCTCTTCGCATCCCAGACTTCACGCTAATCTCGCCCGCGATCCTTCTATGAAGCTAAGCCTAGCACTTGTCTACGCCGTTTTCTACTGTTGCCCCTCCTTTCCCGCTCCTACACATGCATTCCTGCTGACTAACCTTGCCAGCCGGAGCTTGAAACACCCTACGCCGTCCCAACAAAAGGGCTTGTATAGTCGCGTCGAGTACGAAGCTCGGGGGCCCCTCCTCGATGAGTATGGCTTGCCACTTGACCCGTCTGATTTGGTGGAGAAACCCACTGTGCCCTTCAAGGTATGAGAGAATTTATAGAAATCAGTTTGATTGAAGGATATTTGCCTCTATGTCTATGTTATTGCCTGCATGTTGGTTGGGCAGTGGGAACGTTCGTGGCGGGATTAATGTGACGTTCCACTACACATTTTCACATTCTTGTTCCCCTTATTATCACGACTACCATGACAGGATCGCTTTTACGACGTGGTAGATAAGACGACGGAGCTTGTGGAAAGCTTCAGGGGGGGAAGGAGGGAGCAGGACGCCCGCCGCATCGTTCACCAGCGTCGTTCAATAGCTAAGTGAGTGAAAGATCATTTACTTGCGCAACTCCCTGCTTTCGCGGTCTAGAATGGGCATGAGTATTGTCTCTATGACCCTGTTGCGGTCTCTTTCTCTCTCTGCTCTCTCTCCCTTTCCTCTCCCTCACAACCCTTTGTTTCCCGGTCTCCTTCCTTCCTTTCAACCATCCTCATCCACCCTCACAGAGCCATGGCTATAAAAGACAAGGTCATCGTATCCCTAGACTATGTTACCCATCCAGGAAAAGCGTGGAAAACCTTCGTCGCGGATCCAATCTCCGCCCGTCAAGAGCGCCAAAACGCAATTCGAGCCGAAAAACGCGCGAAACTCGAAAGGAGCCTCCAACGGTACTATGCGGCGAAGAACCGTTTTTATGAAACAATAGATGCGATTGAATCGACCTCAAGGAAAACATTCAAGGTTGCCAAGGGGGTGGGTTCGGCAGTGGTTGGAGCCCCAGCAACCGTGCAGAGGACGGTCAAGAGCGTGAAGAGTCATGTGCAGGACACAACAGAGGCAGTGGCGAAGGTGGCGTCGGGTGTCTCCACGATTGTTTCAAAGATTGGCTCGGTCATCAAAAAGGATGGGCCGAATGCAGTAGGTGGGTCCGGGGGGGAGGCCCGAAAGGGGAAGAAGGACGGGGAGGAGGGACGGGTGGAGGGGGAGGCAGACCCGATGAAGGTCCGAGAAATTTGGGAGACGAAGCAACAGACTGCCGTGCGTACGATTTGGCAAGAGGACGAGTTGGTGAAGAAACCGGCGATTTCGGTTACATCTGCTCCTGTTCCAGCCCCCACGGCGGATGCGCGAGGTCCTGCAACCATGGCTACGGCGACCGACGCACCTACTGCCGCTGTCGCTGCTGCGCCCGCCAATCCCACCTCTGTGACTACTCCCACGGATACGCGTCTTTCCGTCAGTCAGGATGTGGGTGAGAAACGTTGCTCTACAAACCAGAGAAGCAGTGGCAGCATGGGCGAAGGCCTCTCCTTCCGTCAGCGCGTGGACGCGGAGGAGAAGGCACGCTCACGTCGCTAAACCTGTTATTCTCAAGTTGGGAAATACTAGAGAAAAAGGAAGAAAAGAAAGGAGAATGTGTACAAAATAGCATTGTAGCAGTGAGCGAGAAAGAGAAAAAGAAAGTGAGAGAGAGGAGGGATGGAAGAGAGAACGGAAGGGAATTACAAGGGCAAGGAGGACGCACTGGTTTTCATTCTTTGCAGTCACCTATGGGGTTTTCACACAATCGTGCATGAATTCTTGAAACTTAACATAACCATGCATGTGCACATAATTCTCTGTGTCTTTAACATGCGATTTTAATGTTCCACCGGCACGAAAGAAGGGAGGGATGGACGGAGGAAAGGGAGATGGGGAAAGGTCTTTGTGTGATAAAAAAGGAGAGAGCTTTTTTTTTTTGAAATTTCCCCAGCAAGCGGCGGCTTACGCGAAACTCCCAGTAGGCAGGAGTAATAAGAATAATCAAAATTAAAGTTTGAAGGTCACATACATACATGTATGCTTTCGCTTCTTTTTCATAGCACAATGCTTCTTTGACAATTTCATCTGTTAATATTGCAGAATTTCGAATATTAGAGATCTCTTACCTTGCACATGTCGTCCAACTGTCTGCTTAAGACACTGTCGGACAGAAGACAGTGGAAAATACTTGCGTAAGATGCGCCATGAGAAAATGGGCCCACCTTCCGGCAGTCCTCTCTCAGTGGACCTCGAGATACCAACCCTTTGGGGGCCTGAAGCACTGGCCTCTAGCCCTATATAGCAATGGGAGTCCTGACATGCATGTCTTCAGTATGTCTCGTATGCCTAAATGGAGGGACCGGGGTCTCCAGTACCTGTTGTCTACCACCGAGCCGCGACCACTAACGCTTAGCCTCCCCACTCCCCTCACCACATGCTTCCCTCTCCCCCCACCAAAAACACCCGTACGCCATCCAACCCCCACACTATCCCTACAGTTATGGCAGACTACAAAAAAGTACGCCATCGACAACGGCCTCGACCGGTAGAGCGCCCCAAACCGGACGGCAACTTCTGGGCCAAGTTTATCAAGCCCACCGACCTCTCCTTCCCCGGCGCCGTCTACGCCTTGGATTTTCACCCTCTGGCCCCGCATGATGCCCTCGTCACAGCCTCGGCACGATTGTCCTTAGTCTCAATCAGTCGTGGTGCACCCAAAGTCAGCAAGACGTTTTCCCGGCTGAATGGTTTGGCGTACTCCGGAGTCTTCCGTCCAACCGACGGGCGGCTCATAGCGTGTGGAGACGATGGGGGCGTCGTCACTGTCTTTGACGTGGCCACCAAGGCGTCCCTCCGTCAATTTACCACCGCAGCCAATCACCGTGGTACCACAGGCGCAGCTGCTCGTGTTGTGCGCTGGCGAAGGGATGGCCTGGCATTGTTTTCGGGGTCGGATGATAAGTGCGTGCGGTATTGGGACTTGGGGACAGGCCAGCTCTTGACCACAATCCCACAAGCCCATGGGGACTACGTCCGTTGCGGTGCCACAAACCCTGCAGCAGCCTCGGAGATGTTCGTGTCAGGCTCGTATGACCACACATTGAAACTATGGGACATGCGAGGGAGGGGGGGAGGGGGGGGAGGGAGCAATCGGCCAGTTGCTAGCTTTGACCACGGCAGTCCTGTGGAGGCCTGCGTGGTGCTACCAGGGGGCTCCTTGCTCGTCTCCGCCGGAACAGACACTATCAAAATATGGGATTTGCTCGGCGGCGGTGGAGAAGGCAATAGTCCTCTGCATTCTTTCTCAAATCACGCCAAGACCATCACTAGCCTTACAATCGATCGAGAGGGCTCTCGCCTGCTGTCCTCCTCACTAGATGGGCACGTCAAAGTGTACGACCTTCAGACGTACGATGTCCTCCACTCTCTCCGGTTCTCCGGACCCCTCCTCAGCGTCGGTCTCTCCCCCAACAAGGGCAAGCTCATGGTCGGGAAAGCTGATGGATGCCTCTCCATTCGCACCCGCCGCGCCGCCACCAGCACGACCTCGTCCTCCCTCCCTTCCTCGTCCTCTGGTCTTTTCCCCAAAACCAGCACTAATCCCCTGCTTTTCGGTGGTACGACCAAATATTTCCAACGAGGAAAAAATGCTGTTGCGTCCACGGGGGATTTTGAGGTGGAGCTGGCGAAGCGTCATCGACTCGCGCCTTACGACGTAGCCTTGAAGGGATTTAAGTACCATGAGGCTCTGGATAGAGCGCTGGAAAGTCGGAATCCGCGTACGATCGTCGCTGTTCTCGACGAGCTGGTGATGCGGAGGGGATTGAAGATTTCGCTTACCGGGAGGGATGAAGCGGGCCTGGAGCCGTTACTGGCTTTCTTGGCACGATATTTGAATCATCCTGATTTTGCGCTGTCCCTTGGAGAGGCCTGCCATTTTGTACTAGACATGTACGCACCTATGGTGGGGCAGTCTGCGGTGCTTGACGAGCTAATGGGGAGGGTGGCCCGGGGGGTTAAGGCTGAAGTTGGAGTGCAAAGGGAGATGCTGGAGTTGCTGGGAGCAATGGAGATGGTGATGGCGACTCAGATCGAGGGGGGGGGGGGGGGGGGGGGGGGGGGGTGTTGGGGGGGGGGGGGGAGGGGGGGAAGGGGGGGGAGGGGGGGGGGGGGGGCCGGGGAAAGGGAGGAAGGGGGAGGGGA
>Ga0160420_100488_pt1 | contig 16797 bp, 20 predicted proteins | sample CelAP2metagpilot_FD_108197 | JGI IMG/M metagenome (GOLD analysis project Ga0160420, IMG submission 108197) | Phycosphere-associated microbial communities from algal ponds in Kailua-Kona, Hawaii, USA - Cellana AP2-5-5 metagenome pilot | ecosystem: Engineered > Artificial ecosystem > Aquaculture >... | reverse complement strand
GATCTTCTCCCGTGCCGATTTCTCCTTCGCTTGGCTTTTAGCCAAGGCTGCCTTCATCGCTACCCCTTCCTCCACTACAGCTGCTTGCCGCGATCGCATTTCTCCTAGGCTAGCCTCGAGCGAGGAAAGTTTACTGCTGCTTTCTTCTAGATCAGATTCGGCAGCTGCTCGAGAGCGTGCCAGCTCGGACTTGGCATTATTCATCTCTGCATCCAAATCCGCCAGAGTCATGGACATCCCCGCAGCCTCGTTTTGGGCCGCTTTGGCCTCCTCCTTCCATCGTGTCAGCTCACCCTGAGCGGCCTCTACTTCAGCAATCAGTGACAGTTCCCGGAATTGTACTTCCTCGAGGGAAGCTGAAGACTCCAAGGCTGCTTTTTGGGCTGCACCGGTCGCCTCCTTCCATCGCGAGAGTTCGTCCTGCGCAGCCTGCAGCTGAGCTGCGAGTGTACCTTTTTCCCGAGATAAAGCCTCGGCAGCTTCCGCCCGTGCTGCTGCAGCCGCATCCTTCCATCGAACTATCTCCTCCTGTGCAACCTCTAGATCCACCGCCAACGCGTTTTCCCGTTTTTCTAGTCCCATCATTGTAGTGAGTCTCTCCGTGGACTCTTTTTGTGCTGCTTCCGCCGCCTCGCTCAAGCGCTCGAGCTCCTCTTGTGCTGTGGCAAAAGCAAGTTCCACAGTCGACAATTTTGTGATGGCCTTACGCTGTGCTATCTCGCCCGCCTCTTTCATGCGCGCTAGCTCTCGCTGCATGGAGAGGAGCTCCGCCTTGAGGGAGTCTTGTTGTGCACTAGAGAGTGCAGCCCTACTACTGCTGGTCCCTAGGGCCGCCTCGGCCTCTTCCCTCCATCGAGATGATTCCTCCTTGGCCTTGCTTACCTCGATCTGCAACACTTGCGTTTCCGCCCGCGCCTTCTCCAACTCAGACATGCTCTCCGCCTGCTCCTCCTTCAAGGAAAGCAGCTCGCTTCGTAGCCCCTCCGTTTCCGCTTGCCGGTCTGCCATTCCCTCAATGGCCCGGGCCAGCGCTTCCTTTAAAGCCGCCTCCCGCGCCTGAATCTCTGTCACAAGGGAAACATCGCGATGATGGCTTGCGTGTAACATGGTCTTTTGCTCTGCCTTCATTCGCATGATCTCCGCCTGCGCCATCGCCACTTCCGACCGCAAAGCTTCCTCGTTTGCCTTCATGTTCTGCAGAGTCGTGTCGCTCCCTCCCACCTCCTCCGGTAGTCGGCTGCACTGTTGTTGCACAGACTTGAACCGCGCTAGTTCCTCCTGCGCCGCAACCATGCCAATCCGCATAGCCTCCTCACGCTCCTTGCTCTGATTGCTCTCCTCCCGCAGCATTTTGCACTTGTCCTCGACGGCCAGCAACTCGCAGTTCAATGCATTCCGCTTTGCCTCCTCATCCTGCTTCATCTTATTGTATCCTGCAAGGACTTCCTCTTTCAGATCCTCGTGCATTTGGTACGCTGCCTGTAGCTTCTGAGCCATGGAGGCGGCTTCTTCCGCCTGTTCAAGCGCCCCAACAGCGCGCGCCCGATTGGTCTCCTCCAACGCCAAATTGACTCGCTTCGCTTCCGCGAGCTCCAGGCGGCCACGGCGCATCTTCTCCCGCAGGCGTTCCATGGCTTGTTGTAAGGCTTCCATCTCAGAGACCACTCCGACCGAGGAAGCTCTGCCTCCACCGCGCTCTCGTGTGAGTCCCTCCATGCGCCGGCGCACGTCTGGAGAGGACGCTTTGTGCGGGTCTTGGCAGATGTAAAAAATAAGGTCCAAGATTTCAATCGGATTGCACGCAGGTGCCTCGGTTTGCTTGCCCTCCATCATTGTCGCTGCCCCCAAGGGCTAGTCGTACCGGCTAAGACTGCACGGCGAGCTTTGAGCGAGGCGATTACGGACCAGACGTGTCCTGCTTACCTCGGCCTGACTCCTCTGCTCGTCTTCTTGTACCCAGGAAAAGGGAAGCGTGAGTGATTAAGTGGGTGGGAAGGAGTGGCGGTGGTGGCAAATCAGGGAGAGTGATTGCTGGCGACTCACAGCAGACTTCTAGAGCAGCCAGGCCAGGCCGAGAAGAAGCACCTGACTGCTGCTGCCTGAAACCACCGAGTGGCCCATAAACATGACCCGACCTGCAAAGTCTTGAAATGGTGTGGCATTTGTATTCACCCATTGCTTCCCTCACAGCTACGTAAAACACCCACATACACACCTTCAACCACACATTCGTTACATGTATCATGCTACATCGGTATCCGGAGGCACCTTTCGGTTTCCTGCATCTATGGTTTTAGGGAGGCAAGCCATAGCATGCGTAGTGGTGGGCAGAGGAAAATTCCCATACGCTTCTGTCTGTATGATGATGGGGACAATTGTCTTCGAATCAAGGGCTGTACGATGTATGTAAACAATCCATGTTGTCCGAATAAAACGTCTCTCTGTGATCTTGGAACACAGATGAATACGAGAGGCTCCTGCGCCGGTACATGCGTGAAAGGAAGATTTCGAAATATAATAACTTCTTTCCTTACTTCATTCAATTCCTCATTCACGTCGATTTACTTTTTCTTCACAACTTGCTAAAGCTTATTCCCGCCTCCCCAATCTCGGCCATTCCGCCCTCCAACACCACCACCCCACGTTCCTTGATGGTCGTCTGAAAGACAATGCGTTGCCCGCCCACCCCCTCTATCTTCCAACAGCTCGTCACCAAGGTCTCCCCCGGATAGGCCGGCTTCGAGAAGCGTGCCGTCATCGAACGTAATAGCGCCGGGTTATTCTCAGGAATCAAGCCACACTGCAGAACGGCCCGCGCGCTGTGACCAAAGGTGCAAAGGCCGTGGAGGATAGGCTTGTCGAAACCCACCGTCTGCGCAATCTCAGGGTCGGCGTGCAAGGAATTATAATCACCCGATAGACGATAAATTAAGGCCTGCTCCGGAAGTGTCACCTCTTGCACCACCGCATCGGGCGCACGGGAGGGGGGCATGATGCGTGCAGGGAGCTCCGGGCCCTTGCTTTGGAAGCCCGTGACCCCCCGCAGGAAGCTACCTGAGATGGCGACCGCGACGAGGCGACCTTGCTCGTCGGTGAAGCGGGTTTCTTCCCGCATCAAGGCGCCTTTGCCTTTGTCGTAGATACCCTGAGGGTAGAAAGGATATGACATGAGTGGTGACCATCATTTGTCGCGAGTAAATGACATTGACCACCAGCACCCAAGCAGCACTAATGAGTGAGGGGTGGAAGTACAATCAAAGTTGAATTTCATTCAAAGAGTTGGCGTCAACGGATGAGTGGTAGCAATAAATGTATGGTAATTCTATGGCATGACTCCTCTCGACAATTTAATGAAGAACGGAAAGCCCTAGAATTCAACCATGCTTCTTCTGGCAAATGAACAATGAGCGGGGTTTCACGGAAACGAAGGAACGACGCCCAAATCATACTTGCCTCCCCCTCCATCTCTCTCTCATTCTCTCTCTGCGACAAACCCCCCGACCTCTCATTCTAAACTAACTACTTTAAAAACGCACCAAAATTTTGCTTTTCGTAGTCAGTGTCGCGCCACTCGTGGGGAGAGGCTCGAGGATGTAGATAGCCTGTGAGTGCGTGAGTGGATGGTTGGTTGGTGAGTTGGCTACGCTTGTACCTTGCCGTTCAATACCAACAGACAAACGAAATCAACAACGCCAACTAGGAGATAGAAGCGCTTGTCAGCTTATTCTCTTCTCTGCTTCGTACCTGCTCGGCGTGGAGGGTCATGGCCGGATTCATGACGGGAAGGCCAGGGGGGAAGGAGAAAAGCGTCGGCGAGGGAAACGGCACCACGTCATGGGACGTGCCTTTGAAGGGCAGCACGATAGGGAATGTTGGGAATGCAACAAAATTCTCATGGTCTTCGTATAGAAACGGCAGTTCTGCGGGTGTGTTTTTGCACCTAAATGAGAGTGATGGGGAGTGGGGGAGTGGGGAGTGATGCGACGGGGTTCGACTAGCTCTCAGAAGCCCCGCCCCCACACTTACCCAATGCCCACGGCATAAATCAGCAGGTCCCGCTTCGTGTATGACACCTCGTTGGTATCACCTTCGTGGCCCACCACCAGGTCCGGCTGTACCTTGTCTTCGTTACTCATGGCTCTTGCGGTTTGTGAAGGTAGGGCAGGGGCCTCTTGGCGGCTATCTTTTATGGGAGGCTGTGCCCCTGGCTTTTGGTTCTAGGTCGCACGCTAGGAGTTATCAGCTCCTGTGATTTGAGTGAACTGGTCACGAAAGAGTCATGAGATGGCTTAAACAGCATGAGACCACACACACCATAGGAAAAAGCTCATCGCTGTCTTTCAAAGGATGTTCCTCCGTGACTTGACGTGGCCTTCCACGCTCTCTCTGAGCCTTTAGACACTTCAGTACCCACCATCCTACCCAAAGTCTGACCCACACCTCATCCCATCACAATTAAGAGCTCCACACGTACCGTCTAGGGCAGCGGGGACCAAGCCCCGACCTTTCGTCCTCGACCACGCATTCATCTTCGTTCCTGCCCGCACCGGCGTCAAGATGCCTACAGTGAACTGCAACTCGACGCTGCTGCTTCCACGGAGGAGAAAATTCCTGTACATGCGTCCACTGCTGCTCCTTGCGCTGCTCCCTTTCGCCGCTCTTATTCTTCTTCCTGTACAGCTGGCCACGGCCTCTTTCTTGACGGGAGCATTTCTAAGCGGACCACGGGGTTGTCTAGGTAAAAAGGTCTCGAGCCTCCTCTCCTCTGTTCGACCTGCTGGTACCTTCCCCTCCACCGCGCTGTCCTTCACTAAAACACCTGTGACGATTACCAACGTATGTGCCGAGACATCAAGGATATCAAAAGGTCAGCTACAGGGGCCACGCGGTGCGCTCTCTCATCTGGCCCTAACCAGCTTGCCGGAGTTTGCGGCGTATTCGGCCAACGCGGGGAGAGGGTTGTGGACTAACTCAGCACTGGCCATCCTAGGAATGGCATTGAAACAACGATGGTTGACCTCGTGGGGATTGTTGCATGCCTGGGTGCTTGGGGTGTCACTATGGACGACGCTGGGCTGGCGGGGCTGGGCCTTGTGTGTGTTCTATTTGGTGTTTGGGTCGCTTGTCACCAAGGTGAAGCAGGCGGAGAAGGAGGCGTTGGGCATCGCGGAGAAACGGGGCGGAGCAAGAGGACCAGAGAATGTTTGGGGATCAGCGGCAGCGGTAGGTTTTGTTTTGTGTCTGGCGGGAAGATCAAGGAGGACCTCGAGTCATATTTTGCAACCCATTCACCCAGTCACCCTGTGAAACATACATGTGTGTGTATGTATTTATATACAGGGCACGCTGTGCGCTATCGCCACCCTCTTCCTTCCCACCTGGATCCCCATCCTTCTCATCGGGTATGTTGCTTCGCTCGCCACCAAGCTGTCCGACACTTTCGCAAGTGAGATTGGCAAGGCCTACGGGAAACGAACTTTCCTTATCACGACGCTCAAGCCCGTTCCTCCTGGCACGGAGGGCGCCGTCAGTCTAGAAGGCACCGTGGCGGGCGTGGTGGGTTCTATTCTCATGGCTGGGGCGGGGGTAGGGTTGAAGTTGATGAGCTTGAATGCTGTCCCGCTCGTGTTGGTGGCCGCCTTCGTGGCTACGAATGTCGAGAGCCTCCTGGGGGCGAGTCTGCAGAATGAACGGCACCCGTGGGCGACGAACGAGTTCATCAACTTTTTGAACACCTTGATCGGTAGTGCGGTTGGTATTGCCTTGGCGGTCTCATTAAGAGTGCTGGTGTGACTGACATGCATCACAGGGAGAGAATAGGAAAGAGAGAAAGTAAGGAAATTGGGTACAAGAGGGAAGGATCGAAGTGCTTCGCACCACAAGCCTGGAGGAGCAAGGCAAGGAACAAGGAAGAGTACGCGAGACGAACTAAATAAATAGATAGATACCAAAAACTATTTCCAATGGTCACGATGCGTCCGAAACAACAAAGCGATGGAAAGGCTTTGGCAGTTTTCTTGGGGTTGTTGGATGCCTGAGAGTCAAAAGAAATGGTCAGTGGGCAAGACACCGGAGAGTGATAGACCCAATGATACACACAGACAGACAAATATTCAATAAAATTCGTGTGTGCATCACGAAAAGACTCGGTTTTGGTTTTTTCTTTGTTACTACCGTTAAAGTGCCCGTCTAAACGGCACCATTCCCTCCCTCCCTCCCATGCCATGCCAGGCCCCCGCATCGCTCACACCCTGTAACCCGTCCGTTACCTCGCATTGCTGCTGCCGCATCCATTCCATCCTATTTAAGCTCCCGACCGGAAAGGCGGAAAGAGGGAGAGGGAGACGTGGAGATCTAGTGGAAGTAGGTGTTGGGTCGAACGGCCTTGTAGACGCCACGCAGGCTCTTGGTGGGCGGTCGCTGGATGCGGTGGGGCAACGGAAACTTAATCTTTGAATTCTGTGAAAATGGAAGAGGAAAGGAAAGAGAGAAGTGTGATGCGTGGGTGATTGGGCGCAGAGGCAGCTTAAAGGGAAAAAATGCAGACACTACACTATGGATGATGCTGTCACACTATGTATGATGCTGTCAATATCAACACACACCATGGCACCCTTCCTGTCCCCTCCTCTCATTCAAAAGCGGCCGACTGTGCTAGATACGTACATGGTACTGCATAGTGTGTGTGCGCTTGGCGTCTTTGGCGGTCACGACCCCCGTGCGAATGATCTGGATAGAGCGGAACCGAGCACGGTGGCGACCCGCCATCTCCGAGTAGAGCTGGTCAACGGCGCCAGTGAGAGTCAAGTCACGATACTCGCGGTACATGTTGTGGGTGCCGGAGCGGGAGTCATATTTGAGCCAGATGGCGTAATTCTTGACGATGCGGGCGTTGCGTTCAACAAGCTCGTTGACGTCCAGAATCTCGCCCGTGGTCTTCTTCATTTTGTGCATCTGGTGCAGAAAGTACCAGAAGCGGGACTTGGCCACTACTTCGTTTGGCGCAAAGATCTTCATCCGAAACACCGTGGGGTTGGGGTGAGCCTCAGTGGGCACGTGCCGTCCCACTACCTGGTACTGACGGAGCCGCGATTGCTTGGGAGGGGGAGAGAGAGACTTAAGTTCGGGGGAAACCGTGCACGTGTGGGCATGCAGCGCAACATTAAGGGGGAAAGGTGCTCAGAACATGGAAACAGAGGGCGCGGACATGCACAGGGACATGAAATGACTTTTCGAAGGGCAGATGATGCAGTGGATGGACGAAGCGAGGGGGCCAGGCTTGGTAGGTCAATCCGCAACACCCATACCTCACCATAGCAACAGCACACCATTATCAATAACCCTAAACAACAAAGAAGCAGGGCTGCAAGACCGTAAGAGGCATCGTTGCCCCCACAAAGCAAACCATGATCATCCCAATCCACCCCTCATTCTCTTCTCCTCCCTCCATCGAGTAGACCCCCGCGACTTACCACCATGACTGACTCGAACAACAATTGACGCTCTCCTCAGGAAGCAAGAAACCCTGCGGTCATGTGCGGATGTATATGGATAGATAAGAGTGAGTAAATGTCAAAGACATACGACAAAAAACTAGCGTGAGGCAACGGAGAGACGAAAGAAGGCAAGTCAGGAGGCGGATGGTGGAAAAGCCCACAACCAACGCTTCTGATGACCGCCTCCTCCCATCCTTGACCACAGTTACACACTGTGCCAAAACGAGGCACGTTTAATCTCTTTTCTACGTAACAAGAGTGATCAAACGCAGTGAGTCGTGGGGTGGGGGGGGGCAAACGGCACAGTGAGGAAGCCGTGAGTGGTTTGCAGGCCTTGGGTTTTCCACACATAATAATATATTGATGAAATATAACATTGACTTCATCAGGGCAAAGCACCGTGTTTCATTTAAGGATTTTTTGACACGTGCCGAAACAGGCCAACTCTAGACCTTGCAGGATCTACTCCAAGGGGAAAAGAGCTCAAATCCTCTGCACTGGAACAAACTTGGAGCCTGTGCTGTGCGGCTCTGACACACATGTATGCCCATTTTCGTCAATCTCGTCTTCACACATCATCGCCGAAGGAACCTCCCCCCCTCGGTTGTCCTAAGGAGTCCTTCCAAGCACCTACCTTCCCTTAGACTTGTGACGTGTTCCCAGAGGCATACACCCTTCAATCTTCATTTTGACGAGAGTTTTTGGCCTGTGTCGCCGACATTGATTTGTCCTTTGTCCATTTGTCCTTAGGTGCCTTACTTAGTCTCCCTCTATGCCATATATTCTAATTTCAAATATGCCAGCCAGCAGTTTCCAAGACAGCAATGTCTACAACGAGAAGTTGCACATTACATGCCCCACATATGCCATGTCCAAGTTGGATTACAAATTCTTTCGTTTTTTTACCCGCATAGGCAAACATGGACGCGGCAGATGCCGATGACACCACTACCCCTACCACCAATATAAGCAACCGGGGCTTTGATTTGGTCGGCTTCACGTTGGCTTTGGACAACTTGACACTTCTGGTGAGTACCTTGTCATTCATTCACTTCCTCGTTCTCCCCTATTAGACAAGAAGGAGGAAAATGTGCCGATGAACCTGGCTTATATTTGTATGTACATCTTCTCACTCATACACATCTCAATCAAACTTCTTTTAACAGGTGGAAGATGAATCCCGGCGTGGAGATCTGACCTCCATGCACAACCTGCTGAGGCGCGTTCAAAAGCTCTACAAGATTTTGAGAGAGAAAGCAGAGGTGGCCGATCCGGATGTCATGGTGGCGCTCGGCAAGGTTCTGGCCTTTTTCCTAAATCTCGATCGCGTCAAGGACGAGCCGCTTTGTCGCGAGGCCTGCAATTTTGTCTCTCTTTTAGCTCGCGGATGGACGTACCGTGGTGCTGAATTTGCTATGATCGTGACGCCTGATTTGCTGGCATGCCTGGAGAAGGGGGACGGTGCCGTGAACAGCTCAGCCTATCAGGGTATGTGTGCTATTGTTTCCCACTGCTACGAAGCGGAAGGGCGCTTGCTTGCACTGATTTTGGATGCCATGAACGGCAATACTCGGCGTCAGCTTTATCAGCTCATCAAAATTGCGATTGAGAAGTGGCCCCCGTCCTCCGTCAAGGCGCACATGGCGGCCCTCCGGGAGGTGAGGCGTGTATAGTGGCGTGTGATGTGATTACTCCCACACGATGCTCCTTTTGGTTTCTCTGCTCTATGCTTCCGTCGAATCCTCTTTTCCTTCTCGAGCTTGCCTCGCCTTCCTTGAAGTTCTTCTGTATCTGTCGGTCCTTACTCACTTACGCTCCTTTCAACTCATTTCGATTCCCCCCCTGCCCCCCAACATATACAGCGTCTTGCACTCGACATCATGTCCACAAGCAGGTTCCACCGCGAGTGGTCAACGCAAAGCTTCTTGATGCTCACCCGCAAATATCCAGAGCAAGGTGTACAGGCCTTTCACAGGCTCACAAAAGAGACGCAGAGTCGACTTTTGCGCGATCATCCGATCCTCCAAGCATCCATGCCCCGGCACACGCGACGCGGCAGCAGCAACAGCGGCAACAGCAGCAACAGCTCCTCCGTGACCTCCCAGTCCCTGTTGATCTCCCCGTTGACTTCGGCGTCATTTACTTCACCGCTGCCTGCAAGAAAGCGCCTGTCGGGCAGTACTGCTGCTGCAGCAGCAGCAGGGGAAGGAGGTCCGCCGGTCACAAAACCTTCCTCGTCCGACAGCCAGCAAGAGCTCCACCAAAAATTGCTGAAATTTAAATTGGAGAATAACCCCCGCTTCAAAGATGCGGCGCTGCAAGCAGCACTGGTATGTGACACCGTTAGGGCCTTCGGATTAAGTGTTACTACTCATTCTTATACTCACAAGTCCTAATAATTTCTCTTCTTCGTTTCCATCCATTAAACACAGTCCCGTCCAGTGGCCTGGGAACTCTCTTCAGACGATGGCTCCACGAGCAGCTCCATTCGAAGCGATGGAACGGGGCCGAACAGCGGCTCCCGAGATGCGAACAGCGCCAGCCGGCGGGCCGAGCAGATGCTTCGGCACAAGATGAATGTGATGTCGCCCACGGACTATCACTTGATTGCCGAGGCCCACGCCAACAATAGGTTGCTGGTGGGGGGGCTGGCCAGCCCTAAGAGCCCAATGATTCTCTTCCAGCAGGATCTCAATCACAGATTGGCGAACTTAGATCACATGAGGGAGGAGGATGCAGTCATTCCAGCGATTGATCAAGCGGCGGCTGCAGCAGATCCAGCAGCAGCAGCCGCTGCAGAAGATGGGAGATTGGATGAGGGCGGGAATGTCGCGGAGCAATATCTAGACTGTAACACTCGCGCTGCCGCCCAATTCAACCAGAATGAGGACCACTACGAAGGCGACGACGAAAACACCAGCACCATTCAAGGTAGCAACAGCACCCGCAAGGGCATCATTGCGAACTGCAATGGGCATTCCTTTTCTTCCCGTAAGTACAAAAAAGCAGAATCCAAAAATACGAATTCCTCCATCTTATTTTACCTCCCTCTTTCACACACACGGTCCTAGGCAGCAAGCGCGTCTCCTTTGCAGACGAACTTATCGTTACCTTATCGCCAGCGACTCCGCTCTTCCTCCCTACCCCAATCCAGGATCGCTTCCAGCAAGATGACAGGAATTCGTTGGACGGATCAATTCGCCCTTCGGATGAGCAGGGATCGGATAAGGATGAGAGGGACGAAGAAGAGGATGTTGTGTGCTTTGACCATGATTCCGGCATAGACGAGCAAGATTTGAGTGTGTCTAAGAAGAGTTTGATAGGTGACATAGCAGAAGAGGAAGAAAGGGAGATGGAGGCGGAGGACGAGAAGAAGAAGAAGGAGGAGGAGGATGAGGAAGGAAATGTGAACCCCAAGGAAGGGGAGAATGACGGGGAGATGAGAATGGGACTGAATCTGGGGTGGGATTTCCATTTCAGGACACAGGAGATCGAGTGCGTCAACCCGCGCAATTGTTCCTCTAGAGCTTACTTACTACTCCTGATTTCGATTTCGGTCTTTTTTGTTACGGGTCTTGTCAATTTCTTATCTGAGCAGGAAGCTCTCGGCATTGCGCCACTGCTTCAGAGACAGAGAGCCACTGATATTCACATCTCGCTAGAGCCCCGTCGAGAGAATAGTAAACCCCCTCCTGCCGACATTGCCATCCCCAGAGCAAAGGACCCAAATGTGATAACGCCGATCATAGTGAATAGAGCGGATCCGACGAGTTCCCCCGAGCAGAAGCATTTGCCATTCCGGGAGCAGCAGAAGTGTGTCGGGGCTGATGATCTCAGTGTAATTGCGGGCATCGAGAGTTGTTTTGAACTTAAATCGCAGTCACGGCTGATGCGCAAGGACATTCAGCCGACACAGGAGAAGAATGTGTGGCACCACGTTCGTCATGCCATGGAACGTTTGATCAATTATCGGATGCTGGGTGTGTTATTAGGCTACACCCTGCTCTTTAGCTTCCTACTGTAGAATCGATGATTTACAAGCAATAATTTTTTTCGGATTTATGGATGTATGCGGATGTATGTGAAGTAAGTCTTCGGGACTAAAGCATACGCACAGCACGTATGCATTCTCAGAGGGGAAAGATCATCCAAATGAAAAGTAAAGAGTGTGTCCAAAGATTCCCGCACGCTGAAGAATGAAGCTGAAAATAGTTGCCTTTCATTTTCATCTTTTTCTTCACTTTTGATTATTCAGACTCAGAATTTATCGACCCGTGTAGTAGCATTCCAACATTTCAAAATTGTTAAATGATCACATTTGAACAGATCGTACGTGACAATCGTACGCTTTTCTCAAATCCCTCTTCGTCTAATTGACTTTTCTCAAATCCTTCTTCGTCTAATTGATCTTTGCGTTTTACTAGTCTTCTATTCCACCACCCTCTCAATTTCAGAGCTTCGAGATATTATACCAACCCAGAGGATTGGCCGTTACATGCGTGACAATCTGCTTCGTCTCCAAATAAGATTTCAAGCCCTCCCTACCTAAATCTCTTCCCAACCCACTCCGCTTCATGCCCCCCCAGGGCAGTTGTGAAAAACAAGGCTGGCTACAATTCCTCCACACGCATCCCACCCGCAACTGCTCTGTCACCCGATTCAGCTGTGCCACGTCCCCCGAGAATACCGCACCCGCCAGTCCAAACTCCGTATCATTAGCTAACCTGATAGCCTCCTCCTCGGTGCTGAATGACAACACCGACAAGACCGGCCCAAAAATCTCGTTGCACCAAACCTCAGACGAGGTCGTTACCCCCGTCAAAATTGTGGGCCGCATGAAATATCCCCTTGGGCAATCTATCGGCCGCTCTCGCCCCGCGACAACAGTAGCCCCCTCTGCCTTTGCCCGGCTCACAAAACCAAGAACTTTTTCGTATTGGCTCTTGTTGACCAGAGGCCCCATCCTCACGCCTTCCCCCAACGGGTTGCCAACCTTAATTTTATTGGTCTCTTCCACGAGCTTCTCGATAAATTGCTCGTATATTTTATCTTGGATTAGTAGGCGAGAAGTTGCAGAGCAGATTTGTCCATTTGTCCAGAAGCACCCGAACATGACCCATTCTACGGTGCGGACGAGATCGCACGAGTCAAATACGATGGCTGGGCTTTTGCCACCGAGTTCTAAGGTAATATTCTTGATGCCCTTAGCCGCTGTATTTGTAGCAAAGAGAGGAAAGAATTAACGAGACAATGGCGTGCGTGCCAAGTGTGAGATTGTGTCCGTATATGTAGAGTAGCGTTCAAAGATGAGCGATTTACACTGCTTGAAACGACATCACCTTACGCATCCAGAATAAGATGACAAACACGTTATCTTCCCTTTCACTCTCTTCCACTCTAGTTAAAACCAAAAACACGTACCAGCCGTCATAATCTTGATACCCGTCGGTACGGAGCCCGTAAACGTAATTTTGTCAATTGCATCATGATTGGACAATATCGATCCAATGTCCGGTCCACCAGTCACGATATTGACCACCCCCGCAGGCATTCCAACTTGCTCTAACACCTTCGCAAAGGCAAGAGCCGTCAGTGGAGTCACCTCCGAAGGCTTAAGTACGACCGTACAGCCGGCCGCCAGGGCGGGAGCCAGCTTCCAGGTGGCCATCAAGAGGGGGTAGTTCCAAGGCACGATGGCCGCGACTACCCCTACAGCTTCGTATCGCAAGGAGGCCGTATAGTCCACACCAGGCGGGAGATCCGTGACGGGCTCGTACTGCTTCCCGTCGAGCTCGCGGGCAAGACCAGCATAGTAAGTAAAGGTGCCGCTGACATCATCCAAGTCCCACATTGCCTCAGGTAGGGGCTTGCCATTATCCCGGGACTCTAGCTCCGCCAGCTCAGGCTTGTGGCGCTTGACGGCTTGGGCAATGGCGTCCAAGTACTTCGCACGATCGGCGCCGCTGAGCGAGGACCAGTAGGGAAAGGCCCCGCGGGCGGCCTCTACGGCTTGATTCACGTGAGATTCGGTGGCTAATATGGGGATGAGAAGTGGAGAGGAGGGAGAACATGGGGATGTTTGTGAGTTTGAGGGGAGGTTCTTGCGGCTTTGTTCCTCTCATCTTCTCACCTGCAGGGGCGTTCACAATCAATTCTTCACTGGCAGGGTCGATGACCGGCATGGTCAACGGTGCCTCCATGAACTGGCCTCCGATGTAAAGCTTGAGCTGCAGTGCGTGGAGGTCTGCGAGGTTTGGGTACGCCATAGTTTTGGTGGTAGTTGTTGTTTTAGTTGTGCTGTGGGGAGCAGCGGCGCGCTGTTGACTCAAGCTCAAGGAAAGGCTGTGGGAGATGCGGGAGATGTCTCGATCGATCGAGCTGCTACTGCTTTGCCTCTGTTCTTGTGGGCATAGAACAGGGGTAGGGCGGGCTTCAGTAGGAGCGGCTAAATAGCAAGAATGTGCTCGAATTTATGGGCAAGCGTTGTGGAGCGCGGTTACTATAGTATGCATGACATGCCGGAGCACTCAGGATGCTAACGCCCGCCTGCTGCCGTTAGAAGCGCACTCCCTAATAATGTGAACATCAACACACAGGTACTCTTCGTGACTCTAGCACACATCCATTACATGCGAACAGAAGACCATGTAAGAAGAGGGGTGGGAAAAAATGGCTGACCAGCGCTCCCCTTTATGTTATGATTGACACGGCCTCTCCTTCATTTCCCATCCCTCATCACAAGGTCAAGCTAGACGGCTTGGCCAAGCTGAATGTCCTGCCAGTGACAGATCTGAAGACCGAGCTTCTCCGCATCTGCGGGTCCCATGTTTGGGTAGAGGCCGTGGCCAAGACGTTCCCCCACACTTCGCCGGCATCTGTCCTGACAGCTATGGACAAGGCCTGGTGGTCCCTGTCCAAACCCGATTACCTTGAGGCCTTCTCCGCTCACCCATGCATTGGAGACGCGGCGGCTTTGAAAAGGGTGAGTCATTGTGCCATGCAATTTATCGAATTTTCCTGTTTGGAAGACTTTTCAATGCGCCCTTTGCAGGAACGCAACCCACCTGTATATTTTTTATTTCTCCACAACATGATCAGAAATACGAGGCGGCGGCCATGGTCACTAGCGGCACAGATTGTCCGGCATGGGAAGCAGACGAACAAAAAGGGACAATAGGTGCAAGCGAAGAGATATTGCAAAGCCTGGCGAAGCACAACAGGTTGTACAAGGAACGTTTCGGGTACATCTTTTTGGTGTGTGCCACGGGCAAGACGGCTGATGAAATGCTTACCTTATTGAAAGCCCGTATGTGCAACGAAGCGGGCTATGAATTGACCGTGGCGGCGGCAGAACAATCGAAGATCACGGTAATGCGGCTGCACAAGCTCTTGACTTCGATGGGAGCGCAGGAGGACGCAAGTCGCTTATGAGCGGAAGAGTATCGAATATGAAGGAAGACTGTGATTGATGATGATTGATATACTCTGCGAAGTTGTTTTTTTCACGAAGCTTCTGTTCTTTCAAGAAATTGGTAAGTTTGCATTATTTCTTCTTGTCGTTTTGTACAATCCTCTCTTTCTATCTCTCTCTATAGCCAAATCACGCACGCATCCTCCTTCGTTGCAGTGTGGGTAGCCCTGCCCTGCACTGCCCTCTTTGATGGAATTATTCCCATAAAACGTGAAAGTCGCTTCAAAAATTTACCCTCTCTTCTATCACTCGTATCCATCTTGCCCCTGACAGCTTGTTTTCTTCGTGCTGGGATGGGCTGCTTTTACTTACTGCGACATGCCTGTGTACAACAAAAATCCCTCTCTCAATACTTTTCCACTCCCCTTCTCCGTGCATTACTTTTTATCACAAAGCCCTTCTCGGTGCATTACTTTTTATCACACGATCATTCCTCCTCCCTCGACCCACTTTTTATGCACTCTTTCATTAATCTGTCTGCTCTCACCCGTTCGACTAAGTGTGATTGACCAGCTCCAATCTCACCAGGTATTTCTCATCTCGCACAGCCGCCTGAATGGAAGCCAGCCATCGACGAAGTGGTACCATGCACTTCCTACAAAGCAAACCCAGCACCCACGCCACAGCCGTCATACGAAAACACAAAATCTGCAACTCCGCCGTAGAGATAGCATCCGGAGACGGTAAGGCCGCGATGGAGAAAAGCTCCGGCGCTCTATCTCGTACGTAGACAAGGGCAAACGCGGCGTTGGCAGGCACGGCTACCAACTCCAGTAGATGGATGGTGAGGGGCCAGACAAAGGGTTTGACAAGGTTGCTCAGAGTTGCATGACTTTCCCAATCCCACATGAAAAAGACCTCTTTCAACGCCTCCACCGTCGCGGCTACTGCAGCTTGGTTCACGCTTCCTTCATCTTCCTCTCGAACTGCTGCTCCCGCTGCTTCTCCTGCTCCTGCTGCTCGTGGCACCTCCCCTCCCAGACGTGGAAACCACGCGCCATCCACCATCCCGACAGCCGCCAGGTAAGCCCACTGATGCAGAAGCACGACGCCCACCAACCAATCAGCCCCGATGCTCAAACTCCCCAGTCCCTCCTCCGCCCACGTCTTCACCGGCAACACCAGGGCCAAATCAAACAACAACCCCAGCAATAAGGGCGCGAGACCCATCCACAAAACCACAAACACACCCACCGCCACTGCCGCCCTAGCGGAAGGCCACGACGCATGAGCTACCCAAGCACGTACGTCCGCCAGGATAAGTCGCCGCTGCAGACGCGTGAGCCACCTGTGTGCAGTCCAACAGATAGCCGCCCCCAGGGCGAACGCGAACGGGTCATGATAAAACTGAACCGGAACTCGCAGCAACGCGAAGCCCGCCCGACCCAACAGCAAAGGGAGTAGCAAAAAACTTCCCACTAGAAGCAAAATCCCCATCCACGACGCCACCAAAAGGATCACCAACCGCATCCAACACAAAGAAGGGCAGGCCCGCGGCGCCACGCTTCGCTCCAATTCCGACACAGGCTCATCACCCCATGCCCAACGAGTGTAAGCATACCCCACGTCCTCATCCCACTCCATCGGATGTCGTTGGACGGGCGGACCTAAAAGATACTCAACAGGCGCTTGCACTTGTTGCTGCTGCTGTTGCTGCTGCTGCTGTTGTTCTTCTTCTTCTTCTTCCTCCTCTTCTTTTTCTTCTACTTGTTGTTGTTGTTGTTGTTGTTGTTGTTGTTGTTGTTGTTGTTGTTGTTGTTGTTGTTGTTGTTGTTGTTGTTGTTGTTGTTGTTGTTGTTTTTGTTGTTGTTGTTGTTGTTGTTGTTGTTG
>Ga0160420_100487_pt1 | contig 16808 bp, 28 predicted proteins | sample CelAP2metagpilot_FD_108197 | JGI IMG/M metagenome (GOLD analysis project Ga0160420, IMG submission 108197) | Phycosphere-associated microbial communities from algal ponds in Kailua-Kona, Hawaii, USA - Cellana AP2-5-5 metagenome pilot | ecosystem: Engineered > Artificial ecosystem > Aquaculture >... | reverse complement strand
TTTAATAAAGTATTCAAGAGAGGGAAATGGTAGGTTGAGAAAACTGTGATTTCATGGAGGGATGAGGGAGGATAAAGCAAGAGGTAATATAACAAGAAGCTATGGCCGTCGACGAAGATGCAAGGTATATTATTGATTGCTTGCCAAAAGGCAGGTTATAGAAAAATCCTTGGGATGTTTCTGCCTAGAAAGTCAAAGAAACGAATGAAGGAATAACGATGTTACCAAATGCGCGGATGTGTCTTTATTGTGTGGTCTTTTCCTTCTTGTTGTGCTGTGAATCTCCCTCCCAAGATTGTAAATGCTCAACGCCCTTCGTTTTACAAGCATCAATGTTTATCTTATACAAGATAAGTGGCACCGCCTTGATTTAGCGGCGTCCTACGTTTGGCCGGAGCGGGTCTCAAGTCGAGGAGGAGGGTACAAGGAGGTTTTTGAAATATTATACAAAATAATAACGGTAACGTTGAGATGGCCCGGCCCGGAGGCGCGTGCCTCCTGGTTCTCTCCCAAGATGTTGAAAAAGCTAGAGAGCACACGCCCCCATCTACTTCTACTTACTACGACGCACCTAAAAATTCCATGACGGCGCATACCCACAACGTACTCCTTATTCATTCGTGATCCGCCAGCTATATTCAAGCTCCTTCTTGCCGTTGGAATGAGGCAGACACTACGTCGACCTCGACTTCCTTGTCCTCCTCCCCTATATACGACATGTATCCACATATATGAACCGTGGATCCCTGCTCTGTACTACTGACGACCCAATCTTACAAATTTCCATCCAGAGTACTGCCGGGCCTCACGAGAAATCGCCTACCCATCTACCATGCTTCGCCCCTCAATCCTCTCGGGCCTAGCGCTCCTTGCGACTCTGCGGTCGGTATTGGTACGTATTTCCCCCCCCCTTTCTTTTCCTACCCGACTCACTCCTTGATTGCCCTCTGTCCACATCTAATTCCAAAGGCACAAGGAAAACGCCAGTGGGTGGAGGGCTACCCTGTCCCAACCAACAACCAGAGCGATCCCTCCAGCCCCCCTTTCGCCCAGGGCGTCCAGCTTGACGATATCGTCTACCAATCTTTCGAGACCAAGGCCAAATCCCACCGGGCGGGCGACATTATCCGGCTGTACACGACTTTCAAGCTCAATCGATGGCCCGAGGGCGCCACCTCTATTTACTGCGCGGTACGTGTATCTGTATGTGCATGCCCTGTCCCTCTCGTCGTCCTTTCACTCGACTTAATCTTGATCACCTAACTTTTCATCCCCCCGCCCTCAGATGCGCAACTACAACGGTACCGCCACTGGGGGCGGCTCCAACTTCGCCATCAAAAACCGCAGAGAATTCTTCCACAAGAAGAAGTACGGGACAAACTACCAGATAGCCTTGTCCGAGACGGACGGCAAGATCGTGTGGGATTTTCAAAGGGCGGGGGAGTACCTTCAGGTCGGCCACACTTGGACGCTCTACGCCAAGGTCGTGATGAACAAGAACGTGGACATTAACGTTAATACCTGGCGAGCCTACTGCGAGACCAAGCAGGACGACCCCTTAAAAAGTTGGTACTATTTCAAGAGCTGGATGGAAGTAAGTAACTTGCAGATTTCTGGCTCGCCTCAAACCCGTACGCATTAGCTCTTTCTCTTGCATTCGCGAGCGGAAAAATGTCTTTCTCTCGTCTCGTCCCTTGCATCTACCTTATTCCCAACCTTCCCTCCTTTTCTCCTGCTCATGTCTTTCTCTCGTCTCGTCCCTTGCATCTACTTTATTCCCAACCTTCCCTCCTTTTCTCCTGCTCTCCATTCCTACCCCCTCCCCACATATTTAGTTGCCTGTCACTCCGGCAGGCCGTGTAAAGAAGTCTACGGGCCCGGTCGGCCCTGGCCAGAAGGCCTACAGGAAGTTTATCAGGAGGGAGAAGAGGATGAAGGCCAAGAAGACCGGGGCCTCCAAAGAATAAAGTTAAGGCTCCCTGTTCGGGAACTAACGAGAGGCTGTCCTCCTGGACATGTGCAATAGCCCGAAGATCCAAAAAGGATACACTGCCAAAGTATTTCATGCGATGAGGATTGCTTGATGTAAAGTAGGGAGAGGTTAGTAGGAGAGAAAGTTGGTGCTTTGTGCGTGTGTGTCTGTATTGCATGCATGTGGATGAAGTAGGGGCCACATTACAAGAAGAGAAGAAATAGAGAAGGAGGTCAGGAAATCGTGTTCTTTTTTGAAAAAAGGTTTCATTTTTCACTTGTTTCCGTCATCATGCCATCGACCCTTAGCGTGGCTCCTCTAATCATGCGTCTGTCTTTCTGATTTATCCATTCATTCTTTCACTCAAGTCTTCGGTGCCCTCACTGCTCCATCCCCAGATCCTCCCTTTAACATACCCAGATCCTCCTTTAGTTTTACAGAAGAAATCAATGTCTCTATCGTCATCTACAAGTCCTCACTTTCCTTCATTCACCCATCATTGCCTTTTGTGCATCACATCGAAAAAAGAGAAAACAAGTATATGATAGAGCTTCACAAGAAAAGAGATGAAAAAGCGAGACGGCGAAGGAGAACACCAGAGAAGGAAAACGATGCACTCTTGCCCGAAGAGTAGTGGAATAGAGAAAAAGAATATAAAGTAAAATAATCAGAGAAAAAAGGAAGGCAAGAGACATTCACCAACTCATCCATTGTCATGTGTCCCTTTTAAATTTTCCCTTCATCCATTTCATGCTCATCTGGCCTCAGCAGCTACTACTGCGGCTGCTCCTGGCCCGATCCTCATGTCCCCTCTTGATTGAACATGTCCAATTGCACTTTTCTCAACAAGGGAATCAAATGGTGGAAGAGACATTCGCAGGCCCAGCGTGCGTTTGATGCTATACTGGGGCTCGTACCGAGCCGAGTCGTGATAAAGCGACATAGGAAATATGACCACCGTACCTCGAGCCGGCCCCACTACCAGCGGGCAATTCTTTTTTCTGTATGTCTCTTTGCTTTCCCAGAAGCGCGTTCCCGCTACCGTATCCAGGAAAAGGAGAAGCTTGTGGGTCTCCCCGTTCTTGACCTCATCATAGTGCGGATCCACCTCCACATCCTCCTCCGAAAAAGTCACGAACTCCTCGAAAGTTGCTTCCGCTATCGGCAACATTCTTTTCACCAAGGCATGAAGTGGGCTGTCATTGACACCCGGCACGATATGGCGCTGCGTCTTGTGCTCTGCCACCAGCTCGGCTAGGTACCCCTCCATGTCGAGGCATTGCTCCTCGGAAAAGAGGCCGGGGAAGATCAAGATCTCACCTCTCCGGTCCAGAAAAAGTGGTCGGTATGGCTGTGCTGCTTCACTTTTTATTTCTTTCACCTCTTCCTCCGTCTCCTCCCTCTCATAGAGCACAGGCACGCCGTCCAGGTAACGGTCTTTGTCCTCCTTCGCCTTTCCCTTACACAGGCAGCCGCTCCACGGGTCGTACCCACAGGCCAGGCACGGCTGCGATTCCTCCTGGTAGCAAGCAGCCAAACAATCCTCAACGGCTGCAGGGCCCTGGCGCAAAGGCTTGCAATCTGCAAAACTTTCATGCTCGTGCTCATTCGGACGTCCTTTGTGCGGATTGGCCCTCAGCTTCTCCACTGCTTTCTCCTCGAGGAAGGCCTTTGTGATCTTGGGCCTCTTGGTCAGCGTTACTGGCAAAGTACTCAGTACCACACTACTCTGTAAGTTGCTGCCGCGCGTCACCACAGCCTCTAGCTGCACGGCAGCCTGCTCTGAGATGGCCTCGATCTTGACGTCTACATTGAAGACGCGGGATTGCCCTGGGGCCAGGGCAACACCGGTCCACATCACCGCAACCATGTCCCTCTCCTCGCCTTCCAATACATGCAAGACTGCTAAATCATCGTCCAGGGGTGGAAAGACGGCGGCCTCGCGGTACGTGACACTGGCAGCCGGTAGGAGGACTTGGAAGTTGACGTGCTGTGGCTGGTCGTCAAACGAAGCCACCGTGAACCAAAGGGGAGCAATGTCACCTTGCGACACCTCTTTCTTCATAAAGGACGTGACCTTGACCAAAGATGATGATATGGACAAGCCTTCGACAAGGGGCTCCGCGGCGCCACATGGGGTGACGGCTCGGATGATGATGGATAGCAAAAGAAAAAGCCGGCTTATTGGAGGTAATGATCGAGGGTAAAACATGATGATTATGTATGTCCTGTGGTTGTGTGTATGAGTGTGAGAGTGCGCGTGAGAGACTGCGTGTTTATAAGCATTATAGGACTGACTGACTGCTCTTTGGCTCGCAGACGAACAAATAAGAAGCTAACGGGCTTCTCTCCAACGGGCGATTTTTAAATATGGAAGGCACGCGCTTGGTCTTGGTCTTCTCTCGTCTCCGGGTTCGTTCGAGCAAGGGCAGACACCTGGCACGAAGAGGGGCACACGACCCTCGTTGTTTCCAATTGAACAGTCTTACAGAAATGAGAAGTAGGAGAGACCAGCAAATATCTGTCCGCTTTGGACTTTCTTCTGCTTCTAGTATTGCGGCCCATGCCCCACTCCGTCTTTTGTCCTCAGCACTAGCCCTTCCTCATGTAGCCTTTCATTCTCATGCTCACCCTTCTACTCCATAAACACGACGCATACAGATAATTATGGGATCCCGTGCCTTTCTGGGCCTTTGTGCCTTGCTTTTGGCGTGCATGGTAAGTCGGTCCAACAATTATGCGTGACCAGTGGTTGGATAGCCTGCATAGTCCTTGCCTGCCTGGCATTTATGTCGACGTCGTCCCGAATCACTCTTGTACCGAATCATCACCCATAGGTTTACGCCACAGACCCTCCTGTTTGGCCCGATATCGACTTTGTATCCTTCAAGTCCAACAGGGCGAGCCAACGCAAGGGAAAGAGCATCCGGTTTACCGGCATCTTCAGGGTCAACAACTTTGGGCTGAATGACATCACCTACTGCGGGGTGAGTCGGACAAAGGAATAAGAAAGAAAGGATCAGCGTGAGCGGTGAATGATTCACGCGCTTGGTATTACATTTATCCGGTACTCATGCACGTTATCTCCCCTCTTTTTGCTCCTCTCCCCATCTTGTCCGACCAACAACAGTTCAAGAATGAAAACAGCAGCATAATTACAACCAGCACTGGCGCTGCAGGAATTCGCTTCAAGCAGCAGAACACACTGTTTAAAGCCAAGTGGTACATCAAGGAGGTCCGCTCCATGGGCCGCATTGTCTGGTAATAAACACCCGCATCCCTCCGGATATCTCTGCCAATCCATGCTCCCTTCCCCTTTTCGCTCACCCCATTTCCACCCTTTTTCTCATTTCATCAGGGAATTCACCCCCAACGGGTACGCCTTGACGCAGGGCCGGACCTACACTACCCGCATGGTCGTCAGGGTTGCCAAGGACACCCCCCAAGATGCCTACACTTGGCGCTTCTTCTGCGAGTCCAAATACACAAACTCCAGTGATTTCACATATCCAGGCCATTACGCTTTCGGCAAGATCTACAAGACTGTACGTATCTCGGACGGGCTCGTATCCTCTTGCGTACGGAACCCTACTCAATAACCCTTACTCTGCTACCCCATAGATCCCCCTTCTGCCGGCCAAAAACTGAATGAGGCACTTACGAAAAAGTGAAAACTATTGGACTACGATACGATTATGCGGTAGGGGCACGCAGGAGAAAAAAAGATCTCGACATGGCGGCTGAGCAGGAAGGATAATACGAGGATTGAGCGAAAGGACAGCGGGCTTGGCTTGCTTGTCTCCGGTATTAGAAGAAAAGAGATGGAGACAAAAGAAGTCCAGCAATACAATCTGATAACAATTGTTTCTTGTTTTTTTTTTGGGTTTACGCTTAGTTTTTTGCCAGGCTGCTGAAAGCAAGGGAAATGAGCATATATCCATTTTCACAATTGAGTAGGTTGCTAGCTCAATCCTTGTACCATGGTAGAGCTGGTCTCCTTTCTTCTCTATCTTTATCCCATGCAAAATTTTCTCTTTGGTGATGACTGCAATTTTGACTCAGAGGCGTCTGTAATGGAGCGGTGATGGTTTTTCCTGGATTGATTAAGAGTGCCTGGACTTTGTACCCGATAACAGCATATGATAAATGACGATTTAGGGGAACGACGCGCCACTCGTCCGACTTGTATTTTGTATGACGGTGTGTGATCGAAGGATTTTGAAATCAGTCCAAGTCAAATCAGTCCTCAACGGTCAAGAGCGCGTGCCTCCTCTCTCCCTGTCCTCGTCTTTGTTCTCTTGCCACACTCCCCCTCATCTTCTCGTCGACATTTTCCCTATGGGACACATACTAAGTACTCATTAGTTCTCACTATTCGTCCTCCTATAGCTCAGGTTGTGATGTTTGTGTGGACATATGACCTTAATTTTTTTCCTGGTTCGAGCATGGGCCAGTCCTTGCGCTTAGCTTATTCTTCTTTGAGCCGCCTGCCCAAACCCACAACCTTTCCCCCTCCAACAATGCCACTATATACACAGCTGATATCGGATCGATAATGCTGCGCGCCCTTGCCATTTCATTCTTGCTCGCCCTGGTACGTTGTTTCCTCTCCCATTCCTACTCCCTCCGCCCTCGTCTAATTAGTGCGTACTGAGCCTCTTCTCACCGCTCCCTTGCTTCTCATGTGTGCATGGTCAATATAGCTCTGGCAGCGAGAGATATGTCCCGAAAGCTTACAATCCAAAACTTTACCTACTCTCCATCCAACTCTCCCATGCAGAGCTTGGGCGGAGCCGCTGGCTTTCCTCCTCTTGCGAACAATGGGAGCATGGAATTCATTTCCATCAGGTCCACTCGACAGAGGGTGCGGTGTGGACAGCAGCTCGCTATTGTTTCTAAGGTCCGGCTTAATAGTTTCGGGGATGCCGACAGACTTTATTGCGCGGTAAGAAGGAATAGCGTGGATGTGCGCGGTGGATCCCTGAATTCGGAAGTAGAGAGCTTTTTCGTCCGTCCATCTAGATGGCATCAGTGATAAACAGAACATGTGGCCCCACCTCCTTTCTCAATTTGCCTGTTATTCTTCACCTCTATATTCTCTTGTTAACGTTTGCATGTATGTCCTCATCCTTGTGGCCTGCCCCTTATCCCCCCTGCAGTTGCAACAGACTACGGTAGAGAACACCACCGCGCACTTCGAAGTAAAGGAGTTCATCAATCGGTTCAAGAATGTTAATACTAGAAAGTTTGAGCTAAATTTTGGGGAAGATAATCCTGCCAGTGACGGCTCCCAGAAGTTCTTCTGGATCTGGCACCGTGACGGACGCCTCTGGAGCGAGGGCTTGGACTACACTCTCCGCGTCGTGACCAAACTGGACTCCGCCACGGAGAAAATCGCCAACTGGCGCTTCTACTGTGAGACCAAGAAGGAGAACTTCACTAGCCACTACTACTGGCCCAAGACCGACCCCCGGGTCCAGCTGTCGGTACGAAGGGGGAAGGGATGGAGGGTGGAGGGAGGGAAGGGGGTAAATGAGTGAATGCGAGGCGAAGGCGGGTAAGTTGACCAGTCATTACTTCCGGAATCGAACAGACAAATACAAATCAGTCAGAGACCAGGGGTCCCGGGAGTATAAGGAGACGTTGAGGGGTAGGAGGATTCCTCCGCGTCTTCCTCTCCCTCCAAAGCCTCTTTCTCCTTTTCCTAACCCTTCTCCTCGCTTCCTCCTCTTCTTAGTCAACCATCTGAAACCTGCGCACTAATTTGTCTCACTGTCGCGCCTTCCCTCTCTTCTTTCTTTTCTCGTCTCCCTACAGACCAACATTAGAGCGCCATGCGCACGGCCTCCGCCGAAAATGACCGCCCGAGGGCCCAAGCAGAAGCAGTAAGTCAATCGAAGACTCACGGTAGACGAGAATCCAAGAAGTCACCCGGAGACTCATAGTAAACGACGAGTCAAAGCAGAACAGGTAAGTCGCTGTGAGGGCACAGAGATCGAAGCTGCAAAAAGTAGGACTCACGGAAGAGGAGGAGAAGGAGGAAGAGGAGAAGAGGAAGAAGAGGAGGAAGAAGAGGAAGAAGAAAGAGATGGAGGAGAAGGTAGAGAAGAAGGTAGAGGAGGAGGTAGAGGAGAGGGTGGAGGAGGAGAAGGAGGAAAAGGAGGAATAGGAGGAATAGGAGGAGAAAAAATTCAAAATGAACTAGAAGAAGAGGAGAAGATGCGTAAAAAGGGTAAGAAAAAGAGAGAGAGAGGAGAGAGAGATGAAAGGGAAAGCTAGCGAAACCGAAAGGAGAGAAGGAAAGGAAACAGAGAGGACCCGGTGGGGCGCATTGCGTAAATGCCTTTTGAAGGCTTGCATGGATTGGGGGAGAGAAGGATAAAAGAAGGGTGGACTTAAGGACGGAGAACAAGGAGCCAGAGCAGGCAAATCATCAAGAAAAGCAAAGCGCTTGCGCGCTGCTACTTCTGCACCTAATGAATCATATGTTTGTTTTATGCCTGCTTCATTAGTTTTTCACCCCGTTCCTACATCCCTCTCGAACTATTGCATGCAACCTCAGACCGCCATGCGCCGCTAGCTGGCTCTATATAAACGCGCTCCTCGAGCTGCAATATACCTACATGCCTTTTACTTTGACTTCCTCCTCCAATCTTTACTCTGCTTTCCCTTCTTCCCTCCCTCCCTCCTATTCCTCTCCAACTCCCTTTTTCTTCCCTTACCCTTTTTTCCAACCCGCCCCCGTCCAGGCCGGCTTGAGTAGATACTTCCCGAAATGCTCACCCTGGCTCTGGTAGTCGGCTATCTCCCGCAGCGCCGCCTTAACACTGCCCTCCGGCTGCCCCAAGCGCTGCACCAGCTCCCGCGCCGCCCAGGCCGCTTTGAGCTTGAAGCACTGGAACAAGGTCGTCCGCAGCGCCGCTTCGTCGAGCCTAGCTCTCTTCATCCCCCCTTCCCCTCCTCCCCCTCCTCCCCCTCCTCCTCCTGCCCCCCCATCGAGAGGGGCGTTAAGGTCAATCATTTTTCGTACCCCTCCGTTTCCTCTTCCTCCTCCTCCAACCAGCAGCTCCAGCCGCCTCTCCTTCCGATGATGCTGTATCTGCCTCTTCTTGGCAAAGGCCCGATAGTCCAGGGAGGCTGTGGGCAGCATGCTGGTGCGGCGACTCACCACCCCCTCCACCATCATTCGTCCCTCTAGGGCTCCTGCCCCTCCTCCTTCCTTCCCTGCCCTCTCTGTGGAGGCGGCACGCAGGGCGTACATCTTGGGCATTCTCGTGTCGGGGGGGGGGGCTTCTAGGCTGAAATCGCGGGGCAGCTCCAGGCGCTCGCACAGAGATTCCTCGAGACGCACGGCCTCGGTGCGCTACCATGTCCGTGTGGTGGTGGGGGAACAAGGAGAACGATAGAGGTTGGTTCGAAGCAAGGGGCTATCAATTCCTTTCCACCCAATATTTTCCGCCTCCTTGTCATTCATCATCCGGGGAGTGTTGTGCACGCTGGTGCTGGCACCACCGCCCGCCTCAACTGTTTTCTTCCTCATGCTCCTCTCTCTTATTGGTATCTCTTTCTTGGCATTTCCCCCTTCCTCCCTTCTTGCCCATCCCAAACCATTATTTCTATCACTACATCAGCATCACTGTTCTGACTACGCTCAGCATCCTATCTCCTCTCCCTCTTTCCCCTTCCTCCCTCCATCTCCCATCTCATCCCCGCCACGCTCCCTTTCACACTCTCACTCACCAGCTCCTGCCCTCCCCCACCGCTGCCACCGCTACCATTGCTCCGACTGACGGTCAGTGTCCCGATCTTGTCTCCCTCCTGGGCGTTCTTGATGGCTTCTGCGACCGCCACGGGCACTTTGACCAACCATACTCGTACGCCTTGCCGCGTCGTGTCGAGCATGCGTCGCTTGCCCGTGCTCGAGGTCGATGGCGTCCCGGGGTCTGCCTTCTCTTTGCCTGTGAAGGGGTGATTGTATAGATGCGTCGAAAAATGAGTGAGAAGGATGGAGTGGGAAGGGGCATGAGGGAGAAAGGGAAGAAGGAACGTACCTTTGCTAATGGCGGGAGGGGGGAGGGGAGGATGATTACGCCAACCGTGTTGAATGTATGTATTTTTATATGTATAGGCAGGGAGAATCGTCAGTCTCGTGGGATGTGTGCCCGGGAATGAAAAGAATTAAGTAACCTATTCCCCGGGCTGGAGCAACCACATAGCACCATCCATGCTGCACGTAACTTTCGTCCATGTCATCCTCCCTCCCGCCCGCCCCCCCTCCCCTCTGCTTTTTTACACCTTTTTAGGGCTGCTGCGGGCCGCTTCCGTGACGGCATCTGACCCGAGCCACTGCTATCTGCCATAGCTGCTTGAAGGCGTGCTGTGTTATTGTGGAGGCTTGATGAGATGATAGAACAAGGAAGCGGATGAGCAGGATTTGGGGACGAGGAGCAGCCTGCAACCATGGACAGAAAAAGCAGCCGTCTCTTTCCCTCATCGTGCCTACATGCGACACAGTATGATGTCTGTGTGCGCCCAGACAAGTGAAAATCGAAAGGCATCCTCTAATACATCTCACAGTTTGAGTGAGATACGACTTTTGGGATGAAGCTTTAAAGCCGCTTCGTTCCGCGTCGCTCAACTTAATGCTTCTGAACACATTTTCTGTTCTGCTTTGCATTCCACACTCTCCAGACAATGTCTCTAACCACGCCCAACCTTTTTCTCTTTCGGCAGGATAGACAGCGGTGTCTTTGGTGCAAGTCAGGAAATGCTGGCGGCTTGGCTCCGCACTGGGGCGGCAGCAAGGGCAGCGAGGGCAGCACCAGCGGCATGGACATCCCCCCTCTTTCAGCTTCAGCATCAACGCCTTGCCTTCGCCATCACACCTGCCTCATTGCGGGCACCGGCCTCCTCCTCTTCCATTGCTTCTCGTAACATGCCTTTGTTTCCCGTACTACCTGACCCGGCCGAGCCCTGGTCGGAGGACTTCAAGAGCAACAAGCTGGAAATGGATCACCTTGTCTCCCAGCTTGACACCGTCGTGGAAGAGGTGAGTTGGCGATGCACATGGTCGCTCTACCCTTATCTCTCTCACATATTACGAAGCATGCTCTGTGCTTATATTTGTCTGAAGCTCGACCAAAGTATGTTCTCACACCCTCATCAAATCCCTCCATTTCTCTCTCACCTCCGTTTCCCCATCCGTCAGGTCCGTCAAGGCGGAGGCCCCGTAGCCCGGGCGAAGCACGAGCAGCGCGGGAAGCTGTATGTAAGAGAGCGTATCGAACGGTTGGTGGACCCCGGGACGCCATTTTTGGAGCTGTCGGCCTTGGCAGGACGGGATATGTACGGCAAGGAAAAGGTGCCAGCCGGGGGCATCGTTACGGGTAAGCGTGTACCTAGAGGGAGGGAAGGAAGGAGGGAGGGGGGGAAGGCGGGGGGGGGGGAAAGAGGGGAGAAGGGGGGGCTGATGAAGGGGAGGAGGGGCGGGTGGTGGCTTCATCCGTGTGAATATGGTCAGACCAAGTGGCCGGGAGATTTCTAGTCTTGTAGGAGGCATAGCCCAACTGCTATGCTGCCCACTCTTGTCACACTCCCTCTGCCCTTTCCGCCTCCTTCTCCTTCTCACTCTCGGCTCGTCATTTGTCCCGCTACTTCTGTACAGGTATCGGGCGCGTAGCAGGTGTGGAGTGTATGCTGGTGGCCAACGACGCCACGGTCAAGGGGGTGGGTGACGAGAGACTGAGAGGGAGGCGGTCGGGCAGGCGCACAGGAGGAAGCAAAGGGAGGAGACGATGAGAGAAGAGAAAGAGAAGAACATAAAATGATTTGCAACCGATCTTCCTCGCTTCCTTCCTTCCTCCCCCCTCCCCACCTTCCTGACCAGGGCACGTACTACCCCATCACGGTCAAGAAGCACCTTCGGGCCCAGGAGATCGCGGCTCAGAATCGGCTGCCCTGCATCTCCATGGTCGACTCCGGCGGCGCCTTCCTCCCCAAGCAGGATGAGGTCTTCCCCGACCGAGGCACGTCGTATTTGCCTCTCTCTCTCCTTTCTTCTGTCCCTCCCACACTCTCCTCCCTTACTCCCTCCTGCTGTCCGAAGGGGATGGGTGAAATCCTCCACTGCACGAAAGGCCCGTCTGTCTTTCAACTGAAGCCCCCCCATTCACCTCCGTCCTTCTTTGCCTTCCTCGCTCCTTCCCCCCCCAGACCACTTCGGACGCATTTTCTACAACCAGGCCAACATGTCGGCCGCCGGCATCCCCCAAATCGCGGTCGTGATGGGGTCCTGCACTGCTGGAGGTAGCCGCCCCTCCCTCCCTCCCTCCTTCCCTTCCTTCCTTCCCTCCTCCTTCCGTACGCTCACTATCGTCCTCACCCTCCCATACTCCTCCCTCGCACTCCTCTACGTCTCTTCGTCTCTCCCTCCCTTTCTCCTTTCTCCCTAGGAGCCTATGTGCCCGCAATGTCAGACGAGAGTGTGATTGTCAAGGGCACGGGTACCATATTCCTAGGAGGCCCGCCCCTGGTGAAGGCTGCGACAGGCGAAGTCGTCTCGGCCGAAGACTTGGGTAGGTGGAACGAGCGCGTGTGTGCGTCGTCTACCTCCTCCCTGCCTCTACATCATCGCATTCTTCCCTCCTTCGCCTTTGATCAATGATGCGGGAAGAGGAGCTGTAAGAGTTTAAGACGAGCGACTGCGAACGAGTCTATGTCTGGGTGTGCGTGCAGATCTATCTGTGTGTATCATAATGACGTAGCCCTTGTTTTTATCTTATAAATAATTTTCCGTCCTTTTCCTTCCCTCCCTCCCTCCCTCCCTACCCAGGCGGTGCCGACGTGCACTGTCGCGTCTCGGGCGTGGCGGACCACTACGCCACTGACGACGTCCATGCCCTCGAAATCACCAGGTAGAACCTCCTTTTTCTCATTCCGTGGATCCTTTATCTCTTCCATCCCCCGTTCCCTCTCTCCTTCCTTTTCTCCATCCCTATTCTCCCTCCCTCTCATTTTCTTTTCTCCTTCCCTTCCTCTCTCCTTTTCTTCCGCTCTCCCTTCCATCCCCCTTTTCTCCTGCCCTCTTTGTTGGTCTAATTTCATCTCTCCTGCCCTCCCCCTCCATGTCCTTATTGATTGTATAGACCAGCGCAAATCTTACAACCTTGCTACTTTCCCCTTTCCCTTTTCTCCCTTCCTTTCTCCCTTTTTTTTCTCCCTCCATCCTCTCTCTATTTCCCTTCTTCTTTCTTCTTCTTCTCCCAAATGCACAAGAATTTCTCAAACCTTTCTCTCCTTCGCTCTTTCTTTTCCTCCCTCTCCTCCTCCTACCCTTAGGGCCATCGTGGCCAGCTTAAATGTCCCGCGCTCCAGCACTGCGGCTTTCTCCCCGTCTAACAAGGCTCAAGGTAGCCAAATAGGGAGGGAGAAAAGGAGGAAGGGAGGGAAGGACGAACGATGTATTGTTTTCGACTCTTGTCTCTTGTTTCACCAAACAACCTCCGCTTGTACACAACACTTCAATCCTGCCTCCTGTCGTCCCTCCTTTCCTCCCTCCCTGTTTCTTCCCCTTCTCGAAGATGCTTTTAGGAAATCCACAGAAGCCGCGAGTCAGTCCCACCATCCACACTCCCGCATAATAACTCTCCCCGTGGTACGCTCATTCTTTCAATCGCGCACCCTTTTCATCCTTTCTTTTCCCCTCTCCCCCGTACTAGACGCCTTCGAAGAGCCGCTCTATTCCGGCCAGGAGCTGGGCGGGCTCATTCCGATGGACCCCAAAAAGCTTTTTGACGTCCGCAGTGTTATCGGGCGGGTGGTGGACGGCTCTCGATTCCAGGAGTTCAAGGCACTGTATGGCCCCACCATCGTCACGGGCTTCGCGCGTATTCATGGCATTCTCACCGGTACTTCTCCCTCTCCACTTCTATCCTTCCTTCTTTCTCCCTTTCTTCCCCTCTTTCTTTTTTTCTATAAAATAGTTTCTTGACCCGTTTCCTCATCACTTTCACTATTGTTGATACTGGCGGTTAAAATATCTTTCTTTTCTCCCTCCCTCCCTCCGTCCCTCCATCCTAGGCATCGTGGCCAACAACGGCATCTTATTCTCGGAGTCTGCCCTCAAGGCCGCTCACTTCATAGAGCTCTGCTCCCAACGCAATATCCCTCTCGTCTTTCTTCAGGTAGGGATCCCTTCATCCAAACCTCCCTCCCCCTCCCTTTCTCCTTCTTTCTGTTCCCCTTTCTCTCCTCCTTCACTCGCTCCCTTCGTCGTAATCACAGCTGGCGTGTCATCCCTATTTGCTGCTCTTGCTTCCTTTCTCCCTTTTCCCCTACATTCCTCTCCTTCATTGCCGAGACAGCTTGATCCATGATGAATATCTGCTTCCACACCTCGCTTTTTCGTTCGCATACTCCCCACCTAATCTTCACGAGCCTTGATTGTCGTTCCGAGTCCGATGAGGCTCATCCGCCCTCCCTCTCCCTTTTTTGCCCTTTCATTCCTTCCCCTCCTCAGAACATCACGGGCTTTATGGTGGGTCGGAAGTACGAGAATGAGGGTATCGCCAAGAACGGGGCGAAGCTCGTCACAGCGGTCTCCACCTCCAAGGTAGGCGCGCCCTCCCTCCCTCTTCTCTTCCTTCCCGTTTCCTCCGCCCCCCTTCCTTCCCTCCTTTCTTTTCGCTCGAATCCTCATTGTACTTCTCTTTCTTCCGGGGTAAGCGAACACTACCAGCCTTTACTCTTTTTCTCTCTGCACTCTCTTCCTCATTCCTGCATTTTCCCCTCCGCGCAAGGATGTCAACTGCTTTTCATCCTCGGCGCTTCCTTGCCCACCCTCCTCTCTTTTCTCTCCCTTCTCTGCCTCCTTGTGCGCGTGCTTTATTACGAAGTGAGCGATGCCGGAATGTGCGGGCGACATGGTCCTCCTCCACTGATTCTCTCGCTCTTTTTTCCCTCTCTTCCTTGCTAAATTCCTCTCCCTAGGTCCCTAAGCTGACCCTTCTGATCGCGGGCTCCTACGGCGCGGGCAACTATGGCATGTGCGGACGTGCCTTTTCCCCTCGCTTTTTGTTTATGTGGCCCAACGCCAAGATCAGCGTGATGGGAGGGGAGCAAGCTGCAAATGTACTAGCCACTGTTGCCGCACAAGGAAAGGACTGGACAGCAGAAGAAGGTGAGGGAGAAATGGGGGAAGGGGAGGGGGAGTCATTTCTGTTGATCCATGTTGTCCGACATGAGCATGAGAGAGCATCCAGTCATGAGGTGTGTGGGGGTGAGACAGAAAGCTTTGCCCGCACTAGCGAAGCACTAGACAGCGATCGATGGTGAGAGAGACGGACGAGAGTGAAAGGGGTGGGAAATAGAGATGGGGTGGAACTCTTTGTGAAGCCCAGAACCAGTCGGAAATCAAGAAGGATAACCATCAAGGTATCTATTTCTCCATTCTTCCCCGCCTCCCTCAGTTTCGGTAGCTATCTTTGAGATCCAGTAACTGTCTTCAAGGTTTAGTACGCTCATGAGTCTTATTGCTGACACTCTCTGCCCACATATTCTCTCCTGCTCCTCTCCCTTTCTCTCTTCTCCCAAACTTCATAGAAACCGCTTTCAAGGCTCCTATTCTAGAGAAATTCAGCCGCGAATCTTCTTGCTACTACTCCTCGGCGCGTCTGTGGGACGACGGCGTGATCCGACCCCAAGATACCCGCCAAGTCCTGGGGCTGGCGTTGGCGGTGGCGGTAAAGGAGCAGATGGAAAAGACAAGATTTGGAGTGTTTCGGATGTGAGCGGACGGAGAAGAACAAAAATAATAGAAGAATAAGGGAGAGGGCATGATTGGCTTGTTATCTCGGCTGCATTGAAGGAGGGCAGAAGAAGCGGGGATAGGGTCAGCGGGTATGATCACAGAAGAAGACATGGAAATCCATAGTAGCATGCAGAACGGATCCCATGTCCTAATTGTATAAGAGCAATGTTAGGGTTAATAGAGCAAAGGATATGAGGGAGGATGGCATAATCGGAGGAAAAGGTTATCCACTCAGGGTGTACATTCACTGGTGCAATGTGTCAGGTTCGAGAGAGGAAGCGAGTACAAAAAAATTCAAAAAGAGAGGGAAAGCAAAGATAGGTCAAGATAAGCACGCTGCTTGTATAAACGAGGAATGTGACGAATAAAAGAGGATACTTAATGATTTAAAAAGGAACTGAAAGAAAAGATCATTCGATTGATCAAAGGAGGGTAGTGTCATATATCGGTTGATCAAAGTTGGTAAGTGTCATATAGGTAGTGTTGGGCCAATTTACGGGGTATTGTCATGTATTGGAGGAGAGAATCATCGACCAAGCTTCTTCTGTCCACCTTTAAATGAGATTTCATCAAAGTCACTTGTTTATACCCTTCATTCACACTGTCCTAAGTGTTAGGCCTATTTAGTGGTAAATAAGCCCCCTTGGAAGGGGCGCTCAAGAAGCGCTGCAATGGGCGCGGAGCACTTCTCATCCAAATAAGAAGACAGTCCCTTCAAATGGAAATAAGCTATTTGATGCTGGCTTTCAAGCCTTGTAGTATTGCTTCCTCATTTACATCACACTATATGTAGGAGGGGTGGAACTTGGACCAAGTTCCTCCGTTCCGATCCTTCCACAACGCAACAAAGTCAACCAAATAGCCAGATCTACTTCCAAGGAACACAATGTTTATTTCTACGGTTACGGTTAGGGTTAGGGTTAGGGTTAGGGTTAGGGTTAGGGTTAGGGTTAGGGTTAGGGTTAGGGTTAGGGTTAGGGTTAGGGTTAGGGTTAGGGTTAGGGTTAGGGTTAGGGTTAGGGTTAGGGT
>Ga0160420_100485_pt1 | contig 16914 bp, 16 predicted proteins | sample CelAP2metagpilot_FD_108197 | JGI IMG/M metagenome (GOLD analysis project Ga0160420, IMG submission 108197) | Phycosphere-associated microbial communities from algal ponds in Kailua-Kona, Hawaii, USA - Cellana AP2-5-5 metagenome pilot | ecosystem: Engineered > Artificial ecosystem > Aquaculture >... | reverse complement strand
ACCCCCCCCTCCTCCTCAGCCGTCTTTTTCCTCGTCATCATCTTCCTCATCCTCCTCCTCCTCCTCCTCCCCCACCCCTACCTCCTCCTCTTCCTCCTCCTCCTTCATCTGATCCCAGTCTTCCCTTCCCTCCTCCAGCGCCTGCAAACCCCGCAAGCTCACGGTTTTCACCCTTTTCTGCCCACTGCTACTGCTGCTGCTGTTGCTGCTCCCGATGCCACTCGTCGTCTCTCTCCTCATAGCCTTGCCCACCGACGTGTTGTCAGCCATCGGCCTTTTTTCTTTTCGCACTGACCCTCTTCTTCTTCCTTGTTGCTGTCGCTGTCGTCTTCATTCTCTTCCTTCCTCCCTCCCGTCCTCTCCCACCGCCAAAGCCACCACCCTTCCTCTTCCACGCCACCACATTTCCCTTTCTCTTCCTTCTACTCCCTGAAGCTGCCATAGTTGTCGTCTTCCATCCATTCCTTCCACCCATCTTATTTCCTTTTTCTCCCTTCTCCTTCAAGTCACTGTCGGACCCTTCCGACGACACATTCCATTCCTCCCCGTCCTCGTCCTCCCTCCTCCTCAATCTCATTCCACCTATCTTGTCCAAGGAGCTATTTATCGAAAGCAAGTTCACGATATTCTCGTACACACTCTCCACCCTCGCCTCCCCGGTCCCTCCCTCCCCCCTTCCCTCCCTCATTCCCCCCCCTCCCTTCTTTGCTCTCGCTTTTGAAGCAACATCGACCAACCAGGCCGTCCCTCCGAGCCTTCCCACTCTTCCCACATACTCTACACCCTTAAGATCAAGCAGTAAAAGCGTCTCTAAGTGCTGCTGCCCTCCCTCCTTCCCTTTCCACTGTCCTCCCTCCCTCCCCCTCTGGATGAGAGTGCATCGACCCAGTGCTCCTGTATCACCCTCACATTCAAACGCGTTGTCACTCATGCTCACGAGTAAACCCAAGCCATCTTTTTGCCGCTGCACCGCGGAAGGAAAAAGAAGCGGCATGCTTGTCTGAATGATTGGGCCTGTGCCATTTCCCTTCCTGGGACGGGTGGCGGTAGTGAGGGTTGGAGGAAGGTAACTGGTAGAAGTAGTAGCTGCTTGCTTGCCTTGGCATATTTTTTTCTCTTTAATCGCCTCTGCTACCTCCTTCTCTACCTTCTGCTCTTTCTCCTCCTCCTCCTCCTCCTCCTCCTCCTCCCTTTCGTCGTCATTTTCTTTATTCTTGTCTTTCGTCTTCGCCTTCTCCCAAGAAGTGGGTGCTGCCGCCATCTCCGCGGTAGCAGCAGTTGTGGTGGCGATAAGAGAAGTAGAATGAAGCCTTTCCTTGACACCAAGAACAGTTTTGAAACAAGGAGGAGCAGGAGAGCTCGAAAGCTGCCTGTGCGTCAACCGCAGGTGGTGATGAGGCGGCGAGCGCGAGAGCGCCAGGCTGCCCTTGGCTGGGGAGGAGGAGAAGGACGAAGAGGAAGGGTGGGAGGGAAAGGGCAATGGTGCAGCAACATCAGCAGCAGAGGAACGTGTAAGATTGGGTGGTGAATTGTCAAATATTCCCCAATCGATGTCTTCAAAGCCTTTCATGGTGGCTGTGGAAGGGGGGATGAGGGAGGAGGAGGAGGAGGAAGGGAGGTAGGTAGGTAGGTAGGTAGAGTGGAAGGGAAGTGGAAGCAGATCAATGACTGGTGAAGATGGATGGCAAGCACATCTTCGCCTTTGTGAACAGTCCAGTTTACGGAGAGATTTCTGGCTCTGTGCTGCGCTAGGCATCGCCATAAAGAGGATTATGGCAGGTGCGCAGCCGGCCCATACGTGTTTTACGATGCACGCGGTTATATATTTTCTACAAAGCCAATTGTACTCACTGGCCTCTGCTTCCCGCTCCACGCCTAGCCTTGGCGAAGTATAGGAGAAGAAAATCCTATGCTAAATTTGCCTGTACGTGGGTGTGCTTGTGGGGCTCGAAAAGGAACTTGTTAAGGCGTTGTTGCAGCTTCGTCATCGACACCTGCCAAGGTAACCGGAAAGCGACTCACCCCACAATACTCCATCACCACTTCGACCACACTCTCACCACATCCACAGTGAGACAAGCCTAATTTGCCGAGGTAGCTTGTTGAATGCGCACTTATAGCAGCCTTCGCCCGTCTCCCCCTGCATCACTTCCATTATTGCTGCCGTTGCTGCGTCTCGTCATTCTCTTGACCTACAGTTTGAGGGTGTCCTTCTCCTTCACCACCACCACCCCTGCCTTCCTCTCCTCCCTGTTGTCCCCATCGTCCTCGTCCTCCTTTTTAAGTCTCCGCAGGCGCGCCCGCCGTCCATCTACGCAGATGTCTACCATCTCCCCTGCACCCGCCCCACCGCCACCGTCCCTGACGTTCAACCCGCACACCCTCACCGAGCTCGTGGTACCCTCCAAGGATTTTGATAGCGTCCGTGTCCACGCCATCTCGGACATCCATGTGGACTACAGAAAAAATTTGGAACTGTTTAAGCGTTGGTGCAGTAGCAGCAGCAGTGGCAGTTGTATTAGTGGTACTGCTGGAGATGCGGGCTTTGCCCCGACATCTCTCCATCAGGAGAAGGAGGAGCGGGTATTTTCTATTTTGATTATCCCAGGTATGCTTCACTCAAAAACTGGAAACCTTTGAAATGCAAGTTTGTCTCCCAATCTCTCTCTTGCCCTCATCCCTCCGTTCCCTCCTTCCCCCACTTTTTTCGGTCTTGCACAGGTGATATCGCATCCAGCCCCTCTAACGTCCGCGCTGCTCTTGCAGCGGCCCGTCGCCGTTTCCATGCCACATTCATTGTTGCAGGCAACCATGACTTGTGGGTTAGCAGCGCTTTGGCGGAAGAGGGGGTGGTGGACTCTATTGATAAACTAACGTGGTTGCACCAAGTGGCAGCGACCGAGGCAGAAGACGATTCGGAGGACGGGGATGGAGACGAAGAAAAGAAGAGCAGCAGCAGCAGCAGCAGCTGTATCAACAGGCGTGGTAAAATCTACACCGGTCCTGTCCTTCTCCAACTTCCCCGCTCCTCCCCCGATCCCTCCCTCCCTCTCTCCTTTCTCCTGCTTGTGCCCTTACTCTCGTGGTATCACCCGTCATGGGACACAGAGCCTGACTTACCCACTGAGGTCCTCGCGGAGCTTTATGATGGCCGTCCTGCTTTCGAGCAACGCTGGGCCGACTTTAGATTTTGCAAGTGGCCGGAGGAGGTAGTGGAAAGGAAAGAGGGAGGGAGGCAGGAGTGGGGGAGTATTACGACGAAGGACAAGGGAATAGCGGAATGGTTTGCCGAGCAGAATGAAGGATTTTTAAAGGATACCCGGGTACGCCTGGAAACGAGGGAAGGGGGGAATGAGGGCAGGGCAAAGAAGAAAGTGGTGGTGATTTCTTTCTCTCATTTCCTTCCGCGGGAGGAACTGTGTCCGGAGAAACGGTTTTTGATCGAGCCGTTGCTGCCCAAAGTGATTGGAAGCCAGCCATTGAGAGAGCAAGTGGAGCGGTTGAAGCCTGACTTGCATTTGTTCGGCCATACGCATATTCCCGTCGACATGGAGGTGGGAGGAATACGGTATCTGCAATGGCCCCTTGGGTCGGTGGGGGAGCAGGGACGTCAAACGGGCGAGATGAGCGTTAAGGGTCCCGTGGTCGTGTTTGATTCCAAAGGCGGGGGAGGGGTGCAGGGAGAGGTGCCGACGAGGTGGGGGGCGCACTATAAAGAGGAGGGGAGGGATGTGCTAAACACGGAGCTCGCACCGTGGGTGAAAATGTATTGGAGTCAACGCTGAGGGAGGGATAGAGGGAGGGACGGAGCGAAAGAGGGAGGAAGAACGTCCTAGGGTGAGGGTGCATTGACGTTGACCACCAGGAAAAAGGGAGGGAGGGGGAGGGGCACTGAAAGATAGGAGAATGTTGTTCTGCAGGGTAAGGGTTGGGAAGATGTGCGTAGGAGAGGTGCACGTTTTTGTGCCAGAGCGAGTGAATTGTGTGTATGTGGGTGGGTGAGTGAGGTCACTGTGCATGAAGACAAAGCAAAGCGGATGAGACTGAGAACAGAAAGGAGGGTAGACGGGAAACCGATCGCTCGAGGAACAATTTTGGAAAATATAAGGAAAACTATGCTGAAAAAATACGAGAAAAATTAAACTGATAATATACGAGGGAAACTAAATTAATGGTTTCAGAACGTAGAAATGTCTTGCTGGTATCAGCAATCCCTTCTGCGTACTGACCTTCCTCCCCTCTTTCCTTCCCTCTCTTTCTCTTTCCCACCTTGTTTTTCTTTGTGCTTCGGAACGCCTATCTTCGTCCATACCAAGCCGGGCCCCAAATCTTTCCAGCATCAGGAAGATAAAACGTAGTATGACGTGTGCTCGGAGAGTGCATCCCTGCCTCTCTGGCTGATGGGAGAGCTGCGAAGCGAATAGGAAGCATAAACGATAGCAATACGGACAAGACAAATCAATGGACGGCAGGCAGGATTCTTCTTTATCTCAACATTTCTCTCCCTCGTTCGCTCTCCGTCTCTTTCTCACACACACATATCATCATTCTCTCATCCTTTGATGTTGAATTTTGACGTTTTCCCCCTCCCTCCACCCTTCGTCCTGGCGCTTCTATTGTTCTCATTCATTTATAATTTAGAAAAGTAATTATCACTATTATCATTTTAATTGTTATTGTTGTTGTTCTTGTCGTCGATGTTGTCGATGTTGTCGATGTTGTCGGTGTTGTCGATAGTGTCGATGTTGTTCTTGTTGTTGTCGATGTTATTCCAATTACGGCGTCGTCGTCGCGTTCTCCATCCCTCACTTTCAAGCCCTCTTTCCTACGCCTCCCTGGTTCCATTCCCCCTTCCATCCATCGGAATTTCTTTGCATTCTTGTACTTCAAGATGTGGGGAGCGTCTAATTTCTGATTTCCTCGTCGGGCTTTTCCTTCGCCCCTGTTGAGGCCCTACATTCATATGTGCCTTCTCTGCTGCTGCTTCTGCTGCTGCTGTTTCAGCTGTTCCTGCTACTGTCGCTGCTGCTGCCACCGCCGCCGCTGCTGCTGCTGCTACTGTCACAACCGCTGCAGCAGAAATAAACATGTAAAGAACGGAAGGATGGCACTGCCATTTTCAGTGCAGCTGCTTCTCCTCCGTCTCCTCTGAGCTATACTTTCCCAACCTCTCTTCCCTACTACTCAAATTAAAACGCCCCCACATTCAACACCCCCACTTCCGTGTGGGGAGGAAAAATCGCCCCGTTACACATGTATCTGTACATATTCCCTCTTTCCCTCCAAATCCTCTCACTCTCTCTCTTCCTCCCTCCTCCTCTCCTTCCTCCCTTCCGTTCTCTCCCATTCGTTCCCTTTCTCTCCCTTCATCGAACCCTTCACCCCTTCACTCGTTCCCCATCCCCCCCCCTCCCTCTTGTAGGCAGACACACAGAATTCCAAAAACTGCCTCAGCCCACACCCTCCTGCCCTCCCTCGCTCCCTCGCTCTCTCACTCCCTCAGCCCCTCTCCAACGACAGGCAGACGGACACCATCTCTCGCACCGGCATTCTTCGACTCGAGGAAAGTGACAGGTTTTGATCCAACAAATATGAAGCACTCACACTATGTCTCAAGACTAGACCGACGATACAGAGGCAGAATTATTTGGGGGGGGGGGGAGGAAGTATACTCTTGATAGCCAGTCCGTCGCTTGCAAGAAAGAGGCTCTCACTCCCCCTTGCCGGCGGTTTGGTCGGCCGTTACACTCTCTCCCTCCCTCCCTCCCATCCCCATTTATCGCCCATCATCTTTCTCGTGCTAAATCATGTTGTCCTCCCTCCCGATAATCCTACCGGACCTTAACCGTGACAGCATGCCGCGCCAAGATCAAGTACCCCAGCACCAGGAGCCCAGCGCCCAATCCTCCCAGGATCACCAAATTCTCTCGCAGTGTATGTTCCCCCGCAGACACTCGCTGCAACACCGACTCCAGACTCGGGTAGATGCACCGCCCCCCTCCCGGGAAGCCTTCTCCCCGTCGTTCCCCCCCTCCCTCCTCCCCTGACGCCGAGACCGGACACCGAATGTCCTGTCCTTCAAACGTCACCAGTATCAAGGCGTGCAGCGTGTACTTGACGATCGACAAATGCTGGAGCCAGCGCAAGAACACCGGAACCGTTCGCAACTCTACGAGGAAGCCGGCAAATAACGCCATGGGCAGGCTCACCGTAGGCACAAGCGCCAGAGCCACTGCCTCGTTCCGCGTCGCCACTGCCACCACATATCCCAACGCCGTGCTCGCCGCGTTGCTCAGGCACACAATGCCGAAGATCGTGGCCCATTTTACCCACCCCAAGCCGGGCAAGGCCAACGGGAAGGTCGCGAAACAAAACGCTAAGGACCAAAAGAAGAGAAAGACGAAGTTTTGCACCACATGACCCACGTAGTACGTGCTAACCCGGTTCACGCCCGCCATCCTCTCGCGGAAGAACACCTGCAATTCCCCCGGCAAGGTGAAAGCCACCTGGAAAAAGTTGGTTATCAACAGGAAAATGGCGCTCGTTAGCATTAAGCCCAGCGTGTCCGTGATGCCGCTCTGTGCAAACTCCTGTCCCTTGGGTCCCCGAAAGGCCAAGCCAATCACCAACCCCGTGCCCACCCCGACAAAACACCGCGCGATGGTCATCTTCCGGTCCCGCTGCAGTGCCTGCAATTGCCTCACCACCGAGTTGAGAAATTGGGTCGACCAACTGGCGTTGTAGTCCCGCGCATACACCTTCCCGTGGCTACCCCTCTCTTCCTCCCTCTCTTCGTCTTCCCTATCTTTGGCCGTTGCCCACAAATTCGCCGCCGCCGCGGCCTGGGATGCCAACTGCTGCATCGATTGAGAGCTCACCCTAACGAAACCCATCCCCGTCCCTCCCTCCCTCCCTCCCCCGCTCCCAACCCCCGACGACGGAGCCCCCGAGTCCCCCTTGGCCTTCCAAGCGTGATTACTTCTTGCCAGGTCCGACGCTTCGTACACCGCACACATGCGTACCACCCGTGCTGCTGCTGGTGCTGCTTCGTCCCCGGGCGGAATGGCCACGCAACGCACCGCAAAATCCGCCACGTTGTGATAGGGAGGGCACTGGAGGCCGATCGAGGCCAGGTAGGGCAGAAAGGTGGCCATGGGCCCGTAGAAGGCTGTATGACCGCTCCCCGCCAGCAGCAAGAGGTGCGTGAACGTGTTGAACGTCTGACTGCTCGGCTGATGGATCGAGGCAATCACAAGCCGACCGCTGTCAGCCATATTCCTCAGAAAACGACTCACGCTCTTGGCCATGCTCGCGTCCAAACCCGTGGTCGCCTCGTCCGCAATCACCACCATCGGGTTCGAGAGCATTTCTGTCGCAAAACTCAGTCGCCGCCTTTCCCCCCCAGAGAGACCCCGCACCGTGCTTCGCCCCCCCCCTATATAGCTGTCCGCAACATGGCTTAGGTTCAGCTCGATCAACACCTCCTGCACACGTGCAAGCTTCGTCTGCCTACTCACCTCCGCCCCCAATCTGACCATCGCGTGGAACTCCAAATGCTCCCGCACGGTCTGAGTCGGGTAAAATAAGTCGTGCTGGTCCACGAAACCCACCAGAGACAAGTACTGCTTCTTCACTGGCGCGTCATTGAGAAGCACCTGCCCCTCGAAACTCTGGTCTCTCAAGGCCAAGCAATTCAAAAATGTCGATTTACCACAACCCGATGCCCCCATCACTGCTACCAGGTCCCCTGCCTCCGCCTGACCGACAATCGACTCAAGCAGGACACGGCGCGATGCTTTCTTGCCTACGCCTGCTCGGGCGGCGGCGGCGGCGGCGGCGCATGGAAACATGGCACTACAGCAGCCGCCAGCACGGCCTTTTTTCTCGGGGATGGAATAGGTGATGTCCCAGGAGAGGGACTGAAGGGTGGGTGGGTTTGCGTGGGCCCCAGCTTCTTCTTCGGGCGCCCGGGAGGCAGTGGAGGTGCTGGCTGTTGTGGTGCTTGTGCCTTCGGAGCCATCTGAGCGCTTGCCAGGACTAATGCTCTTGTGGTTGTGGTGCTGGTGGTGGTGATAGGTGAGGCCGCGTCGCCGGGAGGTCGAAGGCCGGCCCTTGTCGCCGATGGAGGACGAGGAAGGGGTGTGGGCGTGGTCGGGTGAGGACGAGGGGGTGGACGTCGAGGAAGAGGGAGGGAGGAATGACGAGGTGGAGAGAACGGTTATAATTGGTGGGGTGAGGCTGGGCTGCTGGTCATCGTCTGAGGCGTTGGGGTTAGGACTCATGCTTGCTTGCTTGCTACTGCTGCTGCTTATGAAGATTGACGGAGGCGCTGGACGAGGCAGAGGAGGAAAAGGAAAAATATGCCCTCGCGTAGGGCCGCTGGACCCCTCTCGCTGCCGTTGCCGCTACCTGCTATCTGCTTTTCCTTGCGTGTCTGTGTGCGATAAGTAATGGGAGGGTGAAAAGAGTTGGTCAGTCTGTTGAGAGCAAAACTATGGGTGAAAATCGGGCGCATAGCCCGGCCCGCGAAGAAATTTTCGCTTCGTTTTGGCCTAAGCGACCGCCCTCCTCCCAAGCATATTTTGCGTGGGTAAATAGTAGACGTGTGAGCGCCTCGGTAGGACTGCGAAACCATGTGCGAGGATGAGCGTGAGTGGAGATCGCATCGGCCTGCGCGAATGATGGCACGGCTGCTTGCTTCTAAGTGGGAAGGAGAGAGTGAGAGGGACCGTGCTTGTCCGCTAGGGAGTCACGTGCGACACAAACACAATCATACGCCTGAAATCTATGGCCGAAAAGCACGCGCTCTGTTGCTTTTCACATGGCATGTCCCACCCAAAAATCTGTGCCTCGAGGGCTTGGACGATCTTGTTCGTGAACGAACGAAAAGTATGGTTTGTCAGAGCATCCTCGTCTGATAGCAAGGGTCACAACAGAATAGCAACACAGCCACACAAACACACATGACCTGCACAAAAAGCAGAGCAAAGCAAAGATAAAACCCGATACACCATAAGGCTGTTGATGGTGCCAACGTGGATCATTGCATCAGGCGTCCGCTCTCCCTCTAAACTCGTTTGGTGCGCCACGGCGATCGTTCGTCCCTTTAGAGGACTCCATCTGGGTTTGCTTTCTTTGGGGTGGAAGCCCGACCGCGCGGGTCGCGTAGATCTGCACACATGTGCACAGTGAGTGTATAATCAAAGAAAGCTTAAAATGCAAAAGACTCGCAAGGGATCTCGCTCGCCTTTGCGTGCTCACCATGCATATACATTTTTTGGTTTTTTGTTCTTTTTCAGCGTTCTTACTGTTTTCATTATTTGTTCAGGGTGTGTGAGCGTTTCCCACCCAGGCGTTTTCTACTTAAGTACAATTCCATTCACGTTATTCTATAGTTAGTCTGTCTGCATCTCCTCCCCACCCTCTTCCTCCTCCCCTCCTTCAACCTCCTCCCCCCCTCCTCCTCCTCCTTCTCCACCCCCACCTCCCTCTTCCCTCTTAGCCCGCGCAGCCGCCCGCTCCGTCAACCACCGTTCCTTCTCCTCCTCCGTCCTCAAATCATAATCTAATCCCTCCCTTAAATCCCTCACAGCATTCAAAACAAACGCTAACTGTCTTTTCCTGAGTGCCACTGCATCCACCAGTCGGGCCTTTTCCTCTTCCATCCCCCCGATTTCTGCTGCTACCTTCGCTTGCCCAGCTGCGGTCCGGGCTTTGGCTGGAAATTGATTGGCAAGTCTGCCCAAAACCTCGTAGTCCTCTCTTTGCAATCGCACGGCACGCTCAGTGTTTAATTCTTCTTTTAGCGCCGCTATCTCGGCTGCGGCTCGGGCGGTTTGTTCAGCGATTCTCTCCGCGTAGGCGTCGAATTCATCTCTCTCTCGGGGCAAAGCCGCAAAGATGGCTTCGGCCTTGTCAATCTAACGGTGGGAAGGATGGAAGGAGGGAGGGAAGGAGGGAAGGATGTGTGGATGAGGCTCCCTCCTATTCGTTGGTGTCTTCAGTATACCAGCAGCGGCACGAATTGAGCCCAAGCCAGCCCATTGATCCAGCCACCCCTCTCACACCTCTTTCCGTCTTACCTCCAGCCGCATCAACATCAACTCCTTCATTAAGGCGTCATACTGCTCGAACGCCAACTCCCTTCCTCCCTCCTCTCCCCCCTCTTCCCGTGTTCCACCTCCACCACCTCCACCACCAGTTGCAACCGCAGCGGCGTTGACAAAGGCATTGAATCTAGCTACAAGTCGACTCACGGCCGTATGTCCCGTGATAGTCGTCTCTTTGAACGTCAATCGGTCCTCAAAAATCGATCGGTTAATCATTTATATATACTTGCGCTTTGGGGGCTGCTGTGCTGTGCTGGTGGGAAGATAGGAGGAAGGGAAAGAGGACAATGTGAGGAAGGAAAAAGAGAGATTAGGTCTGTTGGTACGCAGGAGGGAAAAGTGTAGAGAGGCTCTTGATTGCAATGGCGGGAAGAGGGCGGGAAGGAGGGGGGCGAGGAAGGTCACTTGCTCTCCCCGTGGCCCCGTTGCGCTTGGATTTCGGACCACTGTGGGTCCTACTACTCGTGTCAACCATCCGCACGATCTGGGAGGGGGGATGCCACAGACTTGCGACATCGATGCCGCTGCTATTTGGTCTCTTGGTGGGCTCGGAAAGAGGAGGAGGTCCTTCGTCTCGCCGATCATTCCGCATGGACCGGGCCGGTAAACATCTCAGCTTCTTAAAGCGTAGCACAAAGTGTAGCTGTCACTGTCACCGCCATATTTCAATGGATAGTACATACTATTGACCCGGTATGTCTAGGAACAAGAGGCGTAAAAAGGCCCAGGCTTGTTGATTCACTGGAGTTGTTCCAAACAAAGGACATACAGGGATCGAGACAGGAAGTCCATGTTATCCATGCTCCACCACAAGAGCAAAACCCTCACTGTCTCGAGCCCATGCAAAACACAATGCCAGCTCTCCGTTCCCTCTTGCCTCTGCTCAACCTTTCCGCCTTCTAAACGCAGTCGACGGGAGGAAGCGTCGCGCAGATTAGCGAATGCTTCCTTCTGGATGTCCACAGGGTGGGGATATCCTTCTGATAGCCTTAGAAGGGTTCAAAAGGCCCAGGGGTGTTAAAATTCTGGGCAAGTAAGATAGGAAGAAGACGAGGGAGGAGGACGAGGAGAGGCAGGAGGGAGGCAGGAGGTAAAAGTTGCCCTCCGCAAAAGCGACGATGCGGATTTCAACAGTAATTCACAGTGACTTATTGATATAATACTCCTGGTGCTGCTCTATGGATGCCTGTGGGTTGAGTAGTTGGTGAGGCAAGATGCAATCTGTCCGCAGCCGTCATCAGATGAGTCCATGAGCTTAGGCGACGCTTCTTCGTTTTGCAACGTTTGACAGCAAAGTGTACGATATTCGCCACTCAAGCATTGTCTCATCTTTCTCCACTTATGCCTGTCGCCAACCTTAGATAATTCATAAAGCGGTAGGCATTGGTCGCGTCTTGCAGCCCCGGCTTTCTTTGGTTGACATCATCTCACTCTCCTTCCTTCCTTCTCCACCCCATGCTCCCCTCTTGCCATACTGCTACCACTTGCAGCAACCATGCAGGGCAATGCCGAGGCCTTGGCTATGGTGCCAGGGGTGTTACTCAAGACCCTGTCGGCGGATAAGGCACAGGTATGTACGGAGAGAGACGACAACACGTGTGTGCCTTTGTTCTACGACCGACCACCCTAGCTACGGCTCGTCTCAGCCCCTCTCTCGGCCGAGTCCAGATGCTTATTTGCGATTCAGGGATGGCGGGGCTCCCTTTTTCCTCTAACTGCCCTTATTCCGTCGGCTCGCTTTTCAAATATTCAGTCGGCCACTCTCCGTCATTCTCCTTATCTCCCTCCCTCCCTCCTTCCCTCCCCTCCATCCCCTCCGCCACTCCCATCCCAGCGTCAAGAGGCGGAAGCATTTCTGCAGAACATTTACAATCAACCCGGTTGTGCCATGCTTCTTTTTCAAATCATCGAAATGCATGCCACAGGCCCCGCTGAACCCGACGTGTCGATCCGGCAAGCTGCCGCCGTCTCGTTCAAGAACCTCGTTCGGAAACGATGGGCACCCGGGAGTGAGGACGATGACACCGACAGCAGCAAGCTTCAAGGCATGTCCCAAGAAGACAAAGAGCAGGTCAAGCAAAACATTCTCAACCTCATGTGCGCCGTGCCCAACGACATACAAAAACAACTCTCCGAGGCGTTAACCATCATCAGTACGCATGATTTCCCGGACAAATGGCCGGGGCTACTCCCGGACATGGTGACGAAATTTTCCTCTCGAGACTTACACATAATCAACGGCGTGCTTCGCTCAGCCAATGCCATCATGAAGAGGTTCAGGCAAGTGGTTCTACGTTGGCCGAGCCTTCAATCCCTCCCTCCTTTCTTGCCTGGGCTGTGGTCATTAGTTTCTATAGAAAGTCAGCTCTTCGCCTCCTCCTTCCCTCCCTCTATTGATCTCCCTCTCTTCCCCTCGCTATCGTCGCTTCATTCCCTTTCCTTCATTACTTTTCCCATACCCCCCTACCCCTAGGTATGCGTTCAAGAGTGACGCGCTCTTCGCTCAGCTTCTCTTCTGTCTGCAGAATTTCGCCGGGCCACTGACGGAGCTCCTGACATGGGCCGGAGGGGTGTTGGAGGAGGCGGCCAAGGCAAATGATAAAGGGAGGTTGGTGGTGGTGATGGAGACGATGCGGTTGTGCTGCCGGATATTTTTTTCGTTGAACTGGCAAGATTTGCCCGAGTTTTTTGAAGACAACATGGAGAGGTGGATGGCAGTGTTTGCCACGCTGTTGGCGTTCACGCATCGCTCGCTGGTTGAAGAGGAGGAGGAGGAGCGGCCAGGACCGTTGGAGCTCGTGCGGGCAGCTGTAGTGGAAAATTTAAATTTGTATGCCACTAAATATGAGGAGGAGTTTCAACCGCATTTGAACACGTTCGCAACGGCGGTGTGGGAGTTGCTGAAGGCTTCAGGGACGACTGCGAGCCAACCGAAATTCGACGGGCTGGTAACAGTGTCGATGCGCTTCCTGGCCTCTTTGGCGGGGAAACGGATGCACTTTGCCTTGTTCAATAACACGACGTTGTTACGACAGATCGTGGAGGCGATCGTGGTGCCGAACTTGACCATGAGGGAGGAGGATGAATACCTCTTTGAGGACAATCCCACGGAATACATCCAGCGGGACATGGAGGGAAGCGATCAGGATACCCGGAGGCGATGTGCCTGTGACTTGGTGCGGGCGTTGTGTGGGCAGTTCGACGAGGTGGTGACTGGCATCTGCTTGGAGTACATCCAGAACATGCTGGGGCTATACCAGAGGTACGTCTGGTGTGTCCTTCCATCATTCACTCTCTTTCTCTTCTCCTTCCCATCCTCCAATCCTCCCTCCCTCCGTAGAGCCGCAAAGACTGTCCGGATCTGATCTTTTCCTCGCTCCCTCCCTCCTTCCCTCGCTCCCTTCCTTCCTGACAGTAACCCATCCAACTGGAAAAGCAAAGACGCGGCCATCCATCTCATGCTCGCCATTACGGTCCGCGCCGAATCCGCCGCCAAGGGTGCCAGCCAGCTGAATGAGCGTGTGGACGTGCTGGCGTTTTACAACGCACACATCCTCCCCGAGCTCGAGGACCAATCTTTGAACGCCCGTCCGATCATCAAAGCAGATTGTCTCAAGTTCGTCACGTGTTTCAGGCAATCGCTTAATGTGGGGATGATGCTGGCGGTGTGTCCCTTGTTAATCTCGCATCTGGGGGGGGTCCATGCGGTAGTCCAGACCTATGCCGCTCATTGTCTGGAGAGGCTGCTGAACGTGAAGGACCCAACGGTGGTGGGGGGAGGAGGGGGGGGAACTCTGTGGGTCCGAAGGCTAGGAAAGGAGAGCCTGAGGCCTTTTCTAAACGGGCTGTTCACGGGATTGTTTGGGGTGGTGGACCGAGGGGGTGGGGATGGGCAGGAGAACGAGTACGTGATGAAGGCCATCATGCGGCTCTTGACGGTGGTCCAGGACGAGATTCTTCCCGTCACTGGCATTGTCCTCGACAAGCTGACGGCGTCTTTGGTGCGGGTATGTCGGAACCCGTCCAATCCCTTGTTCAACCACTTTTTGTTCGAATCGGTGGCAGCAACCGTTAAATTCGTCTGTCATGCCAACCCCCACGCAACGGCAGATTTTGAAGAACGGTTATTGCCCCCCTTTGAGGGTGTCCTCTCCCTCGACGTGGCCGAATTTACACCGTATGTCTTTCAAATTCTTGCTCAACTCCTCCTTTACCGCCCTGACGGCATGTCATCCGCCTTCGTCGCTCTCTTTCCCCCCCTCCTCACCCCGTCGCTATGGGAACGCAAGGCAAACATTCCTGGTCTGGTCCTCCTCCTTCAAGCTTACCTTAGGAAAGGCGCCGATACCCTTTCGTCCCACATTGAGCCATTGCTCGGCATCTTCACCACACTCCTCTCCTCCCGTTCCTCTGAAAAACATGCCTTTGACCTTCTCCTCGCCATCTTCCTTCACTTCCCCCCATCCCTCCTCCAAAAATACGAACGCCGGCTCTTTGAGCTCATCCTCACCCGCTTGCAAACCTCCAAGTCTCCGCGGACGATCCGCCTGACCCTTCTCTTCTTTGGGTTTTACACAGGGAAATTCTCCCCTGCCGCCTGGTCACGCCTGCTTGAATCCCTTCAGCCGGGGATGACCAGGATGGTCTTGATCCAAGTATGGCTGCCGAACGTCCAGATGGCGGCCATTGCGGGAGGAATGGAAGCCAAGGCCTGCGTGATAGGCTTGACGAGGATCCTGTGCGAGTATCGAGAGCTATTTGGCTCGGCTGAGGGCTTGGAGATATGGGGAAGGGTGCTTAATGGGGTCTTGATGATGGCTGCCCCCGAGGCAGGGAAGGAGGATGGGTTGGGGAAGGGGAAGAGGGGAGGATGGGAGGAGGAGATGGATGAGGAGGATGCGTGGGAGAAACAACAGGCCATGCAGGAGGTGAGTGGAGAGGCAGTCTTTTCCAAATTGCATTTTGCGTCGGTGGGGGAGGAAGATTATTTCCCGCAAGTCGAGGGAGGAAGGGAAGGAGGTTTGGTGTCGTTTGTGGCGCAGCAGTTGAATGGGCTTTGGGCGAGCAATCAGGCGGTGAATTTTTGGCCGGTGGTGGAGAAGAGTCTGAGTCCACCGCAGATTGGGGTCTTGCAGGCGGCGGGAGTGAGATTGTGAAGGGGGAGGGAGGGAGGGAAAGAGAGACAGCGAGTAATGAGAGTGGCGTGACGCAACTTGAGGAAATTCAAGAAGTAAGCGGAATCAGCGGCAGTACCAATAGCAGCAGTAGTCGTGGTAGCAGTAACAGCGGCAACAGCATAAGGGATGAAAGATATGGTGAAAAGGCTAGAAAAGACATAGCAAACCAAAAACCAAAGAACACAACATCAAACTAAACCCTTTGTTGCGAGCGCGGGTTCAGAAGAAAACACAAAGGACAGGACAGCATAGGAAAATAAAGTGGCCTTGGTGGCCTGAACCTGCCTCCCTGCTTTTGTAAACACACAAAAGTGTCAAGTGTTTCTTGTCGCGTTGGGTGCCACCGCAACGTTTCAGCGATGTTCCACTGGTTTTCTTTCTTCACGGGCGGGGGGGTACGAAGGGTGACAGCACATCCGTCACGCCAACTCGCCCACCGCTGCGCCATCCGTACAATTAGTGTACAGAAAATGTGAGCGTGGCATGCGGAGGATGTGAAAGCGCTTGGGGGGCGCTGGATGGAATGGTGAGATGCGAGATGGCGTTAAAAAAAAAAAAAAAAGGTGAGGAGGTTTCTCGCCCTTCTTTCCCTGGACCAAACTAGAGCAGCCTATGCGCGGGTGGCATGCTGCCTTCCTCCGCTCTTCTCTGACAGCAATAAATTCATCGGCCTGCATGCTGCGTTTGCCTCGTATCGCCATCCATCTTGAACCCCCCTCGCTTCTCCTTACCTCCCTCCCCTTCATAGACATACCACCCCCCTCAGCGCTCAACGCGCACGATTTGCCTCACCCACCATGGCGTCCACCACCCTCCACCGCACGGTCATCACTACAAGCGCTGTTAGCACCAGCGTCACAGCCGTGCAGGTACGTTCTGTATGTGTGACACCTTGTTATGCCGCCCTCCTTCCCTCCCTCCTCATCCTTTTTCCTCCTCCCACCATGACAATCTAGAGTCTGGCCCTTACGAAGAACCTGATGCGTGTCGGCCTCAGCCAGATCGCCTACGCCCGCAGCCTTTTTCCTGAGCACTGTTTCACTGACAAGTCATACATAGACATGAAGGTAAACAGTTTTTCCCCCTTTCCCTTCCTGTCTGCCTCAGTCCCTCTACTGGTTCCCTCGCTCCCTCCACCTATCCTTACAGATCCATCACTCTTCCTCCCTCCTTCCTCCCTCCCTCCCTCCCTTTCTACTCATTAGATCAAACACCTCCAACCTAAGTCCGATGCCGGTGGAATCCGGAATGAGGAGGCCCACCTCTTGACAAATTGGCTGGAGCAAGGAGTTTTCGACGCCCTTACCAAGCGCTATCTCCGTGCTGTCGTCTTTGCCATCTCGGTCCCCGTGGGCGGGATTGAGGAGGAAGACGGGAGAGAGGAAGGGCCCGAGAAGGTGGTTGAGACATATCAGTGGAAAGTGGGTTATACGGAGGAGGGGGAGGTGGTTTTAAACGCCTCTCGCATTGCCAAGACCAAGGCCGAGTTGAAAGGGCAGGCCATCAGGTAGGAAGGGAGGGAATGCGGGAAGGGGGGGGGGGGGGGGGGGGATAGGGACCCGAAAAAAATGGTGTGGAGGTTCTCTCCCCCTCGCAAAAGGGGGCCCGGGCTGTAAGTCACGCTCTGT
>Ga0160420_100484_pt1 | contig 16945 bp, 19 predicted proteins | sample CelAP2metagpilot_FD_108197 | JGI IMG/M metagenome (GOLD analysis project Ga0160420, IMG submission 108197) | Phycosphere-associated microbial communities from algal ponds in Kailua-Kona, Hawaii, USA - Cellana AP2-5-5 metagenome pilot | ecosystem: Engineered > Artificial ecosystem > Aquaculture >... | reverse complement strand
CGAGCAGCGCCTCTGTCCCCCCCAGCATCATCCCTACCCCCCCCACCAATCCACGCCTTTCCACCCCCCCTCCTCCTCCTCCTCCCCCTCCTCCTCCTCCTCCTTCCGGCATCCCCATTTCTGCTCTCACCCATTCTGTGCCCCCTCTTTTTTCCCCTTCTGCCACCCTTGGCTTGGGAGGAACCTCTCCTCCCCCACCTACCAACACCTCTTACTTGGCCTCCTTCAAAAATGGGGCCCTTGTCGTCCTTTCTCGCATGGTGGCCAACCCCTCCATCCGGGCTGCCCTCCTTGCTTTCTTCCTGGGCTTAATTCCACCAATCAAAGCACTCTTTGTCTCTTCTGCCGATAGACCCAATCCCCCCTTAGGAGCCTTTTTGGGAGCGATGCAGATTCTCGGACAAGCGCAAGTGCCTTGCTCCATGCTAATGCTTTCAGGATCAGGAACGATCAGGTATTTGAATGACAAGGCAGCTCAAAACAACGTGGAGACTTCCTTTGCGTTCTCCCCGAAAGTAATATTTTGTATTATCTTGGGGAGAGTCCTCTTGTTTCCGTTGGTGGGGTTGTTTTGGTGGTGGGCTGGGTATGGATTAGGTTTGTTCGTAGGGACGCCTGTGTTGAGCTTGGTCGTGCTGCTGGATGCTGCGGTACCGACGGCGCAGAATGTTGTGATGCTGATCCTGGTGCATGGGAAGGCGGAGCATGGACACGCGTTGGCGTATGTGATACTGTGGCAGTACGCACTTTGTATCCCGATGTTAATTCTGAATGTGACGCTTTACTTGGCTATCATTAGGACTGTTTACCCTCTATAGGAAGAAGGATGAGAATGAAGGAGGGAGCATTTAAAGAAGAAATTATTGTGAGAAAGAGATTTAGGCATGTCATATAGAAGATATTCATGATGATGATGGTGATGATGAGGTCATATGGATCTTTTCTGTCGTAGCTATCCTACAAACCTAGAACTATCGCATGCATGCAACCTGACGTCCTCTAGGAATTGCATACGAGGGAGAGAGAGCCTTTCAAGAAAAGAATGTTACTTTCCCTTATTTTTTCCGAGTTTTTTTTTAGCGACTTTGACAGGTTTTACACCTAGTAAAGTCCCCAAACAGGGCCAGGAGGAGGGGAGGGGGGGAAGAGGAGGTCACAGGGGAGGCAACACATACAGTCTCTGCATATCCTGCCGCGGTTGGCCATCATGGGGACGAGCTTCTCCACGGACCATACTCCTGTACACCCGTCGAATGTTACGTGCCCCATCGCCGTCCTGAGATGCAAACTGTTCACACGTCTCACACCAACAAAGTCCTCGGATAGCAGGCACGTAACCTGCTCCTCCGTCTCCCCCTCCTCGGCCTCCTCTGCCCTCCCCTCAGCCTCCTCCTCCCCCTCGTCCTTTATCTCCTCCTCCTCTCCATCTCCTCCTCCTCCTCCTCCTCCTTCTCTCCCTCCTCCTTCTCTCCCTCCTCCTTCTCTCCCTCTCCCCCTCCTCCTCTACCCCCTCCCCTCCTCCCTCCTTCTCCTTCTCCTACTCCTTCTCTCATTCCTTCTTCTCTCCCTCCTCTCCCTTTCTTTCTTCTTCTCTTCCTCCTACTCTCCCTACTCCTGCTTCTCTCCCTCCTACTCTCCCTACTCCTTCTCCTCCTGCTTATCTCCCTCCTCCTGCTTATCTCCCTCCTTCTCGCTCCTTCTCTACCCTCCTTGTCCTTTTCTCCCTCCTCGTCCTTCTCTCCCTCCTCTTCTTCTTCCTACTCTCCCTCGTCCTCATTCTCTCCCTTCTTCTTCTTCTTTTCCTCGTCTCCCTCCTCCTCCACCTCCGTCTTTTCCTCCATCTCCTCCCCTCCCTCCCCCTCCTCCTTCTGCTGCTGGTGCTACTGCCAATGCTCCTTCTACTGTTGAACCTGCTTCTTCTTCTTCTTCTTCTTCTTCTTCTTCTTCTTCTTCTTCTTCTTCTTCTTCTTCTTCTTCTTCTTCTTCTTCTTCTTCTTCTTCTTCTTCTTCTTCTTCTTCTCCTCCTCCCCCTCCTCCCCCTCCCCCTCCTCCTCCCCCTTCTACTACTTTTCCGACCCCTCTCTTTCTTTCTCCCCTCTCTCCTCCTCTTGTTGCTGATGCTCAGATTCTTGCTATTGCTGCGAGTGCTCATGCTATTGCTCCTCGAAATAAAGAAAGTGTGGGGATTTCTCTATTTCCTCTTCTCCCTCCTCCTCCTCCTCCTCCTCCTCCTGTTGCTGCTTCGGCCGCCCCGACTCCTTCCACTCCTACCCTTCCCCGATCCCCTCCTGTGTCTATCCTATCTCCCGTCCCCCCTCTTCCTCCTGCGGCTCTATTTCTGCCGTGCCCTCTCGCAGGATCTGCTTCTCGTCCTCCGCCTTTTCTGCCTGCCATTCACTCTCAGCCACGGTTGCTCCCAAGGTCTTGACCTTCTCGCTGACTTCCCTCACCAACTCCTGGTCTAGCTCCAGCTCGCTGGTCAGGGCAGACACTTCCTCCTTATTCGCTGCAATGGTCGTAGCAGTCTCTCCCTTGAGCAGCTGGGAAGATACTTCTTCTACTTGCTCATATAGGTTTGAGATTTCATTTTCAAAGGCGGACAGGTGCTCGGCCTTGTCCCCTAGCTCTTGGGAGGAGGCCTTGAGCTGCTCTTCGAGGGAGAGAATGACCTCGGCAGTAGTTAAGGCAGCTCGGGAAGCGATGAGGAATAGCTAGTCAAATGTGGGATGCAATTTGGCAAGGAAAGTTGTGTTGGCTAAAAATAGCAGGGAATCAAGGGAGTGGGGTATATGCAAAAGAGGGCAGACAGCATGACCTGAGATGATGGAGAAGAAAAATGGCAAGATAGATAGACGAGATGGGAGGTCAACGCACAGGCACGGGACTTTGAATGAAGAAATACGTACCAACTTTCTCGGACAAGAACAAGAAAGAACCAAAAATATGCAAAAATACAAGACCTCGTTAGTTCTTTTGCCGTTTGCCGTTCCTACACCCCTCTAGAACTATCGCATGCAACCTGCGTCCTCTAGAATTTGCATACGAGGGGGAGCCTTCCAACAAGAAATTGTTGCATATTCATCCCTTTGTCCGAGTTTTACTAGCGACGTTGACAGGTTTTTTTATCAGGCAAAGTCCCCGGACGGCCCACACAGGGCCAGGAGGAGAAGGGAAAGGAGGATAAAAGAGGACAGCGGGAAGGCTACACATAGAGTGTCCGCATATCTTGCCGCGGTTGACCAAACCGAAGATCATGGGGACGAGCTTCTCCACGGACCATACTCCTGTACATCCGCAGGATGTTACGTGTCCCATTGCCGTCCCGAGATACGAACTGTTCAATACCTCGTTAGACGCCTCCACGTCTATCATGTCATCCCCCGAAGGAACTTTAAAGTCCATCGTTTCCAAGCCCTGGTCCGCGCGCACGGTTACAGGGGTGTTAGTTAGATAGAGGAGGAAAAATGAACAGCCCGCGACAAAAGTGTGGGGTGTGATCTCCATTGCTGGCTCGTGTATGGGAGCGTGAGGGCTGAAAATGCCGCAAGGGTGTAGTCGAAAATTCGCTCGTTAAGCCTCTCTTTCTCCGCTCCGCATGTGTCATGCCCTTGTCCCAGCCAATCCCCCAGGGCGATACTGTACAAACCAAGTCTCATACTGTCAATCCTTCTCATTAATCGGCGCTTTTCCATTTCTTGTGCATGCGCCAGCAAGCTTGAACACGAGGAGTCACAGGATATTGTGGGAGGGGTGTGTGGAAGGAGTGGCTTATCACCATTTGAAGTATTTATAAGAGCCTATACAAACTTATTTTGAAGAATACCATATATCATATAATAAAGATATGTATCCCTGCATTGTTTTTTTCAGCGCACGAATGAATGAAGTGTATAAAAAGCAAAGTAAAAATGGAGAAGTGGGGAAATGGGCCGGCCCGGGGGCCTGCAGCTGGGGCGCGGGCTGTCTGTTTTGAGAACATGCTGGCTCATTCTCTTCGGCCATCAGTCATTCAGACCCCTTGGGCAGAAATCATCACAGTCACACATTGATTGACAACTTCCGTAGCGGAGATGCAGGCGCCTTCGACCTCGAATCACTACTTCGACTTCCCCGATCGCCAAGAGTGCTGTGCAGCGATTTTCGCCATGATGCATCGAGATCGAGAGAAGGCTCCCCTTAGGCTCTTCCATTCCCGTTTGAGCACTTTCCATTCACGCGCAGGCACTCACACACCACCACATGCCCACAGAAAGTACATAACCAAGGCTATGGACAGCCGGAAAGGTACCGCAGTCGCTGCGGCCGCCCTGGACAAGAAGATGCCCGCGGACACATCTTCAACGTTTTCGTCGCAGGAGCAGACCGTGGAGGAGTACCTCAAGGCACACTGCAGCCAATTGGTAGGAGATCTGAATGCCCACGCCGAAGGCCTCATCAAGAACTTGCAAGAAGAACTTGAGAAGGGCAAGGCCGAGATCTTGGCGCTTGCCCAAGACAATAATGGTAGGCTTTGATGGCACCATGAATGACGATGGGGAGGCTGGGAGGGAGGGAATGAAGGAGGCAATTAAGTCCGTACTTATGAAAGCCACGCATTCTTACTTCCACTTCTCCACGCAAACAAAACCAGCACTGGCTCCTGCCGCAGTACAACCACCCAGCAGTGACAGCAGCACTGATGCCTCCTCAGGAGGCGCTGCCACCTCTTACTCTCATCCTCGACCAGCAGCAGCCGCCGCAGCAACAGCCAGTGCCCCACCCACCGTCCCCGCATACCAAACAATCATTCTCCACGTCAAAGAAGGCCCATATGCCAGTTGTACTTTTAAACTGATTCAAAGCAAGGCACGGAAGGAGTTCATCATTGGAAGGTCAACGGGGAAAAAGGTGAAGGACCATGGTGTCAGCTTGCCCCAGGACCCGGAGGTATCGACGGTGCATGGACGGGTTGAGGTGCGGGGGAACGGCAAGATAGTTTTTGAGGACCTGGGGAGCACGAATGGGAGTTTTATCAATAGGTATGTAGATTTGGGGTGGGGGGCGGAAATAAGGGGGGTGGGAGGGAGATGGACTAGGTAGTATATTTGAGTTATTTTTTATCATTAAATTCTCGTCACCCGGCTCACATCCCTCTTTCTTACCTGTACCTTCTTAACAGTATTAGTCTGGAAGAGCGCGTGCCTCAAGTCCTTAGAACGGACGACGTGTTGAAGTGTGGCGGAACCATCATGACAGTGGAGCTGCAGCAACAAGGCGAAGCCCAGTGAGACTGGAGAAAGAGTATGGAGAGAGAGATGGAGGGAGGGTGGCAAAGTCAATTAATCGTCTTAATTGTGGTTCTCTTCTCAGATCGTGTGTATGTTTGATTCCTTGTTTTTCTCTCCTCTAAAAAGCAGCTGTACATGAAGAAAGCAAACGGAAGTAAGCAAGGAGAAAATCGAAGGCACCGCGTGGCCTAGGAAAAAGAAATGAGTGAATGGTTAAGCATAGTAGAGAAAACAAGGTGTTATGCTCAGTGTGTTGGTATGGTGGAGGCTCAGAGAGCCGACAGCAAAGACAAGGAACGAATACATTCGAACAACAAATTAGAGGGGCTTGCTGGATCGCCTGATTGGTTGTGGTTACTTGAATGTGTTTACTATTTACCCCTGTCCTCCCTTGTGGTAGACTTTCTTTCAATGCGGAGCATGAATGCCAGACTCTACTTCCCTGTAGTAGAGATGTCATCTATCAAGAATACCGAACGTGCAACACATGGACGCCACAAAAGGGGGTGTTCATGTATGGGATTGTGGGCGTGAAAATAAAGAAGACCTCCGCGTGATTCTTTTCCTTTTTTTCTTCTCAGAGTACCATCAGTATCAAGTGCTGCGGTACGCGTTAGAAAAGGAAATGTCTCTTAGATAGGCGAGACCGCTACACGCTTCAACGTCACGTCATACTTGACATTTGAGTTTGGCGGGACCAAGCACTCCCCCTTGTCCGTGCACACACCTTTCTCCCCGAATGCCAACTCAGCCGGCACCAAACACTGCCGCTCCCCTCCTGGTTGCATGCCTAATAACGCCTCCTCCAAGCCGGGGATAACTTGCTTCGCCCCCAGCTTAAACGCCAACGGCTTCTTCCCCGGTCCATGCAGGCCATCAAAAATCGTCCCATCCGAAAGCTGTCCGATGTAGGTGATAATTACATAGTTCCCTTCACGTGGCGATGCGCCCTCTCCCACTTTCACATCAAAGTATTTAACGCCATTGGCAGTCTCGCGGATCTTGTTGGGGTTAACCTTTCTAACTTTCACTGGCTCCTCCGCCGAGGCCCCCAGAGGCAACCCAAAGGCCGTTGCCGTGCCTCCCCCCACGGCTAATATCAGGGCCGCCATCATTCCGGTTCCTGCCACGGCATCTCGCCGCGCGATAGTGTTCTTGCCACTAGAAGAGGGGTTACAGGAAGGAGCTTTCATAAAGGGCATGAGGTACGCCATTGAAGGGAGGACGCTGCAACACAGCAGAGTAAAGCAAAGAAGTTTCATTGCCATGCCGTCCGTGTCCGTGTCGTTGTGGTCGTCCTCGCGACCTGTGATGGGTGTATGAGACGAGTAGGATGAGGGTGGGCAAGTGGGTTGGACTCACTCAATGCTCGTTGACGTGTCTAAATGATTCGGGCCTTCTTGGCGAAGCAAGGGCAGGGACTTAATCTCTTTTGCCATCCCTGCCTGAAAAATGTTTTCACCAGACTTACAATGCTCTTGCACCATCCCGTTCCAATTTTCCAGGTCTCACGCACCACCGCCAGGGCTATATTTGATCCCGAAGACTCTTCCGTCGCCTCGGTCATCGACAATCGACGGCGAGCATCAGCCGTGCCCAGAAAGCCTCCTTTCACCCCCTTCAGCTAGCTAGTTAGCAGCAGTATGTTCAAAAGGTATGCGTCAGTATAGTGCCGACTGGCCGTATCGCTCAGGTGGATGGGCAAATTATCTTTCTTCCCTTTCCGCCTTGACGCTCAAAACTTCTTTCCCTGCTCCATTCCTTGCAAGGTTTAACAAAGAGGATTTCTCGTCCAATGGCCAAGTCAAGTCCAGCGTACGACGTGGCATCCGTTGCGAGATTTTGGAGCAATATCCGCGGTTGGAAAGCGTGATGGGGGACATTTTTCCTCAGAAGGCCTCTGTGGAGGTCATCAAAATGTACGTATGCTTTCCAGGGCACAGATGAGAAGGACATGGTTGGAAGGGAAATGGACGGCTGACATGGAATAAGTGCTTTGGTTGCTCTGTCAGTTGACTCATTATTGCTCTATGACTATTATGTCTACAGTCCGGGTCACGTGCAAGTGGTGGTTCTCGAAGGTGAGCCCATTTTTTTCAGCCTCCGGGACGGGCAGTACTTCCCCACCCTTCGCGTTCTCCATCAATGTACGTTTAGTCTGCGACGCCCTCCAATTTGTTCTCTGTATGCACGCATGCTTTTTAAATATGTAGTAAGTGTGATTTTAATTCTCCCTTGCAAATGACAGTCATTGGTATTTGACCCCGCGAGTGGACGCAAGCACGCATTCGCTTTATTACCACACACAGCATTCGCTTTATAACCACACACAATTTCAAATGATCCATTTTTCCCCTGACTTCAATCACGCCCTCAACAACGACTCAAACAGATCCCGGCTTCATGTCTGAAGTACAAGTAGACAAGGGCGCCATCCGCTTTGTCTTGGGTGGGGCCAATATTATGTGTCCGGGCCTTACCTCCAAAGGAGGTAAAATGGAAGACGAGTTGCCAGAAGGAACGGCGGTGGTACGTTACATTGAGACAACGAGGGAAGGAGGAAAAGGAAACAAGGACAGGAGGGGCAGATGACTCATTATTTTTATTTCTCCACCTCTTTAATGAATGCAGGCGATTCGCGCGGAGGGGAAGGAAATGGAGCTGGCCTTGGGGTTAACGAAAATGTCAACGACTGACATGTACGCATCTCTCTGTCTTGTAACTTTCAATGTCAGATGCGCTTTCTTATTGTGTTCCCATATTCTTGATATCATTTTGAAGTGTCTTTTTGTGGTTGGACTGCCCAAACTCACATTTTCCATATGTATCATCTACGTTTCCCATGCATACGCAGACGGGAGAAGAACAAAGGCATAGCCATCGAGCTCATCCATTATGTGAACGATGGCTTGTGGAGGTATGTTTCGAAAGGAAAAATGTTTTCACACAACGATCTCGCCCTCACTATTTCCACCCTTTCTCCCTCCCATACGACCTCGCACAGAACGGAGTTTATCGACTGAAGCAAAGTAGAGACTCAAAGGAAGAACAATCAAAACAATGACAAACTTGTGTCCGCTTTGCCTCGTTTGGTCGTCGAATGTAAAAAGTTCCCTTCGGGAGGCCCATGTTGTTATGTTCTTCCTTTTCGCGGGCTCCTCGTTGACAGTAAGGTCAGTCAGTCGAAATGCCTTGCAATAAAGCAATCGAATCACGCTGAAATTAATATGCCCTGATCAAAGAACGAACATCACGTTATCTCTTTTCGTGTTAGAAAGCCCATTCCGCCCCATAGCGTCGCCTGGACAGCGAATTGCCGCTGAATCACACTTGCACTGATCTTTTTCTGCCGGGCTGCGGCACCAGCAGCAGCGGCTGCGGCATCAGCAGCAGCGGCTGCGGCATCTAGTGACTGTGTTGGTTGCATGTCTCTCCTGTCCGTGAACGTGTGGGTGTATTACTTCGCGTTCAGGGGAAAGCCGTAGGGAGGAGCTATGCTGATCGCCAGCAGGCTGAAGAGCGAACCTAACATTCCTCTGTCACACGACCACCAAATACACGCCACGCTTCACCCTCGTGCACCACACAACCCGCACATAGACACAGGAGGGTCCCTGTTGCCAAGGGCGGCATCTGGGTCCGCTCGTCCCGTGTCAGCAGTCCCCACCGCAGCAACAAAGCCTCCTCGCTTTTCGTGTGCCAGCGCAGCGAAAGAGGCGCAACAGACACGAACAGGAATGATGGTCAAGCCCTGCAGGAGAAGACTAGCGGCGGCGGCCCCGCGCCTCGTCTGCGTCATGTTTATCCTTCATCTATACGTCCTCCTCGGTGAGGCTTTTCAGGGACCTGTAGGCAAGCGACAGCAGTTCCACCAGCAGCAGCAGCAGCAGCAGCAACCCCATCTTCTTTCGTGTGGGGTCGTGCAGAAGACGGATCAAATCATGACCATCGCAGCCGCCGGCTCAAGCACCAGCACTGCCGAAGCGCATACAGCAGGGAGCACTTCCACCATGGCTCCGCCTGTGGCACCCACCACTACCACCAAGTCTTCCCCCCAACACTCGTCCACGTCATCGTCCGCCTCCTCCTCCCCCTCCTCTTCCTCTTCCTCCTCCTCCAGGCCCCTCCAAGGAACCTTGTTGGAGACCAGGCCATACCTTCCATCTCAATTTTTAACACCGCCTTTGTCCACCGCCGAATTCTCCCGTTTGGCCGTCACGGCTGCAATACACAAGCACCAGAAGAAGAAGGCAGTACCCCGCCACATCAATGCTTCACCCATTCAAGAAGAGGTGACAGAACGGAAAGAGGAGGGAGGTAAAGCGAGGGAATTCGTGACTATTGGTGTCATCAGTCATCACGAGGCTCTGGAGCTGCTATGTCTGCGGGAGGGCCTAGGGGGGAGGGGGGGAAGGAAGGGGCTCTACTACCACGAAGGCGTCTCCCTCGACTTGGGCCGAACCGAAACCATGGTGGTGGTGGTCGAAGAAGGCATTGCCGTACCAACCTATCAAGAAAAGAATCATCTGTATTATCACCACCACAACCCTCGAGGAGGGGGAGGACGACAACCGGCGCTAGTTGCCAGCTGGGAGGAACTCGAAGACATAGTCGCCCAAGCTCACCGAGGCGAGCCGGGATGCTTTGCCCTTTACGCGGACGGCACTCAGCCGTGGCGGATAAGCGCGATAAGTTTACAGACTGGACGGGCGGCCAATTTGTTGCCGTCGTTGTTCGTGAAAGGGCCCCCAACAGTCGTCCTGGGGAGCTTTTTAATGCACCGGCTGGAGGGGCCGAGGCCTGGGACCTTCATAGGGCCGGCAGAGGATACGAGGAGGAAGTTGGACGCGATAAAGATGAAGAAGGTGTATGGAAGAGTGCTAGATACGACGACGGGTTTGGGGTACACGGCCATTGCGGCGGCGAGGTGTGCGCATGTGTCGGAGGTGGTGACGATTGAGGCGGACCAGGCCTCGCTGGAGATGAGCCGTTACAACCCGTGGAGTAGTGATTTGTATTCGTCCTCCTCATCGTCGTTGTCATCATCGTATTCGTCGTCGATCTCGTCTTCGAGGAGGGGGGTGGGGGAAAACGAGGAGGACGACGACGAGGATGAGGATGGCATTGCTCCCATTCGGCTCGTCCAAGGCGACGTCTGTCAGCTCATTCACTCCTTCCGCGATGGGCATTTCGCGGCTGTCATGCACGACCCCCCAGCAATGGCCCTGTCGCGCGCCACCTTCAATCTGTACTCTCCTGCGTTCTATTCGCAGCTGTACCGGGTGCTGAGGTGGAGGGGCCGGCTCTTTCATTTTGTGGGGGGGCATCCCAAGGCCAAGGAAAGTGGTAGGCTGTACAAGACTGTAGTCCAGCGACTGGAGGCCGCTGGTTTCAAAAGAGTGATGATTCAAGCGTCAGCTCAGGGAGTCGTTGCGGAGAAAGGGGAAGATCGGAAGAGCAAGAAGATCTTGCATGCCCGAGGTGGAGGAGGAGGGGGGGAGGGAGGGAAGGAGGGAGGGAAGGCCCAGCGGTTGAGGGCCGAGATGGAAGTGATATTGGGGTTGGAGCACATGGTGGCGGCGGAGAAGGCGGCACAGGAGGAGGGTGGCAACGTAGAGGACTATGGGCAAGGGGGTTAGCAAGGGATGTTGGAGAGGGAAAGGAAGATGGAGGGGAAGGAGTAAGAGGAGGGAGGCAGGCAGGCAGGCTGGCTGGCAGGCAGGCACAGGGAGGGAGATGGTGAAGAAGGTTTTGTAACATGTGTGTAGAGCCTGTGTCGATCATTGTAAAAATAAAGTCGAGTTATCAAATGAGTCTCTTGCTGGTGGGGAGCAGTAGCAGCAGCAGCAGCAATATAGGTTGTAAGTTAACAGGGGGGAAGGAAAGAAAGGAGAGAAGGAAGACGAGTGGGAGAAAAGGAATATTGGTCGTGGTTGTGTCATTTTGGTGAAGTGATGTGGGGTTAAAGTGGGTTTTATGTATTTAGAGGGAAGAAATAAGAGGGAAAGGAAAGAGAGGTAGCCAGATAGACAGACGGAGCAAGAGACAGGAAGAGCGACAGGGACACAGATGGAGACTGAGAGTGGCTGCGGTGTGCCGACGACCATGACCATGACGACGACGATAATGGATGAGTGGCACTGGAATACTGCTATTTCGGGCATGACAAACAGGCCCCCACGCGTAACACCCCCAAAGAAAGTACTTTGACAGACTCGGTCACCATCACCAGCAACAGCAGCCGCACCACCAAGAGCCACCGGCAGCAACAATTTTTCCCGTGCTTTTTCCCCTCAGAATATTTTCTTTTCATCACAAAAACCCTTCGCGATAAGGAAGGGCCGGTCGACGACTGCGTCTCAACCATCACCTTGCTGATGCCACAGCCGCACGCAAGAATGTAGTACCCCCACTTTATCCCTCACCCTCTCCAATAGGTCCACCACTCACACGATGTTAAGTGTTTGTGTGTGTCCAGAAAGCGCGCGCCTTTAAGGTAGGGGCAGAGGCGAAGGGGGTAAAAGGGACGGGGGGGGGCGGGCGTGGGGAACTTGACGACAGCCACGACAAGATTTGAGGGATGGTGAAACCAACACCGAAGGGATATTGATGTAAAGGAAGAGGGGAAAGAATACGATCAAGAACAAGCTGTGAACGAGAATATGAACAAGAACATGGAGGATCAATAAATAGATCAATTAGTAAGCGGCGGAAATCCTGCCTGGTAACTCTCCCCCCGTTCTTTTTTTTCACTTGATTGCAAAATCGTTTCCGTTTCTTTGGTTGGTCTGGGGGTCGATGTCTAATCGAAGAAGGTGTGTCTTTATTTGGTTATCTCCCCTTGCTTCCCTATCCTTTTCGCTGACAAAACTGATGCTTCGACATTTGTTGCCTTTCAAGGGAAGGCTTTTCCTTATCTCTCTAGCTGTACATACAATACTCATACTCCTCCTCCTCCACTCCTCCACCTCCACTTCTTGTTTTTTTTCTGTACTCCTCTTCTTTCTCCTTCCTCTTCTCCCCCTCCCCTGCCACCTTGACCACACCTCAGAGATAGCAGAGAAGAATGACAAAATGTTTGATAGGCCTCTCCTCCCTCTTCCCCAAATTCCCCCCTCCTCTCCCTCCCACCTCACATCACACTACACCGGCCCAACCCACCACCCCCACGCTGCTGCTGCTGCTGCTGCTGAGGATCCGGCATCGCAACAGCCCTCCCCATATACCCCCTCAGCATTGAATAGGCCTGTCCTACCACCCCGGGACACTTTGAGTGACTGGTCAGATTCAAAAAAAACTCGTCCAACTTTTTGAATTTATTTTTGACTTCGCCGCTTTTGTCGAGCATGTACCTCATTTGGAGATACTGCCAAAACAGGAACAAGCCGAACAGGTTCCGCCAGGGCGTGAACAGTTCGAACACCAGAAAAAGACCCATGGCTATCTCAAGGGTGATTGCGTGCGACATGGTTGCGGTGAAGATGGCTTGCCACCGTGCGGGGCCTGAGGAGATGGCACCATACTGCGGATTTTGAGTGTAAAGTGAAGCAAGGCTTGTGTTGCGCGCGGAGAGGGATTTCCCGAAAATGGGTTTGGCAAGAGTAAGGACCTCGGTGAAAAGCCATAGGAGGTGTATTCCTTCGGTGAGTAGCAAGGGGGTCAGGCCGAAGATATAAGCTTTACCTTTGAAGGAGAGGAGGAGGAGGGAGAGGAAGAGGGGGGGGGCATGCGTGTCTTGCATGACTTGCGCCAGGTATTCGATTTTAAATTTCGGCATGCCATGGGTGTAGTAGATAGAGTAGAGATGTATCAGCGCGATTGTGTAAAGTGTACGACGATAGCTGGCTAGGCCCCACCCGGAGGGGAGGAGGAACGGGAAGAGGTAGAGAAAGGCATTGAGAAAAAGAAAGATCCGGGGGAGGAAGAGCCGGCCGTCCAAGCGGTGTTTCAGCAAAAATGCTTGCATTTTAGGCAGAAGCTCGTTGAGAGTGGGAACCCTTGTTTGATCTGCGGCTTTGCGGGCTTCGGCTAGGGCGCGGGTCAGGTCCTGTGAGGTGGTGATAGGATTGGTGGTGGATGGAGAATGCGGGTGAGTAAATTAGAGGATATAGTTTGAGTGAATGAACGACCACGGGCCTATGAAGACCAAAGAGAAGACTAAAGAGAAGACCAGATTAATATCGGGCCTTCACAGACTAGTCTACTTCCAATCCTTCCCTCCCCTATCATCCCATACAGAGCACCAAAAACTTCTCACTTACCGCATTTCCCGGCGTCTGCTGCAACCCGGCTTCGTAAGCCGCCATTGCGTCGGAGTACCGTCCCAGTCGATACAAGGCAGCACCCTCACGGCTCCAGCCTTTGGCAAATGTCGGCTCCAGTTCCTGACATTTTTTGGCGTCCATGAGCGCCTCGTGGGCTAGGCCCAAACTGAGCTGGGCAGCCGAGCGGTTCGAATACAAAATGTGCAGTTGTTTTCCAGTGTTCTTGGGGGTCTCCAGCTCGATCGCAGTCGTGAAATGCTTGATAGCTTGTTGGTGGTTCCCGGCTTGGTAGGCCTGGTTGCCCTTCGCCTTGGCTTCGGCCCAGTCGTCCATAGCTGCTGCTCCTGCTCTATGCCGGCCACGGTGATTCCCCACCGATGATGAATGTGGTGACGAAAGGTATTGCTGGGGAGAGGCAGCAAAGAGGACAGCGGGCTCTTTGTCTTCGTGTGTGTGTGGAAAGTAGAAAGATGCGGAATGCAGACGCAGGATAAGTGTCTCGGAAAGCCAAGTGCCTGCTATGAACTTCCGCGCCGCGGAGAACTGGTTTGTGGAGAACACGAAACATCGATTAGGGGAATTCCAGCCCGGTGGCAAGTCCGGACACGCCACACAAAACGTGCCAGAAGGCGAAATCGCTGCTTTCCAAGAAAGTGCAATCTGTCTCCGACCCACAGCGCAGCGCCTTTATTTTTTTTACGTTGAGCGCTTACGGTGGAGTTGGGGGTTGATGTCATTTGTATGTGGTTCGTGAATATGCACATAGAGTAGTGGTTTAAGACCACCAACCTCCCCATACTTGCGTTGCGTTGCCTTCACTAGTCACGACGCACATGCCAGGAAATCGAGCCTATCTTGCGTTGGGAATGCTATGCTATGGGAACTTGCCGGGCGCGGACTTTGCGTCACCCCCTCCATCGCACGGGTGTGCTTTTCTTACGATGGACTAGTTATCATTACGCACACAGAGAGAGAGCGATGAGAGCAATTGACAGTGTGCGTAGTACCAGATGTTGATGCCGCACATTCGGCAATGTCGCCCGAAGCAACCGTTTTAACTACGCACTAGGATTGGCCCCATTGTACTTACACACCCACCCGCAGTGTCTCCCCCACTCAGACACCACAGCACAGAAATCAAGCCCTTCGTGTCTTGGCTTGCGGCAAAGGTCGTTGTCGCGTTTCTAACGCCCGGCAGCTTGCTTGTGGGTGTCGTTCCAAAAACAGCAATAGGGCCTGCTTGATCGTGTCCGGGAGGAGGCCACGCCGCCACCATAAACAACAAAGGTCGCACAGACAGTGTCACAAGTTCAGCAAGAATTCAGCACTCTTTTCATCATTCCATCTCCTGGGCGACCGGATTCTGGGGCGTCTTCCATGACAACAAGGGACTTCACGTCAGATACAGGGTCGGACCTGCTGTCGTTGACATCTCTTAGTGGCCTCAGCCCCCGCTTGGCCACCAGAAATCAACCACACGAGCCTAGGTGTGACCGTAGCTTCTCGGACGGGAGTACCACGTCCGAGGGGAGCTATATCAGCCTCGGCAGTAGCAGCGGCATTCAGGGTAGCAGCCATGGAGGAGGTATACACCGGCAAGGCGTTGGTGGGGACAATGGCAAGAGCGGGCTGGGGCTATGGAAGTACGAGCACCACCTCCCGCCACCGGCTCCTTCTTCCTCTCCATCTTCCTTTGGTGGGTCTTCAATGATGTCGTCCCTGCCCGACCACCACGCAGGCTATCGCAGCAACACTACTCTTCAACCTCCCCCCAATTTGCAGCTGCAGCATCTTCACAGCTGTGATTGTGGCGACGGCGCATTCGTCGGTGGAACTGGTCAGCTACCCCGTAGAAATGACAGCAACAACCATAACAGCAGCAGCAGCAGCAGCAGCAGCAGCAGCATCACCAACAGCAGCAACAAAAACAGCCGCAACAACTACAACAACATGAACAACAGTGCCGCGTGGCCCAACGGGTTTGGCGAGCGTCTGGACGCGGATCTCGAAGCACGTATGTCTCCTCTGTCCTCCCCTTTAGTACCTTCGCCCACACACAGCCCGCATTCCTCGGTCACGGACCTTGAGACATCACTCTCTAGCCTCTTTCTTGGTGATGGAGGATCAGCAGCGGATTCTGGAGAAAGCCTTCGTTCCAATTCACTCGATGACATAGGTAACGCTGGTGGGAAAACGCCTCAGGAACACTCAATCTCCAGCTCGCCCGCTCAAGTGCACTTCTCCAGCAGCAGTGTGACATCTCCCCGGTACGTCCCCCAGCAACACCAGCAGCAGCAGCAGCCATACCAACTTCAGCAGCAGCCTTTCCATTCTTCGGATGGTGCCTGCGCGCACGTCTTCAGCCCGCGCCAGCTTGGAGCGGCTGCCGCTGCTGCTTCCGCCGCTAGCTTTGACAACCAGGCACACTTGCAGGAGCACCACCACCAGCAGCAACAGCAACAGCGGCAGGCGCCATTGCAAACGCTTTTGATTAAAATTCCGACGTTGCTTTCCCCCTTTGGTTCTGGGCCGAGTAGCGCACCAGCGGCAGGAATGAGCAACAGAAGCCACCTCTTCCTAGGTGCCCATAGGGGTGGTAGTGATGACAATGGTGGAGGTGGGATGAGACACGGTCGTAATACTTTCTCCCAGCACCTTCAAGGACAGATCTCCCCTCGCTTCGCAAGCGATGCGTTAGGGATGGGAGAAAGCATGAATATGAGGGGCATGGGGCGGGGGGACAGTCTCCACAGCCCGTCTTCTCGGCAGTACAACCACCAGCAGCAGCAGCAGCTGCTGCAACAGCAGCATGAGGAAGGACGTCATTCTCCTCACATGGGCCGGAGCAACAGTCTGGGTACCTACGGGGCAAGTGGCGGGTATGGTGGAGGTGGTGGGGATGGTCGACGTGGAGGAGGAGGAGTGAGGGGCGGTGATTATAGCATGGAAGGAGGAGGAAGAGGAAGGGGAGGAGGATTCTATTCGCCGACGGGTTCGAGTAGTAGTGGGATGGGGAGTCCAATCGGGCTGGACTTTGATGAGTACTATGTGTCGGGGGGATCTCCAAGGGGGGGGGGTCACCGGCCCATGGATTTTGAGACGAAGCGTTGCTCGAACGCAATTAAGAAGCTGTGCAGCGCGGGGAATGTGACAGAGGTGTTCGCGGTGCTGGAGGATATGCTGGGGCATGGGCTGGTGCCGGACCTGAAGACGGTGAAGACCATCATGCGGACATGCGTGAAGAAGCTGGCCTGGCGACGGGCGGTGCAGCTGCTGCACACAACAGGCCTGCCGCTGGACGTGGTCATCTTCACAATGGCTATCAACACTTGCGGTAAGGCCGGAGAGTGGGAGCAGGGCCTGCGGGTGCTGCGGGAGATGGACTCTGAGGAGGCCAAGGCCCACGGCATCGTG
>Ga0160420_100482_pt1 | contig 16985 bp, 22 predicted proteins | sample CelAP2metagpilot_FD_108197 | JGI IMG/M metagenome (GOLD analysis project Ga0160420, IMG submission 108197) | Phycosphere-associated microbial communities from algal ponds in Kailua-Kona, Hawaii, USA - Cellana AP2-5-5 metagenome pilot | ecosystem: Engineered > Artificial ecosystem > Aquaculture >... | reverse complement strand
TGGGGGAAGGGGAGGGTGAAGGCGGGGGGGAAGGCGGAAGGGGGGGGGGAGGGAAGGAGATGTCGAGGAGTGTGCAGAGGGAGTTTGTGGCGGATCAGGAGGCGCAGCGACGGGCTAAGGACGCGAGAGTGGCAGAAGAGGGGTTGGAGGAGGAGCAGGAGGCGGAGGAGGAGGAGGAGGAGGAGGAGGAGGAGGAGGAAAGCAATAGTGAGGAGGGTGGGAGTGAGAGCGAGGTGGAGGGCTTGGAAGAAAGTGGAGATGAGGATGAGGTGCAGGTGGTCAACTGCAAGGCGCAACGGCGGCACTCCTCGGTGCTGGAGGACATAGTAAGCCCGGAGGACGAAAATGACGAGGACAGCGTCTAGCGCTGGAGAGAAAGTGGGTGGGTGTTGGTATGTGTGCCTGTGCGGTATTAGTACTATTAGTAATCTAGTGTGACAGTAGCTTCTCAGAAAAAATCACATTGTATGGGCATGGAAGTAAATTGGTAAACAAAAATGACGATCTTGATGCACGCCCGTTCAACAAAAGAACAAGAAACAAACAAAAACATGCGACGAACGTAACCATGACCGACAAACACCATCACCATGAACATTTCGCGATTCTTCTCTTGTCAAAATGGCCAAAACCCCAGGCCGCCTCACTGTCAAGATGTTCAGACACGTATAGGCCAAGGGCTCGTTTACTCGGCGTGCCCTCGATTTCCACTCACAGACCCTTTCTTGCCACCAAAAACAGACGAGCAAGCACCAGCCTCCCCCTTCCCAGTGAGTCATCACCCGCACAAGCAAGGTCTCCATGCGCCATAACAAGACGACCTGTCAAAGATGAACCCCACCGACGAGGCGTCGCCTATACCACCTGTGACGCCGCCCCGCAACGGCCACCGCCACCTCATCGGTCGGTTTCTAATTAAAGTGCAAGGTGTAGTTGCTAACGGGCAAGGCAGTGCTGGTGTCCTTGGAGTTGCCCTAGTTAGTCCCTTGGCGTTTTCCCACCTGCCCTGGTTGCTAGGCGTGTTGCTTGTCTTTCTGGTAGGCATTGCGATTGAGGTTGGGCCGGGCTTGGCACTTCATTTCTTGGGCCCCCTTGAAACTCAGAAGCAGGCTGTGACGGGAGTAGGGAACCCGGGCCGCAGCGCTGCTTCCTCTCTGGCTGCTGTCCCTGTCCCGACATCCACGCCGATCCGAGCAAGTAGCGCCTGCATATTGGCTGCTGCAAATAGGAAAATGGCCTCCGCCACCGGCGCTGCAGGCACAGGGGACCAAGCAGCAAACGCAAGGAGTTGTTCTTTGTTTGGAGCGTGTATAGAGATCAAGGCATTTCGGGTGGTAGAAAAAAGCTTCGCGAGCTACAAGGTGGCAGTGACGTGTCCTGTTGACAATAACAGCAGCAGTAGCAGTACCAGCAGTTGGTCGGTGTGGAAGCGATATTCGGATTTTGAAGATTTGCGGGAGAGCTTGGACAAGCGCAGGCCGAGGCACGGAGGCTCTCTACCGCCAATACCTCCCAAGACTCTATTCAAGAATTTATCGCCCAAGTTTTTAACAAAGCGGGCGGAAAGTCTCGAGGAATTCATGACGGAGATTCTGAGGCGGCGAGACACGTGTGATGATCCGATTTTAAGGCAGTTTTTGGATACGGGACCTCTTGGTCCGCCGCAGGCTCAAGGGCAGCAGCAGCAGCAGCAGGAGGAGGAGGGGAAGAAAGGGGGGAGGGACGATGAAAGGAGAATACCAACAGCAGCAGTCACCATGCCGCACTCATCCTCTGCAATGGCGGCAGGGGGTATACCCCTATTCCCACCACCCTCACACGATGGGGAGAAAGAGAAGCAAAGGAAGGGGAAAGGGAAGGAAACATCGATAATCAATCCGATGCTTCTGCCGCGACATCGTCGGGCTAGTAGGGTAAGCTTGAATTCCACGGACGGCAACGAGGTGGAAATGGAGGTGGAGGATGAGGACATGGACGAGGACGAGAAAGTAGAAGCAGCAGCAGCAGAAGCAGCAGCAGGGGCAGCCACCGGGGGAATCACCTGTGCAACAAATCGCTTCCCAATTGATTTGTATCTTAAGGCTGATGGTTGTACAGTTGAAGGCAAGGAAAACGTGAACTTGGAAGGAATGGATGAAAGGGACGAGCTGCAGATCTCTGGGGGCCGCCCGACTCTCTCTACGGCCAGCACCGATGACGGCATGGATGACGAGGTACGTGCCTCGAGGACAGCCAGCCAGATCATGGAGAAAGTCCGTGCCTTGTCCACTCACTCCTCTTCCGAATGGGGCCGCATTGTGCCCTCCTCTTCGTGTTCCTCTCTTCCTTTCCTGTCAACGGGGGACGCCGAGAGCTCTTCCTCCGCAGAACTAGCTGAAGCGCCATCTTCAGCCCCACCAGGACCACCCCGACTCCCTTACCTTAAAGGACGTTATTCAGGCATGTCCCTCGAAAAGTATGCATCAGTAGGCCTCCGTGTCCAACACCCCTTTGCATATTATGACCCTGGGAATGACAACACATTTTATGTCCGGGGGAAGCACTACCTCCAAGATAGGCGTAAATTCTCTGCGGGCCCCCCTGTGGGGAAACTGGTCATGGCCTGTGTTTTCAAGATTCCTCCAGAATATTCCGGCCAGCGAGAAGATCACATAGCAAGTCGCGGGAGAATGGCAGACATGCTACGAGAGATGCAAGATTTGGACGCGCGAGATGGACGGCCACCGTTTTTGTTTTTGGTCAATTTTCAGGTCCCAGGCGATCCGCCGTTGAGCACGGTAACGGTATTTGCGTTGCCACGTGATAGGCGGGAGGAGGATGGGTGTTTCTGGGCCCTGTTTGATCGGTTTTTGGGTTTTCCGATGGAAGAGGGGGAGGAGAGAGGGGGGAAGGGAGGGAAGTTCAGCTTGAGCGACTTTAAAAACAAGAGGTTTAAATTGATTCCGAGCATCGTCGAGGGTCCCTCGATGATTAAGTGGGCGGTAGGCAACAAGCCAACGATTTTAGGCCAGAAGCTCACGCAGCGTTATTTCCGGGGAGAGAACTATGTTGAGGTTGATGTGGATATTGCGAGCTCGGCGTTGGCGAGTCAGATCGTGTCCTTGTGTCGGGGGTACGCACGATATCTAAAGGTGGAGATGGGAATTGTCCTGCAGGGGGAAGAGGAGGCGGTGGAGTTGCCGGAGAAATTGCTGGGGACGATTGGGATCGTGAATCTGGATATCAATGCATATGGAAAGGACGAGTATTTGAATATACCGGAGGGAGAGAGGGAATAAGGGCGGGTGGAGGAAGGCGGATGGCTAGAACTGTGTACATTTAGATGGTTAGGTTGTCTCCAACAAATAGAAGTAGGTGTCTAGTAAACTAAATTACGACACATTGTACAGCACGTAAGACAGCAACAAGAACAATAAGAAGACAGAGAGAAAGTAACGGTACCGAATCTCATAGATTACATTTACGCCCTTCGCTCCCTCCACTCCCTCTTCATCCTTCCAATAACCGCATCCCGGATTCACCATTTTGCCTGTGTAACGACTGGTACACCAATACCAAGTCCTCCGTGCCCTCCACATGATCATCTAGCACCGCCACATCAAGCGTGGCTTCCAACAGCCCCTCTATCACCGAACGAAGCCGCGGCCCCGTTTGTTTGAAGTCCGGTCCCGGATTTACTTCCAGCAGGTGAACTTGCGGGAGTGGCTTAGGCGTTTCATCTTTCTCATTGTCCTCGTCGAGAGATACAAGGAAATCCAGCCCCAGCAGCTCGAAGCACTGCGGGATAGGGGCAAAGACTGTGCGTTCTAGATGTAAGGCTTTGAACAGCTCTGCTGTCACCTCCTCCATCCCTTTTCGAATATCCTCCACCACACTCTCTGCTTCTCCCCACTTAAGCCCCCGACTTTCTTTCAAATCTGCCACCAAGTCATCCAACAAAAAGACGCACTCCTCCTCCACCACGAGGTGCGATTCTCCGTCTTCCACTTGCCGAGCGGTGTTTGTAATGTGCACAAGTTGATTTCGCAAGTCCTGCTCATTGTACTCCATTGCCGAGCTCAACAGCAACACCTGCCGCCAGACGTACACAGACAAATCTCCCACAGCCAGGACATAGCAACGTAAATGAAACTTCTTTCGGCGGTGAAGCAGCGGTCGAGTGACATATGCTTGCAACACCCACTCTCGGACGTCCGGCCATTCCCCCACCACGTCTGCTATTGTCACATAATCCCGCAGCACCGTGACTTCCGCGCCTTTGTTGGTGACACTAGGCTTAAGGATCCAGATCTGTCCCTGCGTTTGGGCGAGCCGCTCTTTGGTATCCCGGAGGCACCATTCCAGGCGGTCCCGCTGTGAAAGGTTGGCCGTGAGATTTTGATCGAACGTCGCACCCAAGGCCCCAAAGCTCATTTCCTCCTCAAAGGCTTCCCAGGTTTCAATCACCAATGTCTCAGGTATGGCTCCGTGCAGCGCTGATTCTGGTCTTTTAGCCATGTACTTCCGCAACTGGTAAGCCAGCTGAGCCTTGCGACCAAGGCCTTTCCTAATCAGGTAGGAGTTGGCCTTGATCTCGCCATGGCCAGCCAAGACACGGTCGAAATTTAGGTCCTCGTAGTCCGCCCACAAGATCGAAGCATCCTCCTCTCGTTTGACTAGCGCCAAGCGGGGCTGTCGACGGGCAATGGCGTGGATGAGGAGTCGTCGTGTATAATCGCAGGGCACCTTCACCCAAACCCGAGCGACGTTGGCGTCGAGAGGCACAGGCTTCGTACAAACGGGATCTATGGATGAAAAGTATGGTGTCGTATTGATCTCAAACTGTGTGGAGTCCATTTGGGAAGTATTCCAGACCATGGCGCATTTGTCGAGTGGTGTACGGATGTGTTGAATGAGGAGGGAGGAGGTTGATGGCGCTGCTTAATGACAGGGATGCCCAGGCGTGCAAATTGAACGCCACCCTGACGACTATTTGTGTGATAAAAATCCCTGTCAGATCCTTTGTTGTGACTTCACAGTGTTTTGGTGATGTGAATAGTGGGGGTTGTGTTTGGACTGTCGGTCAAGAGAGCAAGGACACCGCCTCGCTGAGCATTATTTTTGTTTCTATACACGCACGCCGGGCCACATAGTTTCATTTTGTGGGCTAGACTGTGCTTGACAGCAGCTTCATGCTTTGGTGAATGAATTTTAATTTTGTTGAATGCAGATCAAAGACACCATATAACTTTTGTAGTTCCTGCTTATAATCGTCTTACCATGACCTTGCCTTTCCAGCCACCTCCCACGCCCGGTCCCTTGATACCTCTCATAGCCATTTACCCAATACCAGGTACTATGGATCATCGGCTCCTCTGAATTTCCTGGAAGCCAGATTCTCTTTTTTCTCAAGAAGTGGTCGCATCCGGGCAACAATCATTTTGTGCTGCTGCTGCAATTTGCCTACCTCAGGCAATTGTTGAGCGTCGGGACGAGTCAAACACGTCCCCCAAGTGTATTCTAGGCGATTCAAGAGCCACATCCGCCAGTCTGTCTCCTGGCGACCAGGCCCCCGGTACCACTGGGATGCAGTGGTGGCAAGGGAAGCATCGTTAAAGGGACTAACACGGGGCACACGGCGCAATTGAGCCTCGGCGGTCGCCAAGGAAACCGTGGGGCTGAGGTACAAAAGATGGTAATAGGCCAAGCCCAGGTTATTTAGTGTGTGTGTCGTGTGCTCAGGGTCATGTGCAACTAGCACTTCAAGCCACCATGCCGCATCCAAGAAATGCTTCAGCACCAGCGTGGAGGACATTTTGGTCGTTGTGGGGCTGTGTATCATATCGTCGTTGCCTCCTCCCGCACTTCTGTTGTAAAGGTTCTGGTGCCCAATCGCTTCGTCGAGTGCGTGCGCCGCAGTCTCGGCCAAATGATCTAGATAGTCGCGCCTGATTTCATACTCCCACTTCCCTCGCTGGTACTTATCAAGGGCAGGGAGCTCCGCAAGTGACAATAAGTTTTGCGAGTGCTGCTGAAGAAGATGCCATGTTTCAAAGATTCGCTTGAGCCATTCTTTCATTGTCCACACGTCTTCGCGCCGAAAAAGCTGCATGTTCAAGCCCATCGGCAGCATTGTAAAGACAGATCGAAGCTGCTCCTCGGTCTGAGAAAATGTCAGGTTTCCTGCCACAAAAATGCCCCCAACCCGGTCGATATTGGCGTCCACAAACTGATGCATGGCAAAAGCCTGGCCTCCGCGCGCCAAGCAATGATTTTCTGGAACGTGGTGTGCACCGGGAAAAATAACTTTTCCACTGTGATGACTGCCCAATGACGGCCACCATGGAAGGCTCATGAGCGACAACTTTAGAATCGTCACGTCCAGCCGGTAGTTCTTACAGCTTTGCATGTACCGCAACGAATTCCATTGCAATTTATGATTTACGAGTAGCAACGAATCCGGCGGTAAGGGCGCGAGCAAGCTCCGAGCATATTTTTCGGAGTAGGTGTTGGCGTACTGGCCCGACATCGCAAAGTGCTGCTGAAATTGCCACAAGGCCAGAACCACGCATACGGCCTGAGCCAATGAGGCCGTCAGATTAAACGAAGATCGCGAATCCTGTTGTCTTCCCACCTGCCACTGCCCCCGCGCCACCACACACGACAGCCAATCCATACCAACGCCTGCCAACATAAAGACCAACAAGTTAGCTTGCATCCAGAAGCGCGCCATCATGTTGTAAGACAACTCAACGCTCTCATTCAGTGGCTCTGACGAGAAAAAGTCAAAAGCAAACAGAGACAAGACCCAGGCTCCTCCAAGAGCCCAAATCACGTGGTGACTCTCTTGGCGTGCCTTTGCCTCGGCTTTGTGGTAGGGACCTTGGCTTCGAGCATCCTTAGTGTGCGTGCATGGTGGTTGCGGAGCCGGTACATTTGTAAGAATTTGCTGAATATATCCGTCCGTTGCCCGTGTCACCTTGGCTCGTTCACCCCTGTAGCGCGGAGGTAACAGGAACGGTGCCGTAAAGACCGTGGCTGCGACATAACCCAACAGCGCCAGCAGAGGCACCAAACCCCATTGACCCTGACGCAAGATTAGATCCCACGCATAAGCACCCTGCGAACAGTAAGCTGACTCCCGATAGGTTACATCATCCAGATCTGAGGCTGGTTGTAAATCAGGGAATTCTCCCTGGCGTAATTGGCTCCATATTTCTTGCCATGTTATCATGTTGCCAAGTCTGCCGATTTGAGGGCGCCACAAAACACTCAAGAGTGCGTAAACCAATGGAAATAAGCCCAAAATAAACCATCTCCCAAGCTCGATGATGATACCGCTCGGCTGCCTCGCCAAGTCGCGCCGCAGGCACCAGGCCAAATAGAACACAACCGGTACTTCAACAAGAATGGCCGTATGCTGATTAGCCAGGGCCAGACCACAAAGCAATGTAGTGGTGCAGGCCCAAAAGCGCCTATCCTGAGATGTCCAACTGGAGGCAAAGCGGAGTGTAGTGTATAGCATAAGGGCCAGCAGAGCATTGTTCAAAGCAAAGACCTCGGCTGAAACTGCGTATCGCCATACCAAAGGCGACCACGCAAAAAGCCCTGCACCCGCAGCCGCAGCCACCAATGTCGTCGTATTTGTCGCTGTTGCAAGGGAATCATTGCTCGAAGACATAGAGGGATGATAGCATCGATGCCGCGCCTGCCCAAACACCACAATGCACAAGAAAAGGCACCCAGCGGCCATAGTCGTGCAAATAGCCGAGATTATGTTGGCCTTCCAAGAAGGACTCCCGGCCACAGGCAAGCACAGAATCACCAGACGTTGTAGAAGCGTCAAGAGCGGGTATTGTGTTAATCGGAGGGTATCCAATCGGCACGCCTCAGCGACAAGCTTCCCGCTATCCCCGCCAGCAATGACCTCGCCGAGCGTTGTCCAATAACTAGCCATGATTAGACCACACGTGACCCAGAGCCATACCCAAGTGACCAAGTCATGTCGGTGGGATGGTAGTGACAATGCTCGTGCTGAGACCGATGCGAACAACACTTTGAAACGATCTGTCACTTCCTGCGCTTGGGCAGCACGCCGTTCCGCCCGTCGCTGAAGTTGAGACGGAGGCAACCACCTAGACGACGAGGAAACCCGACGTCTACTGGTTGTGGCAGCAGCCGCTGACAATTGTTCTGCCTCAAAAATAGGCTGCACCGGATGCCGGCCGGTGGAACCCTCAAACATTCCTTTGCGGTCTTAGTCTGGAGTCGGGGTGTAGGAGGAGGGGTAGGAGGGGTGGTTTGGAGCTATCGATTGACAGACAAAAGACTAGCACACCGTGTTACACGCACTAAGAGGAGTTATAGGCGTGGATTGTGCTGAGCACCATAGCAGCGCTGACACGAGTAACGAGAAGGTTCCTTGAGAAGTGGAACGTAACGTGCAGACCGTACGAGAAACACTTGCTTTCTTCGTTCACTCCTCTATCCCGAGGCAATTTCAAGAATAGCTTCTCAAGCCAGGCATAATTTTGTTTTCACGCTGTCTGAGATCACCACCACCACATACACTTAAAATTTTGAGCAATAGACATATAGTGAGAGGCAGAGACAGGACCGAAGGAGGCAGGACAGACAGCAAGCCAACACAACCACCACGACCACCAAGAAACCTCACGATGCCGGGCACGCGTCTATTCGTGGGCAATCTTACGTCCGCCGCCACGGCGGAGGATCTGCGGGACCTGTTTAAGGAATTCGGCCCCATTGACCGCATTGATATGAAGAAGGAAGGCGGATTTGGCTTTGTCGAGTTCATCCGTGGGCGTGACGGAGAAGAGGCTCTAGTGAAGGCCGCCCAGAGCGTGAACGGCAAGGAGCTGCATGGCGTAACCTTGACGGTAGAGGAGGCGAAAGGACCGAAGCGCGAAGGTCCCCGCCCACAGATGCAGCGAAGTGAGCACCGGGTCCGCGTGGAGGGCATGCCACGTGGGAGCACGTGGCAAGACCTAAAGGACTTCGCGCGGGGGAGCACGGGCTTAGCTCCTTTGTACACGGAAGTGGTGCGAGGCAACCCTAGCGTGGGCATCATTGAGTACCATCGACGGGAGGATATGATTGAAGCCCTGCGGCAAATCAACAACACTGAATTAAGGGGCGTGATGGTGCAGGTGTACGAGGTGAGATTGAGAGGGGTAAGGAGGTTGAGGCTCAACCACATGGCTTTATGGGAAACAAAGCAAGAATCACCGCGATGAAGAGATGAAATACGACACACACTCTATCCGTACTAATTCAATTCCATCCTCTTATATGAAATACTCTTCAGGATGCCCCCTCTGGCCGTGGCCGTGGTGACGAGCGACGCCGAAGCTACAGCCCTCCCCGACGAGAACCATCCCGCGGAGGAGATATCCGCGGAGGGTACTACGACGAATTTCGTCCTCCACTACGCGGTCCAGGTCCACGTGATTACCACCGTGATCGCGATCGTCTTCCCCGCTCCAGGTCTCGAGAAAGGTACCCCGCGCATCACATACCTCCCGCCGCCTACGCCTTTGGTCGAGGTCGCTCACGGTCCCGCAGCCCCGTCCGCAGTCATTATCCCCCCCCTCTTTCTGCGCCTCCTGTTGCTGTTAACCATGACGATCTATATCGACGTGGTGGCGGCCGTGACGGACCTCTCTCCCTCCTCCCTCCCCCTCCTGCCTATCATGATGACTACGAGTACCGGCGAGGCGGCCGAGGAGAAAGAGGAGGAAGAGGAGGAGGGCGTTCTCGTTCTCCGCCATCTTCCCGCTATGGAGATCTTCCTCCCCCTCACTATTCTACTTCGTCTTCGTATCCGTCCCAGCAATATGCACACGCGCCGCCGTCGGTTTATCCTGAGTACAGCTCCCACAGGCAGCGAGGAGGGCCAGGGGAGGATTACAGCTATCATGCCCCTTCCCCTCACTCGCGCTACCTTGCTGCTGGTGACCAGTACATTAATCGACGGAGCGATGCAAGTAGCGGTGCTCTTGGTGATACAGGCGGTGTAAGTGGTGGATTTGCCGGAGGAGGAAGAGGGAGATACGAGGATTCTCGCGGGGAAGGGCCGCCGCCTCAGTCATCGGGGTCGTCGTCAACACTCCCTCCTCCACCCCATGGTGGTGTCTATGCAGGTACTGTCCCTCCGCTCCTCCCATCTGATCCAAGAAAAGGAGGTGGCAGTGTTGGTGGCAACATTCGTGACCCCCGACGAAGGGATTGGGGACAAGACCGACGAGGTGCTGGGGGAGGGGCAGGCGGTGGAGTCTATCGGTAGACAGAGAGAACTGCTTGATTTCTTGTGCTGTACTGACCAATTCGGATAGTTGTATAGCCATGAGAGGGTGTGTCGGTATTGGCGCGAAGGGACGACGAGAGGCCTTTACAATTAGAGAAAGTTTCAGCCTGCGTAAGGTTTGTTGCGTAGCAAGGCCGAAGGTTCCTTCACCCTTTTTAAACGAACACGAAAAGCAAAGACAACGTTTCCAACCGAAAAGCATGCGGTGCAGGCAGGTTCTCCTTCCATCCACGTCGTGTCGATCCACAGGTCCTTTTCTTTCCCCCCCTTCATCCTCTCGGGTCCTCCGCTGCGGCTGCCGCACTTTCATCCACTCTTGAATTTCCTCGCTCCATGATTCCATCATCACCTTAGATGCACTGTCCTATTCACACCTAATTATGTGTCCTCTCCGTTATTCCTCCCCGCCCACAGGAGCTAAGAATGACTCCGCAACGGGCATCGGGGCTACAAAAAGAAGTTCTCAGCCTCTACCGGCAGCTTTTGCGCGCCGCCCGGCGGAAAGATCCCACCAAAGAGGATGGGGGGACATGGACACTTGCCCGTACTCGCTTCCGGGAGGACGCTGGGTCGGTCAAGCGGATGGATTTCCAAAAGATTGAGTTTCTGTTGCGCCATGGCCGAAAGCAGCTCAAATATCTGGACATGCCCAGCTTCGTCAAGGGCACTTCCGTCACGCCCTCCTCATCGCCATCTAGATGACCGAGAAATGTAGAAAGTACAAGTACATATGCGCGTTGCCACAGCTAAAGCTTAACTAAGAAAATGGGGTAGCTCGCCACAATAGTGGATTCCGGATTTTGCAGTTTATTTTATTTCTTACTTTAATTTTTTAAATTAAAGATTATGCCGTGCCTTCCCTTTTCCTTATTACTGCTTACCCTGATCACCGTCGAGCATCACCCCGCAAACGTCTTTCATTTCCCCGCTCAGCCCTTTCCTCTTCTTCCGCCTTGTCACTGTTCAGCTTATCTAGCTCCTGCGCCATGCTGACCATTGCACGATTCGGGTCCAGCTGACGCATGGAAACGCATAAAGGCTCCAGTATCTCCAAAGCCCGGCAGTGGTAAAGCATCTCTGCCCGTAATGTCTCCTCAAGCATAGCCTTCATTTCTATCACCCTACTCTTCTCGAAACAACGAAAATTACTGTCCACCACCTCATCCGTGTGCTTGGCGCATTCCCCGTAATTGGCTAGCTTTTGCCGCTTCAGGTCATCGTCGTCCTCGAGGTTGAGCATACCTAGCAAGGTTCGTTCTCCAGCGTCTAATTGTTGAACAAAGATGAGAAATGATGAATGAAAAAACATATTCCATGGAAGCAATGCGCCCGACCGGTCTGCTTGTTAGTGTTGCGTGGTCCCATCATGTCCTCCCTTCTTCCCTCCCCAAGCACTCACATGTGAGTTTCCTCTCCATGGCCCGAGATCTGGCAAGAGCTCGCTCCCGGTCTCTAAGTAAGAGCTTTGTTGGAAGCAATATATGCGCCTGCACGTACTCGATAGTAGAAAGCACCCGCTCTTCTGCACGCTCGCACATAATCATCCTTCGCTCCTCCGCCAAGCGCTTGGTGCACTCGGCAATGGCAATGAGATCTTCTTGGAGGTCGATGAACTGCTCCTGCGCAGCCGTGTCCCGAACCTTTTGCGAAAGGTCGAGCGTGGCATTGCATCCTTCCTTGTGGTTTTTCAGCAATGCCTTGACTCCAAGCTGCAGCGTCTTGACATTTCGCTCGCAAAAATCGAGGCGGCCTTGCAGCGCCCGCCCCTTTTCGTCCATATGCTACTCGAATTTGGAGTAAGAGCATGACAAATCTTTAATGTTGACATAAAAAAAATGTTGCTGCGACTTATATGAGCGCATTGGGGGTATATGGACTGCAGGCCAAATCCAAAAGAGAGGCGAAATATATGCTATAGCTACTGCTCGCCAATTTTCAAGGGCCCGTTACCATTATTCGTCCCTTCCCAATTCAAAATACCTCGCGATCTGGAACATCCATAATGCCCGGAAAGGGCCCCTTGTGAGGTTTTGCTTGATAATTTTGGCGCTGTTCCTATTCCCAAAGTCTTGAAGCTCAAGAACTGCCGATTTACCTCCTTACCTACCTCCAAAGCAATGGACGAGCTTGCGGGAGAGGCGCTTACGCGATGTCCAAGGACGCAAAGCAGATGGGTTTGGCTAAATAAATTTCCCAAAAAAATGATTCTCTCTGAGAGTCTTGGTTGATCACATTGCTTTCTGTTGTGAGGAGAAGGCGCAGAACCGTAAAATAGAAACGAGAAAACGAACAGAAGCCCGCAGCAAGCATTTTGGATAGATACTTGTGTACGCGAGAAATGAAGGAGGATAATTCTCGAGTAATCACACTTCGCTTCATAAATAAATCTTTGACCATCATCAACAGCAGCCATCATATCAGATTTCACATTTAAACATTTTCCATTTGCTCTACTCGGCCTCAACGGGCTTTGCTATTTCCTCTCCCCTGTCTCCCTCCCTCTCCTCTATTCATTTACCCCCTCACGCTATTAACCGACACTCTCATCCCTTACCCTTCACCCCACTATTCTTCCCAAAAGAATTTGGGCGACGTCGGCAAGCGTCCCGTCAACGCCTCAACCCCCGAAGGGGTAATGAGCAAGGTATGCTCAAACTGCGCCGACCGTCGACCATCTGCCGTCGTGGCCGTCCACTTATCAGGCCATAGAATGTGTTTATTCGTGCCTTCACAAATCATTGGTTCAATGGTGAAGGTGTGCCCGGGCTGCATCACACCAGCGGGTTGGCTGTTCTTGAAATGGAGGACGTTCGGAGTGGTATGAAAGACCTTTCCTAATCCATGTCCGCAGAATTCTCTTACGGTGGTAAACCCCTCTTTGGTGACATATTCTTCGATGATCGCGCCGATATCCTTGTAGGGCCGCCCGGGCTTGCAAAAGTCAATTGCTTTTTGCCACGCGTCGTAGGTGACTTTGACCAATTTTTTCCCGGCTTCGTCTACTTGACCGACGCAGAAGGTTTCGGAGCAGTCCCCGTGGTAGCCTTTGTAGAATACTGTTACGTCCACATTGACAATGTCTCCGTCTTGGAGGACAGTGGAAACGTCGGGGATCCCGTGACAGACCACTTCGTTCAAACTCGTGCAGCAGGATTTGGGGAAGCCGTGGTAATTCAAGGGAGAAGGGTAGGCGCCCCTTTTGACTGTCTCCCCGTGCACGATCATGTCGATTTCGTCCGTGGTCATTCCTACTTTAATTTGGCGGGCCACAGCGTCAAGCACTTCGCGGGCAACCAAACCGGAGGCACGCATGGCGGCGATGTCTTCGGGGCTCTTGACCTCGATCATCCAGGGCAAGGGGGGGTCGCGGGTTTTGGGGACACTGTGGTTGGTTGCGTGTGGGGTGCGTGGAGAAGGGAGGGAGGAAGGATGTTAGAATGCGTGGAGAGACATCAGCTTACGCTGCGAGCGGGTGACCAATAAGCAAGGCATGAAGAAAGGAGGAGAGTGCAAAGGAAAAGAGCCAAACAGGAGAGGTGAAAAAGTCTGAAAAGAGTCTTCCTCACTCCGCATTCAGAAAACTAGCCAAATCACGTATCCATACATCCATACTCTCAGCGTCGTCACCCCCAAATTCGCCCACACTTGCGCCGAAAAAAGACAGGTATCTTACTGTATACGCATGCAAATACACTCATCTACGAGTGGCACGTACCCGTCCAGTGCATAGTCGGGCCGCATAATCTCCTCAGGCACCTCTCGGATTGGGCTCAGCACACCCGGCTTTAGACGTCCGCTGTATTTATACTTGTCAGCCTTAGCCTTCGCCCCGAATCCAAAGCCTTTCGACGCCGATGGCCCACTGCTACTGCTGCCCCCCTTTTTGCAGACCACGTTTCCTCGAGACCGTCCGCGTTGCTGCAGCGATGACGAGGTGGTTCCAGAAGGGGAAAGGGGAGAGGACGGCTGGAAGGCAGCGGCGGGCTCACCAAGCACCAACGCAACAAGGACTAGGAACTGCAGGACGAGATTGATAAGGGCCAACCCTTTGGGCCGTTCGAGTGATGATGGTGACAGCATTTCGAGCACTGCAAGCAAGGGGAAGTATCTTAGATGATGATGATGATGATGAGGGCGAGGCTAGCGGTGCATGAGCGCCTATAGGTTGGTGGCAGAACCGGCAAGAGTTAGACAGGGGAAAAGATGTGCATCTTGTCCTTGGGTAGGTAGCATTGCGTACTACGATCGAGGAAAAGGGAGTGGAAAGGGCAAAGAAGGAGCATGCTCGCTTTTCCCAACGAGAATTTCTTGACGACATGCCGCCCAGTGGGAAGGCAAAACCTTGAATTTGCTTGCATCTGACTTGACCACAGGCAAATCTCCACTAAATATCCCTGTATATGAGTATATGTATACATATCTCCATCACCCAAACCCACTTATAATCATTGTTTCCCTGCGCTAGAAACGGGGGCCACTTCCCATTAGCCACCGGAAGTGTCTAGTGTATGTATGGCCGCCCCTACGACAAAAAACACGGTGACTACCATGACCACAGGCACCGCAGCAGATCAAGTGCGATGAAGCAATCATCGGTGCTGTCCTTGCTAAGCATATTTCTTTTTTAGCCTTGACTTACACGCTGGGAGTACGAGTCAGTGTAAGGAAAAATACGCCAGGACCATGAGGGGCACGTGGGCAGTCTGCGACATGGCGAGCGCTGTCTGCACCATCATCTGCGAGGCCAGCGTCCGGAGCAAATGAAGCAGCAGCAACTTGAGCAACGTGGCCAATACCGGGCGCGATCATGGCTATATATGTGTAAATGCTTGCAGGTATAAATGTAGACGATAGAGTGCGTTCACGGCTTTCAGGGAGGCGGAGGAAGGACGGGATGACGTGCGTATTGCACCGGGGATTGACACACGCAGGTTTGATCGGGGGGAATGATGAGACGCGGAGCCCAAGGGGAATAGAGAAACGTGGAGACGAAATGGGGTCGCTGACGGGAAAGTGTGGAGTGAACAAGCGGAAGGGAGGGACAGGATGCATGTTTCCGTCAATGGATTGAAACCAAGCCGAAAAAAGTACGATTCGCAAAATAGAGCGCAGTGGAAGGAAATTCTGCTTGTTCTGGAGTCGATCTTGTTTATGATTCTTTTGTTGACTAAGCCACACACACAAAACTTGTCGCTCTTTCGGGAGAGCGAAGAAAAGCAGAGAAAGAGATGAGGGGAAAACAACACTGTCTCTCTCCAAAACGATCTACAGGCACGCTATCTTCTGGCGGCATGTCTCTTCCTAATCGCGAATCCATACCCTTTTGATAAATCGAGACCTTATGCTTGCCCAACATTCACTCACTCTTCCTTTTTTTCATCTTTTTCTTTTGCTTCTCTCCTCTCTTCACCTACGCCGATCTTCCTCGTCCCCTCCGGATGACTGGCCGAGATTTCGCATCTCTTTGTGCGCTTTTCCTGTTATTTTGTCGTATAGGTTTAATCGAAAGGGGGAAATTAATTTTCCTGTGCACTTAAACCGCCGCTTTTTTTTTTTTATTTTTTATTTTTTTATTTTTAAATCGCTGTCTAATCCTCGTTGTCCGCCTCTTTTCTTTCTTTTTCATCTTCTCTCTTCTAGTAAGGTTTCCATCTCTTTCTTACTATTATTCTATCTCTTCTTTTTCTTCCCTTCTGCGACCGGTCGGTGCCTGGACTGATTGGTAGAATATTTGAGTTCTCAGCTTCTCTCTCTGTCTCCCTCTCTGAATCTCTTTCTCCCAGTCTCCCTCTCTCTATCTCTTTCACTCTCTCTCTCCCTCTCCCTCTGAATAAACTCTCTTTATCCCTTCCACACGCGGGTGACGAAAAAAGTGAAAACAAATGAAAGAGTACATCGAGAAGACTAATAGGATTGAATAGATACCACCTCGCCTTCAAGACTCCAAGGCGTCTGATCCTTCTCCCTCTCTGATCCTCCACTCCAAATCTGCGCTCTCATCTAAAAGGCATCCTCCCTTGACCGCTGCCTGCGCCTTCATTTGCTCTGTACACAGAGCATGGCTACCCACCTGCTCTCCCTCCCTCCCTCCCTCCCTCCCTCCCTCCCCAATTCTTTCAACCTCCGCCTTTCCTTCCACCAAATGGTGTGAGAGAAAACAGATAGTTCAAAAAGAAAAGGAACGGATGAGATCACCCCTATAACCTAAATGCCCCCTTTCTCCTTCCAGCTGTCCCTCCCTCCTTCACTCCCTTTCACTGCTTCTTGCCCAACAAGAGATCGTTTCTAATATACACACTCTCTTATGCTCCCCTTTCTCCTACCCTCCCTCCGTCCATGTCTTCCATTCCCTGAGGATAACAAACGAACAGGAGAGGGGTAATGGTGGAGAGTATGGGAGAGGAAGCGGATGAGGTGCGTAGGATGCATGGAAGAGCCCCCGCTCATCAACGACAGACGGGCAGACCGAAATGGACTGAGGTTTCAAACGCACACACGCACACACCCACTCGCGCTCTCTCTCACACACACATTCAAAAGCACACACACGAAAACACACTGACAAACACCAACATTGCCACCCGTCCGCCTACTCTAATTTCTACCCCTCCTACTTCTTCCCTCCCTCTCTCCCTCCATCTCTCCGGAAAGTAAGCCCCGCAGGCACCACTCCCGACCC